>Ga0307515_10007734_pt1 | contig 21153 bp, 23 predicted proteins | sample 17_EM_MG_FD_194513 | JGI IMG/M metagenome (GOLD analysis project Ga0307515, IMG submission 194513) | Populus trichocarpa ectomycorrhiza microbial communities from riparian zone in the Pacific Northwest, United States - 17_EM | ecosystem: Host-associated > Plants > Roots > Unclassified | place...
CCCCTGGCCGCCTGAGTGGTACAAATTCGAAGACGAAGACGAAGTACTTGATGTTCCCGGACGTCTCCATCAGGGCCTCGGGGATATTCCACGACAGCAAGCTGCCCCAGCCGGAATCATACTCGCCCATGTCGATGTCGCTCTCGAGACCCACCGTCCCTGCACAAGCAGCCCACGGTGTCGTCGCGATGACGATCTGGCCATTCGACCATGCATCAGCACGGTACCTGGTGTTCTTCCTGCGAGAGGTGCTTGCACGCCTATTTCAGCAAGAGCAAGAGTGCTCTCTGGAGGGGGAGGGGGAAGGGGAAGGGGAGGATTCGTACGTCGTGGATTGGGCCGACTGGGGACCCGAGGCGAGTCGGTGGTTTGTCTCTCCAAGCTTTGAGCAGTGGCATTGCTCGGTGCACGGATACCGATTCGGCACCCTCGTCACGCGACTTGAAGCATCCATCCGCATCTCCCCCTCTTTCACTCAAGCCGGTATTAATATCATCACCGGGACCAAAGGCACTCCACCAGACGCAGATGCAGATGCAGGCGCAGACGCAGATGCAGATGCAGATGCAGATTCAGGCACAGACGCAGATTCAGACGCAGTCGCAGATACAGATGCAGGTACAGATGCCAGTATAGACGAAGGTGCAGACGAAGGTGCAGACGAAGACGAAGACGCAGACGCGCCCCTCTACCTGCTTGTGTTCGACTTTAATCCCTATCCACTCAGGCAGCACCAATCTTCGCCGCCGCCACCGACGGATAACGGTCCCTCTGATAATGGTACCAGCAACACCGTTGTTATCGCACCCTCCGATGTGACTTTCCATGACCGGGAGGAGGTCATCGGCCGTCTGGGATGCCGAGTCACCCTGATGGACAAGCCGGCAGATTACGCTGCACTGGCAGTATGTGAAGACAATATCATTGGCTTCCAGGTGCGTCCGACCCAGCACACATATCGAGATATTTTTATCTATTTTAAGCCGCTGAACTGATTTTAATTTTTGATTTTTGATTGACTCTAGACGGAAAATGATGGGGGCGGACTTCGAGTACTAACATTCTGAGAGCGATGGATGGATGGAAGCCATCATTTTCTCGGCCTCCGAGTTCGAGTTGGGTTTTGGGTTTGGGAGGGTGTCGGAATATTACTGTTCTCGTGATAATAGGTACGGTTTGGGTTTCCCTATGGTTACTGGGTATCAGTCATATGCAGGGTTGCAGACCCGTTTCCGTAATTCTGGCACTGGTTTCATGTGTGGTTCGGGTATTGGCACTATATAAGTAATCCTACCGTAGAATTAAATAGACAAGTGAGTGTATTTTCCGTCAGGGATTTTTTTTTGCGAATTACCTTTTTATATTTATGAGGGTCAGTACCACTACAATTCCAACCAGTTAATATTTCTCAATCTAACCTGTATTACTTAAGCAGATTACGAATAGATACTCTTTCCTGTTCTCAGCAGACACTTATTCTCATTCGAGCACTGCATGGCACTGTACTAAGGTTGGTGCGCAGCTTTTGACAAGGGAACACTCTGGATAGGGTGCTTGCTTCTTCGTCAGGCTCCAAAATCGAAGAGCCCACCAGAGGAGGTGAAACGTTGAATGACATCCCCAACCCCATGGTTCGCTGTTGTCCGCTCAGATATTTGATGTAAGCCATTTGGACGCAGAGGGGTTGGCTGGAATACCATAGAATACTGCAACATACTACATACAAATAATCCCAAATTTTACATACGATGCACCGACCGTGGTATCAAAAGCGCGCTCTCTTCACCCCGACCACGGCGGTCCCCCGCAACAAAATATTATACTGAATAGAATAATTATATCCCAGGTGCAAACTTACTGTCTAATGGAGTTGCTGGACCTCCCAAATGAGCTACTACTAGCGATCATCGTGCTAATCGGAGGGTTCGATATCCTTCCATGCCGTCTGGTGAGTGTTTTCATTCGTGAATGACGGGGGAACTAATCGGTTCTTGGCATCGACATATATATAACAATCAAATAACAACAGATCTGCAAACGGGTGCAAGAGCTCATCGACAATAGTGCAGAGTCGCAGCTCTCTATCGAGCTTGCGTCCGAGTGTCTCTCGCTTGCTCCCTGGAACGACATACCCGTCGCCACGTTGCTAGACCGGCTGCGGCGATCGCGTGAGGCGTGGCGGACGCTTCGACCGACGCGCGAGGAGACGATATCCGTCCAGGATGATACTTACATCACGTACGAAGTGTGTGGGCATGTGTTCGCGCAGGGGAAACCTAGTCAAATAGGCCCAGATGGCGACCCGCGTGCGACACGCATGCTCGAATTCTGGGAGATGCCGGCCGGGGGTTCGATGCCGGTGGAGGGTGAGGATACCAGAGGATGGTACCACAAGTTCGTGGACATGGGTATGGACGTTGTCGACTTCACGTTCGATCCATCCCAAGACGCACTGTTCTTCGTGGAAAAGCAAGGGTTCGTTGATTTATTATCTCCCCCTTATGACACTACTATATACAACTCACTCCTGAAGATCGAGTTACATTTTCCACCTACGGGCACTATCCAATAACATGCACCATCCAGACGCCAAAATGATCACGATGGCCACAGAGGGTCCACTAGAGCTCGCTCGGTGTGATCTGCATATTAGAGATCGCTACATCGCAGCGCTTATTGTCTCTCCGCTGGTAGACGGAGACAACATCTTCACTATGTGGGACTGGAAAAGTGGTGAATGCGTACTCGTCAGTCCCCCTCCCAATATTTATTTATTGTGTATCTCCCTCACACACAGTTTCACCACCAGCATGAACTGGGAGTCTGGTCGTACACCTTTCTCGATGCATCCACACCGCTTCTGGTGGTGCCGAGGGGCAGAGGGATAGCATTCACAACACGCTTCCCTAGTCGGCCGTCCGGAGCGAATTCGAATTCGAATTCGAAGTTGGAGGTGAAAGCGAAGGCAAAGGCGAAGGCAAAGACTAAGTATCTGATGTTTCCCGACCTCGCCGCCGACGCGGCATACAGCAGCTCAATGGGCTTCCACGACAGCAAGCTGCCCCAACCGGAATCACACCCACCCAAATCGATGTCATTCTCGAGGGCCACCGTCCCCGCGCACGCAGACCACGGTGTCGTCGCGCTGTCGATCAGTACATTGGAAATCTTCCATGATGCACCCGCGCGGTACCTGGTGTTCTTCCTGCGGGAGGTGCTTGCACGCCTATTTCAGCAACAGCAAGAGTACTCTCTGGAGGGGGAGGGGGAGGGGGAGGGTCCATACGTCGTGGATTGGGCCGACTGGGGACTCGACGCGAGTCGATGGTTTGCCGCGCCTAGCTTTGAGCAGTGGCGTGGCTCGGTGCACGGATACCGATGCGTGACCCTTGTCACGCGATTTGAGGCGGGCATGGACATCTCCCCCTCCTTCGTCGAGTTCCCCTACGATATCTGCCAAGCCGAACGAGCACCTAAGCGCCTCCACCTGCTCGTATTCGACTTTAATCCGTATTCACTCAGGCGGCACCAATACCAACCGGCGACGGACAACAGCTGCCCGTCCGGAAACGGAAATGGCAACGTCGTTATTATCACACCCTCCAACTATACATTCCCCAACTGGGGGGGGCGATTTAATGGGGATGTCATCGGCCGTCTGGCGTGCCGAGCCACCCTAATGGGGGAACCTGCAGATTACGCCGCATTGGTAGCATGTGAGGACAACGTCATTGGCATACAGGTGTGTCCGAGCCAATACACACATATTCACACCTCCACATGACCAAAAAGAAACGTTGGGGTTGCTGAACTAATTTAAATTTATGAATATAGACGGTTTCTGGACAAAATGACACGGGCGGACTAGGTCATATTCGAGTACTAACCTTCTGAGGCCATCATTTTCTCCGCTCTGTGTTCAAATTTGGGCTGTTTCGGATATTCGCTCTTATATCAGGCCCATTACGTTCCAGCCGGTTAATATAACTGTATGACTTGAACAGAATACGAATTAATTATCTTATGCGATATACTTATCTTCTTTCCTCAGTTCGCACTTAAGCTTAGTGGGGAAGTTACCAATGCGGCTAGCTGTCAGAGCGGTGTCCGGTCGGAGGGCGGAGGTCGGAGCCAGGACGTATACCGTACAATGCCGCAGACTACCAATGACGACCAGCCGTCGCCGGGAATGGACTCAAGGATGGGAACGAAAGGATGAGAAGGGGACCGGTACTCAGATTGATCCTCAAACTGAGGAACTAGCAGACGAGTACATGGGTATTAAATAATAAGAAATCAAACGGTAAATTGGAAGCATATTGGCAAGCAACTAAACTAAAAGGTAAGGGTGTGATCGTCCGCAGCCCGAGTAGCAGGGCCATCGCGCATCGGCATTCCCGTGAGCCTGGAAACGTCACGGCGTGCACGGTACGTGACAGCGGCATGGGAGAGACTCTTCTTCCTTTTTTGGTCGTCTGCCATCCAAACAGAGAAAACTTAAGGTCGATCGTAGCACTGGTTCTATGCGGTCTCAGCAAAGGGTACCTCGTTCGTGAGCCCCCATTGTTGAAAGTGGGAGGCCTCTATCTGGCTGGATAATGAGGTCCTCAAGTCCTGGAGGTGGTGGTACCATGTCAAGGTCCGGGCTGAAGCCAGCACCGTTGTATTGAAGATTATTCCGTGGGACAGATGGCGAGGGGGCGAAAGAGAGTTAGGCACCCCAGAAGTGGAACGATTGAATCCCTCTTCGGCATTGTCGTGTTCTAGTTGTAATCCATGGGCAAACGATTGCTGTCGCACCTTCTGCCGCCCCAGCAGTACGCCCACCACACCAATCATCAATCTCCGCTCCGCTCCCAACATCCAGACGATGCGTACCTGGGCACCTATGCACGATTCGAAACTGTGTCGCGAACATTGCAAGCTGGTGGGCTGTGGAGCATCAAGAGCAGCTCAAAAAGAAGGGCGACCACAGCTTCCCGGGCGAGAGGGCGATAGATCAGAGGTTATTGCTGACTGCGCTATGGTTGGGCGTGTGGGAGTTTGGAGGGTTATGGCTCGAGATAGATGGTGACAGAGACATCATCCCTAAGGAGCGATTCCAATACCTGCGCAATGACAGGAATGGGTCAATTGGTATTGACGTTTCGCGGGTCGATGTCGTCTTTCAGCCGTACTTGGAGCCCCAGTTGGTATCATAGCGAGTTTGTGGAATGGCTCCAGGAAGTCGTGAAGTTACCGACCCGACGTGTCCGTATCCACTTGAAATCATTGGAGCGTTGGGAAATAGCCTGTGTATTCCGCATATTTCAGTTGGAAGTGTGGTCGAGAAAAACGAGCCTTACAGTTGTACAGCTAGGTGTCGGCATGTTTGCTTCTTCGTCAGGCTCCGAAATCGGAGAAGCCCTGAGAGAGAAATTGAAATGTTTGAATGACATCTAACTACATGGTTCGCTGTCAACCGTTCAAATATTTGATATAAGCCATTCGGATACAGAGGGATTGACTAGGATACCATAAAATAATGCAGCATACTACATACAGATGATTCAAAATTTTACATACGATACACCGACTGTAGTGTCAAAGGCGCGCTCTCTTCACCCCGACCACCCTTATCGCCGGCGGTCCCCCCAACAAATATTCTACCAAATAGAATTATTATACCCCAGATGCAAACTTACTGCCTAATGGAGTTGCTGGACCTCCCAAATGAGCTACTACTAGCGATCATCGTGCTAATCGGAGGGTTCGATATCCTTCCATGCCGTCTGGTGAGTGTTTTCATTCGTGAATGACGGGGGAACTAATCGGTTCTTGGCATCGACATATATATAACAATCAAATAACAACAGATCTGCAAACGGGTGCAAGAGCTCACCGACAATAGTGCAGAGTCGCAGCTCTCTATCGAGCTTGCGTCCGAGTGTCTTGTGCTTGCTCCCTGGAACGACACACCTGCCGCCACGTTGCTAGACCGGCTACGGCGATCGCGTGAGGCGTGGCGGACGCTTCGACCAACGCACGAGGAGACGATACCCATCCAGGATGATGTTTACACCACGTACGAAGTGTGTGGGCATGTGTTTGCGCAGGGTAAACCTAGTCAAATAGGCCCGAATGGCGATCCGCGTGCAACACGCGTGCACGAATTCTGGGAGATGCCGGTTGGGGGATTGATGCCGGTGGAAGGTGAGGATACCCGACGATGGCACCACAAGTATGTGGATGTAGGTATGGACGTTGACGACTTCACGTTCGATCCGTCCCAGGATGTACTGGTCTTCATGGAAAAGCAAGGGTTCGTTGATTTATTTTCTCCCCATTGTGGGACCACTATCTACAACTCACTCCTGAAGATCGAGTTACGTTTTCCCCCTGCGGACACTATCCAGCAACCTACACCATCCAGCCGCGAAAATGGTCACGATGTGCATAGACGGCCCACTAGAGTATGATCGGTGTGATTTGCAAATTAAAGATCGCTATGTCGCAGCGCTCATCTACTCTGTGTCGGAACCCAACGTCCTCGCCATGTGGGACTGGAAAAGCGGTGAATGTGTACTCGTCAGTTCCCTTCCCTATATTTCATTTATTACACAGACTACACATCTCACACACAATTCCGCCGCCAGCATGAACTGGGTGTCCGCTCGTACACCTTTCTCGATGCGTGCACGCTACTGTTAGTAGTGGAAAAGGACGGCCGGAGAGCGTTCAAAACGAGCTCCCCTGGCCGGCTGGGTGGTACAAATTCAAAGTCGAAGGCGAAGGCGAAGTACTTGATGTTTCCGGACGTCTCCATCGGGGGCTCATTGATCTCCCACGACAGCAAGCTGTCCCAGCCGGAATCATACTCACCCGCATCAATGTCGCTCTCGAGGCCCACCGTCCCTGCACAAGCAGACCATGGTGTCGTCACAATGACGATTTGGCCATCCGACTGTGCACCGGTAGGGTACTTGGTGTTCTTCCTGCGAGAGGTGCTTGCACGCCTATTTCAGCAAGATCAAGAGTGCTCTCTGGAGGGGGAGGGGGAGGATTCGTATGTCGTGCATTGGGGCGACTGGGGACCCGAGGCGAGTCGGTGGTTCGTCGCGCCAACCTATGAGCCGTGGCATTGTGGGCTGCACGGATACCGATTCGGCACCCTCGTCACGCGTCTCGAAGCGTCCATCCGCATCTCCCCCTCTTTCACTCGAGACGCAGACGCAGACGCAGACGCAGACGCAGACGCAGATGCAGATGCAGATGCAGACGCGCCCCTCCACCTGCTTGTGTTCGACTTTAATCCCTATCAACTCAGGCGGCACCAATCTTCGCCGCCGCCGCTCTCGACGGACAACAGTCCCTCTGATAATGGTACCAGCAACACCGTTGTTATCGCACCCTCCGATGTGACTTTCCATGACCGGGAGGAGGTCATCGGCCGTCTGGGATGCCGAGTCACCCTGATGGACAAGCCGGCAGATTACGCTGCACTGGCAGTATGTGAAGACAATATCATTGGCTTCCAGGTGCGTCCGACCCAGCACACATATCGAGATATTTTTATCTATTTTAAGCCGCTGAACTGATTTTAATTTTTGATTTTTGATTGACTCTAGACGGAAAATGATGGGGGCGGACTTCGAGTACTAACATTCTGAGAGCGATGGATGGATGGAAGCCATCATTTTCTCGGCCTCCGAGTTCGAGTTGGGTTTTGGGTTTGGGAGGGTGTCGGAATATTACTGTTCTCGTGATAATAGGTACGGTTTGGGTTTCCCTATGGTTACTGGGTATCAGTCATATGCAGGGTTGCAGACCCGTTTCCGTAATTCTGGCACTGGTTTCATGTGTGGTTCGGGTATTGGTACTATATAAGTAATCCTACCATAGAATTAAATAGACAAGTGAGTGTATTTTCCGTCAGGGATTTTTTTTGCGAATTACCTTTTTATATTTATGAGGGTCAATATCACTACAATTCCAACCAGTTAATATTTCTCAATCTAACCTGTATTACTTAAGCAGATTACGAATAGATACTCTTTCCTGTTCTCAGCAAACACTTATTCTCATTCGAGCACTGCATGGCACTGTACTAAGGTTGGTACGCAGCTTTTGACAAGGGAACACTCTGGATAGGGTGCTCGCTTCTTCGTCAGGCTCCAAAATCGAAGAACCCACCAGAGGAGGTGAAACGTTGAATGACATCCCCAACCCCATGGTTCGCTGTTGTCCGCTCAGATATTTGATGTAAGCCATTTGGACGCAGAGGGGTTGGCTGGAATACCATATAATACTGCAGCATACTACATACAAATAATCCCAAATTTTGCATACGATGCACCGACCGTGGTACCAAAAGCGCGCTCTCTTCACCCTGACCACGGCGGTCCCCCGCAACAAAATATTATACTGGATAGAATAATTATATCCCAGGTGCAAACTTACTGTCTAATGGAGTTGCTGGACCTCCCAAATGAGCTACTACTAGCGATCATCGTGCTAATCGGAGGGTTCGATATCCTTCCATGCCGTCTGGTGAGAGTTTTCGTTCGTGAATGATGGGCGGAACTAACCGGTTCTTGGAATTGGCGTACATATAATAAAAATAACATCAGATCTGCAAACGGGTGCAAGAGCTCATCGACCATAGCGCAGAGTCGCAGCTCTCTATCGAGCTTGCGTCCGAGTGTCTTGCGCTTGCTCCCTGGAACGACGTACCCGCCGCCACGTTGCTAGACCAGCTACGGCGATCGCGGGAGGCGTGGCGGACGCTTCGACCAACGCACGAGGAGATAATACCCATCCAGGATGAAATTGTCACCACGTACCAAGTCTGTGGGCATGTGTTAGCGCAGGCGAATCCTAGTGCGACACCCAAGCTCGAATTCTGGGAGATGCCGGTCGGGGGATTGATGGCGGTGGAGGGTGAGGAGAACCGAAGATGGCACCACAAGTATGTGGACATGGGTATGGACGTTGTCAATTTCACGCTCGATCCGTCCCAGGATGCATTGCTTTTGGTGGAAAAGAAAGGGTTCGTCGATTTATTTCCTAACCCCTGTGACACCACTATCTACAACTCACTCCCGAAGATCGAGTTACATTTTCCACCTACGGACACTATCCAACAACATGCACCATCCAGATGCCAAAATGATCAAGATGGCCACGAAGGGCCCACTACAGCCTGCTTGGTTTGATCTGCGTATTAGAGATCGCTACATCGTAGCGCTTATCGTCTCTCCGCTGGTAGGCAAAGAGAATGTCTTCACTATGTGGGACTGGAAAAGCGGTGAATGTGTACTCGTCAGTTCCCTTCCCTATAATTTATTTATTGCACATCTCCCTCACACAGACTTCCGCCACCAGCATGAACTGGGGGTCTGCTCGTACACCTTTCTCGATGCCTGCACACCGCTGTTGGTAGTAGCAAAGGACGACCGGAGAGCATTCACAACGCGCTCCCCTAGTCGGCCGTGTGGTGCGAATTCGAACTCGAAGTCGGAGAAGAAGGCGAAGTACTTGGCATTCCCCGATGTCTCCAAGGGTGTGGAATACAGAGATACAACGGTATTCCACGACAGCAAGCTGCCCCAGCCGGAATCATACCCGCCCACGTCGATGTCGTTCTCGAGGCCCACCGTCCCTGCACAAGCTGACCACGGTATCGTCGTGCTCTCGCTCTGTGTATCCGGCCATGATGCATTCGGAATGTACCTGGTGTTCTTCCTGCGAGAGGCTCTCGCACGCCTATTTCAGCAGGAGCAAGAGTGCTCCCTGGAGGGGGGAGGGGAGGGGGAGGGGGAGGGAGAGGTTCCGTACGTCATGGATTGGGCCGACTGGGGACCCGAGGCGAGTCGGTGGTTTGTCGCGCCACGCTATTGTTCGGTGGACGGATACCGATACGGCGCCCTCGTCACGCGTCTCGAAGCGTCCATCCTCATCTCCCCCTCTTTCACTCAAGCTGGTATCGATATCATCATCGGGACCAAAGGCCCTCCGCCGGACGCAGATGCGGTTACAGATGCAGTTACAGATGCAGACGAAGACGAAGACGAAGGCGCAGACACAGACGCAGACGCGCCCCTCCACCTGCTCGTGTTCGACTTTAATCCCTATGCACTCAGGCGGCACCAATGTTCGCCACCGCCGCCACCGACGGACAACAGCCCCTCTGACACTGGCAACGGCAACACCGTTGTCATCACACCCTCCGATGTGACTCTCCACGACTGGGAGGGACGATTCAAGGAGGAGGTCACCGGCCGTTTGGCATGCCGAGCCACCCTGATGGACAAGCCGGCAGATTACACCGCACTGGCAGCATGTGAAGACAATATCGTCGGCTTCTACCCCCTGGTGCGTCCGAACCAACACACACATAGAGATAAAAGAAAATTTGAGGTCGCTGAACTGACATGATTCTAATATCAATCAATTTTTGGGACTCTAGACGAAAAATAAAAGGGGCGGTCTTCGGGTACTAACCTTCTGAGAGCGATGGATGGATGGAAGTCATCATTTTCTCGGCCTCCGTGTTCGAGTTGGAAATTGGGTTTGGGGGGGTGTCGGAATACTAGTGTTCTCGTCATAATAGGTACGATTTGGGTTTCCCTATGGTTACTGGGTATCGGTCATATGCAGGGTTGCAGCCCCGTTCCCGTACGTTCTGGCACTGGTTTCATGTGTGGTTCGGGTATTGGTACTACATAAACAATCCTACCCTAGAATTAGATAGACAAGAGAGTGTAATTTCCGTCAGGGATTTTTTTTTTTTTGCGAATTAAATATCACTACAATTCCAACCGGTTGATATTCTCAATCTAACCTGTATTACTTAAGCAGAGTACGAATAGATACTCTTTCCTCTTCCCAGTAGACACTTATTCTCATTCGAGCATTGGCACTAAGATTGGTGCGCAGCTTTTGACAAGGGAACACTCTGGATAGGGTGCTTGCTTCTTCGTCAGGCTCCAAAATCGAAGAGCCCCAGCAGAGGAGGTGAAACGTCTGAATGACATCCACTCCATGGTTCACTGTTGTCCGCTCAGATATTTGATGTAAGCCATTCGGATGCAGAGGGATTGACTAGGATACCATAAAATAATGCAGTATACTACATACAAATAATTCAAAATTTTACATACGATGCACCGACTGTCGACTGTAGCATCAAAGGCGCGCTCTCTTCACCCCGACCAGCCTTATCGCCGGCGGTCCCTCGCAACAAAATATTATACCAAATAGAATAATTATATCCCAGGTGCAAACTTACTGTCCAATGGAGTTGCTGGACCTCCCAAATGAGCTACTGCTAGCGATCATCGTGCTAATCGGAGGGTTCGATATCCTTCCATGCCGTCTGGTGAGTGTTTTCATTCGTGAATGACGGGGGGCACTAACCGGTTCTTGGCATCGACATATATATAACAATCAAATAACAACAGATCTGCAAACGGGTGCAAGAGCTCATCGACCATAGTGCAAAGTCGCAGCTCTCTATCGAGCTTGCGTCCGAGTGTCTTGTGCTTGCTCCCTGGAACGACATACCCGCCGCCACGTTGTTAGACCGGCTGCGGCGATCGCGTGAGGCGTGGCGGACGCTTCGACCAACGCACGAGGAGACGATACCCATCCAGGATGACATTTACACCACGTACAAAGTGTGTGGGCATGTGTTCGCGCAGGGGAAACCTAGTCAAATAGGCCCGAATGACGACTCGCCTGCGGCACGCGTGCACGAATTCTGGGAGATGCCGGTTGGGGGATTGATGCCGGTGGAGGGTGAGGATACCCGAGGATGGCACCACAAGTACCTGGACATTGGTATGGACGTTGTCGACTTCACGTTCGATCCGTCCCAGGATGTACTGTTCTTCATGGAAAAGCCAGGGTTCGTTGATTTATTATCTCCCCCTCGTGACACCACTATCTACAACTCACTCCCGAAGATCGAGTTACGTTTTCCACCTGCGGACACTATCCAGCAACCTGCACCATCCAGACGCCAAAATGATCAAGATGGCCATAGATGGCCCACTAGAGTATTACCGGAGTGATCTGAGAATTGAAGATCGCTACGTCGCAGCACTCATCTTCTCTCTGGAAGGCAACGTTCTCACCATGTGGGACTGGAAAAGCGGTGAATGTGTACTCGTCAGTTCCCTTCCCTATATTTTATTTATTACACTGACTACACATCTCATTCACACGCAATTCTGCCACCAGCATGAACTGGGCGTCTGGTCCTACACCTTTCTCGATGCGTGCACGCTACTGTTGGTAGTGGAAAAGGGCGGCCGGATAGCGTTCAAAACGAGCTCCCCTGGCTGGCTGAGTGGTACAAATTCGAGGTCGAAGCGGAAGCCGAAGCCGAAGTACTTGATGTTCCCGGACGTCCCCATCAGGAGCTCAATGATCTTTTACGACGGCAAGCTGCCCCAGCCGGAATCATACTCGCCCACATCGATGTCGTTCTCGAGGCCCACCGTCCCTGCACAAGCAGACCACGGTGTCGTCGCGCTGTCGATCACGGCATTCCATTATCCACCAGTACGGTACCTGGTGTTCTTCCTGCGAGAGGTGCTTGCACGCCTATTTCGGCAAGAGCAAAAGTGCTCTCTGGAGCGGGAGGGGGAGTGGGAGTATGCGTACGTCGTGGATTGGGCCGACTGGGGACCTGAAGTGAGTCGGTGGTTCTTCGCGCCAAGCACTCCGCTCTGGCATTGTTTGGTGCACGGATACCGATTCGGCACCCTCGTCACGCGTCTCGAAGCGTCCATTATCTCCCCCTCTTTCACTCACGCCGATATCGATATCACCACCGGGACCAAAGGCCCTCCGCCAGATGCAGGTGCAGATGAAGATGAAGACGCAGACGCAGACGCGCCCCTCTACCTGCTTGTGTTCGACTTTAATCCCTATCCACTCCGGCGGCACCAATCTTCGCCGCCGCCACCGACGGAAAACAGCCCCTCTGACAATGGTACCGGCAACACCGTTGTTATCGCACCCTCCGATGTGACTTTCCATGACCGGGAAGAGGTCATCGGCCGTCTGGGATGCCGAGTCACCCTGATGGACAAGCCGGCAGATTACGCTGCACTGGCAGTATGTGAAGACAATATCATTGGCTTCCGGGTGCGTCCGAACCAACACACACATCGAGAGAGATTCTTTTTAAAGCCCCTGAACTGATTCTAATTTTTTATATTATTATTTTTGACTCTAGAGGGGAAATAATGGGGGCGGACTTCGGGTACTAACCTTCTGAGAGCGATGGATGGATGGAAGCCATCATTTTCTCGGCCTCCGTGTTCGAGTTGGAACCTGGGTTTGGGGGGTGTCGGAATACTAGTGTTCTCGTCATAATAGGTACGGTTTGGGTTTCCCTATGGTTACTGGGTATCGGTCATATGCAGAGTTACAGCCCCGTTTCCGTACATTCTGGCACTGGTTTCATGTGTGGTTCGGGTATTGGTACTACATAAATAATCCTACTGTAGAATTAGATAGAGACGAGAGTGTATTTTCCGTCAGGGAGTTTTTTTGCGAATTACCTTTTTATATTTATGCGGTCCAATAATATTACAATCCCAACCGGTTAGTATTCCGTATTACTTGAGCAGAGTACGAGTAGATGCTCTCTCCTGTTCCTAGTAGACCCCTATTCTCATTCGAGCAACCGGAAAGATTTTTCTTTTTCTTTTTCTTTGTGACATGGGAAGCACACGTGAGAAAAAAAAATTCTTCTTTTTTTCTTTCTCTTTCTCCAACTGCGTTCAAGTCAAATTGCAGATCCTCACCATTACTAAATCCTCCGAGGGTCTGTGCCAAAGTAACGCAAAGAGTAACTCGTTTTCGGCCGTTTGTTAGATTCGCCTGAACGCTTCTTCATCCATGGCTTTCGGTGCTTTGAGTCGAGTGGTCGAACAAATCAACTACGTAGCGTAGATAGATCTGATAGGTGGACGTACGGGTGGATGGATGGATGAAGAATATATTCCAACTAGCATCTATCCACCGTTGTGAAGACCGACCACGCGCACGGTTGGCTCTTGGGTGGGATAAGGTCGGAATTTGTGTTTTCCCATTTAGTTTACTGCTGTATGTCCTCGCTACCAGTTTACATGCTTGTTAGACTCGATCACATCTGACTTGCATCCGGCGATTACGTTGGCCACCACTGTTGTTGGATATCGGAAATTGTCGAATTGGAGGCATAACTATCAAATATGGGCATGGCAGACGGATAGGGATTTACCGAAAATTTCCGATATCCAACAACAGTGCCACTCGTCCCATATCCGGGAACGGGAACGGCATATCTAAAAAGTACTTGGTGACGAGACTCGCACTTACAACCACATATCTTTATCCAGTATGTAGCAGTACATCTTGCGGGCCGCAGAGTTGGCCTAAGCCCTGTGATCGGTCGTCGATCATCGATCGGCGCCGACGAAGGGGGAAAAATGACATTATTTGGTTCAGGGTACATGGGTAGGGGTAGAGTACAACAAGGAGATAGTAGTACCATTTGAAGCATAGAGAATTTAAGCAACAGAATCGCTCGTCGGGCGAGGTAACGAGCACCAGAGGTAAAGATGATAAACACAATAACTAGAAAATGGGTATGGATCGCAGGGTGGATACGTTTGATGGGCACGTGACTGACTGACTGATGCAATGCGATGTGATGTGATGCGAGGGGCGGGGCGGGACACATTTATGGAAAAAGACGCAGAAAGTCATTAGTTGGGGTGGGGACGGTGCAAGGAAAGAGTTGTGATAGGTTCGATTGTTAGTGTAGAACGATGTTAATGGAGGACTGTAGTGGTTGCAGTGTTGATTTTTGGAGGGACGAAGATCCTTGTTGTGGTCTAGAAATTGATGCAGATCATAGAAGAGCGAGTGGGAAGGAATGGATGGGCAGCTTCACTCGAGTCTGAGATTTCTGGCCTATGAGGGTTGGAGTTTTCTAGCCAACGATCTGTGGATGAATCGGCCGGGTGCCTCCGTCTCCTGAGGGCCCATCAGAAGCGGTATCTACGAGGTGGGGACGCAGTAGGACATACCTGGGATAGGCCGGGGGTTCCACCATTGGGCGCTCGTCGAGATCGAGGGAGAGACAGGCCGCGACGCTGAATGCCTGAGTACAGTACATGGAAAAGTGTGAGTGAGTGGCCGACGAGAGTCCAAAAGGAGGATAATGCTCACCGCGAGCCACTCGATCGTCTCTGGGTACGAGTTGAGCTGGACCATGAACTCCTGGCCGTCGGCGCGGATGCGGAGGACGAAGTAGCGGCGGATATAGTCGTACGCGCGCACGCAGGTTGCGCCGTTCATCGTGTACTGCTTGACGAGCTTGTGTGTGCGCGCGTCGGGGCGGGCCTGGTTGCCGGGATGCGGTTTGCCACCGATGACGAGGGGTGGGGGTGGGGGCTGCGGCTCCGAAGTCGTCACTCGACACTCGTGCGCGTCAAGGGGCCACTTGTGTACTGGTGAAGATAAGGGTGAGGGTGAGGGTGAGGGTGAAGGTGACGAGGAGTGGGGTGGGGTTGTGGTGGAAGGGCGAGGGGAAGAGTGGGCACTTGACACAGATTCGTTTGGGTGAGGGTAGAGCACGCTCGGGGGTCGCTCAGCTGAGGGTGGCGTGGATGGGGAAGGTGAGTTGTTGGTTTTGCGCGCTAACATTGTGCGGTTGTGCTCCTTGAGGCGTGTAGCGCTGATGGCGGTCTCACGCTGGAGGTGCGCGTTGACTTCTGCCCGAGTTGGTTGGTAGATGGTCAGGGCGGTACCGTAGAGGACAAGCCAGTAGAAGTGCCAGCCACGGGTGCCCTTGCGGGTGGGGACATTGGGTGCAGTATACTCGAGTTTGCGGCGGCAGAGGGTGTAAAGGTGGATCGAGTTGGAGTATGGAGGGAGTTTGTCGGCGTCGGCGTCGGCGGAGGATATCGATTCGTATGACGGTGGATCAGACACGGTCATACCTCGAGCGATGGTCTGGTCGAGGGGTCGAGGAAGTGAGTCGAGGGAGTGAGTGAGTATGACTCTGTATGTCGTTGGGTAGGGTTTTTGATATGACGAGCGTGATGCTTTGTGCTGTCACTATTCATTGCCGCGTCGTAGCACAAGACCGCAGCGCAAAAGAAAATGGCTGTGGCTGTCTGTCTATCTGGCTGTCTCGTACTGACTCGAAGATTGAGTATGTTCAGACGACCATACGTGCGTGAGCAGACGGAGCAGACGGAGCGCTCGTAGCAGCACCTTTCGTCTTCGTCATACTGAAGCAGATGACTCAGGTACATACGCTGACAAACACTGCAACCGCCCTCGAGTCGTTTCCGAAGGAAGCAGAAGAAGAAGAGTTAAAAAAAAAAAGAACCACACACGTACGATGACTGCGTGCCGCACGGCCCTGCCCGAAGACCGATTATCGGCCATTCAGAGCGCACAATTCGGACATAATACGTACCGACGTACCGACGTACCGATATGCCGACATGCCGACCAATGCCGACCCACAGGGTTGGATGAGGTAAGAGTAAGTTATTTATCTACCACTTGCACCCCACCTCCACGATGTACTTCATCCCACGCAGGCTACACCTCTTCTCCCCGGGCCGACAAGACGATGTCCGTAAACTCGCATCCAAGACGCACGTCGACATGGTCGACCACGGCATCGTCGGAGTCCCAGGTCCGTCCCAACCAACCCATTCTCTCTGCAACTCACACGCCCCCTGAATCTCAGGCGCACATCGTATCATCAGTATTCTCAAAACCAAGTCTGCCGTATCTGAACTCAACCTTGGTCACAACCAGCTCGGCGACGACGGCTGTCGCGAATTGATCCATTATCTGCGATCCAACATCTCTGCCATCAAGATTCGCAAGATCAACTTGAATGGGTGCAATTTGGGGAATGTATCACTACACCTCATCGGTAATTATATCGCCGCGTCCCCCCATTTGGAGGAATTGTCTCTCCAGAATGTACGCGATACTCTCTTGGTCCTCAGTATCACTCACACAACCCACCTCAGGACAGGTTCCAGGTACATCCTCACCCCCCCCTCCTCTTTATACCGCATCCGATCCGCATTGACACCCCGCACCGCACCAGGCGGACCCATGGGTCACAACAAAGTTCACAGCAGCCCTCAACCAATCCAACCTCCGCATGATAGATCTAACAGGCAACACACAGCTGGGGGACGCCTTCCTCGCCATCTTCCTCGCCAACCTCCGCGCGCCCCATCTGCGCGAGCTCGCGCTCTCCGTCCTGGGCCTCACCCCCGCCGCGCAGCAGCCCCTGCTCGCCTTCCTCTCCACGGCCACGGCCACGGCTGGCCCGGCGCGCCCGCTCAAGGTCCTCCGCCTCAACGGCAACGCGCTCAACAGGGCGTTTGTCGATGGTCTCCTCGCCATCCTCACCGCCGCCCGCAACTTTTCTCTCGTCCATGTCGAGGTCTACTCGAATCGTCTCAATGACCGTCCCCCGGAGGAGGTGGCGGCGGCTGGTGGGGCGAGTGGCTCTACGGCGTCTGCACCTGCACCTGCACATGTGCAGAGCCTGCCGTCCTCGCTCGGCTCTTCGCACTACTCCCCGCTTTCACTGTCGTCTTCTCTCCCACCTGCGGTAGCTGCTGCTGCTGCTTCTGCTGCCGTCCACTCCTCCGCTTCAGATCCTTCCCTTGCCCCCCAGGCGACATTTCCACCACCACCTCCATCGCCACCTCCGCCGCCTCCACCGACATGGGACGAAACCGAACGCCTCCTCCGTGCGCTCTTCCAGCGGAACCGGTTGTACGCCACAATCACCGGTCGACAGGCCGTTCAGCTCTTGCTATATGCAAGGGCATTGTTCCTTCGCACAAGGAGTACTACTACTCCTCCGGAGAGCAGCCAAAAGGTTTCTGCTGATGTTACGGAGAGACCCGATACCAACACCAACACCAACACCAGCACCAGCACCACAATACTTACCTTACCCGCAGAACTACAAATCGCCATCTTGTATCACCTCGTACCAGCCTTAAGCCAAGCGCAATGCCATCGAGTGTGCCGATATGTGAGTTACCTCTCCCAATCCCGGCCCGCCCGTCTTCAGGCGCCTCCCCTCCCCTCTACCCCTCTCTGTTTACGGCCACCTCATTTTCATTTTCATTTTCATTTTCTCATTTTCATTTTGCCATTTCGTTTCTTCATCTCATGTTCTTGAAACCTGGTCCTCAACACCACCCCGTCAATGTTAATCAATACGTTAATACGATACCCCAGGCAGGGGATAGCACCACGATCCCGAAATTCGTTCTTCCCTCCCTGACTGCGCCGCCCCCACCAACCATCGAAGAGGCCAAACAAAGGTGGCTTGAGACGGTGCATTGCGATGTATTTGAGCCCTTTGATGGCTGGGAGGCGGTATTGAGACGCGAGTTGATGGCTCTATGATTGTCATGCTTTCTGTTGTGCGTGAGGTACTCTCTGCAACCGTAAAAGTGAAAAATACTGATAATATGCATCTATAGGGTTGCATTGGTGACATGGCCGGCCTCGCCAAGCCCTTACAAATAGAGTCCCACCTTAGAGTCCTCACTCCTTGCAGTATCATTCGTCGCCCATCCAGTTGTATTTTTTTAAACTTTATTTCACCTCATCCTATCATCACACTGGGAAACAACTGTACATACAGGTCTGCCCAGGATGATAACGAAAAACTAAATGAAAAAAATGCACGAATAGACCGCTGGCCCTCCCAAACATGAAAACATGAAAACATGAAAAACAGCGAAGGTGGCCTGCTCCCAACAGAAAAGTCTACACACGAGTCCATTAGTACTACCTGTGACCGCAACTAGAGCGACAAAGCCGTCAAAGGCGAGCGCGAGCGCTAAGGATAAAACAACAACAGGAATGGGAGGTGAAACATGAAATGCGAATGAGGCTATTAACCAATGCATCGTCCGAGAGAGCCGGGCTATCGTTAATGGGCCCTGATGCTGGTACAATTGATTATCGGCCATTACACCCAAGGGTTCGTAGTAGAAGTCGTGATCGTATTCGCCGTCGTATTCGCTGTCGTATTGGCAGTCGCAGCCGCAGTCGCAGCCGCAGTCGTAGTCGTAGTCGCAGCCGTAGTCGTAGACAAACTCTGTGGAGCTTCTTCCGCCCTTCGTCTTCTCCTTCGGCGACTGGAAACAAGAAAAGCGCAAATCGAATCAATCACAAGTTGGCGCAAAGAGCCAAAAGCAAAACGTACCGGGGGAAAAGAGGACCGCGGGGCATTGGGCGGATGTCGAGGTCGAGCGCAACGTTCGCAGCAGCTTGGAGTCCCTAAGTAAGAAGAAGTTATTTACTTGCTTATTTATTCCCATTTTTGTATCATTCTCTTTGGGGGGAAGGGGCTCACCTCAATCCACTGCACGACACCTTCCATATCTGGAGCCTGCAACAAGAACTGTTCTCCTTCACTTCTCACCCGAATAACGTTCCTCCGCCTCAAGTAATCCGTCGCCAATCCACTCTCGGCATTTTGTAGCGTAAGCCGTTTGATGAGCGTATTCGGGTTGGGTTCATAGCGGATCCTGGTTCCATCATTATCCATCAGTGGTCTACCACTGGCTCCATGAGCGGGTCCCTGTGCAAAGTTGACGTGTTTGGTCTTGCCTTTGCCTTTACTCTTAGGATCTGAGAGAGTAGTACGAGCCGTCGACGAAGCATGTTGGGCAATACCGGAAACGGCCGTGATGATCGACGGTCCAATATTAATGTGCGTAGACCGTCTACTGTGGTGTGAACGCGAGCTGTGTCCCGAGTTTGAACTAGGCGCATGGCTCGTCCCACTAATGGCAGAAGGCGGCAAGGAAAGGCTGCTGTTCCTAGAAGGCTGAGAGTTGGAAGTCCCCGTCGGTGTGGCAATCCGCGTCAGGCTGAATGAGGACCGGGAAGGTGCGCGACTGTTTGAACTACTGGCGGCCTGGCTAGTAGTAGACGGTGAGGGGCCCATAGCTGCAGGTTGGGGAGGCGGGACTGTCGTCGGTGTCGTCAATGCGTTCAATTGAGCATTATTCAATGTTAACGCATTGGTCCTGGGTTTGGGCACGGTGATCTTGTGGCTCAGTGGGATTTCAGCGTGTTGGGCCTCCCAGTTCCTTTCACCAACTGACGAAGCCGCACCCTGAGCCACAGTTCCGGTAGTATCGACCGCCGAGTTCCCTCCGATACTCCTGGTCGCCGGTGTGTGGCCACTGGCCGAAGCACTGGAAACGTGGGGGTTCGGCCCAAAGCCGGCTGAACCCATCGCATCCCGAAATGCCATTGGCTGTCCCCGTACGGGTGCAGATGTAAGACCCCCAAACTTTTGCGTAAGATGTCCGACCTTGTACACTAGAAGGGTGGTACCACGCAGTTCACACCACACTTTCTTCCAACTCCGATTAAGTGCCTGGACACCAGGAGCGGAAAACTCCATCTTCCGCGGTAACAAACCCGCGAGTAGAATGTCGTTCCAATACGGAGGAAGAGCTTCCTGGCCCTCATCTTCCCTCAGCGTAGGTGGTGTATACGGAGGCGGATCATATGCAGGGTAGACTGGTTCTGCTTCTTCCCCTCCCTTCTGGCTGGGCATAAGCATCGGAACCGACGCATGCCGACGCAACGTGGACTGCGGAGAAGGCAGCTTGAGAAAGCCTTCACCATGGGTTGGAGTGGGTGGAGGCATCACCCAACTCATCGAGGACCGGTCTACCGCTTTGCCCTTGATCGGCATAGAGGCGAGGTCTGGGAGACTCGATTCTGTGTCTAAAGCGTCCTTGTCCTTCACATCGTGCTGATCACTTTCGGCTGTTGGAGTGGGAGGTACGAGTTCAACCATGCTCTTTGAAGCATGTCGGTATATCGAGGGCCTCCTTCTCGATAGTGTTGGCGAAGGGACTCGAGGAGTCTCGTCACCACCACCCACTTGGAAGTGTTGTGGGACTCTTTCTACCTCAATCGAGGATTCTCGGATGGTTTCAGTAGTAGGGACATGCGAAGAACTCTGCCTGGACGGGACGGGCTTGTTGTTGAAGTAGTCTCTTAGTCTTGGCGTAGTGGGAGATGGGAGGCCATGGCCCTCCTTGTCAACTTGAGAGCTGTAAATCACCGTTTGCGCACTAG
>Ga0307515_10007735_pt1 | contig 21152 bp, 27 predicted proteins | sample 17_EM_MG_FD_194513 | JGI IMG/M metagenome (GOLD analysis project Ga0307515, IMG submission 194513) | Populus trichocarpa ectomycorrhiza microbial communities from riparian zone in the Pacific Northwest, United States - 17_EM | ecosystem: Host-associated > Plants > Roots > Unclassified | place...
GCATATCGGACATAAGCCTCGCGGAGTTCGCTCGCAGAGTACCTGTTCCATGGTGCTGGACGCGGTAGGTGTGCTACTGGAACTACGATAGGCCAGTAAGCCGGGCTTTCTAAGGATGCCAGGAATGTGGAGCGGCAAGTCTGAGTGTACACGAAAGCAAACGTGGATATCAGTTTCACAGGCCGAGGTCAGAGGGACGACATACTTGCGAAAAAGAAAGAACATCCAAAGGTTTATCAAGAAACGCCGAAATACAGAGGATGATGTCTAGCGGGATCGTTGCGAGAGTCGCAGTCATGGAGGGGTCGAAGTGTTGAGATCCGCAGCCGCAGCCTTCACGTCACCATAGCTTTCGGAGACTCAAAATAACATTGATTGTGTGAATAGGGTTGGGATCCTGGGCGCTTTTTGATTGTAGCACGAGAGCTAGTGGTCCACCTGCCTCCTAACAAACGAAACACAATTCCAGGCCATTGCAAATACAAATACATCAGATTTCGACGTCAAGTAAGCCCGTTCCAAAACCCCGGGAATGGTGACGTGTAACGTATCCCTAGCTGCAAAATCCGGTCAGCAGTTGCAAAGGCACGGTGTGTTCTTGCTCTTGACTGGGGTGTGAGAGGGGCCACCCCCCAAGACTCTTGATTCCAGTCCGATCCACCTCGCTTCGAAGGACGACGGCGGTGACTTCCCATTCGACAGCCAAGACGCGGAGTGCAACCAGTGCCCTTAGGGCACCTTTAATCGAAAATCGACGTTGTGTCACGGCGAGCTACCATGAGTGCGAAGAAAGTCGCGTGCCTTTGGTCCACAAAGTCAATGTCTCCTTCCAGCGTGGCGCAGTAGTGGTAGGTGGAGATAGGCTCAATGATGAACACGTGGATTCGTGTTCGTTTCGTTCCAAGGAAAACCCACCCAACTCCTGTCTTCAAGTTCTTCGGAATATTAACCCTTTTACCCATTGGGCACTACAAAGATATACAATTCCAATACGAGATCAAACTAAAGTCGGATACTGCACCTATCTCCTTAATCCTGTATCCAGTTCACCCGAAAAAAAAAAAGAACCGACCGACGCACAAATAGACAAATGGTTTGCCCAGGAACTCATTTCTACGTATACAAAAGAATTCGGCGGAGGATGCCGACAAACGCTCTACAGAGGCCTATGACTCCATCTAGGTGACCAGTCCTTCGCTGTACCACAGCGTCTAGTTTTCTGTCATCGATCCACCATATGAAAGACAATGCTTGGGGGCAAAGAATACCTTCACTTCCCAACGCAATGATATACCCCGCGTCCCTGTCAACGTGCAGCCCAGCTAATAGGCAGATTGTTTTGTTCACACCCCCAAGCTTGACTTCTCGCCAGACGTCCGGCTTTCCAACTTGTAAGAATCGAACTTTGATGGGTTGGAAAAATGTAAAGGCACCAACGGAGAGAAGCAAGTCGTCAACGTTGTGGTTATTGAGATAGAAATTGGTAGGGCGTGCTACAGTGTACTGCCGACTGACTCGGCTGAAGATTTTGATTGGCCCAGGTATACATAAGTCTATTTCCACTTCAAAAATCTCCCAATCCTCTGCTTTGCCGCTCCCCAGGAGTCGAGTGACGATGAAGCAATACCTCGGGCGTTTTGGGAGGCAAGAGGGAATGGAATATATTTCTTCATGGACTGAATCGAATAACCCCTTTGTCCGTGTTTCCAATTTGCATTCTGGAAGGAGCGGGGCAAATGCGTTTTCTGTCAGATCAATGGATCCGCCTGGGAGTTGAGCTGTGGCCACAAGAGTGGGCAGGTGAATACAACGGTATGTTGTACTAGACGTGGAAGAATCAATTCTGACGAAGAGGAGATCGTCACAGACTTTGATGCACGGATAGTCTATCATCTATCGGCGAATCATTCAAGGTATCCAGACTCCGAAAGAAGGAGTTGCATACCTCAACATAAGACGTGACATTTTCTCTCAGGCTCCATAACAGGAGTCCGTATGTCCGTTTGTCGCGCGTGCTGCGATATGACCCAATCAAATAATCACGCCATATCAACACCATCAGGTGGCTTGGGAGGCAGATCTCTTGTCTCATCGGGGCCCTCCGCATAGTGCTGAAGGATAAGGTAATGGGCAAGGTAAGGCTCTCTTGCTTCAATGTGACTAATGTCGCCACAATCGAGCGGCCAGTCCTATGGGTTGCCTTGGTATCGGGGAAATATGATTGGCCAGAAGTACGTACCCGTGCCAATGGCAAAGCACCCAATGATTTGGCGACCGAGATTCGATAAGAGCGTTGTTCACCCATCCTCCAGCACTCCACTTCCCTATATGAAGACCAGTCCTCAGATCGTAGAAGCTGATCTCTCCCGTCAAGTGTTGAAGAGACCACGCCCAGCGTGTTCCTCGAATCGAGCGCCAGCACTGACGGACAAAGAGCCGGTCAGAATATGGGCCAGGTGGGAATGGTAGACGGAGCGGAGGTTGAACGGTTGGTGACGGGGACTCCCACCAATGGTGGGAAGCTGCATATCGGACATAAGCCTCGCGGAGTTCGCTTGCAGAGTAACCGTTCCATGGTGCTAGGCGCGGCAGGTGTGCTGTTGGAACTGACCTAGGCCAATAGGCCGGGCACTCTAAGGATGCATGGAACGTGGAGCGGCAAGTCTGAGGGCACACGACACGAAGGCAAATGGGGATATCAGTTTCACAGGCCGAGGTCAGGGGGACGACGCACTTGGGATAACGAAAGAGCATCCAAAGGGTTGGCAATGAATGCAGAAATACAGAGGATGGTGTCTAGCGGGATCGTTGCGAGAGTCGCAGTCATGGTGAGGTCGAGGGGCTGCCTGCCTGACGTATAAACTGTTAAGGCCTGTATCAGTCCCACCCTAATGGACTGAATAACGAACGATGACGCCCAAGGCGTACCGGATGTGAGACGGAAAGGCCAGAGTGACTGTCCAAGGTCAGCGGGTCTCAAAGTCATCATGAGGTGGAGCAGTGGACCGTCGGGCGCACTGGTCCAGGTGTCTCAATCGGATTGAGTCGATCAGGTGGAGCGTACGGGGCATTCCGCGATTCTGGGTACGTCGAACTGCCGTCGCGCTGAATGGCAGGCTGTCAATATTGTCAGGCCCGCGCCCGGCAGTCAGATGAAACGCGCCGTAACACAAACAAGACACCGAGATTTCCAGTAAATGAGACACGATTCCAGGTCAATGTACGTTTCAACGTCAAGTAAGTCTGTTCCAAAACGCCGAGAGTGCAATTGGGTGAGAGAGGGGCTACCGTTATTACCGTCTCCCCAAGACCCTTGATTTCGGTCACCTCGCATCGAAGGACGACGGCGAGGGTCACGGCGAGCTACGATGGATGCGAAGAAAGTCGCGGTGCCTTTGATCCACAGCGTTAATGTCTCCTTCCAGCGCGACGCGCCACAGTAGTGGTGGGTAGAGATAGGTTCAGTGATTAACATGTGGATTAGAGGCGGTTTCGAGCCACCCAACTCCTGTATTCTTGCAACATTGAACCCTTTTGTCAACGGTATCCTACTTTAGTTTGATTTCGTACCAATGGGTCCGTCGTACCAATCTCCTTAATATCGTGTCCCGCTTCGAAAAAAGAACCGATCGACATGCAAATAGACAAATCCAGGGACTCATTTCCATGTATATAAAGAAATTTGGGGGAGGAATGCCCTCAAAAGCTCCACTCCACAGAGGCCGACGACTCTATTTATATGTCAAGTCCTTCACTGTACCACAGCGCCTGGTTTTCTGTCATCGACCCACCATATGAAAGACAACCCTCGGGGGCCATGAAGATCTCCGCTTCCTGACACAATGATACATCCCGCATCTCTGTCAACCTGTAGCCCAGTCACGTAGATTTTTTTTCCAAGCTTGAGTTCTCGCCAGACGTCCGGCTTTCCAACTTGTAAGAATCGAACTTCAAGGGGTTTGGAAAACATAAAGTCATCAGCGGAGAGAAGCAAGTCGTCAACGCTGTGGTGAACGATATTGGCTGGGCATGCTACAGTGTACTGCCGACTGACTCGGCTAAATATTTTGATCGGCCCAGGTATACTTAAGTCTATTTCCACTTCAAGAATCTCCCAATCCGTTCGTTCGCCGCTGTCCAGGTATTGAGTGAGGACGAAGCAGTACCTCGGGTGGTTTGGGAGGCAAGAGGGAATGGAATATATTTCTTCATGGACTAAACCAACTGACCCATTTGCACATGTTTCGAATTTGCATTCTGGAAGGAGCGGGGCAAATGCATTTTCTGTCAGGTCAATAGATCCGCCTGGGTGTTGAGTCGTGACCACAAGAGTGGGTAGGTGAATACAACGGTATGTTGTACCGGAGGCGACAAGATTAAGCCTGATGAAGAGGATATCGTCACAGACTTTGGTGCAACACGGGTAGTTTGTCATCTATCGGCGAATCATTCAAGGCATCCAGACTCCGAAAGAGGGAGTTGCATACCTCAACATAAGACGTGACATTTTCTCTCAGGCTCCATAACAGGAGTCCGTATGTCCATTTGTTAATGTCGCGCCTCCTGCTATATGACCCAATCAGATAATCACGCCATATCAACATCACCGGGTAGAGGGAGGTCCCTTGTTCCATCTGGGTTCTCTGTGTGGTGCTGAAGGATAATGTAATGGGCGAAGTAAGGTTCTCCTGCTCCAATGTGACTGATGTCGCCACAATTTCGAGGCCAGCCCTATGGGTTGCCTTGGTATTGGGAAAATATGATCGGCAAGAGGTACGCACCCCTTATTGTTATTCCAATAGCAAAGCACCCAATGATTTGGTGACCGAGATTCGATGAGAACATCCGTCACCCATCCGCCAGCACTCCATTTCCCTATATGAAGACCAGTCCTCAGATCGCAGAAGCGGATCTCTCCTGTGGAGCGCTGAAGAGACCACGCCCAGCGTGTTCCCCGAATCGAGCGCCACCGAAAGGAAGCATACTGATCAGAATCTGGACCATGTGGGGGTGGTAGACGGAGTGGAGGGTGAACGGTTGGTGACGGGGACTCCCACCAATGGTGGGAAGCTGCATATCGGACAGAAGCCTCGCGGAGTTCGCTTGCAGAGTAACTGTTCCATGGTGCTGCGCGCGGCAGGTGTGCTGCTGGAACTGACCTAGGCCAATAAGCCGGGCACTCTAAGGATACCAAGAACATGGAGCGGCAAGTCTGAGAACCACGACACGAGGGTAAACGTGGATATCAGTTTCACAAACCGAGGTCACAGGGTGACGACGTACTTGGGACAACGAAAGAGCATCCAAAGGGTTGTCAATGAATGCTGAAATACAGAGGATGGTGTCTAGCGGGATCGTTGCGAGAGTCGCAGTCATGGTGGGGTCGAGGCGCTGCTGCCTGACGTTCAAACTGTTAAGGCCGGTATCAGTCCCACGTTCCCGAAAGGATCGACAACGCCAACGGGTGCTGGTGTAATCGACTGAATGGCCAATGACTTGAAGCTGGGCTTATTAAAAGTAGATTCGTGCGATGTATGCGAGCGACAAGCAGACAAGACGACGGGTGCGATGTATGCCACCGACAGGTGCGGTGTATGCGAGCAACAGGTACCACAACGAAGACGGCGAAGTGGATGGCGACAAACAGCAGCCTTTATTAACCACAAGGCGACAATGACCAGTATGGAGCCGACGCATGTACTAGTACATGATAGAACAAGAAACAGCTTTTAACAGGGCTCAAGGCGTACCGGATATGAGACAGAAAGCTAAGGGCAGAGTGATTGATGTTCTGACCGAAGACAAGGTCAGTGGATCTCGAAGTCATCACATGAACTCGAGGTGGCAGTGGACCGTCGTGTCTCAATCGTGGGGCGAGTTGCCGATAGATTGAGTCCATCAGGTGGAGCGTACGGGGGGGAGGGGTAAGTTATGTCGAACTGCTGTCGGGCCGAATGGCAGGCTGTCAATATTATATATCACGCCCGGCGGTCGGCCCGGATGAAACGAGCCGTAACATAAATGAGACACAAAAATTTCCAGTAAATAAGACACGATTCCAGGCTAATGTACGTTTCAACCTCAAGTAGGTCTGTTCCAAAACTTCGAGAGTGCAGCGCTCTTGGGTGAGAGGTTATCGTCATCCCAAGACTAATGATTCCAATTGCCTCGCCTCGAAGGACGACGGCGAGGGTCACGGTGAGCTAGGGTGGATGCGAAGAAAGTCGCAGTGTCTTTGATCCACAGAGGCAATGTCTCCTTCCAGCGCGACGCGGCGCAGTAGTGGTAGGTGGGGATAGGCTCCGTGACGAAACATATGGATTAGTGTCTGTTTCGTTCCAAGGAAAACCACCCAACTCCCGTATTCTTGGAAGATTTATTGAACCCTTTTGGTCACGACTCGACGGACGCATTGGTACGAAATCAAACTAAAGCCGGATACCATACCTATCTCCTTAATCCCGTACCCTGATTCGAAAAAAGAACCGATCGATGTGTAAATAGACGAATGGTTTGCCCAGGGACTCATTTCTATGTATATAAAGAAATTTGGGGGAGGAATGCCGTCAAAAGCTCCACTCCACAGAGGCAGGCGACTCCATCCACATGTCAGGTCTTTCACTGTACCACAGCGCCTAGTTTTCTGTCATCGACCCACCATATGAAAGACAACCCTCGGCGGCCAAAAATATCTTCACTTCCCGACGCAATGATATATCCCGCATCTCTGTCAACGAGTAGCCCATCTACGTAGATCTTTTTTCCAAGCTTGAGTTCTCGCCAGACGTCCGGCTTTCCAACTTGTAAGAATCGAACTTCGAGGGGTTTGGAAAACATAAAGTCATCAGCGGAGAGAAGCAAGTCGTCAATGCTGTGGTGAAACATATTGGTTGAGTGTGCTACAATGCACTGCCGACTGACTCGGCTAAAGATTTTGATCGGCCCAGGTATACTCAAGTCTACCTCCACTTCAAGAATCTCCCAATCCTGTCGTTCGCCGTTGTCCAGGTATCGAGTGAGGATGAAGTAATACCTCGGGTGGTTTGGGAGGCAAGAGGGAATGGAATATATTTCTTCATGGACTGATTCGACTGACATCTTTGCACATGTTTCGAATTTGCATTCTGCAAGGAGCGGGGCCAATGCGTTTTCTGTCAGGTCGATGGATCCGCCTGGGAGTTGAGCCGTGACCACAAGAGTGGGTAGGTGAATACAACGGTATATTGCACCGGAGGTGGAAAGAACAAGCCTGATGAAGAGGATATCGTCACAGACTTTGATGCCGCGCGGGTAGTTTGTCATCTATCGGCGAATCATTCGAGGCATCCAGACTCCGTAAGAAAGAGTTGCATACCTCAACATAGGACGTGACATTTTCTCTCAGGCTCCATAACAGGAGTCCATATGTCCGTTTGTTGCTCACCCTGCGATATGACCCAATGAAATAATCACGCCATATCAACACCATCGGGTAGAGGGAGGTCCCTTGTCCCATCGGGATTCTTTGTGTGGTGCTGAAGGTTAACGTAATCGGCGAAGTAAGGTTCTCTTGCTCCAATGTGACTGATGTCGCGCCAATTTCAAGGCCAGTCCTATGGGTTGCCTTGGTATTGGGAAAATATGATCGGCAAGAGGTACGTACTCCAGATTCTTCCAATGGCAAAGCATCCAATGATTTGGCGACCGAGATTCGATGAGAGCATCAGACACCCATCCGCCAGCACTCCATTTCCCTATATGAAGACCAGTCCTCAGATCGCAGAAGCTGATATCTCCTGTAAAGTGCTGAAGAGACCACGCCCAGCGTGTTCCCCGAATCGAGCGCCACCGAAAGGACTCATGCTGATCAGAATCTGGACCATGTGGGGGTGGTAGACGGAACGGAGGGTGAACGGTTGGTGACGGGGACCCCCACCAATGGTAGGAAGCTGCATATCGGACACAAGCCTCGCGGAGTTCGCTTGCAGAGTAACTGTTCCATGGTGCTGCGCGCGGCAGGTGTGCTGCTGGAACTGACCTAAGCCAATAACTCGGGTTCTCTAAGGATGCAAGGAACGTGGAGCGGCAAGTCTGAGAGCGCACGATACGAACGCAAACATGGATATCAGTTTCGCAGACCGAGGTCAGGTGACGACGTACTTGGGATAACGAAAGAGCATCCAATGAATTGCCAATGAATGCAGAAATACAGAGGATGACGTCTAGCGGGATCGTTGCGAGAGTCGCGGTCATGTGCTGGCTGCCCGACGTTCAAACTGTTAAGGCCGGTATCAGTCCCACGTTCCCGAAATTAAAGGATCACCAACACCAACAGGTGCTGGTATAATCGACTGAATGAACAATGACTTGAAGCTAGCTGGGCTTTTTAAAAGTAGATTCGTGCGATGTATGCGAGCGACAAGAAGACAAGACGACGGGTGCGATGTATGCCAACGATAGGTGCGATGTATGCGAGCAACAGGAGCCACAACGAAGACGGCGAAGTGGACGGCGACAAACGGCAGCCTTTATCAACCACAAGGCGACAATGACCAGTATCGAGCCGACGCATGTACCATTGAGTACGCGATAGAATAAGAAACAGCTTTTAACAGGGCTCAAGGCGTACCAGATATGAGACAGAAAGGGCAGAGTGATTGCCCAAGGCGAGGTTCTGAGAGTATAGACCTGTATTGTCAGACCCGGCGGTTGGATGAAACAAGCCGTAACACAAATGAGACACAGAAATTTCCAGTAAATGAGACACGAGTCCAGGCCAATGTATGTTGTCAAGTAAGTCTGTTCCAAAACTTCGAGAGTGCTCTCTTGAGTGAGAGAGGGGCTACCGTTATCAATTCTTGATTCCAACCGCGCCTCGAAGGACGACGGCGAGAGTCACGGCGAGCTACGAAGGGTGCGAAGAAATTCACAGTGCCTTTGATCCACAAAGTCCATGTCTCCTTCCATCGCAGCGCGGTAGTGGTAGGTGGAGATAGGCTCAGTGATCTTAGTGTCCATTTCGTTCCAAGGAAAACTATTGGGAAACCACCCAACTCGGGTATTCTTGAAACATTAAAGCCTTTGTCACGACGGGCGCATTGGTACGAAATCAAATTAAAGCATGACACCATACCTATCTCCTGGTTGAAAAAACAACCGACCGAAGTGCAAATAGACAAATGGTTTGCCCAGGAAGTCATTTCTATGTAAATAAAGAAATTCGGCGGAGGATGCCGTAAAACGCTCCATGATGAACGAGAAAAGGGGGGATCAAACCGTAAATATATATGTGACAAACATCACATCGTGCAAAATAAAAACAGAATAGACCAAACAAAGTACGTCATGGGGTGATGGGTCATAGCACTCCAACAGTCCATGACTCCATCTAGATAATAAGTCCTTCGCTGTACTACAGCGCCTGGTTTTCTGACATCGATCCACCATATGTAAGAGCATTCCCAGCTGCGCCGATTCATACATCCACTTCCAAATGCAGTGATATACCCCGCATCTCTGTCAACGTGTAGCCTAACTAAGTAGATTTTGTCCACACCCCCAAGCGTGACTTCTTGCCAGACGTCCGGCTTTCCAACTTGTAAGAATCCAACTTTGAGGGGGCGCAAATATACAGAGCCATCAGCGGAGAGAAGCAAGTCGTCAACGTTGTGGTGAGCGAGGTTGGAATCGGTAGGGGGTGCTACAGTGTACTGCCGACTGACTCGGCTAAAGGTTTTGACCGGCCCAGGTATACTCAAGTCTATTTCCAATTCAAGAATCCCCCAATCCTTTCCTTCGCCGCTCTCCAGGTGTCGAGCGAGGATGAAGCAGTACCTCGGGTGGTTTGGGAGGCAAGAGGGAATGGAATATATTTCGTCATGGACTGAGCTGACTGAATACCCTGTACGTGTTTTCAATTTGCATTCTGGGAGCGGGGTAAATGCGTTTTCGGTCAGATCAATGGATCCGCCTGGGAGTTGAGCCGTGACCACAAGAGTGGGTAGGTGGATACAACGGTATGTTGCAACGGAGGCGACACGACTATGCGTGATGAAGAGGATATCGTCACAGACTTTGATGCAGCGTGGGTAGTCTGTCGTCTATCGGCGAATCATTCAGGGCATCCAGACTCCGTAAGAAAGAGTTGTATACCTCAACGTAAGACGTGACATTTTCTCTCAGGCTCCATAACATGAGTCCGTATGTCCGTTTGTTGTGATATGACCCAATCAAATAATCACGCCATATCAACGCCATCGCGTAGAAGGAGGTCCCTTGTTCAATCTGGGCTCTCTGTATAGTGCGGAAGGATAATGTAACAGGCGAGGTAAGGTTCTCTTGCTCCAATGTGACCGATGTCGCCACAATTTTGAGGCCAGTCCTATGGGTTACCTTGGTATTAGGGGAATATGATTGGACAGAGGTACGTACCAACGATGGCCCTCCTCTTCCGAATAGTTCTTCCAATGGCAAAGCACCCAATGATTTGGCGACCGAGATTCGATGAGAGCATCGTCCACGCACCCTCTAGCACTCCATTTCCCTATATGAAGACCAGTCCTCAGATCGCAGAAGCTGATCGCTCCCGTCTCGTGCTGAAGAGACCACGCCCAGCGTGTTCCCCGAATCGAGCGCCACAGTAAGGAAACATCGCGATCAGAACCTGGGCCATGTGGGAGTGGTAGACGGAGCGGAGGGTGAACGGTTGGTGACGGGGACCCCACCCATGGTGGGAAGTTGCATATCGGACAGAAGCCCAGCGGAGTTCGCTTGCAGAGTAACTGTTCCATGGTGCGGCGCGCGGCAGGTGTGCCGCTGGAACTGAGCTAGGCCAATAAGCCGCCCACTCTAAGGATACCAAGAACGTGGAGCGGCAAGTCTGAGAGCGCACGACACAAGGACCAACGTGAATATCAGTTTCACAGACCGAGGTCAGGGGGACGACGCACTTGGGATAACGAAAGAGCATCCAAAGGGTTGTCAATGAATGCCGAAATACAGAGGATGATGTCTAGCGGGATCGTTGCGAGAGTCGCAGTCATGGAGGGGTCGAGGTGCTGGCTGCCTCACGGCCAAACGAGACACAGAAATTTTCAATAAATGAAACACGATTCTAGGTCAATGTACGTACATCAGACTTCAACGCCAAGTAATTCCGTTGCAAAGCCCCGAGTGGTGCCGTATCCCTGCTGCTAAGGGGAGAAATGCACGGGGCATCCTTGCTATTTGCTCCCCGGAAATGTATGGAGCATGCTTGCTCTTGAGGGTGAGAGGGGTTACCATTATTGTCTCCCAGAGACTCTTGATTCCAATCCACCTCGTTGCAAAGAACGACGACGATGACCTCCCATTCGACAACCGAGAGGTGCACTGCAGCAAGATAAGAACTTGCTTCCAGTGCCCTTGAAACACCTGATCACACATGGAGCGATGCCAAAACCGCAAGCAAATTGACGGGCCAGGCCATTACCGAAATGGGAAGTATGTGGCGTCGCCAGGAAATGGTTGGTCTGGAACAGGATCCTGCAAAACATCGAGGTTGATGCCAGCCAAGATAAGGCAACACAAAGTTATTACATTCATGTACAACATTACATATTGTTTATTGGTGAAAATCGACATTACCCACATGGGTTATGGCCCGACGGTTATAACCCCCAACATATCTGAAAAGGGTTATAACCGCACGTCTGAACTTTGTGACATATCGGACATAAGCCTCGCGGAGTTCGCTTGTAGAGTAACTGTTCCATGGTGCTGCGCGCGGCAGGTGTGCTGCTGGAATTGACCTAGGCCAATAAGCCGGGCACTCTAAGGATGCAAGGAACGTGGAGCGGCAAGTCTGAGAGTACACGATACGAACGCAAACGTGGATATTAGTTTCACAGGCCTAGGTCAGGGGTGACGATGTACTTGCGATAACGAAAGAACATCCAGAAGATTGTCAAGAAATGCCGAGATACAGAGGATGATGTCTAGCGGGATCGTTGCGAGAGTCGCAGTCATGGTGGGGCCGAGGTGCTGCTGCCTGACATTCAGCCTCACGTTCCCGAAAGGATCGCCAACGCCAACGGGTACTGGTGTAATCGACTGAATGAACAATGAGTTGAAGCTAGGCTCAAGGACCGGGCAGAGTGATTGCCAAAGGCGATGTTCTGAGAGTATAGACCCCGAAGACAAGGTCAGTAGATCTCGAAGTCATCACATGAACTCGAGGTGGCAGTGGACCGTCGGGTGTATTGGTCCGGGTGTCTCAATAGTGGGGCGAGTTGTAATCAAGTGGAGCGTACGGGGCATTCCTCGATCGGGCCGAATAGCAGGCTGTCAATACTGTCAGGCCCGGCGGTCGGATGAAACGAGCCGTAACACAAATTAATGCATGAGACACAGAAATTTCCAGTAAATGAGACACGATCCAAGGCCAATGTATGTTTCAACGTCAATTAAGTCCGTTCCAAAACTTCGAGAGTGCAGCGCTCTTGGATGAGAGAGGGGCTACCATTATCGTCTTCCCAAGCCTAATGACTCCAATCGCCTCGCCTCGAAGGACGACATCGAGAGTCACGGCGAGCTACGATGGATGCGAAGAAAGTCACAGTGCCTTTGATCCACAGAGTCCATGTCTCCTTCCGTCGCAGCGCAGTAGTAGTAGGTGGAGATAGGCTCAGTGTCTGATCAACATGTGGATTAGTGTCCGTTTCGTTCAAGGAAAACTATTGGGAAACCACCCAACTCCTGTATTTTTGAAACATTAAAACCTTTTGTCACGACGCGGTGGGCGCATTGGTACGAAATCAAACTAAAGCAGGCCTAGTCCCGCTTGAAAAACAACCAATCGAAGCGCAAATAGACAAATGGTTTGCCCAGGAAGTCATAGCTATGTATATAAAGGAATTCGGCGAAGGAGTGCCGTCAAACGCTCCACAAAGGTCCATGACTCCATCCAGATGACAGGTCCTTCACTGTACCATAAGCGCCTGGTTTTCTGACATCGATCCACCATATGAAATAACATGCCTGGGACCGCTCATCCCAACCTTCTTTTACCGATGCAGTAATATACCCCGCATCTCTGTCAACGTGCAGCACAGCCAATTTCTTTTTACCCTCAATCTCAAGCTTGACTTCTCGCCAGCCGTTCGGCCTTCCAACTTGTAAGAATCGAACTTTGAGGGATGAAAAGTTTATATAGCCATGTCCGTTTGCCACAGGGACGGAGAGAAGCAAGTCTTCAACGCTGTGGTGAAAGATATTGGCTGGGCATGCTACATTGTTCTGCCGACTGACTCGGCTAAAGATTTTGATCGGCCCAGGCATACTTAAGTCTATTTCCACTTCTAAAATCTCCCAATACTTTACTTCGCCGTTCTCCAGGTATCGAGTGAGGATGAAGCAGTACCTCGGGTGTTTTGGGAGGCAAGAGGGAATGGAACATATTTCGTCACGAACTGAACCATATGCTTCTAATTTGCACTCTGGAGGGAGCGGGGAAAATGCGTTTTCTGTCAGATCAATAGGTTCGCCTGGGAGTTGAGCCGTGACCACAAGAGTGGGTAGGTGAATACAACGGTATGTTGCACTGGTATCTCTATGAAGTTTGATGAAGAGGATATCGTCACAGATTTTGATGCGAGACGGATAGTATGTCATCTATCGGCGAATCAGAATTCAAGGCATCCAAACTCCAAAAGAAAGAGTTGCATACCTTAATATAAGACGTGACATTTTCTCTCAGGCTCCATAACAGGAGTCCGTATATCCGTTTGCTGCGCACCCAGCTATATGACACAATCAAATAATCACACCATATCAACACCATCGGGTAGAGGGAGGTCACTTGTTCCATCGGGGTTCTCTGTATGGTGCTGAAGGATAATGTAACAGGCGAGGTAAGGTTCTCTTGCTCCAATGTGACTGATGTCGCCACAATTTCGAGGCCAGTCCTATGGGTTGCCTTGGTATTGGGAAAATAGGATTGGCCAGAGGTACGTACCCCAGAATTTTCTTCCAATGGCAAAGCACCCAATGATTTGGTGATCGAGATTCGATGAGAGCACCAGTCACCCATCCTCCAGCACTCCATTTCCCTATATGAAGACCAGTCCTCATATCGCAGAAGCTGATCTCTCCCGTCTCGCGCCGAAGAGACCACGCCCAGCGTGTTCCTCGAATTGTGCGCCATTCAAGGCAAACGCCCCGGTCAGGATTGGGGCCATGTGGGAGTGGTAGACGAAGCGGAGGGTGAACGGTTGGTGACGGGGACTCCCACCAACGGTGAGAAGCTGCATTTCGGACACAAGCCTCGCGGAGTTCGCTTGCAGAGTAACTGTTCCATGGTGCTGCGCGCGGCAGGTGTGCTGCTGGAACTGACCTAGGCCAATAAGCCGGGCTCTCTAAGGATGCATGGAACGTGGAGCGGCAAGTCTGAGAGCACACGATATGATGCGAACGCAAACGTGGATATCAGTTTCGCAGACCGAGGTCAGGGGGACGACGCACTTGGGACAACGAAAGAGCATCCAAAGAGTTGTCAATGAATGCAGAAATACAGAGGATGACGTCTAGCGGGATCGTTGCGAGAGTCGCAGTCATGGTGGGGTCGAGGTGCTGGCTGCCTCACCTACAAACGAGGCACAGAAATTTTCAGTAAATGAAAGACAATTCCAGACCAATGTACGTACATCAGACTTCAACGTCAAGTAATTCCGTTCCAAAGCCCCGAGTGGTGACGTACGTATGCACCGCTGCAAAAGGGGAGAAATAAATGCATGGGGATCCTTGCGATTTGCTCCGCGGAAATGCATGGAGCTTTCTTGCTCCTGGGTGTGAGAGGGGCTGCCATTATTGTCTCCCAGAAACTCTTGATTCCAATCCACCTTGTTATGAAGGCCAGGACAACGATGATGACCTCTCATTCGAACCGAGAGGCTCAATGCAGCAAGATAAGGACTTGTTTCCAGTGCCCTTGAAACACCTGATCACACATGGAGAGTCTAATTGATCAGATGGAGCGACGCCGGAGCCGCAAGCAAATTGACGAGCCAGGCCACTACCGAAATTGGGAGTATATTTAGAAGGGTTACCTCACGAGAAGGGTGGTATACATTTGCTGTGGGGATCAAACTCATTGAGGGAGGAAGAAAACATTTCGATTCTTCTTAATTAATTGTTCGAAGGTATGCTCAAATTCGGTATGCTCGTCGGGCCATGCTATAAAATCGTCGCTTCCGTGGCGTTAAGGTTGGTGCATAACAACAGCGCGTGCGGTCCAGACGAGCGTGTCATCATCGATCCACTTTGATGTATCCTTCAAGTGCACAAGTCGGCCAGTTCGAATAACAGACCCACAGCGACAAGAGCAATATAGCGACATTTCCAGATAATACGACACGGCGTTCCCGGGCTCCAGCTCGATCATAGTAACGGAGTAACGACAGAGGGTCGGAAGCGGTTTGCAGTCCACGGCCCTGTCTGCTTGAATAGTGAATTTCAGTGGAAGAGCCTGCGTTGAGATCATGAGCAAGAGATGAATGAGTTACGATATACACAGTGGTTTTATGGCGCAACAGTAAGAGAGGTAGAGATATCACATATGTAGTATAGACTAGACATAGAGATACGCAAGGGTATACAACACGTTCATATTATTCTCTTAGTTCGTCAATGGGAGTCTGGAGCCTGCTTATACGAACGTTTAGCGTGGTAGCCTTGCCCACGATCAACGCTGTCTTGCTCTATTACCGATACACATGCTTAAGTATATAGCTGATGCGATTAATATTGATCGCAAAAGCGAGAGAGACAACGCCGTCCTTGATGTCGTAAAGATTCCATCGAGGTTCGAGTTTGCAGTCGTATATGGAAGGACCAAGGTACAGTAATTACCCCTAGACGATGCAGGGTGCAGTGAGAGACTAAACGCGGGTCTATGGTACAATAAAGAATTGATTTACCTCAGAAGCGGTGTCGCAGAAGTAAAGTACTCACCTTTGCAGCCGCACACAACAGTGCCTCCTTCTCATGAGGACCGAGAGGGTCGAGACGGGACAGTGTATTATCCGCTCGCGCGTGGCGGCGCACAACACTCGTGGAGACGGCACAATCCCTCCGACAAAGGTCCCCTCAACGGCAGACGTGACATGACGCAGTCCAGTCCCGATAATTTTCCGGGTGCAGTGCATTGCGAGTTTCCGCTATATAATTGCTGAGTTGAGCAGAGTCCGCCGCCAAGTGACAACCCACGGGGGCGGGCAGATGTGTGCTTGAGGAATGACAATGCCACCGTTTAGGAGAAGAGAATAGGTCGATGTGAGAATAAGTTTCATTCCGAGGCGACCGCAGATCATGTTGCACCGCAAGAATTCGCAACCTTTACTCAGTACTTGTCATTCACTTTGAAATTAGGCTTATGACCCAGGCGAGCTAATAACCGGGTTCTATCAAGGTTAGCGTCAGACTCCCAGTGACATCAGGATGTAAATGAACGAGAGTACGAGGAAGCACCAAAGGAGGCGGTACGGCGCGGTGATGGGATGTTGGAACAAAAAGTAAGCCACGGTGCCGAAGACCATGTGCCCACAGAGAATACCTCTGCTTTCTTGGAGCCCCTCGTTGGAGCCCTCGTTCGATCATGCCGGCACAGTGTCGGCACGAATGGTTCCTTTGTTTTGGTGGTTCTTTCTTTGATGCGAGTATTTTCCTTCAATGTAAGGGCGAACCACAATTGAAGTCTTATGTTATTAGTGTACCAACCATCAGACACCTGGAGATGGCCCGGGTTGTCACCATGGACATCCTCAATGCGGCCTGCTCCAGGTTGAAACCTTAACAGGAAGGCATTCAGGAGGTCTGAGACCATGCACCACGAGAAGCTTGCACATTGCTATGGCCCCGTAATCGATCCAGTTTAGTTCCGGATAATTTGCACAGCCCCACATGACTTAGTCTCTCTTCACCAGCCTTTCTACCGTCGGAGAAGCACCCGGACAGCGTGTATGTCCTGGACGGGGTGAGTAAACCTACCACAAAAGGTCTGAGGGTACACGGCACCCCAAACGCCCAAACGGAAGACGTAAAGTTCCGAAAAGAGAGTGGCGACGGACGGTCAAGGTGGGAAGGACAACCGAGCGAAAGAGGTGATTCTAAACCCCCGAGTATGTCGAGCTGCTGCGCATTGGCATACAAATGAGGAATAGGCGGAGCCAGTATGCAAGGTGGGTGGCATCACAGCAACAGGCCACCACCACCAATGGACCAATGGACCAATGGAAATGCCAGCCGGGTTTTCCTTATGCCAAGACTTTTTTCACCGCCACCGAACCATCTTTTGCCAATTTTGACCATTCGTCACTTGTCTCCAGAAGGAGAATTGTTGTCAACGCCAAGCGCCTTCGGTAAGCCCAAAAATACAAACTTCGGTGCCCGGTGCATCCGCGCCATCTAGTCTGAGAAGTCACTGCGATTGAAGAGAAGCGGAAGAACCAATATGGCCACCAGTTTCGCAGTAAATAGCCCGGAAAGTTAATTACGGCTGCATTCCTTCACAACCAACACGAAGGCCAATCTTGCCAAGCGTTCTCGGTTCTCGAACGAACCCACGCGATCCGTCCCTGCCGCAATGCATGCATTCGGTCCGTAATGCCTAAGTATGGCCGTGGTTGCCACTCCACTTACCCTTTTTAACCGGACACTTTTCCACTTGGTTGAGATACCTCATTCCACACCCTCCTGCCCCTTCTCTTGTCCGCTTTTTTCTCCCTTCCCTTTCGCTATCCTTCTTCAGCCCATTCATTTCAGAAGGCCAGGTCGCCGTTCATCGTTATCAAAATTGTGGGTATTTGCCGCTACCACCCTCGGATGTCCAGGTCACTGATGCTAAGCCCTTTGGTTTTGCAGCTACCATGCTTACTACGACCTTTACTGCGGCTTTCCTTACCTTCTCGGCCATTTCCGGCGCCTCAGCCCATAGCACCCATGAGCTCCGTGGCCTCAAGATGACCCGCCAGGATGCGAACGCTCCCTTCTCTGCTGCAAAGTTCCCCGATATTCAACAGGTGCTAGAGGGCAATGCCCGCTTCCAAAAGAGCCGCGACGCTGCGGCTCTGCAAGAACTCGTGGACGATGGTCAGAAACCACCGTTTATGATGATCTCTTGCTCTGATTCCCGGTGAGTAGGATCGTTCAAGTACAACATACAAGTTTGTGACAAGATTTGCGTTAAAGTGCTCCTGAAGCGACGCTCTTCGACTCGCAACCCGGTACCTTCTTCATGGAACGCAATATTGCCAACCAATACAAGCTTGGTGACGAGAACGCCCAGTCCGTCATGGCCTACGGTATCACCGTCCTCGGTGTTCAACATCTCGTTGTTTTGGGTCACTACGGCTGTGGTGTATGTTTGGGTTGATCTAAAGAGCAGAACTCGAAGCTCACTTGGCTCCTTTAGGGTGTCGCTGCTGCGATCGCCTCAAAACCCAAATCCAACCTCGACATCGCCACCCACGTTGTGCAAACCTGGATCAGCGACGTCCGCCAGCTGTACCTGGAGAGCAATCGTACTGAGATCGTTGAGATGAGGGAGAAGAACTTGGTCACCGAGGCTGAGGGAGGTACCGTCCCCGAGCCAGAAATCAGGGAACCCGGTTTCCGCGCCCTCGTCGAGGAGAACGTCAAGCTTGGCGTGAAGCGGCTATCTGAGAGCAGCGTCATCTCGAATGTAAGCTTGCTCTCCTTTTGTCCTTCCCGCCTGGGGTTAGAGATTGACAATTGGTCAACCTAGTTGCACGATCGTCTCGCTGCTGCAGGCAATGCGACAGGAGAGGCCAAGGAGAAGCGCGCCGAAGAAGCTGCTCCACTTAAACCCGTCTTCGTTCACGGCTGGGTCTACGATCTCGAGTCGGGCTCCGTCGTGGACTTGAACGTCTCAACTGGCCCAAAGGGATTTGAGAACTTTGTCCCTAGTCCCACTCCGGAAACCAAGCCTGGAGAGGAGACCACGATCGAGGAGGGCGCGGCGAGCACGACCCAGTCGGAGAACACTGCGTCAGCGACTGCCACCGAAGATGTAGCGACGGAGACCCCTACCGAGGTTGATGCGCAACCGACAGCCGACAGCGGCAACACGCCCGCCAGCGTAGTGCAGGAGCCCGTAAATGCGACGCCCGATGCGGCTGTTAACGTAATCGGACATCACGTCATCCCCATCAAGCGTTCGAACGTGCTCGCCCGTCTCAGGAGGAGTATGCCCCGGGAGTGGAGCTCTGGCAAACGATTCAGCCGCCAGATCTGAGCGCTATGCGCTTAGTATGGACCCTTGACTTCAGTGTACCTTATATTCTTCGACTTTTCTACGGCTCTGTGACTGAAACGTACCTATCATTTGTTAATCCTTGAACCCTCCCTCCGACTGAGAGCACTTCATAAACACGAGAACGGGATTTGAATAGTACATATATAGAGAGGTCAATCGTTAAAGAAACTTCCTATCGACGATTCCACGTCTCTGTTAGCCTTCGTCAGTCTCGTAGGTCATGTAAACCTCTCTACGCCTTGCCCTCCGCCAACTATAGTACTAATACTCACTCTTGCTTTCCGTTGTCGTTGTGGACTGATCATAGCTGCACAGAAATGTCGTCTGACGCGGCAGATGGTTGTCTTCTCGCCATACTCTTGTTCACCTCTTCAAGCAAAGGCTCACATATAGCCTTCCGTTGGCCGGCACGCTCGACTGCATCGCCACGTCTTGCTCGACCACTGCCCCTGCAGCCCGTTCCGCTCGACTTCATTTGGCGAGCCTCGCACCCGGTCAACGGAGCGTCACCGGACCAAGAACTCTTGGATGCTGCTGTAAAAAGCATTGAGGAGAGCCTCCCCGCCCAATGGAACTCACATGATGACTCCATAGTTGGTCAGCAAACAACCAATGGGACACGGTCCCGTGCGGCTTCGTTGTCGACCACAACTCCAACGACACCGCACACAAACCCATACGAAGAAGTAGACGCCGATGCGCGGTGGTACCCGGATCATGACTATCGGTATATCCTTGGCTACCCCATTTCGATACTCGCGGGCAAGCTGTTTCGGTTTGAACGAAAAATATGCAACCAGCGGTTCGAGCTGGTAATCGAGGAGCTTATGTTTCTTGGGCACCCCGTTCGCATTGGGGAAGATGGCACATGGGGTTGGAAAGAGCTTTACGCTGACCCCTCCCCCAACGGCTCGAGGGACCAAGCTAACGCATTGGAACAACAACGCAAGGACGACTCGAAGGAAAGCGCGCTCAAAGCCTTCCATCTCATCCTTGTGCTCGACCGGCCTGACCCATCTGTCGGCGGTGATGTCAACATTGGTCAATTCGTCGACGTTTACTACAAGCAAATTGCTCAAAGGCTTACTGCTGCACTGCACTACGAGCAGGCCAGGGATGGATATGTGGAGAAACAAGCGGACCTATTGGTCGATTTGTGCTATGAAACGATGAAAAGTCTGCCTACTTATCAAAGGGTTTCCCTTTCTTTATCGCTAACTCATTGACTAGGTGAACCATACAAGGAGTTTGAGGCTCGTGCACTGAAAGAGTCTTCACTCGCGAGGGCAATCCGAGACCTCTTCGTTGCCGTCCAGAGTAAACGCATCGCTCATCTCAAGCTAGGGGAGTTTGAGCTCGACGTTCAATTACCATGGTATCACTCGCAACTCTTATATGGAGACAATGACCCCGAAGGTGTTGGAGAGTATGGTATAGAAGATGAACGAGACGACCGTTGGGACTGCGTCTTCGGCCGAGGGTGGAGAGTACCAAGACTTGACCCGTGGAAGACCCTATTGTTCCTTGACCCTCCTGCCGTGACTATGGAGGGCTCTGTGACCCTCGAGCCTGACCATGAGGAACCCGAGTCAGAGGAGATGCTCCGTTTCCGGGAAGTGCTCACCCCAGACGTATCGTGCGTACGCCCAAGTTCTGTTGTATTCCCTGTACTCACTCCGGCCCTTAGATTTGCAGACGCCGCCGCTCTATTGGACTGGGACTTAGAAGCCGAGGTTATCCCCTTCGCGCGATTTATGGTCTACCTCAAGAAGGCGAAAGTGTCCAGTGTTGTTCACCCCAAACTCCTTGGCATTTATGCTCCTCCAGCGACCTTCGCCACACCCCTGAACACCCTTGCCAAGCA
>Ga0307515_10007736_pt1 | contig 21151 bp, 23 predicted proteins | sample 17_EM_MG_FD_194513 | JGI IMG/M metagenome (GOLD analysis project Ga0307515, IMG submission 194513) | Populus trichocarpa ectomycorrhiza microbial communities from riparian zone in the Pacific Northwest, United States - 17_EM | ecosystem: Host-associated > Plants > Roots > Unclassified | place...
CCAAGGGGTCCCAGATCCTCGATGAGGTTGATCGGAGGTTCGCCGCATTTTTTAATTGTTCCCTTGATTGTTCCTTATTCCCTCCCAGAATCGCCTTAGTTCCCCTATTCCCTGGCCTTCGTAGATTCAAACAGGGACGAAATTTTCAACAGTGGACCGGCAACGACTCTAAGGCGCTCATGAAGGTGGGTTCTTCAAAATTCAAATGAATTCATATTCTGAATTCAAACAGGTCTTTGTCACAGCGCTGGAGGGATTCGTTCCCATTGATGTCACGAAGGCTCTCACAGCGTTCTTAGACTTTTGTTACATCGCGCGTCAGGACGTGCTCACCAATGACTCACTGGACGCTCTTGACAGCGCGCTTGGGAGGTTCCACCATCACCGCAAAATATTTCAGGAGGCCGGTGTACGCCCGACTGGATTCTCACTCCCCCGTCAACATTCGCTCACCCACTACCATTATCATATCAAGAAGTTCGGGACACCGAATGGACTTTCGTCATCGATCACTGAATCGAAGCACATCACTGCCGTCAAAAAGCCATGGCGCCAATCCTGTCGTTATGAAGCACTCGGTCAAATGCTCACTATCAATACCCGGAACGATAAACTTGCCGCTGCACGGATTGATTTCTTGTCGCGTGGCATGTTGAATGGCACCTGTCTCAGTGAGGCACTCAACAAGCTTCAAAATACCCTCGAGGACATTGAAGACAACAACGCCAGTACCGAGGACGATTCGGACTTCAGCAGCGAGGATGGCCAGGACCTTGATGCCGATGAAGATGAGGATAGGACGGGTCCAGTCAATGGGCCGCCTGCACTGAGTGAGGTTACTCTCGCGCAGAAGCGAGGTAAGCATCATTTACTTTTCCACATATCTGGGCGTTTCTGAGAGTCAATGCAGCACGTGGATATCCTCTGACGTCGCTTTGGGAGCTCGGCAGACACATTCGCCAAGAAAACCTTGAAACACTCGTTCGGATTTTCCTATTCTACCAACAGAATCCCGCCTTCACTGGAACACCTCCCATCTCTGCCTGCCCAACTGCCGAATTCATTGAAGACATCTCTGTCTACCATTCTGCCAAGGCCATTTTCTGTGCCCCGAACAACCCTTCCGGTACTGGGGGACTATACCGCGAGACGATCCGGTGCACTCCAAAGTGGAAAACGAGTGGCATCACGGCACCCCGCCGGGATTGTATTCTTGTCGAAACCGGGTCAGACACAGCAGGAGTGAGGGGCCTTGATGTTGCAAGGGTACATTTGTTCTTTTCATTTGCACTCGGGGAGGAGGTATTTGAATGCGCACTCATCCACGAACTCTGCAAGAGTTTCACCGATCCAGACCCAGACAACAACTTGTGGGTTTTCGAACCGGACTACGACAACAACGGGTACAGGGTCATGTCTGTGGTGCACGTCGATTCCATCATCCGCGCCGCACATTTATTGCCCGTTTTCAAGGACGAAACCCCTATCCCAAGGGAGATCAATTTCACCAACACACTCAACGTCTTCAAGGCCTTCTACCTGAATAAGTATATAGATTACCACGCATTTGAAACCCTCTCCTAGCTCTTTTGTATGTTGCGACATTGGCTTTGACTACGAATGTTATTTTTTTACTTGTCAGAGATCTTATTTTGCCCCGTTCGACACGCGTTGATCATCAAAAAAATAAGAACCATACAATTCGGACAAGCACAAATAACGAGAATAAGTTCGAATAAGTTCGAATAATTGGGTGCCCACTTTACTGATGCTGTACTTGTAACTATGAACAATATGTATACAAGGCGCTGTAAGTGTGCAGTGTCCGTATCTGCTTTCCGGGACCACTCGACACCATTGCGATCGCGCTGAGCAATTTAATGATTACATCCGGTGCGGATTGTGGCCGCACGTTCAACTGGGGGACGCGCTGACGATATATGATGGCCACCCCGCCATCTCCACGTCCAAATCATATTCGGAGAAGGCACATCGGAAGTTCGCCGATGAGCACCTGGGACACAAGTCCACCGCTGAAGCCCGGAGCATCGTGTGTGCCGCCGGCGGAGACCTTGGTGCCACGTTCGTTCGTTACATTGATGAATGCTTACCACGCTGCAACATAGTACCGATCTCGTCCACCGCCCGATTGCCATAACATGCATGCCGGCCATATATACTGATACTAAAGTGATGAAAACAGTTGTAAGTTTACATATGAGGAAATACACGACAGTATGGATGGACCATCCCATGTCGATGGCGATGCTTGACCCTGTTATATTTCAGGCATCTCCCCCAATTCCACAGGCACACGCCGCTTCAATACACCTAGCTCGACCTCGGCCTCATCGTCGCCAAAATAAGCAACTGTGTACCATATCCCTCCTTGCTTGCCCAGCCGGAAGTCCAGCACGGTGAATTCGAGCACTTGATCCGTCTCTGGGTGGAGGTACGTAACGAATTCACCGATCTCCGGACCTGATCCTGGTGCTTTGGGCAAGGAGACTCGTGGGTCGCCCCACTGAAGAATACCTTGGGTTGGGGGCAATAGAGCAGCCTCACGGTCACGACGAACCTGTATGATCTTGGCATTCACGGTCTGCCTGAAGAAAAAAAAAGAGTGAAAGATTACATGATGGCAGTTGTGTGCCTCGGATCTTGTCGTGGAGCAAGGAGCCATGGGGAAACTGATTCCCACTGAAAGCGAGTGCAAAAACACCTTCCTGGGCGGCGAGACATATGCGAAGGAGCCTAGGGCATTGTCAGCACTGGAAACACTATGGACGATGGAAAGGAACGCACGCCCTCCAGTTGTCCTTGTTCACGGAGGTGAAAGTTGCGCAGATGCTGTCAAGAGTCTGGTAAAAGACCTGCGCCTGGCGGTCACCAGGTGGGAATACGATGCAAGGGTTTTCCTTCTTCTCTTTCGTCCACTCCTCCGACACTTCCCCGTAAAATTCGACGAGAAAGTTGCGGGGTAAGCTTTCTCGAAGTGGACCCAGAGACATGTCAAAGTAGCGAGTGAGGCGTTGGAACCATATGTCTTCCTCTTGCGACCCCATCTTCTGCGACGTGGTGGGAGGGATGAACGATGCGGCTTGGTTGTTCACTGAATCACATGGCTATGATCAGTCGAGCTTGCGAGACTATAGGGGGAGGGGGTAAAAGTCGTAGATTGGTCAGCAAACGTAGTTCCCTTTTTGGGCGAGGCAGAGGATCCTCTCGTCTCCTCCCTGAATTGAAGGTGTTGAAGCTCGAGACCGGGGTTGATTTCAACACAAATATTCAAGTTTTTGGGTCACCCGCAAGGGTGTCGGAGATTGAGATCGGATTTTTGTAATGAAAGCGCTCATATTTCCAGGAGTGGCGCAGGCGCCGTAGCTCTACGCGCTCCGTCACCATCATGCCTCCCGGCCAGATAGGGTTCCGTTGTGTCTTATGTCTCTCAGCGGTTCCCGTCGCAGAATGCAGACTTCTTCGCTGCTGTGAGCGCGTTTCTTCGCTTTCCTTCCTTTCTTTCCAACTTATTCTCCAGATCATGGCTTTTGCGATGGGTGTATGCGCGAGTGGCTGGAATCGAATCGCGTCGGGCCACAAAGGAGGTTAAGGCAATTGCACTGTCCTACGTGTCGCAAACCCGCACGCGAATCCGACTTGGGTCGTATGTTCGTCGAAACCGTCGTGCTTGATGAAGATACGGAATATCAAACTCGGTTGATGAACACGATCACGGAGCAAACCAACTCGGCTCGCGATTCCGTTCAAACGATAACTTCCACTTCCAGTGCTGTTCAAGTGACCAGGGCAATGTCAGGAGTCGTTCGGTCTCGGGATGCGCTTTCTAAATCGCAGTACGCCGAGACCGAACCGATCGTAAAGAGCGTGATGGAGGTCAGCGCCATGTCTTTCATCGTGCATGTGTGGTTCTCATGTGCAGGTAGAAACTATCAGGGATTACAGATGACCTTGGACACCGCGTGCGGCCTATGTTTGAGAGGGTTTCGAATCAGAGTCAGGAGATAACATCCCTCAAAGCGGAGGTGCGTGGGTTGGTGTCCATCTGTGCTGTTTCCGACCGTTTTTGGTAGGCCGCGAGATTGAAGGACAAACTCCAATCCACCAACTTCGAGAAACAGCAGGTAGAGCAGTATTTGGAGGACGCTCTCCTAGCTGGAGAGAAACTCAGAGAGGGGAGGGATTCCGCAAAGCTCGCTACACTTCAAAAGGCACAAGAAGTGGAAATCCTCTCAGGAGAGGTTGCGCGTCTCACCAGGCAATCGTTTGCCAAGGGGAACGAAATAACCGACTTGAAAGAGCAATGCAACGAGCGTCAAGCCGAAATCGAGCGGCTGAGCGAGGTGATATCACTCTTCCGGTATTTTCTCCCTTCTAACCGAATTCAAAGCTCCTGAGCGACCCAAGACGCACCATACACGGCAAGGTATGGGTTTGAAAGTCTTTGGGAAATGTTTTCACGGTTGACAATCTTCTTGCAGCGACGTTTGGATGAAATGGATGACGATGGCACCTCTTCACCTCTGCTTGCCTATGGTCGATCCCCCTCCCCACTCCCGCCCGCCAAGCGTGTACTTGCGTCAAGAACCCATGGCCGCGTCACCCGCACCAAGGAACCTATCGCATGGAAAATGACCCCCACTGTCATTCTCCAGCCCGGTCAACCCTCCAAATCCTCAAAACACAACCCGTTCCACAATAAATCAAAAGAGATTTGCCCGACCGTGGTTAACACATCTAATCTGCCGCGACAGAAACTGTTCCACTCAGATTGGAATTTGGACCACCTCAAGGAGAAAAAAAGGAAGTCCGAGTCACCGCTACCATTCAAGGTTGACCTCAAAGGAAAACCTTTGGTACCTGTTGCCCTAGGATCTCGGCAGAGGATGTCTTCCAAGTCCTAGCTTTCTCCTCAAGTTTTCGTTGCTTTGCTGTCGGCATGTTGTGAGGGTGCTCATTGATACTTATACGGGACGGTTGTAATTGTAGGCTACTTATCGGTGCTGGGATGTTTAGTTGTTTCATGCCCATGTTGACTCTGGCTCCACGTTCGAGTCTGCTACCGTTTTTTGCAAAGCAGTCGCGAACGGGCGCTTGATCTTCATCGATTGAGATCGCTGTTTGACTCGCGTGGCAAAGTTTTCTTGAAATTTTTCTAGCCGCATATATCCCCTTCCTTTCTCCCGAGCACCACCTCGGGCGAAAACGAAGAGGATCTGTAGTCCAAGTAGTCGACTATAATCGAATCCTTCCTCGATCTACGAGACCCATGCCCTCCCCAGCGTCACCACCACTGACCGCCTCTCCGGATTCTGCCCTGCATCTTGCTGATGGATCAGTCTTCAGCGGTATCAGTTTCGGGGCTGAGGGCAAGGACGTCGCCGGTGAATGTGTTTTTCAGACCGGTAAGCACCTTGCTCAATACGATCTTAGCCACCGCCCGTGTTTTATCTAATCAATGGACGTCCAGGCATGGTCGGATACACGGAATCCCTGACCGACCCGTCCTACGAAGGTCAAATTTTGATCTTGACTTATCCCATCATTGGAAATTACGGCGTCCCTCAACGACCGGATGGCGTCGATGATCTACCCGACGATTTTGAATCGTCTAGGATTCACGTTGCCGCCTTGGTGGTCGGCTACTATTCTGAAGACTTCAGTCATTTCCTGGCTACGTCCTCCTTGGGGGCATGGCTCAAGGAAAATGGAGTCCCGGCGATCTACGGTGTTGATACCAGATCGCTTACCAAAAAGATCCGAGAAAACGGGTCAATGCTCGGGAAGCTTCTGGCCAGCTCACTCGCTCCATCACCCACCAACGCCGCAAACCACTCGGTGATCCCGGAATCTGCCCCGGCATCAAGAATTCCCTCTCCTACTCCCTTTCACGATGAACGCATCGATATTCCCTTTTATGATCCTAATCAGGCCAACCTCGTCGCCACGGTATCTATCCAGTCGCCCAGGCTATACAAACCCTCAAAAAATGTACCTCCCCGTCTCCATCCCTCCGGCCGGTCGTTGCGAGTGTTGGCGATCGATGTTGGGATGAAATACAACCAGATCAGATGCTTCATATCCCGAGGCGTCGAGTTCAAAGTCGTTCCTTGGGACCATGACTTCCTGAGCACCGACGAGGAGCCCTTCGATGGCCTCTTCATCTCGAATGGACCCGGAGACCCCACTATGGTCAAGGATACCATTACGCGACTCTCTGCTTTCATGGAGCATTCGGATACCCCAATCTTTGGCATATGTCTTGGCCATCAACTCCTCGCCCTGGCCGCCGGCGCGACAACCTCCAAGATGAAATACGGAAACCGCGGCCATAACATCCCTTGTGTTGACTCCTTCAGCGGGCGGTGCTATATCACAAGTCAGAACCACGGTTTCCAGGTTGACACGTCCAGCCTCAAGCCCGGATGGAAAGAGTTCTTCCGAAACGCAAACGACGGAAGCAACGAAGGGATATACTCCGAGACCAAACCCTACTTCTCTGTTCAGTTCCACCCAGAATCAACGCCCGGGCCACGGGACACCGAATTCCTTTTCGATGTTTTCATCCAGAACATCCTCGATTGTGCCTCCACCGGTTCTCCTGTTCCCATCTCCATGCCAGGGGGTACCAAGGAGGAGAACGAGAAGAAGACTCCGAGAGCACAGGTCCACAAGGTTCTCATTCTCGGATCTGGAGGCCTTTCCATCGGACAAGCTGGGGAATTCGACTATTCTGGTTCGCAGGCCATCAAGGCTTTGAAGGAGGAAGGGATTTATACCATCATGGTCAACCCCAACATCGCCACCATCGCCACCTCCAAGGGACTCGCTGACAAAGTCTACTTCCTGCCAGTCACTCCAGAGTTTGTGCGGAATATCATCAAGTACGAGCGTCCCGATGGTATTTATGTAACCTTCGGAGGTCAAACTGCCCTCAACGTCGGTATAAAACTCAAGGACGAATTTGCTGCGCTCGGGGTTCGCGTCCTCGGAACACCCATCGATACGATTATCACGACAGAGGATAGACAACTCTTCGCATCCGCAATGGCCGCAATCGGGGAGAAGTGCGCCGAGTCGAGGACTGCCACGAACCTCGAGGAAGCTGTCTTTGCTGCCAACACGATTGGATACCCCGTCATCGTCCGAGCTGCTTACGCTCTCGGTGGTCTTGGTTCCGGTTTTGCTCAGGATGAAGGCCAACTAAAGGCGTTGTGCAGCAAAGCCTTTGCCACGAGTCCACAAGTTCTCGTCGAGAAGAGTATGAAGGGTTGGAAGGAGATTGAATATGAGGTTGTACGTGATTGCAGGGATAACTGCATTACCGTTTGCAACATGGAGGTGGGTGACCAACTCGAAATGATCATCCCCGCCTCAGCTCTGACCCACGTCTGAAGAATCTCGACCCTCTGGGAATTCACACTGGAGATTCTATTGTTATCGCTCCCTCTCAGACACTCTCCGATGCCGATTACAACATGCTCCGGACCACTGCGATCAACGTCATTCGCCACCTTGGTGTGATCGGCGAATGCAATATTCAATACGCGTTGAATCCGACCTCAAAGGAGTATTGCATCATCGAGGTAAATATTTTCCTTCACCACTTGACCTCGATCACGAGCCCCCCCATAGGTAAATGCTCGTCTATCAAGATCTTCGGCTCTTGCTTCTAAAGCCACTGGATACCCGCTTGCGTTCATCGCTGCCAAACTCGGTCTCAACATCCCCCTGCACGAGATCAGGAACTCCGTCACCAGAGTCACAACGGCCTGTTTCGAACCAAGTCTGGACTATGTCGTAGTGAAGATTCCCCGTTGGGATCTCAAGAAGTTCAGTCGCGTCAGCCGCCTCCTCAGCAGCAGCATGAAGAGTGTTGGTGAGGTCATGAGTATCGGTCGGACGTTTGAAGAAACAATTCAGAAGGCGATTCGTGCAATCGATGACCAGTTCACCGGATTCGCCAAGGTAAATCCCACAATGATTCTATTGAATCTTCACTGACCCACTGGTGAAGAACGATTTCGTCGAGGATGTCGATAACGAACTCGTTAATCCTACGGACAAGAGGATATTCGCCATCGCGGCCGCATTCTACCGTGGATATACGATTGAGAAGATATGGCAAATGACGAACATTGACAAGTGGTTTTTGAACAAACTACACAACATCCATAAAATGGAAGAGTATCTCACGTAGGTTTTTTTCCGTCCAATCTCCTCTACAAGTTTCATTGATGCAACAACAGACACTGTAATCCTCCGTTGATCACAAAACCGCTGTTACGCAAAGCGAAGCAACTTGGTTTCTCCGATCGACAGCTCGCCCACTGCATGGGAACCACCGAACTGGCCGTCCGCAGACTCCGCCAGGAGCTCTACATCTCACCGCGCGTGAAGCAGATTGATACCGTTGCTGCAGAATTCCCAGCCTTTACGAATTACCTCTACACCACATACAATGGAACGGAGCACGACGTCGAATTTCAAGACCGCGGTGTTATGGTCCTCGGATCCGGTGTTTATAGGATTGGTTCGTCCGTCGAGTTCGATTGGTGTGCGGTTCGAGCGATTAGAACTCTCAGAGATTGTGGCTTGCCGACGATGATGGTCAACTACAACCCGGAAACGGTCAGCACGGACTACGATGAAGCCGACAGGCTGTACTTTGAAAACATCAGCCTCGAGACCATACTGGACATTTACGACACTGAGCGTTCCCGAGGCGTCATATTGTCCATGGGTGGCCAAACTCCGAACAATATCGCGCTTCGACTGCACCGCCAGAACGTACGCATCTATGGTACCTCCCCGGAGATGATCGACACCGCCGAAAATCGATTCAAGTTTTCCCGACTACTGGACGAGATCGGTGTCGACCAGCCGAAGTGGAAGGAGTTGTCTAGCTTCGAAGAGGCTCAGCAGTTTTGTGACGCTGTTGCGTATCCCGTCCTCGTCCGGCCGTCATACGTCCTTTCTGGTGCTGCAATGAATGTTGTCTTCAGCAGAGACGACCTATCAAGCTACCTTAACCAAGCCACCGCTGTCTCGCGAGACCACCCGGTTGTCATCACCAAGTACATCGAACAGGCCAAGGAGATCGAGGTCGACGCAGTGGCGAAGAACGGCAAGCTTGTTATGCATTACATCTCGGAACACGTCGAAAACGCTGGTGTCCACTCCGGAGACGCTACGCTAATCCACCCGCCACAGGACCTCGACCCGGAGACTGTTCGGCGGATCGTGGACGCGACGACGAAGATCGGGAGCGTGCTGAACGTTACCGGACCTTTCAACATCCAATTCATAGCCAAGAATAACGAGATCAAGGTCATAGAATGCAATCTCCGCGCCGCTCGCTCCTTCCCCTTTGTTTCCAAGACTACTGGTATCGACGCAATCGAGCTGGCAACCAAGGTTATGTTGGACATTCCCGTTGAGGCTTACCCCGTTGCGGATATTCCCCCGGATTACGTTGGTGTCAAGGTCCCGCAATTCAGTTTCAGCAGGCTGTCCGGTGCAGATCCGATCTTGGGTGTAGAGATGGCGTCGACCGGAGAAGTGGCTTGTTTCGGCAAAGACAAATATGAGGCATACGTCAAGGCGTTGATCTCCACCGGAATCGATCTCCCAAAGAAGAACGTCCTGTTTTCCATTGGAGGTTTCAAGGAGAAGTTGGAGATTCTGCCCTCGGTGCAGAAGTTGCATTCCGCCGGATACAAAATCTTTGCAACGGCGGGTACCGCAGATTTCCTCACCGAACATAGTGTACCTTGCAAGGTAAATCTCTCACCCACCACAAATGATCTATCCCATGTTTATGACCTTCCCTTTCAGTACCTCGAAACGCTCGGTGACGAAAGCAGCGATAAGCAGAAGTCGGAGTATTCCCTAACCCAGCACCTGGCGAACAATATGATCGACATGTACATCAACCTTCCTTCCAAGAACCACTATCGTCGCCCTGCCACCTACGCCAGCAAGGGATACCGCACTCGCCGCCTCGCTGTGGACTTTGCGGTTCCATTGATCACGAATGTCAAAGTCGCCAAGCTTTTGATCGAGGCTCTGGTCAGAAAGCTCCCCCTCGAAGTGTCTTCAACCGATTACAAGACCTCCCATACCACGCATACCTTCCCCGGATTCGTTAACATTGTCGCCTTCGTCCCGGGTTTGACGTTGAAGGATAATCCCGACTTCTTGGAGTCCACGAAGGCGTCGCTTAGCTCTGGTTTCACCACGACGGTCGTTTTTCCGAAGGCACTTGGTAATCAGATTGAGGATAGGCGTTCACTTGACTATGCTCTTCTCAACGTGGCTAGCGGTGCGCACTGCAACTACGCGTTGGGTGTAACCGCGACCTCCACCAACGCCAATCTCACCGATAAGGAATTGCAAGACGATACCAAATTCCTGTTCATACCCTTTAGGCAAGACCCACCAACTCCACTCTCCGTCGTTGCAGCGTACTTTGGCTCCTGGACTGCGGACAAGCTGATCGTGACAAACGCCAAAGGACCCGATCTTGCTTCCTGTTTGCTGCTTGCCAGTCTTTACAACCGAGCCCTGCACGTCGTAGACCTCCAGGGCGAAGACGATATCACTCTCGTGTCCCTCAGCAAGGCCAAAGGGCTCAAAGTGACCTGTGACGTATCCATCTATTCATTGTTCTTCGATCGCGATCGATTCACGGAATCAACTCGACTACCCAGCGAGAACGACAGGCGAGCACTTTGGAAGAACGTCGAGGTGATTGACGCATTCTCAATCGGGGAGGTGCCGTACTTCTTGTCGGTGGAGCAGGGAGAACCGGCATCTGCGTGGTCCGGAGTTGAGGAGGCTCTGCCGCTGCTACTCACGGCGGTCAGCGAAGGGCGCCTGACGGTTGATGACATTCAAAAGCGGTTACACGACAATCCGGTTCGCATTTTTGGACTCCCGGACAAGGTGCACACGCACGTGGAGGTGGTTATCGGAAGGAAGACCCCGTTCAAAAATAGTCACTCGGGTTGGTCACCACTGAACGGCCAGACTGTGGATGGGATGGTCCATAGGGTTTTGATCCACGATCAGACCGCGTTCGTCGACGGAGCGATCGTGGTTTCCCCATCCGGAAGAGATGTTTCGAGTACTACGGTTTCGCACCGTGTTATCGAGCGACCGCCCTCGCGTGTTGGTTTGGGGAAACCTGAACCAACGTTGCCTCATACTACGGCTCCGAGGCTCCCAGAAACCGCCCTGCCCTCACAGTCGTCTGGAATGAATCTTCACCTGACCGGACACTGGACGCCACTCCCAGGATTCCACCGAAAGCACGTGCTGACGGTGAAGCAGTTCACCAAGGAAGATATCCGGGAGTTGTTCTCCCTCGCTCACGAGATGCAACTGCAAGTGGAGAAAAACGGGACTCTGGAAATTCTGAAAGGGAAAGTGCTCGCGACGCTGTTCTACGAGCCGTCGACTAGGACATCGTCTTCTTTCGATGCTGCTATGAAGCGGTGTGGAGGACAAGTGATTCAGGTGGTTGCGGATGCATCATCGGTGAGGAAAGGGGAAAGTCTACCGGATACGATCAGAACGTTGGGAAGCTACGCGGATGCCATTGTGATAAGACACCCTGATGTGGGGAGCTCTCAGTTGGCGGCCAAGTTCTCGCCCGTTCCAATCCTTAACGCTGGTGATGGGATCGGCGAACATCCGACTCAGGCAAGTATCTCAGTGAAGGTTCATTGCAAGCCACAGTGGGCTAAACCCGTTTAGGCCCTGCTCGATGTGTATACCATTCGGTCAGAACTCGGAACTGTGAACGGACGGTCCATCACGATGCTTGGAGATCTGAAGAACGGAAGAACGGTTCACAGCCTGGTCAACCTGTTGTGCATGATGTACTCGGTTCGTCTGAATTTCGTATCTCCTGCTTCACTGGCGATGCCGGCGAGCGTGATCTCCGTGGCCAAAAAGGCAGGGGTTCACGTGTGGCAATGCGAGTCGTTGGATGAAGTCCTTGACGAAACGGACGTGCTTTACGTGACGAGGGTGCAGAAGGAGCGTTTCACGAGCGAGGAAGAGTGGGAGAAGGTCAAAGATCTGTATCGTGTGGATCACTCGGTTCTCTCACGTGCAAAGGAAGATATGATTATCATGCACCCCCTGCCAAGAGTAAACGGTATGAGAGCTATCATATCATTTTTTTGGGTCACGGTGTACTGATGGATTCGAGTTAGAAATTGACCCTGAGGTCGACTTTGATTCTAGAAGGGCGGTGTATTTCCGGCAAATGCGGTACGGTTTGTTCGTGAGTGTGATTTGTATCTCGATGAAACGAAAGGGAGGGATTGAATGATCTTTCGTAGGTTCGTATGGCGTTGCTGGCAAGCGTTATGGCATGAGGAGCGACCACGGAGAGACTTTATCACGGTATCAGATCAGCTCTTGACCACCAATCGCGAAAATTTCTCCTGTGAATCATCACATGGACACTCGATATGATAGTCATCACGGGTCCGCTTGAATAGTTTCTTGGTTGTCTATCGCTGTGAATAGGTTGTCGTGAATACCGTTGAGAAAACCACAAGTGGGGGGACCATTCGAAATTTGTGATCGGCTACGTAGTGATAAATCCGATATGGCGAGTGAAGCCGAGAAAGCCTGGGCTCGCATCGCACACGGTGCACGGAACGTTCAGGGACGAATTCACACAATGCTTTGGAATTGTCTACATAAGAGGATAACACACGGTTAAATAACGCAGTGCCACGCGGAACAGATGGTCACAAAACGCGTCTTATCATCTCTTCTGTGGCACAAATTTCGTTGATGGCCAACCGTTGGAAGCGAGAATTGGCGGGTGCTTCCGTGAACGAACGGGCGCGGGTGTTTTTTTTTTCTTTCGTAATCGTAAGGGATTGGGTGTATGGGGGAAAAAACGTCCTGTAAGCCACACGGTCCGCCACGTCGGACAGTGATTACCGTTACATTTCCCCGAAAGAGTGTTCCCTCCCCCTAATACGGACTCCGCGGGCCGAAAAAAAGGTTTCTACAATGCTTTTGGGTAAAACCCACACCAGGCATTGAAACGGGGCGGTGTTCAAGTCCGGCCGTAAAGCGTTCGTCATACACAAGATGAAATCTTCTAGTATATACAAGTGTGTGAAACCACAGTTGAACTGCTCACCTTTGGGGGAGGCTTCAAACGTTCATATACATATTTCATCCCCGCGTAGAGGGAACAGCTTTCCTGCAGCAGCACGAGGTGTGCGCGTCTGACGCGCCGGTTCTATACTGAAAGGATTGGATATCACCCGGTTTCTTCGGAATGATTGATGCCACACATGGCCGCAACAGATATTACCGACTTACTCACGCACGCTGTGCATTGCGAAGCCGAAGAGCGACTGTTGTCAGTCTCAAAATAACTCACCACTCGGAGGATCGGAATTGGGAGACTTCCATTCCGCTCATCCCGCCTCTGCATGGGACTAAAAATATTCCACCTTCCCACCCCAACATTGATCATCGTGGAGTAATCTTCGCTGAGAGCAGCGCAACACTCTTCGGTCGGTTCACCACAAACTTATGAAAATCGAAAGCAAATGCAAATCCAGCATAGCCTGGATTCGTTCAAAGTGTTCATTAAGGTGGGAGGTAGGTAGTACGCGTAAACAGGAGAAATATCTACGAAAACATCCTAGCATGTGTTGAAGCATCGGGTGTGAAAAACGTCCTCTATAACATGTGCCGGCCAACGCCGAGTGTGTGCGCAGCGGCCAGCAGACGACAATCGGTATGCGTACTTATAACAACGAGAGTGAAAGATAAAAACCAGAGGAGAGCATTCATAAGACAGCAAGGGGAAACGGAGACAATCTCTCTCCTATTCGTACAATGGTAAAAAGCCGTTCGGTGGAGGTGGTAAAAGGGTCGCCGCCGAGGGAGATGAGGGTTGGTCGTCATCCATGTACGAGTAGAATGGCTCATCAACCCCGTTGATGTTGATGTATTCCACTATCCGTCGTCTGCCCCCTCTCCTGCCAAGGTGGCCAGTGTTCTTCAGCTTCTCGTTCGTCTCCCCCTTGGAGCGGGCGTCGCATCCACAAAGGTCAAACGGACTGGGTGGCATCAGGCTGGGGCTGGGGAGTGCCTGAAGCCTAAGCTTGGAAAAGCTCGAGTCCACTCCGGCCAAGTGCAACTGATCTGGCCTGTGATTGGTCCCCGCTGGTGGACGATTTAAATCAAAGTAGGAAACATCGGCGTCCGAGGTCATGAGATGTGGCATTGAAGATGGAGTGAGAGAGGGCGATGACGTCGCCGAGGGTGTCCCGGGTGGTGACGGGAGAGACGAGGATGCAGTCAACGATGGAGTCGAGGTGGGGGATGCATGATCATCGTCGGAAGATGGTTCCGAGCTGGAGGCAGAGTCTGAAGGGGTCGGTTCGGTGGGGAGGAGGGGGAGGAATTGGAACCTGTTCTCCAATCGATTCGTGGGAGTCGCGGGTGATTGCGGATCGACCGGGGATTGGGCAGACTCTCCGGACTGACCACATGTTGATTGGTCTTCCACCGGCATGAGGGGCAAGAACGAGAACCTGGAAGCCAAGGCGGTACTAGCTTTCGAAGGCGCCTGCGAATGCGATTTATTATGTACAATTGGTGGTGAATGGCTCGGCGAAAACGTGTCGTCGATGGATGAAGTATTCTTCGGTCCACCGTTGGACGTCGTGGGAGGGGGAGGTTTAGGGGGGGATGAAGGAGGTGTATCGGATAACAAAGGCAGCAAGCCAACGGGAACGCGATTCAGAAGCTGAGGTGGTCTCGGTCGGACATGGGGCTTGAATTGTGGATAAGCGACCGAGTTTTTCAGTTCGTGGAGTTCCAACAAATCCCTACAAATAAACGGTATCGTAAGCTTGCGCTATTGCAACCCATATCGAGGGACGAAAAGTGATCGTCCCCCACCCAGGGAGTGTTTTGTGCGCCAGATCACGGGGATTCCGAGTCACTCAAAGTGGGAAAGCACTTACTGGTATGTTAGTTTGGGAGTTATCTCGCAGGGCGTTCTGTCCCAGTCGTCGGCAGGATGGACCTCGACGATCTCTTGTTCATCATCCGAGCTTGAAGAACTGTTCGAACCGCTACCGCAAAAGGAGACGCACTTGCGAGCGGGGGGTCTTGGCGAGTTGCGGGGGGATGCTTCGTTAACGATGAGACAGCCTTTCATGGTTGTGGGGGGGATGACCCGGAGGAGAGGGAGGAAGAGGATGAAAGGGATACGGAGGAGAGAGGAGGGACGAGAGAGGATTGATAGTGTGATGTTTGACGTTTCCTGTTTTATACTCATGCGTCCTCGGCCTTATTGGGTGGAGGAGCTTCGGCTAAGGGCTGTTACCGTTGACCTGGCTCACAGCCCATTCGACGAATCAGGCGAACAACCGCGCCCTCGTTGCCAGTTTCGTCGTTACCGCTACTACTGATACACATGCCACGAGAATCCAAGCCCTCATGCAAAACCAGGCAGACGAGCGGGAAAAAGTAACCGTTATGTAAAAACAAAAAAAGCAAGGCTGATCCTGATCGGAAACATAGGGAGCGACCGCGAACGAAAGGCGTGCATAAAACTGTAATGTAAACAATCGAGCGAGTAAAACATGGTGGTGCATAAAGGGGGCATATTTATCGTAAAGAGTAACGTTAGTTAATCCCAAGTTCGAGGGAGTGTTCCACACTCTCTTTCGCCTATGGGAAAATGGGAAAACACCGTTCACCAATAGGTAATTGCCGGCACGACATCAGATACCGAGCCTTCGCGTGGGGTTGGGAAGAGAAATGAAATCATCCAAGTATATCAGGTATACCTCTGCCGGTTGACCAGCCCCAGGTTCAGCTGCCAGGTGTCATCGTCGTTGTACGACACATATAACCCCCAGAAAAAGCATGCGTCTCCCAGACAATCCACCCTCTTCAACCCCTCCTTGAGCTCGTACCCCGGTAGCGCCGGCGTTATGAGAACCCTCTGATAGAACGCTCCCGCCATTCTCTCCTCCAGCTGCTCGTCTCCGAGCATCTCTTTCATTCGGTCTAGTTCGCGCCTCCCAACCCTCTTTTGGAAATACTCAAATATCCCGTTGAACACGTCCCAGACTGTCACCCCTTTCGGCCTAGATGCCTTCACTTCAATGTGCCCCCACAACGCCTGCGCCACCCCAACCTGGCACACGACCACTAACCGATCCACTGCAGGGTGCGTGGCGATTTCGTCCAGCTTGTCCGTCACACTCACGATGACATGGTTCCCGGTGATCCGTTTCGCCGTCGTCGCCAATTGTGAGATGTCCCACATCATGTGAGGCAGCGCTGCGTTACAGGGGTTGGGGATCATCCACGGAGCTAACTGGATCAACGCCCTTCTCAACGTCGCAGACGTTGGCGTTTGCGGCGGCCAAGCTCCGGGAGTCCAAGTCGGACAGGCTCCGGCCATAGGGTGACCGCCCGTCCACCAATCACCATCACCGACTCGACCACCGGAACCACCTCCACCCCCAAGCAAATTTCCACCAGAATCAGGCAATCCAGGATGTGGCGTCCACGTTAACACTCCCCGGGGGGTCTGCCAAGCCACACTGCTAGGTGGGACCCTGAAAAGGTCATTGACAACCGAATTGACGCCAGCGCTACCGGTGCCATTTTCATTGGCTGGGGTCAATACGGCTCGGGTGAGACCGTAAGGTGTTTGTTGGGGGGTTCGGGTGTATGAATGGGCACTGAATTGCCCCACGACTGGGTGGCTGAATGAGGTGTTGATCCGGTGGAGATCTGTATTTGTTGATCGACGAGCTGGCCTGGCCCGGGTGTGAATAGCGTAAGGCGACCTAATCGGATCTGGGGAGGAGGTGGGGATGGTATGGTTTTGCAACACGTTCCCCGAAGACCGGGAATGACCAGGGATGACTGGGGAACACGTGTTGGGTGAACGAGGAGCCTGCCAACTGGTGCGGATTCGGGACCCGCTCGATCGCTGCTGCTGGCTCGCACTGTGGTTCGGCTGGGGAGAAGAAAATGCTTGCTGACTCTGGTTCGTGGCCGTTGTCCCACCAGCCTGGTTCCGATACGAGGATGCGTTACCGGATCCCTGTGGCTGTTGCTGGGATCGTGTGGCTGGGATGTTCGCATGGCCCTTCGCGAGAACAGAAGAACCGGGGCTGAAATACCCGCTATCATCGGATTTATCCCTGGGACTGCGATGCTGAGCGGGAGACCGGTTCTGCAGGTTGGAAGGTCCGGGTGAGCGAAATACCCGTTGTCCGGGCGTAGAATCATCGTCGCTGTCGTTTGAACTGCTTCCTCTCGCGTTGGCTCGCTGACGGGCAGCAAAAGTTGGGGAAGTTGGACTCGGGGGTGTGGGATGGACGATGAGTACGGTCGGCACCGAATTCGCATTCGGGCTCTGAGTGGGGAATCGGTACTGAGAAGAGTTCCTGGTAGGAGATGGGGTCTGTCTCATCGCAGATCGGATGGGAGTTGCACCCGGTGGTGGAGGGTTGTAGGTTTGCCCTGGTGAATAAGCCATTATATTTGGGGAAAAGCGAGCTGATTTCCTAGAGGACGCGCTGAGGTTACTCCTCGCAGAGCTTCCCGAATCGGTGCGAATGTGGCCGAGGTTAAGGGTATTGGCGTGCCCTCCAGCGGAAGAACCGTTGCGTCTACCTTGGATTCCATTGAGAAGGAGTTGCTGATTTAGAACACCCGGGGTACTGGAGTGGAGAGGGGTATTGGGGAGGCGGTGCTTAAGATCGTATTGTTCATAATCTGATGAACTGCCTGAGGAGAGAATCGATTCATTCGTAGCCCTCCTGGGGACTGGTGCGGCGATAACCAGCGCCGGCGAAGTAGTATTCCTTCCAATTCCAGCTAGAGCAAATACGAGCGCAATCAGCGGTTTTAGACTATCGGAAGTTCGATGTGTGGCGTACCGGAAGTTGTGGCGTCGTTTGGTCCAGGTCGTGAAGACATCGTACAGGAGTGACTGATCAATGCTGGAAACCTGCCCAGGTGATAAGGAGAGTCGTAGAATAGGCTGTCGGAGGAACCGTGAGCTTCGAGATGGTGTTGCCTTCAAGGCAAATGGTGTATCAGCATGGATCTCCTGGAGTCTTAAATACATCCATTCAGGCGGCTGGCCAAAGCTCCCGCCGAAGAGCAGGACGTCGACAAAAGGGGTGGACACAATGGGAGGAGGGGGTGTTTTGCCATTCAGATTTGGCTACACGTCAAGCATCGATACTCGATAGTAAACGATAAACGATAAACCGTCTCTGGGACGCGACGCTATTGTGCTTTCGCTAATCGCGAGACTGATATCCCGGACATTCCGCGAAAAGTCCACATGATAGGGGCTTCTGGTGGCGGAGATATACGTATATACGAGGACCTTGGGAATAAAGGCGAGCGGGGGGGGGGGTCCTTGGTTACTTCCCGATTGAATATTGAATACGTAGGCGACGATTTTATCCGCATCATCGGGGCATGCGCTGAGATTGAAAAAAAATTCAGTGTTCAACGCCGCGGGCTTGCCAGGACCTACCTTGAAAGGGCTGTTCGGACCGTTGGTCGTGTGTTCATAGGCGATCTCACATGTACAGCCAACCGGACATGTACACGACGTTCCCGTTCACGCGACCTTTTGGCTTTCCTTGTTCTGGGACGGGCCCTAGACCAGAACGGTCTTTGCAAAGCGGAGGCGGATCAGTGATCACATCCTCATTTCGATCAAAGCTCGCTTTCCGCCGGTCGCGGTGGAGGTTTTGGAGAGTCATCTCGGTGAGAGTCCCACACACGGAGTACCATCACCACCGACAGGCCGATAATCTTCCGGCACGGAATTGGAGTCCGTTGGGAGTGTCCAATGTTCAGGCCGTGTCTGGGGGGATGGAGTGCCGGGCTCGAGAAATGCTGTATCGCCACAGACGCAACGGTCCCTCAAGGTCTCAACCAGTGCGTAATGAGTATCGCATTCGGGTACATTTCTGCGTGCTCACTTGGCTCAGCTTGCCTCAGGGCTGTGGTGACTCGAACTATATTTGTCTTAGCGCTCGCTCTGACGCTGGGAGTGGTGCAAAACAAATACCTCGTGGTTTTGGTACTCCATCTTGCATATAGCCTCTTTCTTCCTCTCTCGAGATCGCACACAGCTTTCAGCAAAAACTCATGAAAAAAGCGATCGGAAAGCTTCGAGCTCGAGTGAGTGCACACGATTACACCTCAGTTCGAAAAGCCCTGACAGCCAACAGAGGGAGTGCAGAGGACGGTAGACAGTGTCAAGATACTTTTGGACATCGCGAAGGAGTCATCCGACTGCTTCCCTCCCCTCAAGTCAGCACTTTGCGGTGTTGGTGCGCTCATCAAACATTGCGAAGTTGGGTCATCTCATACCGCTTTTATCTACTGCTGACGGTCTCCTAGGAATACAAAGGGGTCAAAGAGAAGGCTGGGTAACTCCTCACATGGCTGGAGAAGCTGAAAGGAAACTTCGCAACTGTTACGGATGGTGATCCTGAGGAGGAGCAGAGACGTCAAGAACCCTCCGGGTAGGCTCATCCTGACACTCGCTTTATCACCCGCCCTGACTTCGCGCTCAGCGCCTTGGAGAAAGTCGAAAAGCAGGCACAGGGCATATTAGACAAGAATAAACGAGAGGGAATCCCTGACAAGCGGGTAGATTCTCAGACAGTGGTTGACATCGTTGGGGAACTCCAGAACGAGATCGTATACTATCAAGTGAGCACAGACCGCACGGGGGTAAAGCAGAGTTAACACGGGTAGAATAGATCCAACAGCAACAATCGGTATACGCCAGGTTCAGGGGATCGGCTGTAAGGTTGTCTGTCTACGTATTTGATCGCGTGCTGATAAAACTCTCACCGGCTCCACAAGTCTTCCGTTGACACGCTGCTGAAGTTCCACGAGGTGCGATCCTATTTGTTTATCGAGATGTTCGTTTGACGCGTCGACAGAAACCATCTGTGACGAAGGGGAGGTTTAACGACATCCTCCACCGGTTGGATTGGTTAGGTTCAGCCGAGGACGGGGCTGATGCGCAGGCGTCCGTTCTATATCCGGATACACTAAGGTTGATTGCTCCGGTTTTTCGTTGTTTGATCCTGCATTGACTCCTTTCCAGTTCCCTCAATCGGGTTAAGCGCACCATTCAAGCGACATCGAGTCGTGTCGAGGCTGCGAGTAACGCAGGAAACGAAGAGAATGACCCAATCCCGGCAGATCTCTAGGGTGATATTCTAGATGCTGTCGAGGATTACCAGGTCAGTAACGATCCCAAAAAGTTCCTCCGACCTTCCCCGTTAAGACTGCCGGTACAGATCGCGCAACAGCGATTGATATACGATCTGAATCTCGGGTTGATTGTGAGTCACTACTACTGATACTTGCGAACGTGTCTGATCGTTGAACAGGGCGGTGGTCAGACTCCTTTTAAACGAAAGCGGCAATGGGCTAACTTTCATGTTTTAAAGCCTTAATCTCAGTTCTGAATGACTGCCGCCGCGCGAGTGGAGCAGAATATCGCCATGGGGATCGAAACGGTTGCCTGAGAGGAACGCGGGGGACTGTCTTGGACGAGATCGAGTCCTGGGCCAAGGATACCGGGAAGCCTTCCATCTTCTGGCTCAACGGACTCGCCGGAACAGGGAAAACGACCATCGCGCAAACCGTCGCGGAAAGGATGTTCGCCGGCGGCTGTTTGGGTGCCTCATTCTTCCGCTCAAGAGATTTCGAAGACCGTAGTAATCTCAAACTCGTCTTCCCGACCCTGGCGTTTCAACTTGCACAACAATACCCCGAATTCCGGTCCTCGCTTGTCTCTCTCCTCCAATCCAACCCAGAAATTGCACACGAGTCGCTTCAATCCCAGATGCAAAAGTTACTCATCAGTCCGCTCCGGTCTGCAGAAATCTCAACCGTGATCGTGGTCGATGCCCTCGGTGAGTGCAAGGATGAAGGTCACGAATCCGGCATCCTTGGCGGCCATCGAATTACATATTCCCCGGTTTTACATCCAGAGTCTTCACAATTTATACCCACTTCTAAGTACCTCAGATCTCCATTAGAGAGCTCCATTAGAACA
>Ga0307515_10007737_pt1 | contig 21151 bp, 6 predicted proteins | sample 17_EM_MG_FD_194513 | JGI IMG/M metagenome (GOLD analysis project Ga0307515, IMG submission 194513) | Populus trichocarpa ectomycorrhiza microbial communities from riparian zone in the Pacific Northwest, United States - 17_EM | ecosystem: Host-associated > Plants > Roots > Unclassified | place...
GATATGTATCTCTCGAGGGAAGGAAGGAAGCCGAAGGCTCTATAAATATAGGGAAATGCCAAGACAGTAGGCGACGTCCAATCTACACCACGACAGTATTAGTTTTACTAAGGATACCTATTTAAATAGGCTAGGATCGTAGTTAAATAGTCTATACTAGTTAATATAATAGTTATTAATTCTTTATTAATTGATAAGGAAGGGCGAGGAGCTTAAGGCTCCTTGCTACGCTAGTGCCGCGGCAATACGTGACGACTACGTAACTATACGTAATATTATCCTAACACTGGCAATTCTTCTTTTATAGTTGCCATCTATATATAAATACCGCTTAACTAGCGTAGTAAATATCAATCCTCCTTATTTACTATTGCTATTATAATATAAGTCTCGCTATCCTAAATTTGCTAAAGAAATGGTGGTTAACTAAGTAGTAAACCTTAAACTGTTATAACCTCAAATTATAATAGCAGTACGGTACTAGCGTAGGGTCGGTTCCGTAGGTAGATTGGCACGGAGTCTTATTATAGGGTTAGTTTATATATATATTGGCACGAGGCTTATTATAGGGTTGGTTTGCAGGCATATTAGCGCGAGATCTTATTAGGTTTATAGCTGCCATAGATACTAGTAGTTCTTTCTTTTTATGGTTGCTATATAAATACTACTTAACTAGTATAATAATAACTTATTAACTGGTTTGTTAAATTATAGGGGATTACGTAAGAATTACTTCCTTACCATTATCGTTATAACCTTAAATAATTAGCCTTAACTTCTTAAATATATAAACTAATTCCCCGCTAAACTTCTTCTCCTAATTTTGCTGCAGAGGTTCTTATTAAGCTTGCTACTAGTAGGTTAAGATATCGTTTATAGATCTGGCTTATTATACCGGTTATTTAGATATAGTAGGGGTTAGAGGAAATGTCTCGGCGCTTAAGTTAAACGGGGTTAAGAATCTCTAGTGGGACGGAGCTTAAGGCATAAGTTAAGATACGGCAGCTTAAAGAACTTAAGGCTAAGGAACTTAAGGTGTTTAATAGCTTAAGGTTATTTATGGTAGTTGCTATAGAGGTTCTTACAGAGGTTCCTATAGAGGTTCTTGCGGACGTTACTGCGGACGTTGTTGCGGATATTCTTGCGGAGCTTACTGCGGAGCTTATTGCGGAGCTTAAGGGATAGGTTGAGATACGGCAGCCTAAGGAACTTAAGGTGTTGCTTATAGCTATCCGTTATTAGGATTCCCTTAAGAGTTAAACTTCTTTATAGCGCGTATTTGGTGCTTAATCTCAATCTCTTATAGAGTCTATTTATACTCCTCTTTTACATTAATAACCTACTCCTAAATATTATCTCTAATAACACCCCTATCTATAGGGATAAATACTCTATACTTCCGCAATAAGTTATAGAAGTCTTATATAATATCCTTCTTTATAGGAGCCTATATTTCCTTTATCTATTTAATAAAGTCCTCCCTTATATAGTACTATAGTATAATATTATTATATTTACTGTCTTTATAGTATACTATATGGTGTAATAAAAATCCATTTAGGTCCTGTTACTTAGCGTTTATAAAGTCAATTATATCTTTATTCCATATCTCTAGGTTAATATCTTTCTCGTACTTCTTTAGGTAGGTTAACGCTATAATAACTAAATCTACGAAGGTATACGGAGGGAGTTAAGGTAGTTATTTGATGTATAGTTAGGTATTAGTCGTAATCCTATAATCTATAAAGGTATATAGAGGGTATTAAGGTAGTTGTTTAACGCGTTTTAGACGTTAACTTAGGACCCTAGGTTTAGTAACACTTCTAACCTAAAGTACTCGACTAAATCTTTATAAACGTGGTTGTTCTACGTAATAGACGTAACTTAGTATCTCCTAGTACTCAGTAATACTTCTATTACTAGTTTTCCGCAAGTTTAAGGTAGTACAGTATCGCCGGGATCTATTCTATATAAGCGCATATAGCACCCCTATATAAGACTATCTCTTTTATTAATAACCTAGCTGTTCTATAGTATAATAGTAAAGTTAACTACTAATTAGTGTTAGTTTTACTAGGGATACCTATTTAAATAGGCTAGGATCGTAGTTAAACAGTCTATGCTGGTTAATACAATAGTTATTAATTCTTTATTAATTAATAAGGAAGGGCGAGGAGCTTAAGGCTCCTCGCCACGCTAGTGCCGCGGCGACACGTAACGACCACGTAACTACACGTGATATTATCCCAATAGTTAGCGATTTAACTTAATAGAGATATCTACCTAGCTCGACTTAGGTTTTACTTATAACCTATAACGACTAAAGACGCTAATATTAGCGATTTAACTTAATAGAGATATCTAACTAGCTTGACTTAGGTTTTACTTACATCCTATAATAACTAGAGACGCTAATATTAGCGATTTAACTTAATAGAGATATCTACCTAGCTTAACTTGGGTTTTACTTACACGCTATAACTAAAGATGCTAATATTAGCGATTTAACTTAATAGAGATATCTACTTAGCTTAACTCGGGTTTTACTTATAAGCTATAACTAGAGACGTTAACGTTAGCGATTTAACTTAATAGAGATATCTACCTAGCTCGACTTAGGTTTTACTTACATCCTATAATAACTAAAGACGCTAATATTAGCAATTTAACTTAATAGAGATATCTACCTAGCTTGACTTAGGTTTTACTTATATCCTATAATGACTAGAGACGCTAATATTAGCGATTTACTTAATAGAGATATATACTTAGCTCGACTCAAGTTTTACTTACAGACTATAACAACTAAAGACGCTAATATTAGTGATTTACTTAATGGAGATATCTACCTGGTTTCCTTACTAGAGGTATATATAATACTTCCGCCTTTACGCCTTTTATAAGTAGAAGGTTAACTATATCTTTACGTCTATTCTTAATTGCCTAGTATAGAGCCGTATTATTTCTACCGTCTTCTATATTAATATTAACCTTTAAATTATTACTAGAGTTTAAAATAGCCTTAATTAGAGTAAAAAGACGGTACTATAAAGCAATATGTAAGAGGGTTGAGTTCTATACTGGCGGATTGCTTAAATACCGCTGAAGCTTTTAAAATAGATAAATCTAACGGTCTAGTATCTGAGTTGATGGCCATTAGAAGGATTGTAGTAGGTCCCCCTAAGAAATTTACTCCCTTTCTACTACCTTTATATAGGGAATTATATTCTTTATAGCATAGTTTAAGAGAGGAAAATCGCCTTTAAGCTATTAAGGATCTTCTAAACTTAATAAGAGTATCTCTTTTATAGAGATATATTTAATATAAGACCTTAATAATTAAAAATGCGCCTAGCCGATCGTTTTATATATAAAAGAGCCGTTAAGCATTTGTAGCTCGCTTTAAATAAAGCGGTGGAGCCCTTAGTTAATAAGGTAGTCTTTAACTAATTAGTAGATTAGTTATACAATAGGTTGTTATAAAATTTCGTAGACTTTTTACTTAGTAAGACCTCCTAATAGAGAGCGGAGCTGCTTTTCTATCTGCTCTTCGGTCTTAATATATTCTAGTAGTTCTTTACATTTATAGAAGGAGCGATGCTTGAGGCTTGCGTTAATATTTATCGCATAGCAGAGTTCTGCCCTTAAAAGCGGCTAAAGAGCGAAGTATAGCCACTGAAAGAGCTTTAAGGACTAAGCTGTATCTTCTCCTTAAAGCCCGTTAAGAATCGTTTAGTATAACTTGTCTAGCTCCTAGGGTATTTTCTTTAAAGCATCTTAGGCTTGCCATAGCGTCTTCCCTTTCTTACGCGTTAAAACAACTTAAGGTATAATAAGTACGACCTATTAGAAAACTCCCTAAGACCGGACTTTAATGTCATTTTATAGCCCTTCTAGCTCTAGACTATTTCCTTAGATACTTTTAATATAAGTGCTGATATCCTAATAGTGCTGCACTTAATCCTTAACGTATATTTCTTTATATTTGTCTAGGGCTATAATTAGGTAATGCTAATAGGAAAAGCATATGCTTAGACCGTGTAGTGCGGAAGAGCATTATAAATCTAACTATTGGAATATTGTGACAAGCTTCGTAGCTATAATTTCCCCGTACTTATTAAGGGCGTTAACGAAAATTCTAACAGAACTTTCGTCTAAGATTATAGGAAGGGAGGATTTGATAAAACTTTAAAGCTCTCGTTCGTGCTAATTCCATTTATCTTCCTCGTGCTCTATATTATTATTCTTAAATATCTAGATAATACTATAGTACTACTATGGGAAACGTCTTAGTAACTAATAAGAAATCGACCTAAGTAATCCTAAAGGCGTTTTCTGGAGTTTAGAGCTCCCCTGTCCGTAGAAGAAAAACAATAAGGTAAAAGAATCTCTAGAAGAAATTGTAGTGTTATACGCAGACTAAAAGCAATGTTTTATTAGCGTGGATTTCCCTATACCTGCCTTTCCCTTTATCTAAAGCAAGCCTTAGCGTATAGAGATCTAATTATTATACTCGGTATATTTAAGAATCCATATACCAGTTCTGGCTACTAGAAGGTTAATATTACTTACACGATGTCTTATTTCTATAAAGGACAGCGATCTTAAGCAGGCTATAGTTCTACGTTAATATAAAGTTGTTTAAATTAAGCGCATTAATTATTACCTTCCTCCTCTAATCTCAATTCCGCTATAAGTAATTAGCTATTAGTTACCTTTATAGATTAATAGAATTTTAACGTACGTGCCTATAATCTTAACGGCTTAAGCTACCTTTTAATACTACTAAGAATCTAGACGTAGCCTAAATCGTCTAAAGAAGCGTATCTTAATATACCCTACTAATAGTTAGTATCTAGTTACTCCGAGCTTACTAGTTTACTTACTATATAGTTTTTAGGGATAGATTCTTAAGGATGTCCGCTAATTATTATAGATTCTTTTGTTACGACCTATAATATATTAGTAAAAAGTAAGCTGCGGATGCTGTAGAGTAGTTCGCTAGTAAAAACCTACTATACCAACTAGAGCTGGCAGCTTTAACTCCTTATAAAAGCATATTAGGTTAAACCGGCTACTATTTTTCCGGTACTATATCGCGTATCTATTTTCGACATCGCTTAGAACCTTAGAGTTTCGTTTAAGGACTTATAAGATATCTAGATTTGCTCTTTTACCAATAGCTTTTAGGATATTTATAATACTCTTCGCAAATAGGGCGGAATTAGATCCGCGATAGGGTGTACCTAAAAAGGCGATGGCGATAGTACTATGGTTAAGTTGCTTAAGATAGTCGTCGGCAGCTTGCTTAGATAAGTAAAGTGCCTTCTTTACTACTAACCCTCTAAAGCTATAGATAACAAGAACTATTTTTTAAGTCTCCTAGGAGGGAAATTAGCTATTAGTACCCGGAGATATAGATAAACGGATTTATTAAAGTTATATTACTATTGTTGGAACTTATAGGGATATAGTAATAGGATTATATCCGGTAATTGGAACGAGGGTATATATATAGATTCTTCTTTATCCCGTATATTCGCGAGGTCTGTAAGTAGATTTCTAGTATAGTCGGCTAACCTATTCTAGGAGATAGGACTAAGAATCTTTATAACGTCCGCGTTATATCTAAATAATATAATCCATATATTAGGCACATCTTTATATAAGAGACCTTTTGGCTAGTATATCCCTAACTTTTCCTCCAGCTAAGTGTTATATAAATCGCCTGTTAGACCGTGGATAAAGATAATATCGACGATTAGGTTAGGAGGTTTGTAAAGGACTTAAAGACCGTAGGTCTGCCCGCTAGGGAAAAGTTCGTTACGCAAGTTCGATTAACTGCTTATGCCCGCCGGCTGTTGTATAGGTTAAGAGATAGTTCGGACGGTTGATTGTAATATATTGGTCTGTCTGCTGGGGGAAGGTTGGTCGCTTAAGTGAGTAGCGGTCACATCCGCTGATTATAATGCATCTTCGGCCACTTTACTCTTCTTTTGGCGGCCGGACAGCTTAAGTCAACTAAGTCATTTGCATTTTAATAACATTTTTGCTTCTAAAGAAAGCTCTAGATATTCTAGGGAAGAATTAAAGAGACGTTAAAACCGCCCTATTAGCGGCTGGAAGGGAGAGCACCTTGGCAGGAAGGGAGAGCACCTTAGTAGGAAGAGAGAGCGCCTTAGTAAGAAGTGGTGAACATTCTAGAGAGCACTTAGGGCTGGCTAGCCTAGCTTTTAAGCTATACTAGCAGGGAGGTACCGACCCGCTCCGGCCATACCCTTATTAAAGTCGCCTTAGCTAGCTAATAATTAGTTAATAAGTTACACGCTGCTGCCTAGCGATAACCTGAAATTCCATATAGCTATTTACGATTGGACTAGCTAAGTTATTATCTTGCCAGCGCTAGTAGGGAGGGCGCTAACCTGCTTAGGCCACCCTCTTATTAAGGTTTACTTTTTAAGATTAAGGAATATAGGCAACTGGTTAGCGCCTATCTTGGGTGTGGCGTTGTAGCGGTAATTCACTGCCGCTACTGCTGGATGGTTGGCTTGGCGTAGTTGCTAAGTTAACAACCGCGCTAAAACCCCTAAACCCTAACTAGTTCTCGCAACTAGCACTATTTAACTTCATAATGCGGGCTACACGGCTATATCTATATTGCGGCCTCCTCTAAAAGAAAATTAGCGTGTTATACCGTCTTTAAGCTTCGTAGACGCGCCTTTAATACCTCCGCCAACTAATAAGAAAGCCTTTACCCTAGCTTACTAAGTCTTAGCGATATTTAAATAGGTCCAATCTAGAAGACATATTAGCAAATCTTATAGGCATATATTTAGATTGCACGAAGGGGTAACAATAAGATTAAATGTCTTAAGCGAGACTCGTCGCTATTTAGATATGTTAAGGTTATAATTAAGATAAGTTGCCTTAAGGATAAAGCGCTAGCTAACGATAGGAATTAGATAGACTTCGCTATATAAAAACCATTTCCTATAGCATGGTAAGATACTTCTCGCTAAATTTAGATAGCGTCGGTACTTAGTTATAGGAGGTTTAGTCTAGTAAAAGGTTAGAAATAGAGGCAAAAAGGATTATAATATTATAGCGAGTCGCACGGTATAGGTCACTCCTTTATATAAAGTTTGTAAGATATAATTAATTAGCTTATACCCTAATAAGAGGGATAGGACATTCTTATAATATATATACGCCTGGTTACACGGTAACGCTAAAAAGCCATAAAGCACGGATTTACTTAATTATCTCGGCTGTATATATAATATTGAGTTAGCGAAGATACAACCAAACAGGAGGACACTCCCCTAATAGCTTTTTATAGAAACCCTTCTCTCCTAAAGCTCTACGACTCTATAATAATAGTAACGCCTCCTTTTCTACCTCTAGAATACCGGCTTTATCCTTATACAATGACCAAAAGTAGGCGGTTAGAGAGACTCTTCTATAAGCGTTCGTAGATCTAAAAATAGTAAAACTAATACTAGTTCCTATAAAGAGAGCTAAAGGAATAACCTATACGTTAGTAAGTATTATATAATATAGGCCAACTTATTTATAGGACTCTATTAATATCTAATAAAGTAGCGCTAATTCTATTCTAGCTATATATAAGCTTCCACTAATCTAATTAGGTGGAACCGCTTTATAATAAAAGCTATAGTAAGCGAGATACCTAATTAACCTAGAGACCCTATATTTGCAGATACTATATTACTAAAAGAAAGAGTTTCTAAAAGTTAAATGGCCGTCAAGCTGCTCCTAATTAATAACGGTAGGAAGATAATTTTAAATATCTAGGCGATCGCAACTATTCTTTAGGAAGAAATTCTTAAGTCTCGCTATATTTCCCTTATCCTTTTCGCATACAAAATGCAGCACTTTAAGATTAACACTAGCAGTACCTCTATTCTTAATCCTCCTCTCTACTATAAATCTTTATTTATACTTAAGAAATCGTGCCTTTTATATATCTATATATCCTATTTAATAATATTTGCTACGGGAGAATAGGTTATTTATTATAACTTGCATAAGTTTTTACTAGGCTTTAAATATTATCCTTAGAACCCAATTCTAGGACCCTCTATTTTTAGCTAACTGTAGTTAGGGGATCCTAGTTACGTCTAGAGAACAGCCACGTCTAGAGAATTATCGGATGCCTAATTGGCCTAAAATAACCGGTCCTCTTAGTAGCGCTAAATAGGAGAACTACGTTTAGAGAACAGCTATGTCTAAAGAACAGCTATATAGAGGGCGGCCATGTCTGGAGAATAGCTACGTCTAGAGAACAGCTACGTCTAGAGAATAGTCATGTTTAGAGAGCAAGAACGCTACGTCTAATAGCCATATCTAGAATAGCTACGTCTAGAGCAGTTACGTCTAAAGAATAACTAGTCTGACGAACGGTTATATCTAGAGAATAATAGTCTGTAGAAAGTTATAACTAGTCTAAATCTTACCTATTTTGCCTTCTTTCTACTACACCTAATATATCTTATTACTATAGATTTAAACGCGGTACTTTTGTTAACATAGCCTTAAGAAGAAGTTTGTAAAGCGCCTCTAAAGGTAAGTATAATATAAAATCTATAATATAATATAATTAAGATAGTAGAGGTTTCGTATAGAATATAATTAGCAATTTATAACGCCTATAGATAAAACCTTTATAGCATCTAGAGCTGCTTTAACACTCTCTTTTATAGTTAAGCTCTATTAATAAGTAAGTATAAGGATACTTTACATGCGAGATATAAGGGCATTACTTACGAGATATAATCTATAGTTTAGCGCCAGACTTCTAGAGGAAGGACTTCTACGGCTACTAGGACTTAGTATCTTCCATTTTAAACAGAAATCGGCCGGAAAATCTAGCTCTAGGTAACTATTACGTAGATCTAATAGCTTACCTTAGCAAGGTTAGACCGTAGAATTAATTAGCGGATATTACTAACCTTTTTGGTTAAAAAGTTAATTCTATAGTATAGGAACTATAAAGCTTATTAACCTAAGTTTATAAGTGGTCTATTACTTTTAGGTCCTAAATTTTTAAACTCTAATTATAATTAACTACTCCATTATATTTTAAGCAGAGGGCTCTATATTAAAGCTCTGCAGTCTAAGTATATACTATTCATGACTAATATAATCTTAATTACAAACTATAAAAGCTATATTAAAAGTCTTTAACCCAAAAGCCTTTAAGTAAGGGCCTATTAAGTATAAACTCGGGTTAAATTTTTCATTAGCGGACCCCTAACAATCTATATATTGCTTTTAGTTTACCCTATATATAAGGGTAGATCTAAGCAAGCTAAGGGGAGATAAAGCCCTAGGGGAATGGAACCGTAAGGAAGTGGAACCGCAAGGGCTTCTATAAATAGGCGAATCGCTAGGATTTATTTTTATCCTTAGCTTCTCGGCTTTTAATTAGTTAGTACGCTTTGCTAAGCCTTACTAGCTTACGCTTTAATAAGTTGCCCTACGCCGTTTTATATAAGTTATATCTAAAGCTACTACCTAGACTTAGAGAGAAAGAAAGAGGGGGATTAAGTAGGCTCTAAAAATTAAGTATTTAGTTTTAGGTATAAATAAAAGGCTATTTTTAGCTTCTAAGAGGGTCCTAATTTTAGATATTTTAAGTACCTAAAATTAGGTCCTCTATTTTTAGGGTCTACTTAATCCCCTAAACTTCCTCGCTCCTATCTTTAACCTTTACTTTTCCTTTTAAGTAAATGGTATAAAAAATCCTAATTAAGTAATAAAATTTCCGTATAGCTTTCCTATCCCACTAGTAAAGTTATTAAGAAAACGCTAAGCATCTATATAATGCATCTCTTAGCTAAGATAAGACGCTACGCTAAATCTATAGGGCTAGTGCACTAACTAGCGTATACGTGACCCGGAGGGTAAGCAGGGATATAACCGTGATAATAATTATCCTACTTCCCGGATCTATAGTTCTTAAGTTCGTTTAATATCTAAAGATAAGATATATATATAGAAATTAACTAGATATACTAATATCTACTATATAGCCGAGACAAAAACCTCTCTAGATTCTATTGCGCATTTATTATAGTCGCCTTCTAACGCAATCTCGTCCTCCTCTAGCTCCACCTTAATAATGTTTTTAATCTCACTTTAGAGATACTTAGGCCTATTATATATATATAAGTACCTATAAGCCTAAAACCCGGATAAAATATAGGACCCTAATAGCACTTTACAAACCCTTTCTAGAAACCGTCCTTTAATATTTAAGTTATTATAGATATTAATAGAGGTTGCTGCTATACCGGTAAAAAGACTAGCAGTACCTAGGAAATATAGCTCTTAGGTAAGGATATACTTAGTAAAGTGTTTATATAGACTACTGTTACTATATAGCTAACATTAACCGCTAAGCGTATAACTATTCTGGATTTGCATCTACTAAAATAGGCCTGACCTATATAAGAGTAAAATAAAATATAAATCTTAGAATTATAAGCTAATATAAAAACTTGCAGAAATTAAAAAGGGTAAGATAAACGAGGATAATAAGTTTACTAAGGAAGTTAATCGGAATTTAACGGCCTACTATATAGTCAGCCTATTTACTGGTCAAACCTAATAACTAGTTAGCCCATTTACCAGTTAAACCTATTAACTAGTTAACCTATTTTACTAGTAACCCCAACGACTACTTAGCCTATTTACCAGTTAAACCTATTAACTAGTTAAACCTAATAACTAGTCCGCCTATCTACCAGTTAAACCTAATAACTAGTTAGCCTATTAGTTAAACCTATTAACTAGTTAACCTAATTGACTAAGCCTAATTAACAGCCCTATTTACTAGTTAACCCCATTTAAATAATTAAACTCCACTCGACCTAATTGCAGAATTGTGGATTAAAAATATCCTATATATAGTATTTGCCAGTTATTATAATACTACAAATATAGAATTTTATTATAATTTTATAGGAGGTTAGTTTAATAATTTGCAGTCCTATACTTAGCTCTACAGAACGCACGCCCTTTTAGCATATAGGTAGATATACGTTTAGAATTCAGCTACCCTTTCTCTTTCTTTATATTTATTCTTATTAATAGTTAGTAGCGGTATATTACTTAATGTCGAACTAAAAGTTTAGGTTAGGAAGACTTATATAAAGATTGATCTATAAAGAAAAGAGACTATATATATATAACTCCTAAAACTAAGCCACGCTTAGCGTCTAACACTTAACTACACTGTTTATTGGCTAGTAATATATATAAATTCCAATAAATTTGCGTATATGGATATGCGTAAGCGACCTCAAATCCAAACGTATACTGGGATACTGTCTTATCCGCTATAAATAATAGGGCATAGCGCCAAGCAGGCTATTCTACTATCGGTTTAGTTAGCAAGTATCCTAAGAGGATATTTCCCCTCCGGATGCCCCGGCCAAGAGCTTAAATGCTATTAGAATATTTTGCTAAAAATAACAGGGCTATATAATAGGAAAGGCCACTAGAAATAAATTACTCTTAGGGTAATACTCCTAGGCCATAAGTTGCTCCCAGGCGCTGCGGCCGTACACTTTCTGTAAGCAGCATATTTCTTTAGCCGTATAATTTTTACAGGCTGCTATTACTAGTACTCGGCTCCTAGTTATCTAGGTAGAGCTTCTAGGAGGGCTTAATATCCAAAAGATTTGATCTTAGGAGGGCTTTTGGTCTAGGAGGGCCGATCCTAGAAGGGATGCAATTCTAGAAGAAATAATTATTCCGTTATAGGGTGCTATAAAACTCCTAAGAATATATTCCCTAGGAACCTAAGGCTCCTAGAAGACTAATTCTCCTAGGAGCCTTAGGTTCCTAAGAGCTTAATCCTAAGTCTAGGACTACTAGGAGACTATTACTAGGACTTAGCTACTTAGACTTAGAGGCTCCTTAGAGAATTAATCCTAAAAGCCTAAGGCTTCTAGTAGACTAAAAATAGAGCACCTAATTTTATTATAAGGTCTAAAATATTCTAAATAGGACCCTCTTAGAGAGCACTAAAAATAACTACTATTAAAAATCACACCCCCCCCAAAATCAAACCCTTTTCTCTACCGCTCTCTTCTCCTAGCCCTTACTATATATAAGCTTAGATTAACTATAGAGAACCTTATAAGAGTCTATAATTAAACCGCCTACTCCTAGTATAAATATAACGCCAATCGACCCTTAGACGCCCGCGTTAATGCTAGTAAATTATCCGCTAAGCGGATATCAAGGCCTCCTATTAAGTGCGAATTGGAATTATCTACCTTCGTAGATCCTAGACCCTCTAGAAAGGGTATATCTATATACCCTTAGCTGCTAATATAAGCAGCTGCGTAGCACCTTTAGATCCTTCCTTACTTCTATATAATCTCTTCTAGGACCTTATATTAGTTATTAGCCTAAAGTGCAAAAATCTACTATAATATATACAAAAATCAGAGTCTAATTTGTAAGCAATTATATAATAAAAAACTTAGAATTCTAATTTCTTTTAGACGGGGTAGTTCCTTTAGAACTTATAGCTAGTTTAGCTATACTAGCCCTCCTAATAGGGGGTATAAACTAATATACAGCTACATAGCGTTGCATTATCACTCCACTCCGCTCTACTTTACTTCACTTTATATACCTACCTACTTTACCTCACTTTATCTACCTCACTTCACTTTACTTACTTTTCTTCTCCCTACTATTTAAGCCTTTCTATAGATAGCTCTATAGCTCCTACCCCTATACTTATAGACTATACTAGCCTTATCGCCGTACTTAATAATAGGATTTAGAGGGGTTTAAGCGGATTCTCCCCCCTAGAAGATCCTAAGGAAAATAGGTTATTAAAGGCAGTAGCCGTTATCGGGGAGGACCTGGATACAATTATTAGCAATAATTACCGTAAAAAAGCCAGGACGATCCTCGCCAAGCTCTTATCCATTTCCCTTAAAGTCTTCTTCCTATACGCCATTAGCACTACCCTAGATACGCTTAGTAAACTACACTAGAACCTACGCAGCAAACGGGTATATACTACAACTACCGATATCTACGCCAATACTATCTCTAATTAGTAGCGCACCGTGGCCAAGCCAGAGGGCCTAGCTTAGGCGATTAAGCACTACGCCGCTCGGCTCCCTATACCGCTAGACCGGCCAGAGAGCCTAGACTAGGAGACGGAACGCCGCGACGATCTACCCTATAGGGCGATGCCGTAGGGAGGGGTGTCTCTAATAATGCCCCTGCACGACTTACTAAATTTTTAAAAGACAAATACACGAACGCACTAGTGTAGATTAACTGCCTATTCAATAAGTGCTTTCTACCCTCTATTAAGTTTAGACCGGTAGAATGGGGTATAAGGATAGAGTTCGGCCTAGGTATTATAAAGGCGGTCGTAAAGCACGGCATATAGAGGGAGGCTACCTATATTTAGCCAGCGGAATAAAGCTAGTAGTGTGTTTTATTATATTAATATAAGATAATACGTCGGCCTACCTAGTATTATGCACTAGTTGCCAGCGTCTATAACGAGGAGGAAATACTCGTCCTTAAGATGCCGCCCCGTCTCCATATTTTCCGTTTTAATATTACTATATATCTTACCGCCTACCCACACCGCGCCGTTTTTGCTATATACCCTAACCACTACGCTATAGAGCTTCTGCCCCTACAGTAGGCCCTTTTAAAGAGAGGAAAACCGACCTATCCTAACCTCCTAGTCTTTAAGCATTATAGGGTTGGTAGACGGGAACTAGCGTACTAATTATTAGTGCTCTTATAAGGGGGAGGGGTATATAGGGAATAGGGGTTTAAGATAAAACTTACCTTGTCTTAGATTAGCTGCTAAAGCGCTATATTATCCTACGCAACGTTATTCGCAACTAGCGTCTTTCTATCTATATTAGGACGTAAAAGCAAATCTTATTAATAGAGTCTTAATAGCCGCCGCTATAGGTCTATAGCCCCGAAGTAACTTGGTTAGTTAGTAGTATTTTATATATAGAGGTGAACCCTAAAGCGACTATAACCCCGTAAAGATTAGAAGTTTTAAATATAGTTTTACTAGTAAGATAGGCACTTTTTAAGAAGTTCTAATAGAAAGACAGCCACTTATATAGCTGCCTGCAGCAAACTTTTACTCTACTAAGTAGGGCGATATATATACTAGATAGGCGCGATACCAAAGGTATAATTAGGTTAGTTAGGTAAAGTAAAGTAGAGTATAGGAGAAGGAAAGTAGTAGTGTGGGGGGGAGGGAGGGGTATATACCGTACTATAGGGGATAGGAGAAGTAAAGTAAAGTGCGAGTATATAAAGTAAAGTAAAGTAGAGTAAAAGTAAAGTGAGGTGGGGACCTATATTATTAACGAATTAGTAACGTCCGGCTTTAGCCTTATACATTCCAGCTATAATAATAGGCCGAGAAGCTAGCTAGCGAAGGCCCTAAGGATTTAAAGATCCTTCTCTACTAGGTAGATCCTAAATTATTAAGCTTAGACCCTACCTTTTATAGTACCTAGGGCAGGGTATATCCCTAGTATTAGCTCACCTTACTTTAGTAGGAGGTAAGACAACTGCGATACGCTAAAGATACTATATATGGACGTTCTATATCTTATACCTACTAGAGGAAGTAAGATTAAGTGGTTGCAGTCTAGCTATCTCTATATTACGGAATTACTAGGAAGGGGTTCTATAATTAGTAGTTATATTTAAAAAGGTGTATATTTCCTACAGTATTCTAAAGCTTATATCCCTTATTAGAGTCCGCTATAAGCACCCTATCTATTATTAAATATTAAACCGCGCCTTTACGTCCCTTATACCTATAAATACCCTTACTAAGCTAGCATTTAGTGATATCTATAACGCCCTTATATCTTAGCGCTAGAATAACTAGGTAGATGGCGCTTAAGCCGCCCTCTGCCATATACTTATTAAGCCTAAGCAGATATATAACAATAAGATAGTTCGCCTTTAACGCGAGATAGAACGTACTAAGTATAATACTAATAGCGAAGCGAGCGAAACCCTTATAGAGCCAGATACTAATACTAAGGAGCAGCTTTAAAAGCTTAGTATAGTCTAGGTTAGCTATTATCTGCTAGGGCTATAGTCTCTACCAGCTATACTAGAGAGGGGATGGGCGGCGGGAAAGGGCCCCTTAGAAAATATGCCTATTAACCTACTCCTCTATACTAGGTCTTTTATAAAGTTATATAATATTAACCTCTAGAACCCCTATACGCGGTTTAACTTCTTTCCTAAAAGTAAGGGCCTCTATATTATAGGCTGCTCTAGGTCTCCGTTAGTGTAGCTAACAGTTAATAGTAACGTAGCCACGCGGTAGCCGTATTACTTAAACTAGTATAGTATAAAGATACTACTTAATAAGCTTAAATACCACTTCTAGTGGATGGAATTTGCTACTAAAGATAACTTTAAGGAAGCGCGTAGATACTATATAGCTCGCGCTCTCGGCGGGCTAGTAGCTGCTAATATTAATATTAAGATACTAACCCTACTCCCTAATAAGAGAATAATAGGTAGGTAGATACTGGGAGATGCTTTAGGTGCGGGCGGTTATAGAAGAGTATTCTTCGCCTTAGATTAGTTAGCCAACGTAGCCGCTATTAAAGTGGTAGAGCGGACTTCCTAAAATTGTTATAGTATGGATAAAGAGATTAAGATACTTTAGGAAGTAACTAATCTCGCACAGAAGTTAGATAATAGTAAGCAAATTCTACATATAGCAGAGGTAATCTACTCTAACGGTAAGGAGTTCTCCTCTAAGACGGCCTTTAATAATATTGCTATTATCCTAAAGCTAATAACACCCTAGACCTTTAGCGACTTAGTAGGGACTTAGAGCAAGGGGTAAGCCTCTTATATTCTTAAAATCATAGTTTAAGAGAATATAGCTAACGTATAAGCTTAATAGAGGGTATAAGGGTATAACAATAGAGGCCGCGACTGCATTCTACGCCGTACTACTAGGTATTAAAGTTATATATAACGGACGCTGGCTATACTACGACCTAAAGCTAACTAACATCGGCCTTATCGGCAAGCCGCTCTATTCCGTCCTACTGGACGTTGGCATATCTAGGCACATCTAGGTAGGTAGGTCGTTACGGCCTAAGCCGGGCATAGTCGGTATAATTAGCTATCTTACTCCTAAGCTTAAGCTAGAGGACTATAACTACTCTATTAACATCTAGTCTATAGGTATTATCTTATTTAAGCTAATATATAACTACTACCTATAGAAGTTCTCTATTAACCTATAGCGCGACAGTAAGAATAATAAGAAGCTGCGCCCTTCCTTCCGGAAGAGTTATTAGAATACTATTAATAAAATGGCTAGGGATTATAAGAGTGCGTGCGCATTACCAGCCAGAGGCTATATATATTGTAAGTATTCTACGTTATAGAGCTTTAATGGCTTCTAGTAGTAGACAGGCTAATCTAAACTTATAGTTAGTGGTCTCTTTATTAAGATAGTGAGATACTAGTAGGTAGCGAATAACTATATATAGCGCCCTAATATTGATAAGGTTCTCTAATACCTAGCTTAGGGCCCGCTACTACCCAAATCTCTATAGGCGAAGAGATAATAGTTAGAGTATGGCCTTAAAGATAGGGAGGTATAAGTAAGCGTTGTTTAGAAGGCTGCTTAGCTAGTATATTATAGTTATACAAGAGAGAAACTAGTAGCACTAGTGTATATACTATATCTAGTGCTTATAGTAATTAAATTCCCATTTCTCTTAACAATAATACCGCTGCCCTATATTCTGTCGTTTCTTACTATAGTTAGGCCTAGGGTTTATACCACCCCCTTATTATACCCTATATATTAAATTACGTAATAACGCCTCCTTACCGTGCCTATGCTAACTTATAGATTATTTAAAGGCTTACCTCCCTACCTTTCTAACCTCCACCTAAAACAGCCTAACTTATAACGTCCCTACACACAGCTATTACTAGCTATAATATCGCGGCTAGATAGCCTACCTACTACTACGGCTAGCTAAGATCTGCTTATCGTAAGCCTATATCCTTTTAATTTAGTTTCGCATTATAGCCTATTAAACTAATAGTAGCGTGAACTTATAGGACTGCCTTAACATTATTGCCACTTAAGGTGCCTACCTTATTCTTTATGCGGGTATACCAGTATCCTAGGAAGCCTACAATAACTAATTCGCTACTATACTTAAATAGTACCTTAATACGGTTATCACTGAATAGATATATAGAAGTGTTATATATTATAGCGCCGCTAATAAATAGCCTATAGGGTATACGCTACTAGAGGTTAAAGAGAAGCGTAAGGCTAAATTAAAGGCGTAGGAAGAGCTTAAGGGGGTTACCTTTAATAATAGCAGTAATAATAACGATGATAACAATAATAAAGACAAAGGCGGTAATAATATTAACGCCAGAGTCGGTCTAGGGAAACTAGTAGTAGTACTAGACCGGCCCTGGAGGCTATAGAGGCCACGCTAAGCAGACTAGCTCCTAATACCGCCGCTATCCACTAAAAGCCCTCTAGCCATACTATATAGGAGGAAGCGGCGGAGGATATTTAGGGAAGACGAGGAGGAGAAAGAGTGCCCTATTAAGAAGCACGTTAGCTTTACCTAAGAAGTCTCCGCTGCTATAGAAGATGCTATACCTAATATAGCACGGTAGAAGGGCTGGAAGCGGCGATGGACTCTTAACGTAGGCGATAAAGAGGAGGGGGATAAGAAGCGGCTAAGTAAGGTATAAGTTACTACTACTTGCCCTAGTAGTATATGGCTGTAGAGACTATAACTATAGCTAAGATAACCAGCTAGTTAATAAAAAGGCATTACTCCTACTATAAGGACTATTTGCTTAACTTAAGGACTTAAAACTAAGGCTTGTTTAAACTCTTAGGGCTAAAACTAGAAGTATTTTAGAGTGGCTAGTGCCGGTAAGGTTATAGAGTGTCTTTATAAGAAAGTAAGGAGGGATTTCCTTAAAGGATACTATACTTAATATAGGTCTAGTTAAAGGATATAGAGGCCTTTTATATCCTGCTCCTCTCTATTACTTAGCTAATAGGAGAGCTAATTGTAGGCTCCGCTTTAACTATGCCTTAAAAGTTAAGCTAATTTACTAACTTAGGGATACTAGTATAATACTATAAATGCACTATAATATAGCCACGATAGGAGCATAATCCTTCCCTATCTATACCCTACTTTGCTATGCCTCCATAGGAGGGTTATATTAAATGGCAAGGGCTAATATCAACGCCTTTCTTCTAATTATTTTAAGACGGCGATATAAAGGCAGCCGGTTAAGCGTTACTTTGTATAGTAATGCCCATCTAGTTACGTGGCTTCACTTAAGCCCTATTACGCGCCTTAATACAACTTCCTATTGCCTTAATAAATTAATAGCTGACGAGCCTGGCCTAAGGTCAAGATAAGGTGAATAGGCAACTTAGCTTTTAGATAGCCCCAATAGTATAGGGTTCGGAGGCGTTTATATAAAGTTGTAAACTAGAACCGGAAGTTAACAATGACCCCTAATAACGCCTCTTAGTAGGGATAGCATTATATAATCTACTTCTAACGCCTATCCTTCCCGGGGCAAGACACTGCCTAAGTAGTAAACTTATCCTAGCTAGTTAATCTTATATATTAACCCCCTATCTATAGTAAAGGAGCTATTAATACCTACGGGGTGGTTTAATTAGCATTCCGGCTAAGCCCTTTATAAGCGCTCCGCCTTATATAGGCGGCAATTAACTCCTATTAATCTGCCTTACGTTAGGGGAAATCTTTTACTTAAGGCGCTAAGTAGCCGGTACTTAGAGGTCTATAGGCTTATTCTATATCCTAATAATATTAACTATAATTTCTCCTTAGGTAGTATCCTATAACCCTAAGTACCTATAAGTATAGTATCCCTAAATTATTAGCTAGTAAATGGGCGTTTATAGATAGAGAAACTAACTTTAGAGATAACGACGGCAATATAGAGGCGTTAGCTAGTTAGGAAAGTAACTTTAATAATAAGGATTAAGAATAGGACGCAGAGACATTATATAACGGAGAAAATAGTTTTAGTACTAAAGATTAAGAAATATAGGCAGATAGTAATAAAGAGATATTAAGCGATAAGGCTATATAGGCGACGGTTAGATACGGTGGCCTTAGCTTTATAGTCTTAAATCTATAAATATAGGATATAAATATAAAGAAGATTTCTAATAAAAGCTGGTAAAAGGGTTAAAACTTTAGCCTCTTTTCGTTTAGCCTATCGCGAAATAAAATAATATTTTACTATTCCTACCAGAGTCTCTACCCGCTTAACTTATAGCGAGCTATAAAGTATTCGCGATAATCTATGCTTTTACTTAGATAAATTTATTTACTACCTTAAAAGCGATAATAGAAGGTAAATCTATGCTAACGACCTAGGATTTTTTAATTTTCTTTTAGACCTGGGACATATGCCACCTTAGTAACTATTAGTCGTGTTTAAGACTATAGTACTTATAGATTTATATCTTAAGGATATAAATATATTCTTTATAGTATTTTCTTTTTATTTAAATTATTTCTCTACTTATAGTATATAGTAGTTGTTTATCTATTCCGGTGTGGTAGGGAGGGGTAGTTAGGTTACGCAAGGGGGCTTAGACTTATAGCTACGCTTATAGGGCTGTTTACGTATAAACTTCTCTAAGTATATGTGAGGGGACTTTAAATTATTATAAAGTTTATAGGGGTCTTTATATAGGAACTTCTTCAATATTTCTAGATCTAGCCTTGTATATTCCTTTGGTTTCTAGTTTTAGTATTTTTATAATATTTGCTTCCTATTAATTGCGCGCTAGGCGTAAATAGGTGCTAAGCCAAACCATATAGCCTCTAGCCTAGCTCGCACGACCACCTAGCCCGCACGACCAGAGCCGCAATGTTAAAATTGCGCACTAGCATAAATATGCGTTCTACACGGACCATGCGGCTTTAATGCTGCGAGCTCGGTAATCGTATAAGCCTAGGAATCCTGCAGGACAGACTTACACTTAGACCCCTGCTATCGCCTAGCTCGTATAATCGCCGAGCTCGCGCGATCACCCTGCTCGCACGATCACCCTGCTCGCACGATCACCCTGCTCGCACGATCGCCCAGCTCGCACGATCGCCCAGCTCGTACGATCGCCCTGCTCGCACAATCGCCCTACTCTCTCTAAAACTATAATCGTCTTATCCGTTAATACGAAACTATATTTTAGCTAGATCTAAAATGTTACTCTAATAAGTATAATTAGATACTAATTACTTCTACCTTCCTATATAGTACTATTAAGAGTTTATAGACACGCTATAAGAAGAAACTTACTATACCCCTTAAATTCAGCGAATTTAAGTCCTAGTTGGTTAATTAGGTCTAAGACCCTACTAATTAAGGGATGGATTATAACTAGTGATACTATAACGCCAAACAGCGAGAAGGCTAAAGTATAGTCTAGTTTATAAACTACTTAGAAGAACTAGAAGATAATATACCCTACTTAGATCTATAGGATAACGCTATATAACTTTACCAGCTACTTACTAAGCTACGGCCTAAGATTTAGTAGGCCATACAGGAGAAGGGCGAAATTCCTATCTCTTGAGAAAAGCTTATCTCTAAGGCTACTTGGATTAAAAACGCTAAAAGAGATAACTAGGGTAAGTGAAAGGAATAGGAAGCCTACGATAAAGAGCGTAGGATAAGACCTAGCTTTAATAATAGGGGCAGATCCTAACTTAACTACCCTATAGAAGGACAACGTAAGTAGGATTCGTAGCCCTAGAGTAATGCTAGTTAACCCTAAAATAATAATAGGTAGAAACCTAATAAGGGGAACTGGGAGTTATATATCTATTATAACTACTGTAGGATAGGCTATATAAAGCGCTTCTGCCGGTAAAAGAAGTAAGATTTGGCTTAATTAGGAAAAGAGAGAGCCTAGTAGATCTTTACTCCCTTATACTAGGCCAGTAAGAGAAGGAGGGAGTAAGCTATTGTATAGTTATTCCTGTCTCCATTTAAGTTAATAATAAATAGGTAACGCGAG
>Ga0307515_10007738_pt1 | contig 21148 bp, 24 predicted proteins | sample 17_EM_MG_FD_194513 | JGI IMG/M metagenome (GOLD analysis project Ga0307515, IMG submission 194513) | Populus trichocarpa ectomycorrhiza microbial communities from riparian zone in the Pacific Northwest, United States - 17_EM | ecosystem: Host-associated > Plants > Roots > Unclassified | place...
GAACGCCTATCAGAGCCTAACCTTAATACCAACAATACAGAAATCTTGAATCAATTGACTCGATTGATTAAATTAGCCCTTTGTGGCATTCATATAAATTCAGCCATGGATAGGCTTCAGCAAGTCGAGGAATTGTTTCACCAGCTGTCCAAGTGCGAGAAGGGTAATTCATCAAGCAAGAACCCCTTTATTGTGGACCTAACCAGCATTGCCTTTTGGATTAATGCCCTGACAACCGCGAGGCCATCCACGGACAGCTTACCGGGAGAAACAAGCCGACAAGAAACAATTTCCACAACACAAACTCCATCGAGTGCGAAGAATCAAACAGAAACCTCCGAGAGCTCTTCACCCACACCCGCACCAGCTACATTCCGCAAGACTCGCAGCAGCCGCGTAAACACAGGTCAACCCCAGAGAGCCCAGCAAGTCGACTGCACCCAGAACTTCGTACCATACCGCCCGAAATCCACCGCACACCTCTCCACTTCGGAGTTGCTCCGCAGCATTCTTACTAAACCCCTCACCGCGCATGACAGCCACATGGGCTACATCTATGCATACTGTCGCCCGCCCAACTTCGGATGCATCAAGATCGGTTTAACGAGCCGCGAGCCACGGGCCCGAATCGAGCAATGGGAGCGCCAGTGCAAGCACAAAGCCGAAAGCCTGATACCAGAAGACCAGCAGCACGAGTTCAATGTGCAGAATGCCTATCGGGTTGAGGCGCTCGTGCACGCAGAGCTCCGGGACGTGAGGCAGAAGGAAGTGAACTGCAAAGTGTGTGGGAGGACGCATAGAGAGTGGTTTGCTACTGATAGGGAGCACGTCCTGAGAGTCATTAAGAAGTTTGTTGACGCGATGAAGAGGGATCTGTATGAGCCGGTTTATATAGCGGGTGAATATGTGTGGAAACTAAAGGAAAGCATCAGTAGCGCCGAGATCGGCGAGCTTTGCACACCGTTGGAGTTGACGCCGCCATCTAGGAATGATATTAACGTAAATGGACAGAGACAAGTGAGTTCTGCCAGGAGTAGGAATGCTAGAGTAAGCAGGGGGCATAAATGAGGCGTCCTTCGACCGTAGACTGGGGCTTGATTGCTAGAATGGGTGCTAAAGCGGAGAGGCGTTTTGTGTGGGCGTTTTGTCTCTTTCAACGAGGATAGACGACATCGGAGTTAGTTTTTCTGGATGCGTTTAACGACGCGTTTAAAGATATGTTTAAGATACGATGCATTTAAGACACGCTTAAAATCTAGAAATATCAGTACGTTCGTAGATCGGAAGCAACCTCCGCATCATTTTGGAGTAAATGGTGTATTAGCACAGAAAAAGCCAGGTCCGATTTTCCCCCAAAGATAGGTAAGATACTCTGTAACGAGATACCAGGATGCCATCTAATTTCTCGGCATCTCTACCTACCCAACCGCCTGACAACATCCACGGCTAAGAAGGCCAACGCTCAATATACGTAAAGCGGAGTCATTATGTTAGCGGAGCCTAGACGTCAGGCATCGAAACTTGGTCAAATAACTGATATTGCTTCCTGCCTATGGCCCATTTCATTCAGATAAATCCATCATATATATCATAGCAATCCCCTACGACAACCGTGCAACAACATTGTGTACCTCGGTCAGCTCCACCTCCAGGACCGGGAGGTTGTCTTCCAGTATCTCGGCCACTTTAACAGCTCCTTCGCTACCGTCGTCGTCTTCACCCTCGACTTCGCTATCCTCTTCCTTTCGCCTCGTCGAATGATTCTGTCCCACGCCCTCTTGCTCTTCATACACAATATCCACATCCAGTTTCACAAGTGTCAGCGCATCCTCCATAATCCGCTCAACGTCCCTCTCCATCTTCGATACCAAGTTGTGCAGATCCATCTGAATGAGCACTGCCATGGGTGGGAAGAGATTGCCGTTGCCAATCCGGCCCTGGATCGTGTTGATCTGGCGGCTAAATTTACCGGTACCTGCCGAACGAAGTCAGTTGAAGTGAATGGGTAAGATAAATGATAAAAGTAAAGAGTGTCGGATTGAAGAGGACGCGAGAGGGGAAATAGGAGGGCTGAGGTGCCGGGGTTAGGGGAATGCCAACCATATTCCCCTGAAGCTGAGCGGTATGCAGAGAGCATTTGTTTGAGGACGTAGCTGTTATAGTTGTCCTCGGATGCGCTGCGGCGGATTGTTCTAGCTTATGTTTAGCGCTGCGCTCACCCTAGAGATTAAAGGGAATAGAGAGAATTTGGGCTTTACTTAAAGGCTTGCTGGATTGTCCGCTGCGCGAGCTGCAGTTTGTATTTGATATCTTGAAATCGAGAGGATACGGATTCCGATAATGTTGGAACAGCTCCAAGCGCTTCGAGAAAGAACATCAGCGGGCCTCGAGTAAGAAGGTTCCAACAGGTCGCTTTATCTTGGATAACCGGCGTGAAGGGAACAGAGTGCTTACATCTCATGGTAGCCTGGATTTCGCCAAACGACTCATCAACGGCTTCTTCGACTGATTTGAACATTTTCGGCATCTCTTCTTCTACCATTTCCCATTGTAGGGCCAGTTCCGTCCTCATCTTCCAGATGATTTCTTTATTCCAATTAACGTCACCGCGCTTTTCTGTATAGTGATGGCCGTTATTACGACACCAGGCATTATATTGCGCTATAAGAGACGTATTAGTACTCTGAGCTGCATCACATTCGGACTGTGAGGTTGAAGTACTCCAATGCCACTACTGAGTCGTTAGAACGGTAAGAACATTCAACTCAAGTAGCGGGGAGGATTACCTGGTTCCACTCATAGCTCTTCGTTTTGGCCGCTTTTTCCCAATGCCCATTCCGCTGATCTGGTCTAGTATGAGCGATTTGAAAAGCCCTTTTGCATAGTTTACGCACCCATGTAACTTAGAACTTGTTCCTTAATGTCTGCCTTGAATTCGGCAGTTTTCTTTCGGATCATATCCTCTATCTTCGCAGCATGAGCATGACGCCACGAGTAATGTTTAGCATAACATACCTTGGATTCCGTCTCCTCAATGCTCTCCAGCAACTCCTCACGTATCATCTCAGGTGTAGTAGAATCATTCGCTTCTTGCAAAGTCTTTTCCATCCACAGCCTCGCGGAGCTCAGCAGACTCGGAAGTTTCGAGAGCAAGAAATTCTTCGACTCCTCGAGTTGTGCCTGAGCGGTAATTGTATGACAGAACCTGCGGACTTCCGGAATACCACTAGCCTCAACGAACTGGACGCGGCCCTTTTTTGCATGTTTCTCGTACGCTTTGTTGGAGACGCAGAAGACCTCGAGTGTCTTGCCCTCGACCTTTTCGGCGTATGCACGTTGTAGGCCGGTTTTGACAAATTGGTTGCGAGCCTTGATCAGGAGGAATTCGCGTCTGGGTCAAAGTCAGTTCTGCTGTTCCTTACTTAGACTTCCACGCGTCTACGAATTGTAGACATACTCGAGTTTCAGTTGCTTTTTGGCTTTCTCATCGCCGCTGTTCTTCGCCTGCTTGATCTTGCGATCTAACTCCTGGAATTCTGCTTTGCTGATGGGTTTTCCAGGCCCACAGAATTTGGCCTTCAGCGTGTCAAAATTTATTTCCTTGTGACAAATATTAGCCACAAGATTTCGCTCGAGGTGATTACTTAAAAGACCTCCATCTTACCTCGGTCTTAGTGCACACCACTGAAACATTGAGAAAACTTCCTGCAGATTCATTCCATTCGTTGGGGATGTGTTGGGCGAGCGCTGTGTAGAGCGACGACTTCAGAGACTGATCGCTGATGGCTCGAGAGATCTTTGCAATAATGAAAATGTGGTCGGCTTTTAAAAGATACCGCTCGGTAGCTCGTACCCTGGCTAAGTTCGTATCCCGGAGACCTGATTACTGTAAGAAAAAGGAGCTTAGTGGACCTATACAACATACCCGGCAAGTCTGCAAGAACAATTCCAGTCTTGAGTACCTGAGCGCTGAGATAGATACTACCAAAGAACAACGTGAGTGATGATTCGAAGAGATATGTGAATGTTTGCTTACCGGACTACCTTCGTAAACGGCCAAAGCCTATTCTCCATGAATCGTCCTGTCTTCTCGCAGCACTCTTCCGCATCCTGCGCTGTTGATCTCCACATACCATCGCTACCTCCCTCAGGCCAGTCTAACTCCTGTGTCCACTGCAAAAGCAGAGCAAGCGCTTTTTCCTTTGCCTCGTCGCTGTTGTCACGGAGCAACTCCTTCCTGAACTCCCTTCGATCTCCAAACGCCGCTCCTAAGGTGGACCAGGCGAGCTCCGACTGCTCGCAGCACTTTTTGTATTCATCCACACTAAGTTCCTGCTCCACTCCTGGCAGGTAGAGCTGCCGATAGTCCCATAGAAGTTCTTTGACGATCTCTTCAATCTCCGTCTCTGAGAGGTATTCTACTTCGATTGTGAAGGGGGCAGTGTGGTGGGGAGCTTTCAGTCGGTATTCTGTGATTACGGAGGTACAAGCATTGCCATCGTCGCTCTAGTAACAGTTAGACTCCTGAAGCAGGCGTTAAAAGTATAAGTAATGAGCTCGCATGGAAAGAAACTCGGCCTTACTGTCTGCGCTACCCCATGACAATGAAGTAAAGAATTAATGACACTGCTTTTTCCTGGGCACAGTCAGCACTCATCAACGTTCTCTTGAGAGTGCTTGCTCGCCTACCTTCTCCCGAATCGCCCAAGAGCGCAACAATTCTAGTGTCCTGAGTCTGAAAATTACTCAATCTTCGGGCATCATCTAGCAGTCTGCGTACGTTACTGCCGGATTTAGGCCGACAATGGCCAAGATCACATGCAAGGCTCTCAGCAATGTGAATGCCTCGAGTCAGTTGCGTCTGGAATTGTGGCTTGAAAAACACTGCATTAGTTGGCGGTTGTTCATCGCGAACATCGTAAGGTGGCGCGCGTTCATCAACACTAGTCGTAGACACGTCCGAGATTCTCCTATTAGGTAGGTTAAGACTGGAACCTGCAGTATCAGCAGCTTGAGACGGCCCGCCGCCTCTGCCACTTCTACTGGGTTTAGGAGATGGCTGCGGAGTCGCATTGTAGAGGAATCTAAAGTCGAACGGTGTATGCCCACCCCCTTGATTTTCCGGGCTGCCAAAAACCTTCGGAGGTGCATTTTCCCGTGGCGGCGTCAGATATTTATTCTGTGCGATGGTAGAATCATCTTCGTTGATCGACAGAGACTTAAAGAGGCTTTCGACATGGCCCGGTTTGCTGTTCTCGTTCTGCGCGTTTGCCCCTCGACTTTCTGGCGGTGTCGCTGGCCTCATATCTGGGCTCAAATGGTCGATTCTCAGGGTCCGAAATCACAGGCTCACAGATGCGCGCAGAAATTAATGCAATTTAGAGTAGAAAGAGATTTATTGGACTGATTGAGAGTGACACTGGTTTTGTACCACGCTGCGGAAAAGCGGGAATTCTGTTTCCTCGCGCTGTGCCGCACACCTGCAGCAGCACCCTCACTAATCTAGTCTGAGCAAGGAACACTAACCAATCAAATGGAATATTAAGCAGGAAACTGAAAGATAGCGACATTGTATGTAACGTGTTTGGAACGATTGTTGCGGGAGATCGCTTTTCTTGTGTGACAAGGAGAATACTCGCCGTGGCACTGCGCGGAAACAGCAAACGCACCTTTAAAGTTGAAGGCTGCGACAGGTGAGCTGTTCTTCGAACACCTTAATTGGGATTAAAATAGCGTAACTGAAATGGCTGGCGCGAACCTCAGTGAGCTGGTGTTCGTGGCTTTGTGGCGTTGTTAGAAAGGCGCGCACGGCTCCTCACGCCCCTGTTGGCCTTGAATGGCGTCAGCGATCCTCACAGGCATCGTTTATGGGCAGCGCAAAGACGACGTTTTGAACGGAGAGAGAATGAGAGCTCAGGTCGAGATCAACTGCTACCGGGTACGCGCGGGAACTCACGGGTCCCCCTTTCCGCTCTCCGCTCCGCTGTCCTACTCGTCGTGAGGGCTCTCCGAGACAGCTAAATTCTCCGCACCAGTCGGCATGCCGCTATGTATCTGTACACCGGGCCTGTGACAACTATTGCGATGAGTGCTCCGACAGCTTAAAGTCTTGGATCAGACGGCCTAAAATTTCGATGCGCAGCTGATCTAATGTCAGTTTCACTTTAGCATGGTGAGCGTGAGGCCATCATATGATGTCGCGGGTTTACTTATGCAGTCTAACTGTGGGGCTCTATCCAAGCACCAAGCTTGGATATAGTATCAAATACGTAAAAGCACTTTAAAGAGAGAACTATGAGATCGTCTGCAATACTACATCGTCATATTCCTGACGCAGGAGCGGGTTGACGGATGCTACACAGGGCAGATCTTTCAGGGCGTGTGACCTTGGCGACAGTCCTTTCTACCGACTTGCACTGTCACACCGAGAATTACCGATGCAATCGTCTGCGGATGGGTGGAGCCACGCTGGTGTCGGTTTAGGAGAAGTTGCTGGCTGGAGGCGTGATCTGCACGTACGGAAGACTGGTGGACAACCTGGAAGCTTCGTGGGTGAGGTGGTGCGGGGAACTCTTAGTTGGGCCAAAATCGTCCCTGGGAGGGGGACGAATGAGGTGGCAGCAGAAAAGCAAACACAGCTGCATTCTGTACCTGCTTGCACACATGAGGCCGACACCTGTTGAGCTGTCTGCAGGACAATGAGACAACGGTGAGGCTATTGAAAAGTGGCTCTTCAATACTCCGGCAATATAATGAGTTGTATACAGCACCAACAAAAGCTGGAATGTGGATAGTGGCACGGCCATCCAATGCTTTGCTTGCCCAACGGTTGGTTCCGCGCCCCGCGTCAGCCAAGCTTCTTGCAAGATTGAGTTTGACAACGATCTGCTGCCCCGCCCATGCTACCTGCCCCCCCAATTCTAGACCCTACGGATCAGATGGCGTCATGGTTGCCAATCATTACCCACTACATCACTACGGACAGCTCAACAAATCAGGCGCTGGTACCTGATCTGACAGGTCAATCTAACAGCTTAGGCTGAGGATGCGCCCTGCATGAGAACCATGACCTGTGCCTCTTCGGCGAACAGCCCAAAGCCCAGCAGCTCGGCATTCCCTCACTCGCCGTGTCTTTGTGGACCGGAGTTTGCCCCGAGTGGCGGATTTGCTCTCTGCCATGACGGCACTCGGCGAAGCTGTGCTGTGTGCCTTAAAACCTGCGTGCCCCGGAAAAAACGGGTTGTTGCTCTGCGTTACAGGTTCAGCATTCCTGTCACAGGCATAGCTACCTTCAATATTCTTTGGATGTGAATGGCCTCGCGATAGCCATCCAGGACGCAAACGAAGCTTCGGCATACCCTAAGATCAATTTGTTACACTGGCAGCATGTTTGGCAGCAGCTTGAGTACTGCTGCTTTGTCAGCTGTCGCGCTTCTATCCACGTTGAGCGACACCGCACCGGCGGCCATGTAAGCTTTGCGCGACCCTCTCATTAGCTTTAGTCGTACTTACAGGCAGACAGAACACCAGCAAAACGTGATTTTGCGCTCAAATTCGACTACAACCAAAAAGTCCGCGGTGTGAACCTTGGCGGTTGGTTCGTGCTCGAGCCCTGGATAACACCCAGCATCTTCGAACAGTGGGCCAACGGCGGCGGCGTAGTTGATGAGTACACCTACTGCCAGGCATTGGGCCCTTCCGAGGCCCATAATCGCCTCTCTTCTCATTGGTATTCCTGGATTACTCAGGACGACTTCTACCAGATCGCTGCGGCCGGTCTGAACCACGTCCGCATTCCAATCGGATACTGGAGCGTGATTCCAGTCAGTGGTGAGCCATTCGTCCAGGGCGCTTATGACGTTTTGGGACAGGCGCTTGACTGGGCCCAATCCGCGGGTTTGAAGGTTATGATTGACCTGCACGGTGGTAAGCACATCTTCCGTCATGATACCACAGGGGAATAATTCAAATTGACCATTGCGCAGCCAAGGGCTCTCAGAACGGTTTTGACAACTCTGGCCACTACGGCCCCATCGGCTGGCAGCAAGGCGACACCGTGACCCACACAAAGAATGTGTTGAACAAGATCCGCGATGATTATGCTTTCCATCCGGCTGTCGCTGCCATTGAGCTGCTCAACGAACCACTGGGTCCGAACCTCAACATGGATGGCGTGCGCCAGTTCTACATGGACGGCTGGGGCAACCTCCAGAACTCACATGTCGCCATCGCCTTCCACGATGCTTTCGAGGGCGTCACTTCTTGGAACAGCTGGGGCGCCGGCATGTGGTCGTTGATTCTAGATACGCACCACTACCAGATCTTCGACCAAAACTCCGTCTCCATGTCGCCCAACGATCACATCTCGACTGCCTGTGCTTTCGGCGGCCAGATGGCCAGCACCGGCAAGTGGACTATCGCGGGCGAGTGGACCGGTGGTATCACCGACTGCGCCAAATGGCTCAATGGCCTAGGCAGAGGTGCTCGATACGACGGAAGCTTGGCTGGCTCGAGTTATGTTGGCTCTTGCGACGGTAAATATGCTGGTAGCGTGGCAGGTCTGTCCAGCGCCGACAAATACAACATTGGACGATTCATCGAAGCGCAACTAGACGCGTTTGAGAAAGCCAGCGGCTGGATTTTCTGGACATGGAAAACGGAGTCTGCGCCCGAATGGCACATGAAAGACCTGTTGGCGAACGGGTTGTTCCCACAGCCGTTGACTTCGAGGAACTGTAAGTCTTTCTTATTTGAAGCACCCGCAATTTCGCTGATTTATTTCGTCGTGTTGCTGTTATGGAAGTTGAGTTTTGATTGGCTGACCAACAAGCAGATCCCGGCCAATGTGGTTGAAGTCCCTTTTCGTTCCATTGGTTCATTTTTTTTCCCCTCGACTGTCGAATTAGCATGATCGCATTGTGCTATTCGTTTCTCTTTCAACCTCAGCTCTTACACATTCTCACTGCGTCCACTCACATTTTTATGAACTACGGCTGTTTGATTTAGGATACCCAATCACTCGCTAGATTTCGAAGTACCCTCTTGTAATTTTCTGATTTGATTCATGGGCTTGAAACAATTTGTGCGAAGCATATTCAGGGAGGAAGGTTCACTGTAAATACGGAGGCAGAACCTGGTGTGTTGAGAGGGAAATTTCGCCAATGTGCCACTTGTATTTCGCGTTACATAACAGCGCACTCGCTGTAATTTCCGCATCCCACGTCACATTATTTCAGCGATGCGAGGACATTGGAGGCTGTCGCCAGCGGAAGCGCCGTCGTTCGTTATGTGCAATATTACAAAGCACAGCTTGAAAATAAATCCAAAGGAAATTTTTTTTGTAGCTGATATGGAATCGCAATTACAAGAAGAAGACAACAAGTAGAAAGTGAAGCATGCTGACAGCCAAGCTCGCGATGGACTTCTCCGTTCGTTGATGTAACAAGCCCCAGCCCCGTATTTCGACAACGGGGCTTCCAGGCCGGGCTGAAGAACTGGCGAACAGTGTAGAGAGGATTGAATCAATATTGTTATGCAGACGCTGCGGCTGCAACCTTGTCCAGGCCCTCCTATCCAGTTGTTTGCCTATTCTCGGAAATTAGGAATGCTGCGAATGGCGCCAGGGCTGAAGCGGTGGACGAACGAAAGGCCTTGCTAGAAAATCCGTCGAAGGATGCCAAGCTTTATTATACGAGCCCATTTATTTGGCTGGCGGCCTGCTGGAGGAGGCCATTGGCCCGCTGCTAAGCCACCATCACCGAACGGACTAAAGGCGAGCAGACGGCCACCATGAGGAGCTCCTAGTGGGCGTTTGCACTAGACTAACGCAGGAACGCTTTCGCATTCTGACCCTAACTAAGCCGAATTAGATTGGGATAGGAGTAATCTGGCTTGGTGTTAAAACCCCTCGGATATCTTTTCGTAGCGCTGCCTTTCTCACTTCTTTCTCCCCCCATCGACGTCTGCCTTGTGCTCGCCATTGAAGCAATATTCAGCTTCAGCCGCTCATTCTTGTACCCTCAGCAGCCTTGTGCGCAGTCATTCTTTCTAGAACAAACATAAATACTACACTCTTTTCCACACCTCACCGTCCAAAACACGTTCCTTCACCAAGGCACTAATATTGTAATTTCGACCGACATCACCAGCACGCTGCTTATCAACCACTTGGAATATTAATCCAGAGCAACCAAAAACTCGTTACAATGTATAGCAACGATTTCTCCCTCCTTGCCCTCTTCACTGCCGGCCTCGCTGCCTTGACCTCAGCCTACCACGCTCCAGTTGGTGACCCATCCGGCAACCCAATCAACAAGCCTAGTCTCGGTGAAGTACGTACGGCAGAATTTTCTTCTCTTCAAATGTTTTATTTTCAGTTCCCCACAAACGGGCGGAAAAGCGCATTCCTCCGCATAGCAACCGAATATAGTACAGAAATGAATATCACACGACTAACAGATTCTCAGCTCGTCCCTGCTGGCAAGCCTTATACCATTACCTGGACTCCCACGACCACCGGCCCAGTTACCATTCTCCTTCTCCGTGGCCCATCCACCAACGTCGTCCCGATCGGCGCGCCCATCGCCTCCGGCATTGACAACACTGGCACCTTCGAATGGACTCCCTCTACCACCCTCGAAGATGACACCACCCACTACGGCATCCAGCTGATCGTTGACGCGACGGGCCAGTTCCAATGTAAGTCTCCCCCCAACCGCACCACCAGTCCTTCAACACGGCAACTAACGCCCCAACGCAGACAGCACGCAATTCGGCATCTTGAACCCCGGCTACGCCGCCGTCTCAGGCGCCTCCTCGCTGATCGCCTCCGTGACCGCCGAGGCCGTCAACTCAACCGCGCCGTCCTCCACCCCCGCCGCCTCCGCCTCTGCCTCCGCCAACATCACCGCCGTGTCCCTGACCCACTACAGCACCGCCACCAGCCACCACGTCGCCAGCACCGGCGCCCCGGGCAACAGCTCCGTCGTGCTGCCCACGAAGAGCATGTCCATCCCCAGCTCGCTGCTCACCAGCGCGACCGGCGCCGTGACCTCTGCCTCCGCCTCCGCCAGCGCCGCATCTGCGACGTCTACGCCTACCGGTGCTGCGAGCCATGTGCGCGCGGGCTTGGGGCTCGTGGGCGCCGTGGCGGGCCTGGTTATGGCGCTGTAAGTGTCTGGCTGGCTGGCTGGCTGTGTTCTTGTTGCGGGTGGCGGCGTGCGATATCCTGGGTTTCGGTATGTGTCTTGCATCTGCATTGTTTGTAATTTGGAGGAAGGGGGTTAGAGTTTAGGGTAGGGGGAGCTGTGTAGTTGTGTAAAATGTGGTTCGATAGAGACTGCTGGGTGTAGGAAGTCTTAATGAGTGCCCCGAATTGGATCGAGATTATGCCCGATGGTTTGTGCTGCTTTTTTATACGTGATGTGATGTGTTTGAACCTGTGGGTTGTAAGATTGCTGACTTTCTTTGTGCTGGATATTCGTATGTTAAACAGCGAATAGGCTTTCCTGATGTCCAGAAGCTCTTCAGGATGCCTAGCCAGTTGTTCCCATCTCCTGCGACCAATCTTACGTCGAATATTTTATGCCGCTCCTGATGTGCTTCCGCTACCTGCAGAGCATCCCGTACATCCCCGAGCGTTAATCATGGCCCCCAATACTTTTCACATTTGCAAAAGTAGTGCTGCATAACCTGTTTCGTCCAGATTTCATTACGCGCTGCTTTCGGGCCCTGACACGCACCAAGCCATGCATGCAGCCCTTAGCACATTGTATGACTGGTTCATCATTGAAATCTAGCGAAGATGCATGGACAGCGCAGATGCCCCCAGCAAATTTCGCTAATAAATAGCCAAGAGCACAATCCGGCGCAGATACTGTGCACTTGGCAGCAGAAGGGCTGTACATAGGCAAGAAAAGTAAAGTCTTTGATTTTTGAGCTTAATCGCAAGAGTTAAACTTGAAGTTCTCTAGTACGCAAAGTAAGAGATAAGCTCACTTAGGCTTAGCGCCCAGCTTATTTAAGCGAGACTATATTGACTCAATACCGTATTCTGCGTGTTTGTTCTCTATCGCCGCTCAATCTTTACTCATTCTGAGCCCTCCGCCCTTCCGTAACTGTCTAGATACAGCATCTGGTAGCTGAAAGAATTTTGTCCTTGGAGACACTCTGCATCCACATAACCCACGATGCCCCGCGGTCTCAAGCGCGCACAAGATGGACGCTTTATATTTGTTGGGTTTGATCCTGCAAATATTAAGCCGGACGAGTTTTCTGCTCTGGATACGATTGAAAGCGTTGTGGAAAATATACGGATGCACGATCCGACCCTTGCCAGGAACCTTGCCTTTGTTCAGCGGTTCCTCGTTGAACTTCGAGTCGCCTACCATAATCGAGGCTCGATTCCTAGCTCTTCCATCCCTGCCACTAGCTTCGAATCCGACTACAAAGCTGCGGACGCTGTGGAGGTAATCTATGATGCGAACAGCAGGGAACACCGATGGTACCTAAGGGAGATTGATCACGTGAGTGATGGTGTACTATCGCCATGGGCAGGTGAGTTCTTATAAGCAAACCGTGCTCTTAATCATACTAATGATTTAGATCAATGCATTAAGCGCATTAAGTCGTCTAAATACTTTGAATCAACTAATTATGAATCGTTATGCCGAACAATACTCAATATAATATTTTGTGATCGACTCAACATCCTTAATAACCGTAAATCCGAGCTATATTTAAACCCGGTTTTTGGGGTAACGCTCTCCACGCAAAGCAAGCGGCTCCATAAAACCATATCCGGGAGGGCTGATTGGGTTCTCGGGCACGGAAATCTAAGGTCTACTCTAGACCCTAGCTTAATTGTTCTGTGTGTATTCTACCATTTGGATTTAATATAATTATAAACTAATTTCATATGGGGAAGCGAAAAGGACGGGCGCAGCTGACCTCGCACTACCTCAACTTATAATCTACCTTGCCGCAGTGCAGGACGCTCGCAAGAGCCGCAATAAGATGAACTCATCTGTCTTCGGTCTCTTAACCGACTCCACCAATTTTCGATTCGTCTACCTCGACCCGTCACGCAAGCTTTTTGTATCCAAACCGCATGAGTGGCTGGATGAAAAGGCTAAGATTATCCAGTGGATTGACAAAATACTTGAAGATTCAATCCAGGCTTCTCCTCACACCACACCCTTCAAGTGGCAGTACCAGTTTGGAAGTGCGGCTAAGGACTTTGATCCCGTTGAAGGCGAGAACGATAGGGGTTACGAGATAATTCAGAGAGAGGGATATGTGGTCGCCAGATATGCTGAGGAGATTGGAGACTCTGATGATGAGGAGGCTGGGTACTCTGAGGTCGAGGAGGTTGGCCACCCTGATAGCGGGTAGGGTGAAGACTCTGATATTTGAAGAAGTTATGCAAGCAATTCGGGGACTACCTTAAGGAACGAGATTGATCAGGGCATCGCTTAAGGAAACGGAATGAATTAAACTGTGAGCACGCCGAGCTTGGGAATACTTTAATCTCGTGCGTCTTAGTGCAAACAATTGCCGATGCTATGGTAATGTACAATAAGTCCGGCCCGAAGGCCTCAACCATCCACGACGAACATATTTAATCCTATATCTTCGTCAGAGGAGACAAGTGACGAAATTCCGACGACTTAGTTATTGTTTCAATGCTATCAGAAAAATTAGTTGGGCTAACGATTCGGTCACTATAGGAAAGCTAATTCCCTTCCAAAGCAGTCGGCAATCCCATAAAGTCTTTCGATAAGCCGAAGTGCAAGAGGTGGCATTGGTTGAATGCGGCAGTGCGTGCTAGAATCCGTCATCATGTACGTTCCTGTTTTTGGGATTTTGCGAGCGGGAAGGCGACGGCATTGGCTGAGCTGCACCGCTTAGATTGGTTAACACCCTTTTCCTCCGTGAGTCTGCCGCCAAGAGAAGGGGCTGTGCAGGTCAACCTTGAGACCTTACTGTGGGGCCGCTATGGAAGATTTAGCGCTGTCTTCCCCCTTAACATTGGAAAATACGAAGCTGCTGGAAGATGTCTCTCAAGATGCTACTTGTATCAATATGTTTTTCTTCACTGTTCTTCGCCAATTCTTCACCCTCACATTGCGACAGCAAACATATCCTCCACAGCGGCGTCCAATATGGTTGAACTCACGGTTGGCTTGGTGGCCGGCATTATAAATGTTGCTGTTTTGATTCGTGAGTATGCACACAGTTTGAAGCATCTTAAGCGCTGACTACGATATAGCACAATTCACGCTTCCTCTTGCTTTGGTAGTTGTGCTTGTTGGGGTGCTCGATGATTCTAATAATGCTATTACGTGGTAAATACTGCTGCTGTCTTTCAATCCTTAGCCAATGACGAATTGTCCTTTAGGTCAGTTGTGGGTGGTTACCTGCATGGCTCGTCGTGGAAATCGATTTTACGTGCCGATACGGCGGCGACCTCAAAAGTGAGCAAGAAAGTGATCGTGCTATCGACCCTTTCTACTCTGGGTTTGATTCTCCTTACTGGTGTCAGCATTGTCACACCTATCGGGTTATACAGTACCGTCTCGAGAGGCGCGGATGCTGTTGTTGACTTCAGATATATTCGTGACACCTCCCCAACCGGTCTTGGAAGTTCGTCTAGAGAGAATTACAAGGCTGATCGGCTTTGTGGATTCCTTTCTCCTCTAAATTGTCCCGGTCAGGCACATGGGTGGGTATTCTGGGGTAACGACACGACTGGACTTGGGAAGAACCTCACAGAGGATGCCTATATTTCCTCGGTCATTCCTCAGAATATCACCGATATATTCTCTAGTGGGTCTACCGGCGACAGAAGTTATGTTGCTGGAGCCTTCGATATCCAATACCGGTCGTACATAATGGCTGCTGACAATATGAGCTCGGCCCCTGAGGGTTTCCCAGTAACCGATGAAGGAAGAAAACAGACCCGAGCAGCCTTTAAAACATATCAGAGCTTCATCTTGAACGACGACTTTGACATAGTTGAGGGTATGATAGTCAACTCAAAGACTGGTGGTGTAGGATTTCGAAACCATACTGTACCAATGGATCCAGGCAAGGGGATGGAGTGGACAGAGGGCCTGCTCTGGATCGAGCCTGAGACGACTTGCATTTCTACCAACTTGACGATCCACTACACCCTTGCCAACGGAAACAATATCGAGGATTTCTTCTTGATGGACAGGGGTGGATTCGTGAACATGACTCATGATTATCCATTTATTAACTTCAGCGATCCACAGGCTAGACCCGAACTGTATGCTAGAGCGTATAGAGGGGCAGTCTTGAACAATCACAATCTTATGATGCTCTTCAACGAGACGCGAAATAAAACCAAACTTGGCAAGACCTACCAATTCGATGCTGACGCCGTCTCGCTCCGGCCAAACCAGGTGGTCATTGGGTCGTTTCCTGCCGAAACCCCTTTCATTCCGGGGTTTTACTTCGAGAACCTTTCTGATTCAAACCTCACTGACACTAACTATGCTACGAGTAAGTTTGCAGGAACTCAAGACGTGTAGCGACACTGATGTAGGATAGGCATATTAACTCGTGGATATGGAGGCAGGGATTTCGCCAACATCTCAAATATTGCTGTTGAAACAGGCCTTGTGATGGGCGTGAGCAGTCGACAGGACGGAGGGAGCCGCATGGACCCACGGTCGGATTGGAGCGCACCTATTTATTCCTGCGCGACAGCAATGAAAGCGTACATTATGGACGTTTCGTTCTTGTTCAATGGCAGGAAAGGCCTTGCTAGCCTTGAAGTCACCAAAGCGGAGCCTCGAACTTATAAGTCAAACGCAACAACGCCACTATGGGCTGTTGAAAACACGGACATGCAGATCAGTGATGTCTCTCCATTCTGGGCTCTGGTAGACGACAAGTATGAGCACTCACCAAATATGTGGACCTTACGTAGAGACCATCTCTACCTGCCAGCGGGCTCGGGGTTCTTGGGATCTATGTATATGGGGGTTGACTCTTCTCCCGCTGCAGCGCCTGGAACCGTACTTGCAATGCTTTACGAGGACGCTGCATCGCACTCTGGCCTATCGCCAGACGCCCTACTGGACTACGGGGGCAGTACCAACTATCTATTGTATCTACAGTGGCAAAGGATATCACAGAATCCGGTAACCTCTCAGACGATGTTAAATCTCATCTGGACTGATATTATGGCCAATTATGTCATGGGCGTCAGGTCAACGATCGGCGGTGCAGATGATCTAGGGAGTACAACCGCTAAGGTTCGAGTGTGCCAACTCCGCGACACCATCAAATATGATATGCGTTACGCTATTCCGGGAATCGCATTCTTAGCCATTTACATTCTCGCCCTCGTATTAGCCTTGATCTTCTTGCTACTCGGTAAAGCGCGTCTCCAGCAGTTAAAGGTGCTCCTGAATCAGACTTCAATTGGAAGGGCGGTGTCAGTCGAGAGGTACAAAGGAGCCAGCGGTATCGCGACAAGCAGTACAAAGGAATGGGTTCTGAAATACGGTGATGACGATATTGGAATCCGAAAGAATATTGCGCAAGCCGATACTCCACAGGATAATGTGATGATTAGGACACCGGCGGTGTGCAAGCCACTAATGCAGCAAGGCTCGCCCGAAGATTCTGAAAGGCTGTCGGATGAAACGCCGCGAGTGTAATGCCCTGGTTGTTTTGCGGACGGTGAGCGAAAGGAGCTGCTATCGAAATCGTTTAGATCAAAGCACGAGGGAGGATGCCAGGCTCCTTCTTTTGCTAAACTCTAGATTGGACTGGATTGGATTGATTGTCCACCCTGCTGACTCTTGGTGGGTCTTAGAATACTATATTACACTAGGCTAAGAGTTCTTTGTACAATACTTCTAGACGTCCTCATAGATTTATCTACTACGAGTCTACTAGAACTCTAAACTACAAACGCCATGCGCCAAAACGAGGTCATACTCGAAACGCGTTAATAATTGTCAGTAGCCTTCGACATGTTAACACAACAATGCTTGTAGGCAAGGGTATGAGGTGGGGTCGAAGTTGATATAGGGAGGTAGTTGCTAATGAGAATGTGAGAATGTTTCCTGCAGCGTTGGTGCAAATGGAGACGAAGTAAGCTAAGGATATTTACCAGTGATATCTAACGGTAATTAAAGTACTCCGTAACTTGGTACTACAGTAGATATTGCCACCACTAGTAGGGAGGCCGGGCCGGCCACCTCACTGCTAGCGCAAACTGCAGAAAGCGTCAGGCGAAATGCGCACCTAAACTGATTTTCAATCGGTCCTCGAGCTGACTAACTACAACGGCTTAAAATACTACTAAAAGTTCATCGATTAGAGGGGCGACCCAATATTTTATAAATATTAGGTCTAAATTAGCCCATAACTGCCTAAAGTTAAGATTTTTTTACAGAAAAAAAAACCCCCGATTATTAAGGATTATAGAAATAGCTATAACGTCGTAACGGGTATATATATATAAGGCCTAAAAATTAATCGATTATAGAGCTAGTTCTTATAATTATTTTAAGCCTATATACAGCCCTAGACCTTACGTAGGTAGCTTTATTAATTTTATTAAAGATTATATATATCCTTATATAAATTTAGGTAACGCGAGTCGCAATAGACGTCGTAACGGGTGTATATATAAGGCCTAGAAATTCATTAATTATAGAGCTCGTTCTTGCGATTATTTTAAGCCTATATATAGCCCTAGACCTTATATAGGTAGCTTTAACAATTTCGTTAAAGATTATAATAAAGTCTGGAAAAGTCACTCAGACTATAGAATCAACTTTTTCACAAAAAGGTTAGCGATATCCGCTAATTGATTCTACGGTCTGACTTGCTGAGGTAGCTCTCACTGCTGCAGCGAGCAGTCCAGGTATCAGCCATTCCCACCTTCCGCCTCAACCCGGTCCTTTCATCTCCAGCCCGGCTTTTGAAAAACTCTATGTCGTTTTGAAAGCTTTATGGGCCCTGGAGCAATAGATTGCGCGGTGTCTTGAGACATGGATAGCGGTTGCGTGCGATCATCTCTTACACCTATGGGTGCATTGCTCTTGCTTCCTGGAGCCTGTAACGTCTGTAGCTGTTGAAGCGAAGAGCAATGGTCCAAACATGTTTGCCAGTCCAAGTTTTCCTTGATAGCCAACGCATGCTCTCTGGTAGTGGTGAAGCATCTTCATACTGCTGCCGCCGGTGTAATAAGTACGCAAGGCAATAGACGCTCGCCAGCGTGGAGGGATGCTCTTTCCCAGCGCCTTCTCCCTCCCCCCAGCGCTCGCCGGTTCATGTCCACTGCCTGCTCGTACTTCCCCTGTAAGGATGTTGGGGGAATAGAAGCGCGGGGAGGGTCCATGCTGAAATCAGGGTCCTGATAGAGCATTGTAGGCCCTTTCTATATCCGTTGTGTGCCGTGTCAGACCGGCCCCCTATATTGTACGTACGCGTTTCGAAGCCCTATTGATTCCTTCCCCGTGTGGTGAAGGCTCGAATCAAAGGAGTGTTTTCCATCGATACATCCAAAAAATGCAATGGTTGAAAGTGGGTAAAATGTGGCCCGTTTGACTGCGTAGGAAGTGTATATCTGCCGTTTAGGTAGCTCATTGTACTGCAGATGTATTGCGCAGGAAGGTAATATGTATAAGAGTCACCAATGGCGATTGTAGGTTACTGAGTGGATGTGGCGAGTGTAGAGCGCTGAAAATGGACGTTGAGAGATGCGGCATAGACATCGAGCAGGGTGGTTTTGGATAAATCTTATCGCGATAAGTCTTGGCATACCCCAAATAAATTTTCGTCGCCTTTTTCTTCTTTATTATCGTACAAAATATGGCTTCAGAAGTGGAATCAGAAGCTCTCGACTCTATTTATACCTCTAAATTAAAAAATACAAGAGGTCGCTCAGCTCTTTTGACATAGGAGCATACCCGTCCACTAGGCAGTAATAAGCCTGTATAAAATAAAAAAGCCCGTCTTTTATTCTATTATAAACACTATACAGAGTCGTACGCTATATAGTTAACTTCTAACTTCCGAAATTACTTAGTATTAAAGTATGGCATTATAGTTAAGCCTAAAACTAGTTATACAAAAGAAGCAATACGGGATTAATTAAAAGACCTTTACCTTAAAGCGTTATCTTAAAATAAGATAAAAGAGCTAGATTTAGAAGTACTCTAAGTAGTTCTAAATAAGGAAGTTATTAATAAGGCCCTTATTATATTAATTATTATATAAAACTTACTATTTTGGATAGTTAAGTGGCCAAAGTTCTATATTCTTTTATAGTTAATTAATCCTAAAGTAAACGGCCATATAACTATAGCCCATTTAGCAGTTAGTAAAAAGATCTATAACTTATAGCTATTGCAAAAGGATATCGTATAAAAGAGGCTATAGTCTACACTAATAAGTATTTATCTCTCCGTTAATATCTAGACCTCTCTAAATAATTACCTTCTCCTCGCGATTTGTGGCCATTTTATTAATAGTCAGGAAAAGCTTATAAATGCTCTTCTTGGCCTTTATACGGTAGCCTCTTATAGCAGAAATAAGCAATAGAATACTCTTTTTTTAGTGCTTAAGGACTACGGGATTATATAAAAGTTGGGTGCCGTTATATCTAATAACTATACTGTAAATAATAAGCTCTATTATATAATAAGCGACTAGCTTCTCTAGAAAGAAGAAATTAAATAGAATCCCGTCCACCAACGGATCCACTATTAGGGTTATATTCTTAACCTTACTATATAGGCTTTCCTCTTTAAAAACTTAATTAGTCTTAATAATATTAAGTTATATAAAGAAGGAAAAGAGCTAGATCTAAAAAAGGAGAAAGAGAAGAATAATTTATTTTAGAAACTTAGCGCACTTAAAAAGCTTTATAATATTACCATATACACCTATAGCTTAGCTAGTTATATAAGGGAGTTTAAAAGTCTTATAGGAAGAAGAATTCTACTTAATAATTATATAAGATAGAATAGCTAGTATTTTATACTTAGCGTAGCAATTTAGAAAGAGTCTGCCCTAAATATATATACTAAGCGTAACCTTAATATACTTAAAAAGGACTATCTTAGTCTAAAGAACTAGGAGGCGCTTTATATAATAAAAAGCTTTCTTTAGATATTCTACTAGGTAACCCTAAAATGCTAGGGACACAAAGCAACGCTTAAGAATGTGCTTTTTACAATGGACGTTATAATTAAGCACCTTAATAAATCCTAGGTTAGTCTATCTCCCCTCTTTATTTCCTAGCTAATATATAATAGAAGGAGTATATATTTAATAAGGAGTTCTCTAAACGCATTAAAAATGCTTAGAATACCTTTAATAGGTATTACCATAAAATAGATAACTTACCCCTTTACGCCGCTGCACTTATTCTTTATCTAGCCCATTATATAAGATATATTAAGTAGGTTTAAAAGAAGAAGTAGCGTAAGCCTACACTTAACAGTATTAAAGAGCTTTAGGAAAGATATCGGAATAGGAGTTCTACGCCTAGAAGTATATTATTATATAAAAAGCTAACTCTAGCTTAAGACCTTAACGAGTTTAATAAGATTGCCGAGGATCTTAATAGTATAATATTTCGACTAAAAAGTTAGGATAAGTATAAGGACTTTATCTCTAAGACGCCATATAAGATTTTAATAACTGCACTTTAGTGGTAGTCTTAAGAATAGCAACGAAAACGCTAGCTACGGCTCTCGCTTATAGCAATTAAAATTCTCTTAATTCCAGCAATAAGTAATAAGCCAGAAAGAGTCTTTTTAGAAGGACGTTGTATGGTATCATGGGAGAGAATACAGATAGATCTTGAAACTCTTAAGAAAACAAAGTATTTAAAGAATTAGTATTAAAGAAGAACTATAAGAGAAATAGGTAATTTTTCTCTAAGTATATAGCTATTATATAGTTAGGGGGGAAAGATAGATAGGGACCCTATAATACCTTACGCCTATCTATAATATCCGCAATATCCGCAGTATCCGCAATATCTGCGATATTCGCAATATCTGCAATATCTGCGATATCCGCAATATCTGCAATATCTGCGATATCCGCAATATCTATAATATCTGCAATATCCGCAATATCCGTAATATCC
>Ga0307515_10007739_pt1 | contig 21147 bp, 19 predicted proteins | sample 17_EM_MG_FD_194513 | JGI IMG/M metagenome (GOLD analysis project Ga0307515, IMG submission 194513) | Populus trichocarpa ectomycorrhiza microbial communities from riparian zone in the Pacific Northwest, United States - 17_EM | ecosystem: Host-associated > Plants > Roots > Unclassified | place...
GCCCGCGTACGCGTACGTCGGCGCACGGGCGTCCGCGATCTCGCCGACGCTCGACGCCGAGCCTGCCTACATCACGCGTGCGATCGAGGCGATGCTCGACGTGGCGGCGCCGACGCTCAACCGACGGGATCGGCGGCGGGTCGCGGCATCCCTGCGCTACTTCTCGTCGGCGATGTTCTGGGCGCGACTGCGCACGGGCTTCGACCTGGATGCCGGCGAGATCTGCGACGCGTTCGATCGCACGGTGGGCACCGTGCTCGCGAGGCTGCTCGACGCGACGTGGGCGGAGCCGTGACCGGGTCGATGGCCGTCCCGGCGCTGAGCGGCACGCAAGCGGCGATCCTCGCCGCCTACGCCGAGCTGATCGAGGAGGTCGGCAGCGACGACGTGTCGTACCGGCTCGTCGCGCGCCGAGCCGGCATCGCCGAGCGCACGGTGTTCCGCAACTATCCCACGCGCGTCGATCTGCTGCTGGCGACCGCAACGTGGATCGACGCGACGGTGTTCGCCCGCGAGGAGTCGCACTCGATCTTCGACATCCCCCTCGCGATCCGCGACGCGATGCAGCGGTACGACGCGCGGCCGGAGCTCGCGCACGTCGTTGCCGAGACGGCAATGCGCGGCGTGAGCGGCGCGGCGCCGTCGCTCGGCCGGGCGCACCTCGAGCGGCTGCTGGATGCCGAGGTGCCATCCCTCGACGCGGCGCAGCGCAGGGCGGTCATCGTGGCGCTGTCCCACCTCGACTCCGCAGCGACCTGGGTGACGTTTCGCCGCGAGTTCGGCATGGACCGGCGTGACATCGCCGACGCCGCCGCGTGGGCGGCGGAGGCGGTGCTCGACAACATCCGCGACCGCGTCGCCCCGTAGCCGCTATGGGCGCGTTCAGCCGCCGGCAGCCCAGCCCGGGTGAGCGCGCAGGAAGGCCGGCACGTCGTCGGCCCTGACCGCATCCAGCAGCTTCATGCTGGTGGCGTTGAGGATTTCGACACTGCCGACGCCCGGGACCGAGCGACTGTTGAACCTGTCGTCGTTCGTCTTGATCGTCACCAGGTCGTCGACGTTGACACCCCGCATCGCGAATGCCCAGTCCGCCAGGGAGACTCCGCCGTCGTCGACGGTCATCGCCTTGCCGAAGGCTTCGATCAGCCCGGGAAGCTTGGTCGGCGAGTCCAACCCCTCGTGCTCGGCCTGCTTCAGGATGGCTTTGAGGAGCTGCTGCTGGTGGCGCTGCCGCCCATAGTCGTAGTCGTGATCGGCCAGCAGATCGCGTTGCCGGGCGAAGTCAAGCGCCTCGGCCGGGGTGAGGCAGCGGTTGCCCTTGGCGTAGAAGTTCGGGGTCACCCCCGGCACCTTGTACGCGATCGAGCCGTCGGGATGCGTCTTGTACGGCACCGCGCTCTTACCCGACGCGGTATGGCCGAGGTGAATCGAGGTGGTGTCCTCGTCGACGTACATGCATACCTGGCCGAGGACCCGCACCACCTGCTCGAAGCCGGCGAAGTCGACGATCGCCCCGGCGTCCGGGGTGATGCCGGTGAGCTGCTTGACGGTCAGCGCCAGCAGCTCGAAACCGTGCGACTGTGCCGCGCTGCCGGTCAGGCCGCGACTGCCGAACGCGTAGGCGGCATTGATCTTGTTCTTCCCGCCCGGGTACGCGACCTTGCCGTTGTCGTACGCCGGAATGGTCACATAGCTGTCCCGCGGCAGCGAGACCAGATAGCCCTCCCGGTGATCGGCGGCAATGTGGAGCAGGATGATCGAGTCCGAGCGGCTGACCATGGCCGGATTGTCGGGCCGGGTGTCCACACCCACCAGCAGGATGTTCTTCGCACCCGCGATCGAGGCATGGGTACGCGCGGCGTCGGTGCGCAGGGTGCCGAGCAGATCCGCGCCCGCCGCCGAGTCGATCAGGGCCCGGGCGGCGACCACCGAGCCGCCCACCGCGATCACCAGGATCGAGCCGAACACGATGCACCACCGCGCCCAGACCGGCGCGCGGGGCTTCCGGGTCCTCGGGTCGTGCTTCACGCCGGCCAACCGCTCCGGGTTGCCGGCATGTCGCTGCCGCCGTCCCGATGCGCCTTGACGCACAACACCTGGTTGACCCCGATCCGCGCCTGCTCGAACGCCAGCGCCGAGGCTGCCATGTACAACCGCCATACCCGGGCCCGGCCCGCACCGGCCAGCCGCACGGCCGCCGGCCATTCCGACTCCAGGTTGGCCACCCAGGCGCGCAGGGTCCGCGCGTAGTGCTCACGCAGGGCCTGCACGTCCCGCACCTCGAACCCGGCCTGTTCCAGCAGCGTCACCGTCGTGCCCAGGGACACCAGTTCACCGTCCGGGAACACGTACGCGTCAATGAATGACCGCCGCCTGCGCGCCGCCGGCGGCGCGGGACGGATCGCCGAGATCTGGTGGTTGAGCAACCGCCCACCGGGCTTGAGCTGCTCGAACAGAATGGCTGCGTATTCCGCGTAGGGCGCCGTGCCGACATGCTCGGCCATACCCACGCTGGAGATCGCGTCGAACGGCCCGTCGTCGAGGTCGCGATAGTCCTGGACCCGGATCTCGACGTGCGCGGTCAGCCCGGCCTCGGCGACCTGCTTGCGGGCGTAGTCGGCCTGCTCGATGGAGAGCGTGATGCCGACGACGTCGACCCCGTACTCCTGGGCCGCGTGCAGGGCGAGGCTGCCCCAGCCGCAGCCGACGTCCAGCAGGCGCATGCCGGGTTTGAGGTCGAGCTTTCGGCAGATCAGGTCGAGCTTGTCGCGCTGCGCGTCGGCCAGGCCGTATCCGCCGTCGTCGCCGGCCCAGTACGCGCAGGAGTAGACCATGCTCGACCCGAGAATGATCTCGTAGAAGGCGTTGCCGACGTCGTAGTGATGGCTGACCGCCTGCTGGTCGCGGCGCGGGCTGTGCCGGGTGCCCCGCATCGCCAGTTCCTCGGGCGGCGGCTTGGGTTGCGGTCCGAGCACGCCGAGCCGGAGCAGGTCGGCGGCGACGGCGCGGTTGGGCAGACCCCGCACGTCGGCGCCGCGGAAGATCAAGGCCGCGAGCCGGCGCAACGCATCGAAGAGGTCACCCTCCACATCAAGATCGCCCGACACGTACGCCCGCGCGAGCCCGAATTCGTCGGGCCGCCACATGAGCCGGCGCAGCGCACGCCGGTTGCGGATGATCAGGACCGGCGTGCCTGCGCGGCCGGTCTCGGAGCCGTCCCAAGCGCGAAGACGCACCGGAAGCGGCGCTTGCAGCAGGGTTTCCAGCAGGCCATGCAGCTGGACCGCAGGGGAAGAAGGCATCGAACCTCCCAGGCTCCGCACAGAAACTTAGTACTACTAACTATCTACCCGGCAATCATCGAGCCACGAGATCCGCCATGCGTTTGTGACGCACGAGTCATGGGCTTTATATATTTACGAACGGTCGGTCTTTTTGTATGCTGGGGCCATGACGAGCGATGGCCGACTGATCCGCGGGGAGCGCACCCGGGCCGCCGTGCTCGATCAGGCCCTGCTGCTCACCACCGTGGCCGGTCTCGACGGCCTGTCGCTGAGCCAGGTCGCCGACGCGCTCGGCGTCAGCAAGTCCGGCCTGTTCGCGCACTGGCGGTCCAAGGAGGCGCTGCAGCTCGCCGTGATCGACCACGCCCGGGCCCAGTGGACCGACCGGGTCATCCGCCCCACCTTCGAGGTGCCGCGCGGCGTCCGCCGGCTGTGGGCGGTGCACGACAGCCGGCTGGCGTTCTACGAGGCCGAGGTGCTGCCCGGCGGCTGCTTCTTCGCCAACGCCAACTTCGAGTTCAACGCGCGGCCCGGGGTGATCCGCGACCGGCTGGCCACCGAGCTGACCGACTGGATGACGTTCCTGACCGGGCTGGCCGCCGACGCGGTCGCGCTCGGTGACCTGCGGCCGGAGGCGGACCCCGAGGGGATCGCCTACGAGACCGAGTCCCTCGGGGTCTGCGCCGTGATGCAGGCGCCGGTGCTGGGGCGCGACGTGACCTTCCGGCGCGCCCGCCGGGCCCTGCTCGAGCACCTGCGCGCCCTGGCCACCGACCCGACGATCCTCCCGGAGTTGAAATGACCATCGTGACCGAAGCCGTGCCGTATGGCGACGTCGTCCGCATGCCCGTGCACTTCGACGACCTGGACGCCATGGGCGTGCTGCACAACGCCCGCTACGCGGTGCTGATGGAGCGGGCGGTGGTGCTCTGGTGGGCCGAGCGCGGCGTCTCCTTCTCCGGCGGCCGTCCCACCACGCCGGACGCCTTCAACGTGGTCCGCGAATACTCGATCACCTTCCACTCGCCGGTCCGCGGCACCGGCGAGATCGGCGTGCACTTCTGGCTGGAGGGCATGGGCAGGTCCAGCGCGGACTACCGGTTCCGGGTGACCTCGGCCGACGGCGCGACGGTGTTCGCCGAGGGGCGCCGGGTGAACGTCCGCCTGGACCCGGCCACCATGCGCCCGGTCCCCTGGACGGAGCACGGCCGCGCCATCGGCGCCACCCTGCTCCGCAGTTGACCGAAGCGGCCGACCGAAGCCGTTGATCGAAGCCGTTGATCGAAGCCGTTGATCGAAGCCGTTGATCGAAGCGGTCAGTAGAGGGCGTCGAGCAGACCGGCGTACCTCTGCTCGACCGCGCGGCGCCGCACCTTCAGCGAAGGCGTGAGCTGGCCGTCCTCGACGGCCAGGTGGTGGTCGAGGATCAGGAACTTCTTGATCGTCTCCCACGGCGCCAGGGTGGCGTTGAGCTGATCCACGCAGGCGCCCACGGCCTCGGTCAGCTGCGGCGAGCGGGTGATCTCGGCGTACTCGGTGTCACCCAGCCCGTGCCGGACCGCCCAGCCGGCCACCGCGTCCGGGTCGAGGTCGATGAGGGCGCTGATGTACTTGCGGCCGTCGCCGTGCACCACGATCTGGCTCGCCAGCGGGCAGATGCCCTTGAACCGCGCCTCGATCGTCTGGGGTGCGACGTACTTGCCGTTGGAGGTCTTGATCAGGTCCTTCTTGCGGTCGGTGATCCGCAGCGACCCGGCGGCGGTGATCGCGCCGATGTCGCCGGTGCGCAGCCAGCCGTCGGTCAGCGTCTCGGCGGTGGCCTCCGGGGCGTTGTGGTAGCCCCGCATCACTCCCGGCCCCCGCACCAGGATCTCCCCGTCCTCGGCCAGGGCGACGTCGGTGCCGGGCAGCGGCAGCCCCACGGTGCCGTACTCGGGGCGGCCGGGCCGGTTGAAGAACGTGGTCGCGCAGGTCTCGGTGAGGCCGTAGCCCTCCAGCACGGGCAGGCCGACGGCGTCGAACCACTCCGCGATCTCCGTCGACAGCGCGGCCGCCCCGGAGATGAAGAAGCGCAGCCGGCCGCCGAACCTGTCCCGGATCCGGGAAAGCACGAGCCGGTCGGCGATCCGGTGCTGCGCCGCGAGGATCCGGCCCGGATGCCGGCCCTGCCGGCGCAGGAGGGCGACCCGTACGCCGACGCCGATGCCCCAGCCGAACAGGCGTGCGGCGACGGGACTGCCGCCGCGCACGGTGGCGAGGACCCCGGCGTACACCTTCTCGAAGATCCGTGGCACCGCCGGGATGATCGTCGGCCGGACCACCGGCAGGCGCTCGACGAGCCGGCCGACGTCGCCGTCCACGGCGAACGCGAAACCCACCGAGAGCTGGCAGGACAGCAGCGCCTTGCCGAAGGCGTGCGCCAGCGGCAGCCAGAGGTAGCCCAGGTCGTCCGGGTGCAGGAAGCCCATGGCCTGGATGGCCAGTCCCTGGTAGATCCAGCTGTGGTGGGTGACGCGCACGCCCTTGGGCAGCCCGGTGGTGCCGGAGGTGTAGATCAGGGTCGCCAGGTCGCCGGGCCGGATCGCGGCGCACGCCTCGGTCACCGCCGTGGGCTTGGCCGCGAGCAGTTTCCGGCCGCGGGCGCGCAGGGCGGCCAGGGTCAGCACCCGGGGGTCGTCGTCCGGCGGCGTGCCGTCGATGAGCACGGCGTGCGCGACGGGGGAGCCCGCGGCGAGCACCTTGCCGAGCTGCCCGGCCTGCTCGACCACCGCGAACCGGCTCGCCGAGTCTTCGAGGATGTGCGCGACCTCCGTGGGGGTGCCGGTCGGGTAGACCGTCGTCGTGGCGCCGCCCGCGCACATCACGCCGAAGTCGGCCTCGATCCACTCGGTCCGGGTGCCGGCCAGGATCGCGACCCGCTCCTGCGGGCGCAGCCCGAGGTCGAGCAGGCCGGCGGCGATCTCGGTGACCGCCGTCCCGGTCTCGGCCCAGGTCTGCGACTGCCAGGTGCCGCTGCCGTCCAGGCGCCGGTACGCCTCCACCGCGGGCGTCCTGGCCACCCGGTCGAGGAACATCGCGCCGAACGACTCCGGCTCGGCGCGCCGCAGCTCCAGCAGGGCGGTCTCCTCGGCGGCAGGCGCGCGGCAGCTCGTGGACGCCGTGGGGCTGGTCGGCATGTGCATCCTTCTCTCCGTCGGCTTGCCATCATCATCCGTTGTCCGCCCGGGACCGGAAATACTCACCCCCGGGCCGGCGCGGCCGATGGTGTGACTATGAGGGTCGACATGCGCTCGCTCGCCCGTCGGCCGTCGCCGGCTGCCGTGCTGATCGCTGTCGTCGCCGGCGGTCAGGTCCTGAGCTGGGCCCAGCCCGGCCTCCGGCTGGTCGTGCTCGCCGGGTCGCTGATCCTGCTCAACGCGGTCGCGGTGCCGTACCTGCTGCGGATCGCCCGGCTCGGCTTCAACGTGCTGGCGTGCCGGCTGGGCGCCGTCGCCCGCGCGTTCGGTGTGCTCCAGGGCGCCGCCCTGCTCCTGGGTACGGTCACCGGTGCCGTCGCGCCGGTCTGGTGGACGGGCACGCTCGGCCACCTGATCAGCGTGGTGCTGCTGGCGGTGGCCACCCTGATCGGGCCGGTGCAGCGGCTCAGCGGCCCGCACCGGCAGGCGTTCGTCGCCGAGGTCACCACCGTGCTGGCCGGCGGCTTCATGCTGGTCTGGTATCTCGTGCTCGGCCCGCTGACCCGGGCCGGCGCGCCGAACGCCCGCTGGATCATCCAGATCGGTGTCCCGCTCGCCGACCTGCTGCTGCTGATCGCGGTCACCGCGATGCTGCTCCGCGGCGTGGTCCGACGGCTCCTCGACCCCATCACCATCCTGATCATCGGCATGGTGCTCCTCGTGGTCGGCGACACCGCCTGGTGGGCCGGCAAGGTGCAGGGCCTGCCCGCCGAGAACGCGATCTTCGCCAGCGCCTGCCTGGTCCTGGCCCACCTGCTGCTGACGCTCGGCCCGGTGCTGTCCGGCTCCGGCGTCGCCAGCACCGTCGACCGGGCCCGCCGGGCGGGGCCGCCCGGCTGGGTCGAGCACCTGCCGCTGGCCTCGCTGGGCCTGGGCGTGGGCCTGGTCCTGCTCATCCTCGCCCGGGAGGGTGCCCTCGTCCGTTGGAGCGGGCTGGCCCTCGGCATGACCGTGATGGCCACCGCGATCGCCTTCCGGCAGTCGCTGTCGCTGCGGATGAGCCGGGCCCAGGTCGCGCAGGACCCGCTCACCGGTCTGGCCAACCGGATCGGGCTGCAGAACGCGCTGGCCCGTGCGGTGCGCGGGCGCGAGCCGATCGCCGTGCTGGCCATCGACCTCGACGGGGTCAGGCTGGTCAGCGACGCGTACGGGCCGGCGGCCGGCGAGGCCATGCTGATCGCCTTCGCCGACGTCCTGCGCTGCGTCATCCGGTCGGACGACGTGCCCGCCCGGATCGGCGTGGACCAGTTCGCCCTGCTGCTGACCGACATCGGCGACGCCGACCGGGCCGTCACCGTCGCGCAGCGCGTCCTCGCCGCCGCCGCGGACCATCCGGTCGCCCTCGGCGCGGACCGGGTCCCGATCCGGCTCAGCATCGGCGCCGCGGCCGTCGCCGGGCAGGGGCAGGACTCGGGCAAGGCCCTGCTGCGCCGCGCCGACATCGCGCTGTACCACGCCAAACGGGCCGGCGCCGGCTCCTTCGTGGTCTACCACCCGTCGATGACGGACCGGCGCACGGAGGAGGCAGCGCTGGCCGAACAGCTGGAGACCGCCCTCGCGCGGGGCCAGTTCATGGTGGTCTACCAGCCCATCGTCGAGCTGCACGACGGCCGGCCGGTCGCCGCCGAGGCGCTGCTGCGCTGGCACCATCCCGAGCTCGGCGAGATCCCGCCGGACCGGTTCATCCCGGTCGCCGAGCGGTCCGGCGAGATCGTCACGATCGGGCTGTGGGTGCTGGAGCAGGCCTGCCGGCAGCTGGCCGCGTGGCGGCGGGACGGCCGCGACATCACCATCAGCGTCAACCTGTCGCCCCGGCAGCTGCAGGAGCCCGGCCTCGTCCACGACGTGCTGGCTGTGCTGGAGCGCACCGGCGTGCCGGCGCGCAGCCTGCTGCTGGAGGTGACCGAGTCCGCGACGGTGGACGAGAAGTCGGGCATCGTCGCGCTGCGGGAGCTGCGGTCGCACGGCATCCGCATCGCCGTCGACGACTTCGGCACCGGCTACTCGTCGCTGCAGTACCTGACCCGGCTGCCGGTCGACGTCCTGAAGATCGATCGCAGCTTCGTCGCCCAGCTGGACGGCACGCCCGAGGGCTCGGCGATCGTGGAGGCCGTGATCCGGCTCGCCCAGGTGCTGCACCTGACCACGGTGGCCGAGGGCGTGGAGACCGAGGCGCAGGCGGCCGAGCTGCTCGCCCTCGGCTCCGACCGCGGCCAGGGTTACCTCTTCTCCCGGCCGGTTCCGGCGGCCGGCGTCTTCGCCGCGCCCCCGCCCGCCGGCGCAGGCAGCGTCCCCGACCGGATGATCACCCGGTAGCCGGGCCGCCGCGAGGCGGCAGCTCGTGGGTCCGGGGCGGGCCGACCGACTCGCGGAGCACCGGAGTACAGGGGACGTAGGTCCGGCCCGGCAGGCCGTCGAGGTTGCCGGCGAGCAGGTGGCGGACCGCGAGCTCGCCCATCTCGTAGTACGGCAGGCGCACGGTGGCCAGCGGCGGGCGCAGGATCGAAGCCAGCTCCTCCTGGTCGTCGTAGCCGACCACGGAGATGTCCTGCGGGATCCGCAGGCCCCGTTCCAGGATCGCCAGGTAGGCACCGAGCGCCATCCGGTCGTTGCCGCAGAACAGCGCGGTCGGGATGGAGTCGCCGTCGAGCACGGTCTTGGCGAGGTTGTAGCCGGACTCGGTGTGGAAGTCTCCGAACAGGACCGTCGCGTCGGCATCGTCCACACCGGCCGCACGCAGCTCGGCCCGGAAGCCTTTCAGGCGGCGGCGGGTGGCCCAGGACCCCGGCAGCCCGGCGAGGTAGGCGATGCGGCGGTGGCCGGCGTCGAGCAGCATCCGGGTCGCGTCGCGACCGCCCTTCTCCTCGTCCGGCAGCAGGCTGGGCAGCGCATCGCCCACTGTGTAGCAGTTGACCAGGATGATGGGCATGTCGTTGACATTCGTGGGGGTCAGTATTCGGCGGGTGCCGATGACGGCCACGACGATCGCGTCGACCTGGCGTTCGATCAGGTCGTCGAGGGTGCGGCGCACCTGCCGGATGTCCGGGCTGGTGTGCGCGATCAGCAGCATGCTGTCGTGGTGCCGGGCGTGGTCGTGCGCGCCGGAGATGGTGCGTCCCGCGAAGGGCGCCGTCGCCATCTCGTAGCCGAGGAAGCCGATCGTCCGGGACCGCCGCAGAGCCAGCGAACGGGCCTGCTGATTGGGCCGGTAGCCGAGCTCCTCGACCGCGGCGAGCACCCGGGTCTTGGTGTATTCGGAGATCCCGCTGCCCGGACGGTCGTTGATCACGAACGACACCGTGGTGGGAGACACGCCCGCGTGGCGGGCGACATCGGCCATCGTCGGACGCCGCTGGGGCTCGCCCACAGATTCCCCATCTCTTCGGAACTCCTGGACTAAACCGCATTAGTCAACCAAAGGTCACGGCTGTGTGTCCAGCTCTTGACAGGCGTGATCGTGATGGGTTGTGATGCTCTTCACAAGCTACTAAAGCGCATCAGTAAAGTGCTTAACCGGCACTGAAGCTCTGAAAACGCCCAGGCACCGCGTTGCGTGCTCAAAGTCCCCGAGGCCCCGAATTCGCCGCCGTTGGCCGGGCGTATCCGCCGATCGGGCGAGAGAGCTATGAGGTCGTGCCAGTGAAGGTCGAAACGGCGAGCCATGACGAGGTGCTGCACCTGAGCGCCGGCGGCGTGAGCATCGTGGTGGACGTGCGGGGCGGCGGGCTGCCGCGCATCGTGCACTGGGGAGCCGACCTCGGCGCGCTCACGGCCGGCGAGCTCGCCGAGCTGGCCACCGCTTCGCTGCCACCGCGGGTGTCCAGCGTCCCGGACGGTGCCGTCGCGCTCGGACTGCTGCCGGAGCACGCCCGGGGCTGGCCGGGCACGCCCGGCCTGAGCGGTCATCGTTCCGGGCGGGCGTGGTCGCCGCTGTTCACGGTCGCCGGCGTACGGCTGGAGAACACCGACCGTGGCGGCCGGCGGCTGAGCGTCCACGGCCTCGACACGGCCGCCGCCCTCGGGATCGTCCTGGAGGTCGAGCTGACCGCCGAGGGCGTCCTGCGGCTGCGCGGGACGGTCCGCAACGACGGCGACCAGCCGTTCGTGGTGGACCAGCTCGCGCTCGCGCTGCCGGTGCCCGCGGAGGCGACCGAGTTGCTCGACCTGACCGGGCGCCACCTGCGGGAGCGCCAGCCGCAGCGCCAGCACTTCCACGTCGGGACGAGGCTGCGCGAGGGCCGCCGCGGCCGGACCGGGCTGGACGCCAGCCTGCTGATGGTGGCGGGGGCCGCCGGGTTCGACTTCCGGGCCGGCGAGGTCTGGGGCATGCACGTCGCCTGGAGCGGCAATCATCGCCTCTACGCCGAGCGGACGCCGAGCGACCAGCGGCTGCTCGCCGGCGGCGAGCTGCTGCTGCCCGGCGAGGTGATCCTCGGGCCCGGACAGACGTACGCGGGACCGTGGCTCTACGCCTCCTACGGGGTCGGCCTCGACGAGATGTCGGCGCGGCTGCACCGGACGCTGCGGGCTCGCCCGAACCACCCGCGCACACCGCGACCGGTCATCCTCAACACCTGGGAGGCGGTGTACTTCGACCACGACCTCGGCAAGCTCACCGCCCTGGCCGACGCGGCCGCCGAGGTCGGCGTCGAACGCTTCGTTCTCGACGACGGCTGGTTCCGGCACCGCCGCGACGACACCGCGGGGCTCGGCGACTGGTTCGTCGACGAGTCGGTCTGGCCGAAGGGCCTGCACGACCTGGTCGACCTGGTGCGGGCCCGGGGCATGCAGTTCGGCCTCTGGGTGGAGCCGGAGATGGTCAGCCCCCGGTCCGACCTGGCCGCGGTGCACCCGGAATGGATCATGGCAAGCGGCGACCGCCTCCCGCCGCCGTGGCGCGACCAGCAGGTGCTGGACCTGTCCCACCAGGGCGCGTTCGACTACCTCCTGGAACGGCTGGACGCGCTGGTCACCGAGTACGCCATCGACTATCTGAAGTGGGACCACAACCGCGACCTCATCGACGGCGGACACCAGCCGGGCGGCGAACCGGTGGTGCACGCGCACACCCTGGCCGTCTACCGGCTCATCGACGAACTCCGCGCCCGGCATCCCGGGCTGGAGATCGAGTCCTGTTCCTCCGGCGGCGGCCGGGTCGACCTCGGCATCCTGGAGCGGACCGACCGGGTGTGGGGCAGCGACTGCAACGACGCCCTGGAGCGGCAGTCCATCAACCGCTGGACCCAGCTGCTGCTGCCACCGGAACTCATCGGCTCCCACGTCGGGCCGGCGCACTCGCACACCACCGGACGCCGCCACGAGCTGGACTTCCGGGCCGGCACCGCGCTGTTCGGCCACTTCGGCATGGAACTGGACCTGACGGAGCTGTCCGCTGCCGACCGCAGCCGGCTGGCCGAATGGGTCACCCTCCACAAGAGACTGCGCCCGCTGCTGCACTCCGGAACCGTGGTGCGGGCCGAGCATCCGGACCCGGCCCTGCTGGTGCACGGCGTGGTCGCGCTGGACCGGACCGAGGCGGTCTTCGCCCTGGTGGCGATGGGCACCTCAGTCACCGCGCCGCCGGGCCGGATCCGGCTGCCGGGCCTGGACCCGGCTCGGCGCTACCGGGTGCGCCCGCTGCCGCCGGGCGATGTGCAACGCGGCATCAACCACGTGCCGGCGCCCTGGCTGCACCACGGCGAGGTCACCCTGACCGGCGCGGCGCTGGCCGCGGTCGGTGTCCAGGCGCCCGACCTCTATCCCGAAAACCTTTTCCTGCTGCACGTGGCCGAACGCCCCGGAGAGGCTGGCTGATCGATATGGCCGATACCGTCACGATTCCCGTACCTACAGCGAGCTCATCGACGCACGTCAAGCCCAAATCCCGGCGCCTGCGTGGCGGGTGGCGTGAGGCCGGCGTGGCCTGGCTCTTCCTGCTGCCGGCCCTGCTCGGCTTCCTGGTGTTCTTCCTCTACCCGACCCTGCGCGGCTTCTATCTGAGCTTCACCAACTACGACCTGCTCACGGCCCCGCAGTGGGTCGGCGGAAAGAACTTCGAGAAGCTGGTCGGCGACCCGCTCTTCTGGAACTCCCTCAAGGTGACGCTCGAGTACGTCGTTATCAACATCGGCGTGCAGACCTTCGTCGCGCTCGGCCTGGCGCTGCTCATGCACCGCCTCGCCAAGTCGACCGTGATCCGCGGGATCATCCTGCTGCCGTACCTGATCTCCAGCGTCGTCGTCGCGCTGCTCTGGTACTGGATGGCCGACGTCAACCTCGGCGTGATCAACCAGGTGCTCGGCTGGATCGGCGTGGACCCGATCGCGTTCTTCGGCGAAGGCACCTGGGCGATCCCCACCATCGCGATGGTCAACGTGTGGAAGTTCATGGGCTACACCGCCCTGCTGATCTTCGCCGGGCTGCAGGCCATCCCGGCCACCCTCTACGAGGCCGCCGACGTCGACGGCGCCAACGAGTGGACCGTCTTCTGGCGCATCACCGTCCCGATGCTGCGGCCGGTGCTCACGCTGGTGCTGATCCTCACCATCATCGGCTCCTGGCAGATCTTCGACACCGTCGCGATCACCACCAAGGGCGGCCCGATCAACTCGACCCGGGTGATCCAGTACTACATCTTCGACCAGGCGTTCTCCCGCTACAACTTCGGCTACGCCTCGGCCATCTCGGTCGTCCTCTTCCTCATTCTCGCCGGTGTGGCCTTCGCCCAGATGAAGCTCACGCGCTCCGACGAATCCGACCTGGCGTAAGGAGCAAGAGCGATGACCGCACCTTTCAAAATCCGAAGGGTCCCGATGGGCCGGATGGCGGCCTGGGCAGTGCTGATCCTCTTCATCGTGATCAGCCTCTTCCCGCTGTACTGGATGCTGCGCACCGCCCTGTCGAACAACCGTTCGCTCTTCGCCGACCCGGACTCGTGGCTGCCGGTCGACTTCACCTGGGGCGGGTTCAAGCGGGTCCTCGGCCTCTCCTCGGTCGCCGAGGCCCAGGCCGAGGGCGGCTCCGGCGCCTCGCTGCAGTTCTGGCTCTACCTGCGCAACTCCGTGATCGTGTCGACGTCGATCACGGTCGGGCAGGTGTTCTTCAGCGCCATGGCGGCGTACTCCTTCTCGCGGTTGCAATGGCGCGGGCGCAACGCGGTGTTCTTCCTGTTCCTCACCGCGCTGATGGTGCCGCCGATCTTCACCCTGCTGCCCAACTTCGTCCTGGTGAAGAACCTGGGCCTGCTCAACACCTTCGCGGGCATCATCCTGCCGTTCTTCTTCATGACCCCGTTCGCGGTGTTCTTCCTGCGCCAGTTCTTCCTCGGCATCAGCCGCGAGGTCGAGGAGGCCGCCATCATCGACGGCGCCAGCCACCTGCGGATCTTCTTCCGCATCATCATGCCGATGAGCTCGGCGCCGGTGGCGACGCTGGCCATCCTGACCTTCATCAACGCCTGGAACGAGTACTTCTGGCCGCTGCTGGTGGCCCAGGACGACAACGTCCGGGTGCTCACCGTGGCCCTCGGCGTCTTCCGGTCGCAAACCCCGCAGGGCAGCCCGGACTGGGCGGGCCTGATGGCGGCGGCGCTCGTCTCCGCCATCCCGATCGTCGTGCTGTTCATGGTCTTCGGCCGGCGGGTCGTCAACTCCATCGGTTTCTCCGGCATCAAGTAACTCCGCGAGTTCACCTCCGCTGCAATTTCTCGATTCAAACAGATGGGAAAAGCACGATGAAAAAGAGGTACGCGCTCATTACTGCGCTCCTGGCCCTGCCGCTGGCCGTTTCGGCCTGTTCCGCGGACGCCACCGAGGACGCCGATTCGGCCTCGGGTGAGGTCAGCTATTGGCTCTGGGATGCCAACCAGCAGCCCGCCTATCAGCAGTGCGCCACCGACTTCACGGCCAAGAATCCCAAGATCACCGTCAAGATCTCCCAGAAGGGCTGGGACGACTACTGGAGCGCGATCACCACGGGCATGGTCTCGGGCACCGCTCCCGACGTGTTCACCGACCACCTCTCCAAATACACCGACTTCTTCACCAAGCACCAGGTCCTGCCGCTGGACGACCTCGTCGCCCGGGACAACGTCTCGACCGCGAGCTTCGAGGCCGGCCTCGCCGAGCTGTGGGTGGGCAGCGACGGCAAGCGCTACGGCCTGCCCAAGGACTGGGACACCGTCGGGGTCTTCCACAACAAGAAGCTCACCGACGCGGCCGGGTTGACCCCCGAGCAGCTCGGCGCGCTGGCCTGGAACCCCACCGACGGTGGCACGTACGAGAAGGCGATCGCGCACCTCACCGTCGACAAGAGCGGCAAGCGCGGCGACGAGGCCGGCTTCGACAAGGGCAACGTCAAGACCTACGGCCTGTGGATGAACAGCTCCGGCTCCGGCTTCGGCCAGACCGAGTGGAGCATGTACGCCCTCAGCAACGGCTGGACCGCGACGGACAAGAACCCGTGGGGCACCCACTACAACTACGACAGCCCGAAGTTCCAGGAAACCATCAAGTGGTGGAAGAGCCTGATCGACAAGGGCTACATGCCGACGCTGGCCAACTCCACCGGTCTCGACGGCCTGACCCAGCTCGCCGCCGGCAAGGTCGCGATGGCCACCAACGGCGACTGGAACACCTCGTCGGTGTTCGGTAACAAGAGCGCCAGCTTCGAGCCGGCGGTCGCGCCGACCCCGGTCGGGCCCACGGGCAAGCGGGCCTCGGTGTTCAACGGGCTGGCCGACTCGATCTACGCCGGCACCAAGCACAAGGAAGCCGCCTGGCAGTGGGTCAAGTACCTGGCGTCGGCGGACTGCCAGAACGTCGTCGCGGAGAAGGCCGTCGTCTTCCCCGCGATCCCCGCAGCCTCTGAGGTCGCGGCCAAGGCCTTCGCGGCCAAGGGCGCGAACGTCGACGCCTTCACGGTCCACGTCAAGGACAAGACCACCTCGCTGCCCTGGATCACCGCGCACGCCGCGGACATCGACGCGATCATGAAGCCCGCGATGGACGCCGTCATGAGTGGCAAGGCCGAGGTCGACTCGCTGACCAAGGCCAACACCGACATCAACGCGCTGTTCACCGGCTGATCGACCCATCGGCTCCGGTCGTGGCTCCCGGTGGAGCGGGAGCCACGGCCGGGTCAGGCTCCGGCGGGTGGTTTCGGCGGCAGCCGCACCACGTCGGCGAGCACGGCGTCGTCGGTCAGCCGGGCCGCGGCCGGGCTGTCGTAGACGATCATGGCCAGCCGGTCGTCCGGCCGGCCGATCAGGCCCAGGCCCTCGGCGTGGTCGTCGCCCTCGCCGTACGTGATCTCCAGCTCGCGGGTCAGCGTCTCGCCGCGCACGACGGCCGGCATCGCCACCTGGCAGGCGCCGTGCCATCGGTAGATGCGCACCGGGCCGTCGAGGCTCATGGTCGGCCCGGCCAGCACGAGGATGTCGTCGCCGTCCGGGCAGAGGTCGCGCACGCCCAGGCCGTCGAGGTCCAGGACGTGCTTGCGGTAGGGCCGGCCGTCCTCGAAGTCCCGCAGGCGGAGCCGGCCCGGGTCGCCGGGCTCCACGAACGGCCGCAGCTCCAGCACGAAGGCCCAGCCGCGCAGCACCGGGCCGCGCAGGCCGAGATACACCCGTTCGCCGATGACCGCGATGCCCTCGATGTCCAGGCCGTTGTCCTTGCCGGGAATCGCCAGGAACGGGGCCAGGTGCTCGTCGTCGCGCAGCAGCGTCCGCAGCCCGTCCCGCCGGTCGAGCTGGGCGGCCCGGTGGCTCACGCCGTCCACCACGATCTCCCGTACCGGGGTGGGCAGGCCGTCGGCCTCGGCGATCGGCAGCCGCAGCAGGATCTGGCGGTTTTCCTGGCCCTCCACCTTGGCGAGCCGCCGCAGCGCCTTGTCGCCGGCGTGCTGCGGCTTGATCCGCTTGCGCCGCAGGCTGTGCGAGCCGACCGCCCAGAGGAAGTGCCCGGTGCGGGCCAGCCCCTCGATGTCGGCTTCCTCGTCGGCGTCCGCGCCGGGCAGGTCGACGAAGTCGGCCAGCCGGAAGGTCTGCTCGTCGGCATACTCAGTGGGGCTGTCGGGGTCGTCGGCCACCAGGCGCTCCACCGTCGCGGTCTCGTCGCCGGCGATCCAGAGCACCCCGCCGTCGGCCCGAACCGCGGACAGGTTCGTGTGGGTGGCGGCGGCCTGAGAGAGGTGGCCGAAGCGCAACCGGACGGTGCGTTCCAATGTCATGGCGACCATCGTGGCACTGTCACGCCCGCGACGTGGGACTTCCGGGCCGGTCTCCTCGCTGGTGAGGCCGGCCCGGAGCGCCCCGCGGGCTGCGGGACCTCGGTCAGCCGACGCCCTGCACGGCGCCCTTCTCCACGTGGACGCCCGCGCCGAAGTCGACCATGGCGTCCTGGCTCAGCCCGATGCCGTCCCAGAACTGGATCAGCACATAGGTGCCGGAGGGCTGCTCCACCCACAGGGTGCGGCCGTCGGTGTTGTCCGGCCCCTTGACGAGCACGCCCTTGCCGGCGCCGACCGTGACGCTGGTGCCGTCCGGCACGGCCTTCTGGTCCTTGGACTGCAGCATCACGGCGATCTTCCCGACGAAGCTGCCGGGATCCTGCAGCGGGTTCCTGGACGGGTCGGCCTTCGGCTGCCCGGTCACGCTCTTCGACGCGAGGACGATGCTGTACGTGTCGTCGGCCTGCACGAACCAGCCGTCCGGGACCTTGTCCAGGCTGAAGCCCTTCGGCTGCTTGCCGGTGTAGGCGACGAGCTTGGTGGCCGCCGCGGCCACGGCGGGGCGGTCGGCCGGCTGCGCCTTCGCGGTGCCGTCCGGGCCGGCGCCGGAGAACGAGAACGCTGCCACGATCGCCGCGACGGCGAAGGCGGAACCGCCGACGGCCAGCGCGGCCCGGCGGCGGCGCGGGGCCGTACCGGTGGACTTGTCGGACTCGTGGTGCAGATCCATGATGGCGTCACTCCTGGAGGGAACGGCCGTGCGTACCGGATCGGCAGGCACGGGCGAGCAAGTCGCACCCTCAAGACGGATGCCGGCACCCCGAGGTTGCATGCCGGGCAGTCACGGCACGGACTTGACCGTCGGCTCGTTCGGGACGACCTCCTCGGCGCCCGGCTCCTTCTCGGGCGCCCCGGTGCCGCTCAGGTCGCCGCTGCGGGCGGCCAGGTAGGACTTGTAGGCCAGCCAGGCCGCGGTCACGGCCGCGACCGCGGCGGCCACGCTCGCGAGCTGGTCGGCGAGCGACGGCCCGAGCGCGGCGACGGCCACGATGACGGTCAGGATCACGAGCAGACCCAGAGCACCTGTACGGAACCGCTTGTGCAACGCGACATTGTCGACGCCCCGGAGCAGGGCGTGCACGGCCAGCTCCACCAGCACGATGCCCGCGGTCACGAAGATCGACAGGTGCCACGGCTCGATGCTCACTTGAGCGCCTCCTGCATGTCCTGGATGAATCGCTGCGCCAACTGCTCGCGGTGGTAGAGGTAGGCGTACGTGTGCTCCTTGAACTTCTTGGCGAAGTCGGGGTATCGCGGGTGGGCCGGGCGGGGCCGCGACTGGTCCACCGCGTTCCGGATCGCCTTCAGGTGCGGGGTCGACGTCTCCAGCACCGGGTCGATGTAGGCGTCGAGGCCGGTGGGCGCGAACCCGAAGCTGGTCAGCAGCTTCTGTGCGGGCGTGTCGGTGAGGAAGTGGATCACCTGCTCGGCCTCGTCGCGATGCTCGGAGTCCTTGGCGACGGCGAGGTTCTGACCGCCCAGGATGCCGACCGGCAGCGGGCCCACCCGGATGTCGGCGGTGCCCGGCTTGAGGCGCTCGCTGCGGTCCAGCGACCGGTAGGTGACCGGCCAGTTTCGCAGGTAGCGCAGGTTCTGCCGGCCGAAGGTGAGGGTCGACGGGTCCTCGCCGGCCTCGGTCCACACCCGCTTGCCCTGGATCGCCTCGGCGAGCGGCTCCAGCGCCGTGCGCCACTGGCCGAGGCTGAACGAGAGGGTGCCGTCCTCGGCGACGACGGCGTCGTCCTGGGCGAGCGCGTGTTCGAGCACGTTGACGACGAAGGCCTCGTCGGTCTGCGATCCGCCCGTGTCCAGCTGCCCGACGAGCTGCCGGCCCCCGGCGGCCAGCGCCTCCCGCAGCGACGGCGGGTCGTCGATCGCCCGCTTGTCGGTGATCCGGCGGAACAGCATGCCGACGTCGGCGTTGAACGGCACGGCCCAGTAGTCGTCCGCGGAGCCGGCCACCTGGCACGCCCGCTTCAGCGGCGCGAGCAGGGAGATGCCGTTGCCGGGGGAGATCGGGGTGATCCGCTCCTCCGCGACGAACCGGGGAATGTGGATCACGTCGAGGTTGTAGATGTCCGCCCGGGTCTGGGTGAACTTGTCGAACTGGTCCTGGGTGGAGCTGCTGATCACCTCGGCCACCACGGTGATGTCGGGGTGCAGCGCGTTCCACATGCCGATCAGCAGGTCCCGCGCGCCGGTGGCGTCGGCGCCGGTCGCGAGCGTGAGCCGCACCGGTGACCGTCGGGTCACGAGGTAGCCCGCGGTGGTGGACAGGGTGCCGGCCGCCAGCACGCCGGCGATAAACGATCTTCTCGAATACAGATCGGTCATGGGCGGCCCTCCGTGAACACACTGTACTGTGCCCCGCGCCACACCGTGACCCCGCGCCGACACAGTGGACAGGCGCGTCAACGCTGACCGAGCGCCTCTTTCTGCCGTGCCGGGTCTTTGCGGTGCAGCCCGGTGAGTTTACCGAGGACCGACGCCAGTGGCGCGGCCCAGCCGGTCCTGGGCGGCGCGGCCGAGGTGGGAGCCGGCATGTTGCGGGTCTTGCCGGTGCCGGTGGCCACGTGGCCCACGTTTCGCTTCTGTTTGTCGCGGACCGTGTTCTTGGCGGCCTTCTCGGCCTCGACGGTCTTCGACGTCTCGCCGAGCACCTCGATGATCACCGAGCCGAGTTCCTGCTTCGACAGGGCCGGCGGGCGCACCGCCGCCACCACCGGCGGCAGATCGAGCCGGGTGGTCACCGAGCCGAGGAACTCGACGCGGTCGTTCTTCTCGAGGTCGAGCAGCATCAGGTCGTACCGGGAGTCGCCCAGGCCCCAGCTCGTCCGGTTCACCAGGTCGTAGCCGAGCCGCTCGTACAGCCGGATGGCGTCCTTGTTGGTGATGTCGACACCGAGCACGACCTGCTTGTGCCCGCGCGCCCGCAACTCGTCGTGCACCGCCGCCAGCAACTGGGTCCCGATGCCGCGGCAGCGCAGCGAATCCTTCACCCGGACGTGGTACAGCAGCGGGACGTCCGGGAAGTCGAGCCGCACGCGCCTCTCCTGGGCCGGCTCGCCCCACAGCACCAGCACCGCGCCCACCGGCCGGCCCTTGCGGAAGGCACCCAGGATCAGCCCCTTACCGGCCTTCTGCAGGGCAAGCTTCCGCCGGAAGTACTTCGCGTGGTTGCTGCCCAGCTCCGCCGACAGCGCCGGAAGATCCGCGTTCGTGAGGGGACGGAGGTCGACGTCTAATGCCTGGCGCACGGCGGGAACTATAGGCATGGTCGGGCTCCTTACCAAGTAGTGCGGGCATGACACACCGCAGTCCTCCGGTGGAAGTGGCCTTCCACCGGAGTGGCGGTGCGCAGGTGACCGCCGCCCGGGCCGCGGTCACCTTGCCATCGTCAGGTGAGCAATCTGGCGCCCGCGACGACTATCGCTGTGAGCGGAACACCGAGCAGCACCGCGGCGGCGAGCACCAGCCTCGCCCCCGCCAGCATGCGAAGTGCGGCCCGCAGGAGGCCCACGGTCAGGTAGGCGAGCCAGACGAACAGCACCACGACGACAACTGCGGCGGTGCGGTCCTCAGCGGTCGTCGCCGAACCGTTGCTCGCGACGACGTCGAAGGCGTGCCATAGTTGGGGTTGCACGAGTCTTTCTCCTGTCTACGGGTCGAGACTTTGTGAATGACACCTCCGGCTTCCACCCGGGGGTGTCTCACTTTCTGGCCTGTCCGTCAGGCCCGGCGTCGGCGTTGCGTGATCCCGGCGGTCCGCGTGGCATCGCTCCCCTCCCTGATTTCAGTGGTGACTGAAACCTGCCTTCCCATCTGCCTGCCTGGACGGTATTCTTCAGTCGTCACTGAAGCCAACTGCAACGGCGTCTTCATTCACGATGCTCACGCTGTTTCGAACTGCTCGGCCCGGGGTTCGGTGACCACGCTCATTTCAGTCCCGACTGAAATCCGGCCCGAGAGGTGCAGCCGGTGACGCCGACCGAGGAAGCAGCCCGCGAGCTCGCGCAACGCCTGCGAGAGCTCCGCCGCTCGGGCCTGCCCGGCAGGGCGCTGAGCCAGCGCGAGCTGGGCGTCGCCCTGCATGTCGTCATCTCGCTGATCTCGTCCTGGGAGAACGACAAGAAGCCGGTGACGCCGCCGGATTTCCGGATCCAGCAGTACGCCCGTTTCTTCGCCTCACCGCGCTCGCACAACGGGGGCCATCCCCACGGCCCCGGCGTTGTTCTTCTATGCCCGGTTTGATCATGGTTTGCTAAATGCCGTAGACGGCGAAGCTGTCGGCGCGGTCGTGGAGATCGCGGCGGGCGTGGGCGATGTTGACGCGGCCGGCG
>Ga0307515_10007740_pt1 | contig 21147 bp, 19 predicted proteins | sample 17_EM_MG_FD_194513 | JGI IMG/M metagenome (GOLD analysis project Ga0307515, IMG submission 194513) | Populus trichocarpa ectomycorrhiza microbial communities from riparian zone in the Pacific Northwest, United States - 17_EM | ecosystem: Host-associated > Plants > Roots > Unclassified | place...
CTCGATTTGAGCGATTTACAGTTCAATCAGGTGCTCTGGCGCGCTCGCCAACGCTTCGGTGAAATCCTTCGAAAGCATGGATTTTCGCTAGCTCGATAGGGACGACGGATGGATCATCTGCAGTTCAAGAGCACCCATACGGCTGCGGCCTATGTGGCTGACGGTCTCGATACCCGCACTCAAGAAGCCTTCGAGCTTCATATGATGACGTGCTCCGAGTGTCTCGGAGACGTCGAAATATGGCGGGCAATGAAACGAACGCTGCCGCGTGAGATGACGGAAGCGAATACGCCCGCTGTCTTGCCGCGCCATCGACGCATGCAACGCTGGAAGATCGCGGCATCTATCGCCGTGGTCGGCGTCCTTGCTGCAAGCGGCGGCTGGTACGGGCGGTCGCTTGAAGGGCCATGGGCGGACGCCGAGCAGATAGCGTTCTTTAGCCTGCCGCCACTCGCACGCGGTTTTAGCGATTGCTCGCCAGTCACGCTCGAATCCGGCACGCGCCTCCTGGCGCTACGTGTGCCGGGTGCGATGCCTGATCAACAGCTCGTCGCAATCGATGCCAATGGTCGGGACCTAGATCCCAAAATTTATTCCACTCGGGTGCAGGGCGATGCGAGTTGGATCGTGCGGTTGCGCTCCGAAAGCTTGACGGATCGGACCATTCGCTTCGAAGCCCGCAGTGTCGATGGCACGGCTGAGCCGTTGGGCTGCGTCTTAGGCGCAGCTCACGAGTGAAGTTTCAGTAGCGCTTCAATCAGCCCTCGCGCTTGTCGAACGTATCCGCCACCGAACAGATTGGCGTGATTGAGCACGTGATAGAGATTGTAGAGATCCCGGCGCCGGCTATGACCGTCGCCTAGGGGCCATGCGGTTTCGTAGGCTGCATAGAATGCCGGGCCGTAGCCACCGAAGAGATAAGTCATGGCGATGTCGGCCTCGCGGTCTCCGAAATAGCACGCGGGATCGAAGATCACCGGCTCGCCGGCCGACGTGGCAAACCAATTTCCTCCCCACAAATCGCCGTGAAGCAGCGACGGCTGAGGTTCGTGTCCATCGAGAAGATCCTCGAGGCGCTCGAGTAGAAGGCGTCCGGGCTTTTCAAGCTCTGCGCCATAGCCATTAGCCACGATCAGGTCGAGCTGGAATCCGAGACGCTGGTCTCGATAGAACGTCAACCAGCTTTCGGAACGTTCATTCTTTTGTGGCGTGAAGCCGATCGTATTATCTCGATGCCAACCGAACTTCGTCGCGGTGACGCGATGCAGTTGTGCCAATTGCTCGCCAAGCCGAGCTTCGGACGATTCGCTAGCGCGACCTGGGTGCTCGATCCACTCCAGTGCAAGAAACGCGTGATGATCGCTTGAGCCGATAGCTCTGACCTGAGGCACGCGGACGGCGCCGGTCTGCATCAGCTCGCGCAAACCCTCCGCTTCGGCTTCCAACATCGACTGCCTTGAGCGCTCGGCAATCTTGACGAATAAGGTCTCGCGGTCACTGTGCCAGCGGTAGCACTCGTTGAGACTGCCACCGCCAACTGAATGGGCCGGCGCGGGCTCACAGCGAACACCCGCGGATTCTGAAAGCGCCGCGGAAATTGCCGAGAAGTCGATCAATCGAGCGGCAATTGCGCGATGCGCGCGGATTGATTACGCAACAGGGGGCCGAAGCGATGATGATCGTAGAACGCGGTGAGCGCATTCACGTCCGGCAGCCGCCGGCGTAAGCCGGTGCTGTCGACCTCCAAAGGCGCATCGCAAGCGATCACGGTGAGCTGGCGTGCGAGATAGGCGGCTTCGCGATGCTCGACGAGCTTCGCAGCCAGTGTCGCGGCACCTCGTAGCTTCAGGAGCGCGATGCGACTCAAACCTTCATACAACTCGTCCAGCGATGCGAATTCGTGCATGAGCGCCGCGGCTGTTTTCTGCCCGATGCCCGGCACACCGGGAATGTTGTCGACGGCATCTCCCATCAACGCGAGGTAGTCCGCGAATCGTTCCGGCGCGACGCCGAAGCGCTTTGCGATGTCGGGATAACCGAAGCGCTCGCGCGAGGTGTAATCCCAGTAAATGTCGCCTTCCCGAATCAACTGGGCGAGATCTTTGTCGCGCGAGACCACGGTGGCCCTGAGGCCGACGCGCCGTGCGCGGTGAACCAAGCTGCCGATGATGTCGTCGGCTTCGTAATCGTGGCTGCCGAGCGCGGTCACGCCGAGGTGCTGGCAGAACTCGAAACAGCGCTCGAACTGCTGCGCGAGCTCGACGGGCGCGGGCTCGCGATTTTTCTTGTATGCGGGATAGATCCGGCTGCGGAAACAGCTGGTCAAACTCTTGTCGAAAGCGACCGCGATGTATTCCGGGCGCACGCGCTCAACCAAGTCGCTCAGGAATTTCGCGAAGCCAAAGACCGCGTGCGAGGGATTGCCGTCCCGATCCGCCATATCGGGGAGCATCGAGTGATAAGCGCGGAAAACGTAGACGGACGCGTCGATGAGATAAATCACCGCGCGAGTCTAAGAATTATGGCTCAGGACAGCCAGCGTTGAATGCGATCGTGCAAGGGGCTCGTGCGCGGAAAGTGCGCGAGCAGATATTCCATTTGATCCGCAAGCACGCGCCGGCCTTTCAGAAAGATGTATTCCGCGTAGGTGGGCGTGAAAGGCACGGCGATCAGATACATCTTTGCCTGCTCGGGCGTGCGCGAGGCCTTCTGGTTGTTGCAGCGGCGGCAAGCGGTAACGACATTCGTCCACGCGTCGATGCCGCCCTGGCTGAACGGGCGGATGTGGTCTCGCGACAGCTCGCGAGAGGGGAAGCGCAGACCGCAGTACATACAAAGATAGGCATCCCGGCGGAATAGCGTTTGGTTATTCAGCGGGGGGACGTAGTCGTGGCGTGTATTGCCTGGGTTTCCCGTGTGTCCGACGGTGGCGACAATGGAATTGACTTCGAGCACCGTGCGTCGCCCGGAGCTGGCATTGACTCCGCCATAAAGCTTGTACAGCAAAGAGCCACAGGTATAAGCGATTTGCTCCTGATGATAGAGTCGCGCCGCTTCTTTGTAATCGATCCACTCCAACGGCATGCCGGCGATATCCGCACGCAGCACGAGTTGCGACAATCCGCGCGCTGCGGGACTTGCAACAATGCGCAAGTCCGCCTGGTTTCCGTGGTCAGCCTGATCGAGATCTATGCCCAACATCGGTGCTGTAAGATAAGTCAGCTTTGTGTAAGAATTCAACGTTATAAGGTCTTCATTTCACTGTGATTTCCAAATAGCCGTGGCCCGATGACCACGACCCCGGCCACAATTTGACCTAAAGAGGGCTTCATGCCGATAACTATAGGCGCGCTCCGCGAGATCGCGCCTCAAGAGACTCGTGTGAGCCTCGTTCCCGAGGTCGCCGACAAGCTGGCGCAAACCGGAGCTCGAGTCTTAGTAGAGAAGAGCGCCGGGACCCGGGCAAAGTTTCCCGACGCCGGGTACAAAACGGTGGAGTGGGCGGATAGTGGTGACGCCGTCCTCGCTCAAGCCGACGTAGTGCTGACCGTTCAGCCCTTAACCGTCGGACAGATTGCGAAACTGAAGCCCACCGCCGTGGTGATCGGTTATATGCAGGCGCATGCCCGGCAGGCGGAGGTGAAGGCATTGCGAGATCGCAAGCTCACCAGTTTCGCCATGGAGCTGGTGCCGCGAATATCGCGTGCGCAATCCATGGACGCGCTGTCTTCGCAGGCGGCGATCGCCGGCTATAAGGCCGTTCTGATCGCCGCGAACAATCTCGAAAAATTCTTGCCGATGCTCACGACCGCCGCCGGGACTATTCGTCCCGCCATGGTGCTAGTCATCGGCGCGGGCGTCGCGGGCTTGCAGGCGATTGCCACGGCCCGCCGACTCGGCGCGGTCGTCGAAGCCTATGACGTGCGCAGCGCCACTAAAGAGCAGATTAAATCGCTCGGCGCCAAATTCGTGGATACCGGCGTATCGGCCGACGGCCAAGGCGGCTATGCGCGCGAGCTCACGGCGGAAGAAAAGCAGAAACAGCAGGAAGTGCTGGACTCGCGCATCGCCGCGGCGGACGCCGTGATCTCGACAGCCAGTGTTCCGGGACGGCCTGCACCGAAGATCATCTCCCGCTCGGCAGTGGAACGCATGCGCCCGGGGTCCGTGCTTGTCGATATTGCCGCCGAGCAAGGCGGCAATTGCGAGCTGACGCGCGCCGGCGAAACGATTGAGCACAATGGCGTCAAAATCATTGGCCCGGTCAACCTCCCCGGCCAGCTTGCGTACAACGCAAGCGAGATGTACGCGCGCAATCTGCTCAACTTTCTCAAGCCCGCCCTGGATAAGGGTGAGCTGAAAATCGATTGGAACGACGAAGTATTCGCGCAGTCCTGCCTCACGCACGACGGCGCGATCAAGCACGAGCCGACCCGCAAGGCGATCGAAGGGTAAGTTATGACCGGAATCGTGGCGCTCTATATCTTCATGCTCGCGGCCTTCACGGGCTACGAAGTGATCTCGCGCGTGCCGGTGATTCTGCACACGCCTCTCATGTCCGGATCCAACTTCGTCCACGGCATCGTGCTCGTCGGCGCCATGGTGGCGCTCGGCAACGCACACACACCGCTCGAGAAAACCATCGGCTTCATCGGCGTGCTGCTCGCCGCGGGTAACGCTGTGGGCGGTTATGTGGTCACGGAGCGAATGCTCGAAATGTTCACGTCGAGCGGAAAAAGAGCCGCCGCGAAGAAAGGGTCCCACTGATGACGCTCGCTTCTTCGGCTGAGACGCTGATCGAGATCAGCTACTTCATCACTGCGGCGCTCTTTATCATCGGACTGAAGCGCATGAGCTCGCCGGTCACGGCGCGCAGCGGCATCTTGTGGGCCGGCGCCGGCATGCTGGTCGCGACGCTCGTGTCGTTCCTCTATCCGACAATGACGAACTACGAGCTGATCATCGCGGCGATCGTGGTGGGCTCGTTGCTCGCATGGTGGAGCGGCAAGCGCGTTGCCATGACGGACATGCCGCAGATGATCGCGCTCTACAACGGCATGGGTGGCGGCGCTGCGGCCGCTATCGCGGCCGTGGAGCTCTACAGCGGTGAGGCGCACAGCATTGCGATCTCGGCGCTCGCAGTCATCGGTGGATTGATCGGCGCCGTGTCCTTCAGCGGCAGCCTCGTCGCATTCGGCAAGCTTCAAGGCCTCATTACCAAGGCGATTCGGTTCGGCGGTCAGCAGATCTTGAATCTGTTGATTCTCGCCGCCGCGGTGCTCGCCGGTGCGGCCATCGCCCTGCACATCGTGGACTCGCAAACAGCCGTCACCATCTTCTTTGTGTTGGCGCTAATCCTCGGCTTGTCGATGACGTTTCCGATCGGCGGCGCGGACATGCCGGTGGTCATCTCCCTTTACAACGCATTAACGGGCCTCGCCGTTGCGTTCGAAGGCTTTGTGCTCGGCAATGCGGCGATGATTATCGCGGGAACGGTTGTAGGCTCCGCCGGCACCCTGCTCACGCAGTTGATGGCGAAGGCGATGAATCGCTCGCTGGGCAACGTGCTGTTCTCCGGCTTTGGAGATTCGGGCGGTGCGACCACAGGCGAAGTCACGGGCAGCTTGAAGCCCATCGAAGCGACCGATGCGGGCGTGATGATGGCTTTCGCGCAGAAGGTGATCGTGGTGCCGGGATACGGCATGGCGGTCGCGCAAGCTCAGCACAAGATCTGGGAGTTGTGTCAGCTCCTCATCGATCGCGGTGTGACCGTGAAGTTCGCTATCCATCCGGTCGCGGGTCGCATGCCGGGTCACATGAACGTGCTGCTCGCGGAAGCCGGCGTGCCCTATGACTTGATCGCGGATCTCGACGAGATCAATGCGGAGTTTGAAACGGCGGACGTGTCTTTGATCATCGGCGCCAACGATGTGGTGAACCCCGTTGCGCGAACGGACAAATCGAGCCCAATCTACGGCATGCCGATTTTGAACGCCGACAAAGCCAAGAACGTCGTCGTGATCAAGCGCGGCAAAGGTGCGGGATTTTCCGGCATCGAGAATGCGCTGTTCTACCTTGATAACACTCGTATGTTGTACGGCGACGCGCAGAAAGCGGGCGCGGAGCTCATTCAAGCCATCAAGGCGGTGGGATAAGCCCGCGCTGCATCCATGACAGCGCGCGCCATCATCGATCGGCTCGGACTCAAACCTCATCCGGAGGGCGGTTGGTATCGCGAGATCTTCCGCTCGCCCATCGACGTGCAGACTGAGCACGGCGTGAGATCTGCGATCACCACGATCTACTACTTGCTCGAGGCCGGACAGATCAGCCGCTGGCACGTCGTGTCATCAGATGAGATTTGGCATTTCTACTGCGGTGCGCCGCTTGAACTGCTGGCGTATAGGCCCGAAACGCGAAAACTCACTCGCACCAAACTGGATTCGCCGGTGCGACCGAACGAGTCGGTCAGCGTGATCGAGGCAGGCGTCTGGCAGGCGGCGCGCACGCTCGGCGGCTATTCGCTAGCGGGCTGCAGTGTCGGCCCCGGTTTCGACTTCGCGGACTTTCGTTTCGTGTCGGGACTCACGGCGCACGTGCATCACTTCACGGGCGATATGACTAGCCTGATGGAGCTACTTTGAAAGATCGAGCTCCCAGTCTTGCCCGAGGAGATCCGCGCCGAAGCTGTGATGCGGGGCTTGCTTAACCAGTTGAAAGCCTTGGGCTTCGTAGATCTTGCGAGCGGACCCGAGAATAGCGTTCGTCCACAGCACAATCTTGCGATAGCCGCTGCGCTTCGCGAAAGCGACGCAGTCCTGAACGAGACGCGCGCCGATTCCCAAACCGCGCGCACTCGGCTCGACGAGCAGCAATCTCAGTCGCGCGACCTCTTCTGAATCCTTCATCAAGAATACCGAGCCGACGATTTCACCCTCGCGCTCAGCGATCCAGCAACGCTCGCGGCGCGTGTCGAAATTACGAATGAACTTTGCGACGATCTCGGCGACGAGCGCTTCAAACTCATCCGTCCAGCCGTACTCGCGCGCATACAGAGCGCCATGACGATGAACGATCCACCCCATATCGCCAGGTTGATGGGGCCGCAGGATGAACGGGACTTTCGGCGGAACTCGTGCGTCAAGCATTTGCTCGATGGTGCTCATCGCGCCCACAAGCTTGTTCTGATCCGCGTCCGCTAAAGCAGCGAGGGTGGTTTGCACCTGGTCGTCAGATGCGGAATTCAGTGGTTCGAAGGTCTTTCGGCCCTTAGCTGTGAGCTCAAGATGGCTGCTCCGCGCATCCTGTTCGGAAACCGTGCGGCGAATCAGCCCGCGCTGCTCGAATTTGCGCAGGATGCGGCTGGTATAGCCGCCATCCAAGCCCAGCGCGCGACTCAGATCCGTGGCGGTGAGATCGGGCGTGTGCGCCAGCTCGTATAGCACACGCATCTCCGTCAGCGAGAAGGCGCTGTGGAGAAGTTTCTCTTGGAGTAAGCCGATTTGCCGCGTGTAAAAGCGGTTGAAGCGGCGTACCGCCGCAACCCGCGAGACGCTAAGAGGAGTGCTCACAATCCGTCGTGCTCCGCATCGATCCGACGGTTGCAAAGGTCAGCTATTTAGTTGACGGAGTCAAGTACTCACGCGGACTCACGCGGGAAGCGCGCCTACCAACGGCCAGATTTTCTTCTCCCGAGCCCTAGTGCCGCCACCCACTCACTGCACCCCCTTCCAAAGTCTTCCCTCCTACCTAGCCCCCTTCTTCGCAGGCGCCACCTGCTTCTTCTTATTCTTCGTCGGATCCTTCGGCCGAGTCTTGCCAAACGATCCCGCGTAAATCTTGCCTCGACGGGTTCTTCGATCGCCCTTGCCCATGCCAGTGCTTCCGTAAAAAGTTTTCGGGCGCGCAGTCTAGGCGAGCGGCGCGGTTCTATCCAGCCGCGCGCAAACGCTGGCCTTCACGCCGCGCTCGCGAGCAGCTCATCTACCTTGCGCCGTGTTTGCAATAACAGCTCTGCCGCAAAATCCGCGAACACGCGCACCTTGACCGAATTGCGCAGTGTCGCGGGATACACGATGGACACAGGCGAGCCTTCGGCCGACCACTCCGGCAACACGATGTCAAGCTTGCGACCGGCAACATAGCCTGCCACCAGCATGTCCATGGCCTGCATGATGCCGGTGCCGGCAAGCGTCGCGGAAACAACCGGCTCCGGTACGTTGAACGCCACTGCGAACGGCAGCGCGAGCTGCTTGCGCGTGCGCCCTTTCTGAAAAATCCACTTGCGAGGCTTACGGGTGTTATTGCCGACGAAGCCGATCAGCCGATGGGCTTTGAGCTGATCGGGGTCTTGGGGCACGCCATGCTCCGCCAGATAGGAAGGCGATGCGCAAGTCAGCAAGCGAGTGCGGCAAACGCGGCGCGCGATGAGGTTCGGTGCGATGGGGCCCGTGCGGACGGTGACGTCCACTTCCTCTTCGTAAAGATCGATGACGCGCTCGTTAAATCGAATCTCCAGCGACAGCTCCGGGTAGCGGCTGGTGAACTGAGGCAATGCCGGAACCAAGAGATGACGGCCGAAAGCCGTCGGCACGTCGATACGGAGCTTACCTTGCGGGCGCGAGCGCGAGCGCTTCATGACATCGTCGGCGGCATCCAACTCCGCGAGAATGCGCCTGCAGCGCTCCAAATATTCGTGGCCATCAGGCGTGAGACTGACGCGCCGAGTGGACCGATGTAGCAGTTGCACGCTGAGATAGCGCTCGAGATCTGCAATATGCGTGCTGGTGACAGCGCGAGAAAGCCCCAGTGAATTCGCGGCTTTGGTAAAGGAGCTGAGATCCGCCACGCGCACGAAGGTGCGCATACTCAAAAGTTGATCCATGACGTGGTCGCCTCGTTAGCTAATTGTCTCGGGATGCCAGACAATGAATTCGCGATTAGCCTGTTTTTCTATAACAAATTGCACTCTACTCTCGCCGAGTGTGGCGACCAAGCCAGTATTGAGAGAGATGCGCGGTGTTTATTTTCGATCGATCGATCGCTGGGGTAGCAGCGGGCTTGCTCACCGCTCTCATCGTGGTCGCTCTCGCATGGATGGCCGATGGCGGTTGGGTGCTAGCCGACTAGTGGCTTCGACCGGGTGAAAATTCGCCTAATGCACGGCGAACTCTAGGGTTACCGCGCGAGTCGCTGTCACCCCAATAACATTCAGGAGCATCGCGACGCCCGTCGCGATGCCCGGCAGAAAAACACTGCGGCATCTTCGTGCGCCTTGTCTCACTATGACTCATTAATTCTCGCCGCAAGGAAGTCGCGACTTTTACGATGGCCGGTGCATTCGACAGGGCGTCATGAACAGTTTCCGCAATCGACTTCTCGTGCTGATTCTCGGGCTGGTGATCGTCACACAAACTGTGACTCTCATGGCAGTGCTCGCGCGCACGGCAAAGATCGTGGAAGCCCGGGGCGCCGAGCAGCTTAGATCGGGCGGCACCGTCATCCAGCAGTTTGTGAGCCTTCGTGACTCTCAGCTCGCGACGGGCGTAGCCGTGCTCGCTTCGGAGCCCGGCTTTCGGGAGGCTGTGGCATCAGGCGATACCGTGACCCTGCGCGCCGCCGCCGAGAATCATTCCGCCCGCATCGGCGCGGACCTGGTATTGCTGCTCGATGCGCAAGGCCGGCTGCTTTCGGGCACTGGGCGCTCCGCTCCTCTCGCCGGTACGTCTTTCAAACGATTGTTGGATGAGGCCGGCAATCCGCGTAACCCGACTCATTTCATCGCGCTCGGCGATAGTGCGTATCAACTTTCTCTGGCGCCCGTGCGCGCGCCCGAAACAGTCGCCTGGGTCGCGATGGGTTTTGCGGTGGACGATGCATTGGCGCAACGAGTGAGCGATCTCGTCGGCGTGAATGTCAGTCTTGTTGCCTTCGGGCGCGATGGGCAGCCGCGCGTCGCTTCAACACTTACCGATGCCGAGCGCACGTTGGTTGAAGGCGCTCACGGCGATGGCATGGACCCGGAACGACCACCGCACTCCGTGCATCTCGGGGCGACCGAGTATTTAAGTTTTTCCCGCCGCCTCCAGGCCGACGGCGATCCCATCGCCTTCGTACTGCAGAGACCGATGCGCGATGTGCTTGCGTCGTACTACAACTTGCGCGCGGAGCTGCTGTTGATCGGCGGCGTCGCGTTGGTGCTCGCCGCCGCCATCGGCTGGCTCCTGGGTCGCGACGCTTCGCGGCCGATCAGTGAGTTGGTGCAAGCGGCTCGCCGCATCCAGACCGGCTCTTACGATCGCGCCGTTGAAGTCAGCGGTGGCGAAGAGTTTCGCAGACTTGCGGTAACCCTGAACGCGATGCAGGCCGATATCGCGGAACGCGAGGCGCGCATCACTCATGCGGCTTATCACGACTCGCTGACGGGTTTGCCGAATCGAGCGTTTGCCATTCAATCCTTGGCAGAGCGCGTGCACGAGAGCGGCCCTGATGAGAAGTTCGCGTTGATCGCCATCGATGTGCGCAACATCAAACAGATCAACGCATCGTTTGGCCATCACGTCGGTGATCAAGTATTGAAGGAATCGGCGGATCGCCTGCGACGCAATCTGCCGTCGAACGACATGGTCGCGCGTTTCGTTTCCAATCAGTTTCTGGTGATTGCACGGGACTGCTCCGCTGAGCGTGCGCCGCTATTCGCGGAGCAGCTCGTCACGGTGATTCGATCCGGGCTGCACTTGCCATCCGTGAGCTTGGATCTGCACGTAGCCGCCGGCGTGTGCGCGTATCCCGATCATGGCACCGAGTCCACAGAGCTCTTGCGCCGGGTTCAAATTGCCTTGGAGGATGCGGACGACACGCGCGCCAGAGTCGTGCTGTACCAAGTGGGCCGCGATGAAGAGCATCGCCGCCGTCTCGCCTTGATCACAGATCTGCGCCACGCCATCGACAACAACACGCTCTCTCTCGTCTACCAGCCGAAGGTGACGATGGCCGAGCGGATGGTGAAGAGCCTCGAGGCCTTGGTTCGTTGGAAACACCCGACGCTCGGCAACATCTCACCGGGCGAATTTGTGCCTTTGGCCGAGAAGACCGGCAACTCGCGGCGTCTGACGAGCTGGGTCCTGCTCGCGGCCATCCGTCAGATCGCCGAGTGGAAAACGGAAGGGCTCGAGATCGAGGTGGCCGTGAACCTCTCCGCGCCGGACATTCTGGATCCGTCTCTTCCCGATGAGGTACTCGAGACGCTGCGCACGCATCGCGTCTCGCCCGCTCAGTTGCTGCTCGAGATTACCGAAAGCGTCTTCATGCAAGACGTTGCGCTCGCCGTTCGCCACATGCAGCTGCTCCGCATCGCCGGCGTACGTTTTTCGATAGACGATTTCGGAACCGGATACTCGTCGTTGTCTCAGCTCAGCCGATTGCCGGTGGACGAGTTGAAGATCGATCGTTCGTTCGTGACGCATGCGCACGAGCGCAACGATGTGAAGACGATTGTGGCGTCAACCATCGAGCTCGGCCACGGCATGGGATTGAAGGTGGTAGCGGAGGGCGTGGAGCAGCCGGAAGGCTGGAACTTGCTGCGCCGGCTCGGCTGCGATTTCGCGCAAGGTTATTTTATCAGTCCGCCGCGAAGCCCGGCAGACGTAGCGGCGTGGGTGCGGGAAGCCAATCGGCTGCTGCCCGCATCCGAGTCCACGATGACGCAGATTCGCGTGCTCGAGCAGCTCTCCACGCATCAACGATAGCGGGCGAGGATCTTCTCCAGACCCTTCGCGCCCGGCGACAGGCTCTCGTAGGGAATCGCGTTGAGCGGCATGTCCGGTGTTTCATTCACGGCGTGGAAGTCTTGCTCCGAGGGCTCGAAGTAAAGCATTCCGGTCAAGTACTCGCCGGACTTCATGCGCTCCTGGATCTGCGCAAACGCGTCGACGCGATGGGTCGGATCGTAAGATCCATCTAGCTTGCGCAACACAATGCGACTGCCGTCATGCATGACGACGGGCAGTGAATCGCCTTCGCCATAGTCCACCGTAATCTCACGCTCGAACGGAATGAAATCCGCGTGCACCGCGGGCTCATAGTGCTCGCGCGTATACGCATAGCTCTTCGTCGAGCCTTCATGATCGTTAAAGGTGACGCACGGCGACAGCACGTCGATAAGCGCAAAACCCTGGTGCCGCAAGCCGGCCTGAATCAGAGGCACCAACTGCGCCTTGTCGCCCGAGAAGCTGCGTGCAACGAAAGTGGCGCCGAGGGTCATGGCCAGCAACACCGGATCGATCGGCGGCTGCTGATTCATTTCGCCCTTCTTGGCTTTTGTCCCGATGTCAGCCGATGCGGAGAACTGGCCTTTGGTCAAGCCATACACCCCGTTGTTCTCGATGATGTACAGCATGTTCACGTTACGGCGAATGGCGTGGCAGAACTGCCCAAGACCAATCGACAGCGTGTCGCCGTCGCCGGAAACACCGATGTAAGTGAGATTTCGGTTCGCCGCGTTCGCGCCCATCGCGATGGAAGGCATGCGCCCGTGCACGGAATTGAAGCCGTGTCCGCCGCTCACGAAATACGCCGTGGTCTTAGATGAGCAGCCGATGCCCGACAGCTTCACCACATTCTGCGGTTCGAGCGAAACACCCCAGCACGCCTCAGTGATCGCGGCGGTGATCGAATCGTGTCCACAACCGGCGCACAGCGTGGACAAAGAGCCTTCATAGTCGCGGCGCGTGAACCCCAATGCATTCGTGGGCAGAGAGGGATGGCGAACTTTCGGCTTGGCGATAAATGTCATGATGGAATTACCGATTGCCGGCCGACTGCTTGGCAGTCTGTCGGCTGAGATCGTGATCGACCCCCGTGGCGGGTCGGGGACGCACTTCGGCCAAAACACCTTCGACGATAAACGTCGATGAAATCGGCAGACCGTCGTAATGCAGCAGGGAGCGCAGCTTCACCTTCTCGACCTGCGTTTCCAATGTCAGCAGCGCCCGGAACTGCGCATCGCGATTCTGCTCGATAACAAAGAGAGTCTTGTGAGCCGCGAGAAAACGCTCCACGTCCTCGCTGAACGGGAAAGCGCGCACGCGCATGTAGTCCACTCCGACGCCCTGAGCTTTCAGCACGTCCATCGCTTCGAGGATGGCGCCATCGCAACTGCCGACGGACACGAGCCCGATATCGCTGTTCGCACGCGCGTCGATGACGGCTCGAGGCACAAGCTTCTTCGCGGTCTCCCACTTCTTGAGCAAGCGATCGAGGACGATCTGATATTCGGTGGAGTCTTCCGTGTAGACGCCGTATTGAGTGTGACCGGACCCGCGCGTGAAATACGCCGCCTTGGGATGCACGCCGGGCAAAGTGCGATACGCAATGCCGTCGCCATCCTTGTCCAGATAGCGATAGAACTTATCCAGCTTCTCGATCTCTTCCTTACCGAGAACCTTGCCGCGGTCGGGACGATAAGTGTCGTCCCACTTGAGGTCGCGGCACATCCAATCGTTCATGCCGATGTCCAGATCCGACAGCATCATGACCGGAGTTTGCAAACGCTCGGCCAAATCGAACGCTTGCACGGACATGTAGAAACATTCTTCGGGATTTGCCGGATAGAGGCAGACATGGCGGGTATCGCCATGCGAGGCGTACGCAGCCGCCATGATGTCGCACTGCTGAGTGCGAGTGGGCATTCCGGTCGACGGGCCGACGCGCTGAACGTCGAAGATCACACCGGGAACTTCGGCGTAGTACGCGAGCCCCAGGAACTCGTTCATCAGCGAAATGCCGGGGCCGGATGTTGCCGTGAAAGCGCGTGCGCCGTTCCATGAAGCGCCGAGCACCATCCCGATGGCAGCCAGCTCGTCCTCCGCCTGAATGAACGCAAAGCGCTTTTTGCCGGTCTCCGGCTCTGTGCGCATGCGATCGCAGAAGCCTTTGAAGGCATCCATGACTGAAGTCGACGGCGTAATCGGATACCAAGCGGCCACCGTCGCACCGGCAAACACGGCACCGAGCGCAGCGGCGGTGTTGCCGTCGATCATGATGTTGCCCTGAGTGGCGTCCATCTTTTCGACATGCAGCGGTAGCGGACAAGCGAAGCTCTGCTTCGCGAAGTCGTAGCCGAGTTGAATCGCCTTCATATTGCTGTCGACGAGTTGCGGCTTCTTCGCATACGTTTCGGCGAGCAGCGTGCGAATGGTTTCGAGATCGATATTCAGCAGCGCCGCGAGTACACCTGCGTAACAGATGTTCTTCATCAGAATGCGCGTGCGCACGCCATTGAAATTTTCGTTGCAGAGCTTCGCGAGGGGCACACCGAGCACGGTGACGTCCTCTCGTTTCAAGAGCGCGGGTCGCGGCCAAGTCGAGTCATAGATCAGATAGCCGCCCGGCGAAACTTCTCTCACATCTTTGGAATAAGTCTCCGCATTCATCGCGACCATGATGTCCACGCGGCCGGAGCGCGCCACGTAGCCGTCTTTGGTCACGCGAATCTCATACCAGGTCGGCAAGCCCTGGATGTTCGACGGGAAGTAATTCTTGCCCATCACGGGAATGCCGCTGCGGAACAGGCTCTTCATCAGCAGCGAGTTCGCGCTGGCGGAACCTGTGCCGTTTACAGTGGCGATCTTGATGACGAAATCGTTGGTGCGACTCGATGAGGAGGACATAGCATTCCTGGAATCGATAAAGCGATGGGTGCTCGCTCAGGCGATCTTGGGCGCCTTAGCTTGTGACGCCTGAGACTCGTCTTCCGCGTGCGGCCAAAGAACCGACGACTTTTGCATGTCCCACGCCGCGGTGGGACACCGCTCCGCGCAGAGACCGCAGTGAACGCACAGGTCTTCGTCCTTCACCATCACACGGCCCGTGTGTTTGAGCGGTGAGGAGACGTATAGCGCTTGCGTCAGATTCTTGGCCGGCGCCTTGAGACGCGAGCGCAAGTCGGCCTCTTCGCCATTGGGCGTAATCGTCAGGCAATCGACTGGGCAGATGTCGATGCACGCATCGCACTCAATGCACAGTTTCGTTTCGAACACAGTCTGCACGTCGCAATTCAAGCAACGCTGAACTTCCTCGGCGACTTGCTCGGCCGAAAACCCAAGCTCCACTTCGATGTTCAGTTTCTTGAAGCGCTCTTTGAGCGAAACGTGCGGCATCAGACGGCGCTCGACCGGCGTGTAATCGTTCGAGTACGACCATTCATGCATGCCCATCTTGCGGCTCTGCAGATTCACGCCGCGCGGCATGCGCTCTTCGACCGCTTCGCCCTGGCAATGTTTGTGAATGGAGATCGCGGCCTGGTGGCCATGCTCCACCGCCCAGATAATGTTCTTCGGCCCGAAGGCCGCATCGCCGCCGAAGAAGACACCGGGTCGAGTGGACTGGAATGTGGTCGTGTCGACGACCGGCACATCCCACTTGTCGAATTGAATGCCTAAGTCGCGCTCGATCCAGGGGAAGGCATTCTCCTGACCGATAGCGAGAATCACATCGTCAGCGGGAATGAACTCTTCGCCCGTGACGCGCTCGGCCGTGATGCGGCCGTTAGCGTCCATCTCGTATTCCACGACGTCGAACATCATGCCGGCGAGCTTGCCGTTCTCGATGACGAACGCCTTCGGGGAGCGGTTGATGATGATCTTGACGCTTTCTTCTTCTGCGTCTTCCAGCTCCCAAGCGGAAGCTTTGAAGAATTCGCGTGGCTTGCGCGCCATGACCTTCACATCTTTGGAACCCAAGCGCAGCGACGTGCGACAGCAATCCATTGCGGTGTTACCGACGCCGATGATCAGCACACGCTCGCCGATCTTGTCGATATGCCCAAAGGCCACGGACTCGAGCCAAGCAATGCCGATGTGCACATTGGCCGCGGCTTCCTGGCGACCGGACAACTTCAACTCTTTGCCTTTCGGCGCGCCCGAGCCTACGAACACGGCGTCGAATCCGCCGTCACTTAAGAGGCTGCGAAGGCTCTTGATCGGATGTCCGAGCTTCAGATGCACACCCATATTGACGATCATCGCGATCTCATCGTTCAACACGGCATGCGGCAGGCGGAACGATGGAATATTCGTGCGCATGAGCCCGCCCGGCTCACCGTATTGCTCGAAGATCGTGACGTCATAGCCGAGCGGCATCAGATCGTTGGCGACCGTGAGCGACGCGCAGCCGGCCCCAATGAGCGCAATGCGCTTGCCGTTCTTGAGCTTCGGGATTTTAGGCAGGCGGCCCGTAACGTCATCGCGGTGATCCGCCGCCACGCGCTTCAAGCGACAGATAGCAACGGGTTTCGCTTCGACGCGGCCGCGCCGGCAAGCCGGCTCGCACGGTCGATCGCACACGCGCCCCAGAATGCCCGGGAAGACGTTTGATTGGCGGTTCACCATGTACGCATCGGTGAAACGCCCCTGTGCAATCAGGCGTATGTACTCGGGAACATCGGTGTGAGCTGGACAAGCCCACTGACAGTCGACGACCCGATGGAAATAGTCAGGATTCGAAGTGTTTGTCGGTTGCATCTGTTGCTGCGTCAGGCGCGGGTAGCCCCCTCATGGCGCAGGGATGGTGAGTATAGGGATGCGCCGCAAAATGTCACCGATACAAGAGTATTTGTGCGTCGCATCATGCTTTCTTGCTGTTCCCTGCGCATAACGTCTTGCGCGCAGCGTTGCTTGCGCGCAAAGTCCCAAACTGCTTGCTTGATGGATATCGACGACATCGTTGGATTTTTGCCTACGCTCGAAAATCCAACGCACGTCTCATTCGGTGAATCTAACTGGCTCAAAGGTCTTGCTTGCGGGCCAGTCAGTGATACGTTCGCGCGCGGCGCTTAGAGTCGTTTGTCGCGGAGGAGAGTCGAACCGAGCTTGCTCACGATATTGAAGACGCGACGACAGCTAATGTCGGAGCGCGGAGACATCGACAAGCGCTGATTAACGGACCAAAGTCCCACTAGGCCACGAAGGCCTCACCACACACTGCAAGAAGATTTGCTCAGTACAATGCCGCTCAATCTACTCGTCATCGACGATCATCCCCTCGTTCAACAAGGCGTGGCTTCCGCGCTGGAAGGCCTCGGATTGGATGTGCGGATTGTGTCCGCACGAGGCTCTGAACAAGGTCTCTCGGCCGCGGCCGCGAATCCGGATCTCGACGCCGTCCTCATGGATGTCGCCGCGCCCGGCGCTAATGGCTTCGCGATGATCGGAGAAATGCGCAAGCGTTTCACCGAGCTTCCCGTCATCGTGCTTTCCGCGCTGGACGATCCAGCCAACGTGAAGCGCGCCTTGGATCTGGGTGCTGCCGGTTTCATCCCGAAGTCATCACCGACGGATGTACTCATCAAAGTGCTGCAGCAGGTGCTGAAGGGCAACGCAGCGGTCGAACCCAATTCGGCTGCTGTCTCGAAGCACTTGAACGGCTCGAGTCATCCGCCGGGCGAAGGCGCACCCGATGCCACCTTGCTCACGCTTCGTCAGCTGCAAGTGCTGTCGCGCGTGTGTCAAGGCAAGACCAACAAACAAGTCGCCTCGGAGCTGGGACTTTCGGAGAAAACGGTGAAGGCTCACGTCACCGCCATCTTCAAGATTCTCGGCGTGGTCAACCGAACTCAGGCGGTGTTGGTCGCTCGGCGCATGGGCATGCTGAACGCCTGACGCACGGGTGCGAGCACCGGTTGGTGCCGCCGCGTGATGTCGACAACCTCGAGCGGTCCGCGCGAATGCGGACCGCTCGATCCCTGTCTGCACGAGTCCATCGAATGCAGTACGCTCGCGCCATGTCGCCCGAGCCGCATCCGACCGAGATCAAGCTCCGCAAGCAGTCGCGTCAACTGGTGGTGAGCTTTGATAACGGCAGCCGCTTCGAGCTGCCGTTCGAATACCTGCGCGTGCATTCGCCATCGGCTGAAGTGAAGGGGCACGGGCCGGGACAGGAAGTCCTGCAACTCGGGAAAGAGAATGTCGGCGTCCTGGACATCGAGCCCGTCGGGCAATACGCCATCAAGCTCGTATTCGACGATGGTCACGCTACCGGGCTCTACACCTGGAAATATCTGTTCGAGCTTGGGCGCGATTACGTGCGCAAGTGGGCGGACTATCAATCTCGCGTGCGGGCGCACGAAGCGAAACACGGGAAGCGTTCATGAGCGACGATCAGTCGACCGACTTTGGATATCAGCAAGTCGCATGGGGTGAGAAGGCCCAGCGTGTGCGCGGGGTGTTCGATTCGGTCGCGGGCAACTATGACTTGATGAACGATCTGATGTCGGGTGGCGTTCATCGGCTTTGGAAGCACTTTACCCTGGGGCTAACCGGTTTGCGGCCCGGTCAGAAGGCGCTCGATGTCGCGGGCGGCACGGGGGATCTAGCGGCGGGTTTGGCGAAGCAAGTCGGTGTCAGCGGGCTGGTGGTGCTTACGGATATCAATGCGTCGATGCTCGATATCGGGCGCGACCGGATGATCAACGATGGCTTCGTTGGAAACATGCGGGCGGTGCAGGCGAATGCGGAGCGGCTGCCATTCGCGGCAGGCACGTTCGACTGCATCACCATTGGGTTTGGGTTGCGAAATGTTACCGATAAGAGTGCGGCGCTAGCGTCGATGCGGCGCGCCTTGAAGCCGGGCGGGCAACTCATCGTGCTCGAGTTTTCCAAGCCGGCGTTACCGGTGCTCAAACCAATCTACGACGCCTATTCGTTCAAAGTGTTGCCGCTGCTGGGAAAGTACGTGGCTAAGGATGAGGCAAGCTATCGATATTTAGCGGAGTCGATCCGCATGCATCCGGACCAGGAAACGTTGCTTGCGATGCTGAGCGATGTGGGGTTGGAAGATTGTCGGTATCACAATCTCACGGGCGGGATTGTCGCTGTGCATCGTGGGTATAAATACTAACGATCGACGATCGCCGTGTTTCGGGGCGCGGGCGAGAGTCGTGCTGCGCGGGATGATCAGTACAACAGCAGTGGTTTGATCTCAGCAGCCCACGAAGTCTCGTCGGGGGTTGTCAGCGCGTCCAAATCGGCGGGTGTGGCGTTTGAGTCGTCCACCCATTTGCGCAACAGGTCGCTGCCGTTGATCACGTCTATCGCCAAGCGGTTTTGTTCGTACTCGTAAGGGAAGTCGCGCCAGATCGGATAATCGGGGACCAAGTCGCGCAGTGCTTTGAAGGCGAGCGACTGCAAGCGCCACGGACGGAAGGCTTCGTGGTTGTACGACGGGTCTTCGACGTGGATCTGTACGCCTGCGCAGAGTTTGCCGACGTGTTTGTGGAAGGTGGGCTCGAACCAGCTGGGGCGAAGTTTGCAGCCCTGCAACCAGTGCGGGGCTAATGCCTGCATGCGTTTGAGCAAGGCCGTTACGTCCAGATCGGGGGCGCCGAAGAGCTCTAAGGGGCGCGTGGTGCCGCGGCCTTCTGAGAGGGTTGTGCCTTCGAGCATCACCGTGCCGGCGTAGCAGCGGGCCATCCAGAGATTGGGGGCGTTGGGGCTGGGGTTGACCCAGGTGCGCTCGCCGAGCGGCCAGCCGAAGCCGGGAGCGTCTTGCGGGTTCCAGCCTTGCATCTCGATGACTCGGAAGTCGACATCGAGCTTCTTCGTTTTTACGAACCAATTGCCGATTTCGCCCAGGGTCAGGCCGTGACGCATCGGCATGGGACCGGCGCCGACAAAGCTTTCGCCGCCGGGACGCAAGCGCAAACCTTCGACCGGTCGCCCAGCGGGATTCGGGCGATCCAAGACCCAGACCACTTTCTTATGTTTCGCGGCTTCTTCTAGGACGTACAAGAGCGTCGTGACGAAAGTGTAGATGCGGCAGCCGACGTCTTGCAGGTCAACCAGGATCACGTCGAAGCTATTCATCATCGCGGCGGTCGGGCGACGCACTTGGCCGTACAAGCTGAAGACAGGGATGCCCAGTACGGGGTCGTTGAAGTCCGGCGACTCCATCATGTTGTCTTGTTTGTCGCCGCGGAGCCCGTGTTGAGGACCGAAGGCGGCCGACAATTTCATATCCGGCAACGCCGCCAACGCATCCATCGAATGCGTTAGTTGGCGGGTGATTGAGGCGGGGTGCGCCAACAGCGCTATGCGCCGCCCCGTTAAAGGGCGGCGCAGCGCGGAATTTTCGAGGAGGCGATCGATACCGAATTTCATGTTCACAACTCGAGAGCGAAGGCTTCGGGATGGTGGAAGTCCGGCTTGTCCACCGGGTGCTTCAAGGACCAATAGGATTTGCGGCCGTCCGTTTCTTCAATGACCGCGGCCAATGCGATGCGGCTTCGTGCACCTTCATCTTGTTCCGGCGGGTCCACACGGCGCACGACGACATGCAGCTCCAAACCGTAAGGCCCGCTGCGCACGCGCATCGGACGGGGCTGTTCGATCTCTAAAGGCGCCATGCCTACACGGTAACCGGTGAAAAGATAGGCCGCCCATTCGCGGGATGGCGAAAAATTCAACTCCGTGTACGAAAGCTCGCCCGTGGTGACCACGAATGCTTCGAAACAGGTGTGCTTCCAAAGCTCATCGGCTCGCTGCGGAGAAGCGCTGGGCGGAATGCGTATGCGAGTGAGATCCCCATGCAAGGAAAAAGCGAAACTAAGCGCGCCGCTTCCTTCCTGTTGGATGCGCACCTCGACACCTCGAACGGCATCGCTCGGAGGCGTTGAGGGGTGACAGAGCAATTGAACTCGCTGGCCGTTGGTAACACTCATGGCGCGGAAGTGTAGCGCGCGTTACGTCACATCGGCCTGTCGCCGTTCACGTGTTGCCGGCGAGTTTCTCGACTCCATCCGCTTCGTTCAGCGATTCATTGTCTAGACGGCTGCGCAGCTGGCCTTCATCCACCTGTTTGCACCACTTGCCCACGACGATCGTCGCAACACCATTGCCAACCAGATTCGTGAGGGCGCGCGCCTCGGACATGAAACGATCGATGCCGACGATCAACGCGAGGCCCTCCACCGGTACGTGCCCTATGGCCGAAAGCGTGGCCGCCAAGACGATGAATCCGCTGCCGGTTACTCCGGCTGCGCCTTTGGAGGTCAAGAGCAGCACGAGCAGTAGCACGATTTGGTGGAAGAGATCGAGCGGCGTATTGGTCGCTTGCGCGATGAACACAGCGGCCATCGTGAGATAGATCGACGTA
>Ga0307515_10007742_pt1 | contig 21146 bp, 20 predicted proteins | sample 17_EM_MG_FD_194513 | JGI IMG/M metagenome (GOLD analysis project Ga0307515, IMG submission 194513) | Populus trichocarpa ectomycorrhiza microbial communities from riparian zone in the Pacific Northwest, United States - 17_EM | ecosystem: Host-associated > Plants > Roots > Unclassified | place...
GCGGACAGCGTCAGCGCGTCAACATCGCGCGCGCGCTCGCCCTGCAGCCGCGCGTGGTCATCCTCGACGAGGCGGTGTCGGCGCTCGACAAGTCGGTCGAGGCGCAGGTCATCAACCTGCTGCTCGATCTGAAGGCCGAGTTCGGGCTGACCTACATCTTCATCAGCCACGACCTCAACGTGGTGCGCTACATGAGCGACCGCGTGATGGTGATGTACCTCGGGCAGGTCGCCGAGATCGGCCCTTCGGACCGGCTCTACGAAGCACCGGCCCATCCCTACACGCGCGCGCTGCTGTCGTCGATGCCGTCGATGGACCCCGACCACCGCACCGAAGAGGCGGCATTGGCCGGCGACCCGCCGAACCCGATCAACCCGCCTTCGGGCTGCCGCTTTCATCCGCGCTGCGCGATGGCCGCGCCGGTCTGCAGTCAGCGTGTGCCCGCGCGCGCGCGCACCAGCGCGCTGCACGCCGTCAGCTGCCTGATGCATGAACCTGGCAGCGGTCATCCGATGGCCAAGCCGATGGTCCGGGTCGCCTGATCGTTCACGTTCACCTGTACGACGAAAAGCATCGCCATGTCAGCCAAGCCCCCGATTGCCGCCGCGTCCGAGCCGATGGTGAGCCTGCGCGACCTCAGCGTCAGCTTCTCGGGCGGCCGCAAGCCCGTGCAGGCCGTCAGCGGTGTGAGCCTAGAGATCCAGCGCGGCGAGGTGGTCGCGCTGATCGGCGAATCGGGCTCGGGAAAAAGCGTGACGATGCGCACGCTGCTGCGCCTGCACCCCGAGCGCCGCACGCGCATCGGTGGCCAGGTGCGCGTCGCCGGCCGCGACGTGCTCGCGATGTCGCAGGCCGAGTTGGCGGACTTTCGCGGCAAGGTCGCCTCGATGATCTTCCAGGAGCCGTTGCTGGCGCTGGACCCGGTCTACTCGGTCGGTGCGCAGATCGTCGAATCGATCCGCCGGCACGAGCCGGTGTCGGCCGCCGAGGCGCACCAGCGCGCGCTGGCCTTGTTCGAGCGCGTGCGCATCCCGAGCCCGGAGCGCCGCTTGCAGGCCTATCCGCACGAGATGTCGGGCGGCATGCGCCAGCGCGCAATGATCGCCCTGGCGCTGGCCTGCCGGCCGCAGCTGCTCCTGGCCGACGAGCCCACCACCGCGCTCGACGCCACGGTGCAGATCCAGATCCTGCTGCTGCTGCGCGAGCTGCAGCGCGACCTGGGCTTGTCGGTGTTGTTCGTCACGCACGACATCGGCGCGGCCGTCGAAGTGGCAGACCGCATCGCCGTGATGTACGCCGGACGAATCGTCGAGGAAGGCACGGCGCGCGAGCTGATCCGCTCGCCGCGCCACCCGTACACGATCGCGCTGCTGAAGAGCCGCGCGCATGGCGCGATGGCGCGCGGCAGCCGCCTCGAGACGATAGGCGGCGCGCCCCCCGATCTGTCGGCGCTGCCGCCGGGCTGCGCCTTTGCCGAGCGCTGCACGCTTGCCACCGACGCCTGCCGCGCAGCCCAGCCGCAAGCGATCGAACTGGCGCCGGGCCATCGTGCGCGCTGCATCCGCACCGACGCCGCAGCGGCCACCGCGCCGGTCGTGGTGGCCTGAGTCACTCATCATCCCTGGCGAACTTGTCCATGCCCTTGCACGACCCTGCCCACGCTTTCGTTCCCTACCCCGACGTCGCCGCGCCTCGCGCCGCAACCGGCCCGCTGGCCGAGCTCAGCTTCGGCGTGAAGGACTTGTTCGACGTAGCGGGCTACCCCACCGGCGGCGGCAGCCCCACGGTGCTCGCGATGTCTGGCATCAAGACGCGCACCGCGCCCACCGTGCAGAAGCTGCTCGATTCCGGCGCCCGCTTCGTCGGCAAGACCGTGACCGACGAACTCGCGTTCTCGATGAACGGCAACAACGCGCACTTCGGCGCACCGATCAACGGCGCCGCGAAGGACCGCATCACCGGCGGCTCGTCGTCCGGCTCGGCATCGGCCGTGTCCTCGGGCCTGTGCGACTTCGCGATCGGCACCGACACCGGTGGCTCGGTGCGTGCGCCGGCCAATCACTGCGGCCTGTACGGCCTGCGCCCGACGCACGGCCGTGTCAGCCTCGACGGCGCGCTCGACCTGGCGCCCAGCCTCGACAGCTGCGGCTGGTTCGCGCGCGACATCGGCACCTTCGCGCGCGTGGCCGATGTGCTGCTGGGGCCTGACGCGGCGGCACTGCCGGCCACGGTGCGGCTGCTCTGGCCGCAAGACGTGTGGGCGCTGCTCGCACCCGCGGTGACGCAGGCGTTCGACGCCGCCGCACAACGCGTGCAGTCCGTGCTCGGGCAGGCTACGCCGGTGCAGCAAGTGGCGCTCGAATCCTGGGACGCGATGTACTGGAGCTTCCGCTATGTGCAAGGCCGTGAAGCCTGGCTCACCGACGGCGCGTTGATCGAGCGCTACGCGCCGCCGCTCGGCCCCGGCGTCGCCGAACGCTTCGCCTGGTCGCGCAATGTGAGCGACGAGCAGGTCGGCACGGCGCGCTCCTTCCGCGTGGCCTTCCGCGCGCGGCTCGCGCAGATCCTGGGCAGCGACGGCGTGCTGCTAATGCCGTCCATGCCCGACATCGCGCCGCTGCGCAGTGCCACCGAGAGCAGCCTCGAGGACTATCGCAATGCCGCGACCCGGCTGCTGTGCATCGCAGGGCTGAGCGGCTTCCCGCAGCTGTCGATGCCGCTGGCTCGCCGCGAGGATGCGCCGCTCGGCATGTCGCTGCTCGGCCCGGCCGGGTCGGATCGGTCGTTGATCGCGCTCGCGGAGCGTCTCGGGGCCTAGTGCCGGCGCGATCATCCTCGTTCCTTGATCCGCGTCCAGTCGCGAGCCTTCCATGTCCTACCTGGGTACGCCAACGCTCGATCAACTGAAGGTCTTTCTCGCAGTCGTCGACGAGGGCAGTTTTGCGGGGGCCGCGCGCCGCTTGTCGCGTGCCACATCCGTGGTCAGCTACACGATTGCGGGCCTCGAAGGGCAACTCGGCATCTCGCTCTTCGATCGCGAGTCCACCCGGAAGCCGCGCTTGACCGACGCAGGCCGCGCCGTGCTGGCAGATGCGCGGACGATCTGGCAGAGCATCGACGCACTTCGCGCGAAGGTCAGGGGCCTTCAACAGGGCGTGGAGGCTGAGGTCCGCCTGGCCATCGACATGATGCTGCCGGCGGAACGCGTGGTCGATGCGCTCAACGCGTTCCGCATCGAATTTCCATCGGTGTCGCTTCATCTTCGTGTCGAAGCACTGGGTGCGGTCACCCAATTGGTCCTCGCCCGCGTGGTGACGATAGCCGTCACCGGGCCGCCCGACGCAGCCGTTGACGGCACCGAGCGCGTCGATCTGGGCAGCGTCACCATGATCCCGGTCGCTGCGCCCGATCATCCATTGGCCCTGGCGGGCCGCAACCCGTCGGGTGCCGGCCGAGCTCACGTGCAGCTTGTCATCACAGATCGCTCGCAACGCACCGAAGGGCAGGATGTGGGCGTGCTCGGCACACGCACCTGGCGGTTGGCCGATCTTGCGTCCAAGCACATGCTGCTGAAGGAAGGCATGGGTTGGGGAAACATGCCCGAGCCCATGGTGCGTGAAGACATCGAGGCGGGGCGACTGGTTGCACTGGATCTGCCGGACTGCCGAGGCGGGCCGTATCGCTTCTTCGCCACCTACCGAACCGACACGCCGCCCGGACCTGCGGCGTCCTACATGATTGCCCGCTTCGCGAGTCAGATCGAACACTGAGCTCGGGCAAAAAAGAAGCTTGCCAAGATTGTCGATCACTACCGTCGAGATGTTGTGACTACCCGCGCCGGGCGATCGAGAACAAAATTTTCTGAGCAGCGATATTTGTTCCTTTATCGATGAGCGTCTTGACGATTCGATGAAGGTGTCGCTGCGCAAGAAACCAATCCAAAAGGAAAGTTCAATGACGCATTCAAAGCCCGTACAAGTTGGTCTCGACGCCATGTTGACGCCAGACAACTGCGTCCTGATGCTGATCGACCATCAGCCATTTCAGGTGGCCGCAGTCAAGAACATCGATGTCGCCTTGATGATCAACAACGTGGTGGGCTTGGCAAAGTACGCCAAGGCCTTCAACGTACCCACGCTGCTCACCAGCGTCCTCCAGGATCGCGGCGGTTTCATCCTCAAGCAGTTGACGGATGTGTTCCCTGAGCAGGCACCCATCGACCGGACGTTCATCAATACGTGGGAAGACGCGCGCTGCGTTGACTGGGTGAAGAAATCCGGGCGAAAGAAGATCGTCTTCGCGGCGCTGTGGACTGAAGTCTGCCTGGCCTTTCCAGTGATTCACGCACTGGGCGACGGCTACGAGGTCTACTTCGTGACCGACGCATCCGGCGGCACCAGCGTCGAGGCGCATGAGATGGGCATCGCCCGCATGATTCAAGCAGGTGCGGTGCCGCTGACGACGGTCGTGTTCGGTGCCGAACTGCAGCGTGACTGGGCGCGGACCGAGTCGGCCGCAAAGGTTGCCGAGATACTTCTGGAGCACGGTGGTGCGAGCGCCAGCAGCCTCGCATGGGAGTTGCAACTGCTCGCCGGCCGGCCCGGCGCAGGCGTCTGACGTCACCGGGTCCAGAACGATGAAGACCATGCAGGCGCTGCGCTTCAATGCCTATGGGCCCCCTTCGTCGCTTTCGCTGGAACAGGTGCAGCTGCCCGAGCTTCGGCCGGGCGAATGCCTTGTCGAGCTGCACGCGTCCGCGATCAATCCGAGTGACGTGAAGAACGTGGCCGGTTTGTTCAACGCCACGTTGCCACGCGTCCCCGGCCGCGACTTCGCCGGTGTGGTGGTTGCCGGAGAAGCCGCGTGGCTCGGCAAGGCGGTGTGGGGCAGCGGTGCAGGTTTCGGCGTGACACGCGACGGAACCCACGCGGAATTCGTCGTCGTGCCCAGCGACTGGCTGTCCGAAAAGCCATCCGGCCTTTCGATGGGGCAGGCGGGCGCCATTGGCGTTCCGTATCTCGCAGCCTGGTCGGCGCTGGTGCATGCGGGCCGAATTCAGGCCGGAGAAACGGTGCTCATCACCGGCGCGCTCGGTGCGGTCGGCCGCGCCGCCACGCAGATTGCGCACTGGAAAAAAGCCAGGGTGATCGGCGCCGACATCTCGGATCAGCCGTCCGAGGCCGACATGTTCGTCGACACCAGAAACAAGGATCTGCCGACCTTGGCAAAAGCGCTGACCGACGGCAAAGGGGCGGACCTGGTGCTCGACACCGTGGGCGGGCCGGTCTTCGAACCGGCCTTGAAATCCCTGGGATTGGACGGCCGGCAGATCGCGATCACCAGCGTCGGCAGCCGACGGGTTGAATTCGATCTGATCGATTTCTATCACCACCGCCAAAGGCTGATTGGCGTCGACACGGCCAAGCTCGGTGGCGTTGAAATCGCGCAGACCATGAATGAACTGCGCGCCGGCTTCGAGGCGGGTGCGCTAAAACCGCCAGTCGTCAAAACGTGGCCGTTGCCCCACGCGATCGACGCCTATCTTGCGGTGGCAAACGGCGATACCTCTGCCAAACACGTTCTGCTGCCGAACAACGCAGCGGCAACGTGAGCGGGCTGCTGGACCAATCGATCCCGACGACTACGCGTCCCGAGCCCTCGCGCGGTGCTTCTTCAATCGAGACGAATGTTGCTCTCGCGAATCACCCGGCCCCACTTCTCGCGCTCGCTCTTCGCATAGGCCGCCATCTGCGCGGGTGTGCCGAGCACGGGCTCAAGGCCCAGCGTCTGAAATCGCGCCTTGATTGCCGTGGTGCCCAAGGCGGCCTGCAGCGCCTTGTTCAACGCCGCGACGGTGTCTGGCGGCGTCCCTGTCGGCACGACCATGCCTTGCCATGCGTAGGCTTCAAAGCCCTTCAAGCCCTGCTCGGCGAGCGTCGGGATAGTGTCGAACCCGGCGACTCGCCGTGGGCTCGCCACCCCGATCGCGCGCAACTTGCCAGACAAGATGTGGGGGTAGCCGACAGCGGTGTCGACGAACATGAACGGCACCTGCCCACCCACGACATCCTGCACCGCCGGCGCTGCGCCGCGATACGGCACTGCCTGCAGCTTCAGACCCGTTTGGGAGCGGAACAATTCGCCCGTCAGGTGGTGCGGGCTGCCGGCTCCGGGCGTCGCATAGTTGACGCCCTCTGGCTTCTTCTTGGCCCACTCGATGAACTCGGCGAGGCTCTTCGCCGGCACATCGGGGTTGACGACAAGGACCAACGGAAAGCGGGCCATCAAGCCCACCGGGGCGAAGTCCTTTTCGACGTTGTAGCTCAACTTCGAATAGAGCGCCGGATTGGCCGCCAGTGTGGCCGTGTCCGCCGTCAAGAGCACGTGACCGTCTGCCTTGGCCTTGGCCACGTAGTCGGCACCGATGTTGGTAGCCGCGCCGGGCTTGTTGATGATGAGGATTGTCTGGCCCAGCGTCTTGCCCATGGCCTCGGCCAGCACCCGAGCCACCACGTCGGAGCCACCACCGGTGGCATAGGGCACGACCCATTCGATCGGCTTGTCGGGGAACGCCATGGCGGTGAGCGGCAGTGCGATGGCAGCCGTGGTCAGCAGGCGGCGCGTGATTCGAGCAAGTGTCATGTGGTCTCCAGGGTTCGTTCGAGAGCCCCTCGATGCGTGCCGCGAGTCTAGGTATCCGGCCGGCTTCGACAAATACAATCCGCGTCACATGAGTCATGACACGCTGGCACCAATGCCAACCGTGGCCATGAAGGCGCCCGCCGGCAGCAGCACAGGACATGACGATGAGTGAAACCCGCATGTCCCGTTTGACGACCGTCGAACTGTTCTGCAAGGCCGCCGAGGCCCACAGCTTCACCGCAGCAGCCGAATCCGCAGGCACCACGCCGTCGGCCGTCAGCAAGGCAGTCAGCCGGCTGGAGCGCCGCCTCGCCATCAAGCTGTTTGAGCGCACGACGCGCGCCGTGCGCCTGACTGACGAGGGCCAGGCGTACTACAAGTGCTGCAGCCAGGCCCTGGCCGACATCGATGACATCGAGGCCGAGCTGGCGGTCGGTCGCCTCGAGCCGCGCGGAAAGCTGCGGGTGAGCCTGCCGGCGAGCTACGGCCTCAAGCGTGTCGTGCCCTACCTCGGTCGCTACCTGGAGCGCTACCCGGAAGTCAGCGTCGACGTCAACCTCAGCAACGAGGTGAAGGATTTCGTCGCCGATGGCTTTGACATGGCAGTGCGCCTCGGAAGAGTTCAAGACTCGCGCCTCATCGCCGTGCCGCTGCACAAGACGCGTTATTGCATCGTCGCGTCGTCCGCGTATCTGCAGCGTCACGGGCGCCCGACAAAACCCGAGGACTTGCTCGACCACAGCTGCATCGACCTGGTGCTCACAGGCACCGGTCGCCCCTTGCCTTGGTTGTTCGGGGACAGCGACTCACCGCGCGCGCTCCAGCTGCCCTGCCGCCTGGTCTTTGACGACCCGATGGCGGCGCTGGGCGCGGCAGTGAGCGGCGCCGGGCTCGTGCGATTGCTCGATTACACGGTCAACGACGAGATCCGCGCCGGGCGGCTTGTCGAGGTGCTTGCCGCCACCGGGCCGACGCAGACGGTGTCGGCGGTGTACCCATACGCCCGCCACCCTGCGCCCAAGACGCGCAGCTTCATCGCGTTTCTGACGGAGCTTCAGAAAGAGTTCGCGGGGCACGCTGCAGTGCCCGACTGATCAGGGCTGCCTCCGTTGAATCAGTTGGAGGACAGATCCTTGTAAGCCGCCGGTACGTTCAGCGACGGATGCACCCAGTCGAACAGCACATAGCCGCGGTACTCGGGCATCTTCACCCGCGCAACGGTTTGCTCCAGCGTCAGCTTCTGATCGATGGCGGCCTGCACCTGCTTTTGCACCTCGGCAAGGTAGTCGATGTGCCAGCGCAGGTCTTCGCGATCGATCGGAATGCCGTGGCCGGGCACCACCTCGGCATCAGGCGGCAGGAACTCAAGCTTCGCGCGCGATACCGACCCGACGGCGGCATCCCGGTGCCGGTTGTTGACGGTGCACGCGATCGACGACCCGACCGCCTTCGTCGAACTCGAGAGCGCCTTCAAGGAGACGGTGACGCGCCGGCACGGCCGACCACGTGGTGCAGACCTTCACCGACGACCACGAACACAGCTACCTCAGCGACCCGGTCTATCCCACGCTGGTGAGCGCACTGATGGCGTGGGCACAGGGCGGTCCGAAGCCGACGCCGCAATCGATCGCCGCGTCATGCGGCAGCTTCGAGCCGCAGTTCGGCGCGGGTTAGCTATACAACTCCTCAGTTGTGGGAGGTGAGGCTCACGGCCACGAGCTTGCCGTGAGCTGACTGGGTACGCGATCTTCGTGCAGGACTCGGAAGACGCGGCACGGGCGCAACGCCAGCATTGCCAAAATCGACTTCGGCGCCACGCCAACTGCTGTTCCTAGGTTTGCTGCGGTTGGAGATGCGACCCTCCGCGCATCGCATCCCAAGCCAACGGCAAGGATCGCCGGAGACTTCGAGCACGAAGCGATAGCCCTGCCCGGAAATGGTCGCGATGACGTCGGAACCCAGAATCTTTCGCAGCGACGAGATCTGGGCCTGCAACGCGCTGTCGTCGACCACGACCTTCGGCCACACGTGGCTGAACAACTGCTCCTTGGTCACCAGGTTGCCCGCGCGTTCGACCAGGCAGATCAGCACATCGAACGCTCGCGGGCCAAGGCTGACGGTGTTCCCGGCCTTGAGCAGCCGCCGCTCCCGCGGTTGCAGCTCGAACATGCCAAAGCGGAAATCCCTCGAGAAGCCTTCGGGCACCGCGCTGTTTGGTGGTCCACGTAGTCTAGGCTTCTCCGCGAACCACACAGGCGTCGTCTTGCTCATGACGCCCCTCCGATTCACTTCGCCGACCGAAGCGTCGAATTGAAGGCGTAGCGGGCGATCTTCCATTGGCCGTTGGTCTTGTGCAGCACGAACAGCTCCTGGTTGTCGCCCGGAACCTCGGCACCGTTCGCGAGGATCTTGACGACGCCGCTCGAGGTCGTGCGCAGCACAGCCCAATCCGGCGAGAGCAACTTGGTCTCGGCGATCTGGAACTTCAGCTTCAGCGCGATCGCCTGGAACACGCCGGCGTAGGCCTTGCGCAGCACGTCGGTGCCGACGGCCGCGGGGTTCTCCGGCGCCATGAACACGCCGTCGTCGGTGTAGAGCTGCACGGCGGCATTCACATCGCTGCTGTTCAAGGCTTGTTCGTACTTGCTCAGCAACTGCTCGATCTGAGCCGCATTCGACTTGGCCGAAGCGGCTGGCGGCTCGGCGGCCTGGACGGCAGGGGCGGCGACTTGAAGGGCGAGGCAAACGGCTGCGACAGCCAGATGGGTTTTCATTTTTGGAATCCTTGCGACGGCGCGAATTTGCGCTGACGTGAAGATAAGGATTCGGCCCGCGCCGCACTAGGCGGTGAAAGTTCAAATCAATTTCTCGCCGGTGAGAAAGTGGCGAGAGAAAGAACCCGGCTCGGCTCGGAAGGGTGGACGAGAGGCTCGTCGTCTTCAGCGTCGCGCTTCGCGATCAGCGCCGCGGCGGGCCGGCGAGCTCCGGGCAGGTGCGGCGACGGAATCGCGCTCGACCAGCGCGACGTCGAACACGATGCGCCGCCGCGGTTCGTCAGGTGCCTTGATCCGGCGCAACAGCATGGCGACTGCCTCGGTGCCGATCTCGCTGACCGGCATGTCGATGGTCGTCAGTGCCGGCGTGCACAAATCGCCCCAGGCGATGTTGTCGAAGCCGATGACCGACACATCATCGGGCACGCGCCTGCCGGCGCGCTGCAGCGCGCGGATCGCGCCGATCGCGATCAGGTCCGCGCTGGCGATCACGGCGGTGGCCTTGCCCCGCAGCAGGGTTTGGACAACGCCCGGGTCGAGGTCCGTCGAGAATGCCGCCTCGACCTGCCAAGCCACGTTCGCATGCGCTGCAAGGTAAGCGCATGCAGCCTCGGCACGCAGCCGGGAGCTCATCGCATCCGCCGGCCCGGCGATGACGCCGATGTGGCGATGCCCTGCTTCGACCAGATGCCTGGCTGCGATCTGGCCTCCGGCGGCATAGTCGGCCAGCACGCTGTCGAAGCCCTCGATGGTGCGGTCCAGAACGATCGTCGGCACGCCTTGCAGACTGGGCTGCTGGCCCGGCAGGTCGTCGATCGGAAACCACACGATGCCATCCACCCCGCGGCGAATCAGTGCGTCGATGGACTGTGCCTCGGCCTCCTTCGAGCCCTGCGTGTCTGTCAGGAAGACGCTGTAGCCGAGCTCGCGCGCGGCATGGATGACGGTTTGCGCGAGCAGCGGGAAGAACGGATTGGTCAGATCCGGCAACACCATGCCGATCGCGCCGGTGCGGCCGGTACGCATGGCCTTGGCGCTCAGGTTCGGTCGATAGCCCAGGCGGTCGGCCTCGGCAATGACACGGTCGCGCGTCTCGCGGCCGACCGAGCCGCCGTTGTTGAGCGCGTATGACGCCGTCGCCAGCGAAACACCCACCGCCTCCGCCACCTGCTTGAGCGTGACGCGCGGCGTCTTCGTGTCGTCGTTGTGGTTCATGTCGTGAGCAGCAATTTCTCGTGGTCGTCCGCAAATTTCACTCCATTGTCGCAAAGATCAAGTTAAACTTTCACTGAAACGTTTCACTTTCCATTTCACTTCCACGGCTTTTACCCACATCCAGCAGGAGCGGAGCATGAAAAAGATGGTTGGTCTCTCGGCGACGGCGTCCGTCATTGCCCTCCACGGCGGCATCGTGGCGGCTCAGGTGCCACCGCCTGCGCCATCGGCTTCGCAGCCCGCGGCGGCGGCATCAAGCCCACAGCAGCTCGACGCCGTGATCATCACCGGCGGCGCGTTGGGCAAGGGCGAAGCGCGCGCCAACAGCGTCGTCGACCGAGCCACCATCCAGGAGCAGCCGGCCGGGCTGGATCCAATGAAGATGGTCAACCGGGTGGCCGGGCTGCAGGTCAGCTCGAGCGACGCGCTGACCGGCAGCTTCTCGATGCGCTTGTCGATGCGGGGGCTCAACAAGGAGCAGATCGGCGTTTCGGTCGACGGCATTCCCAACGGCTCGACCCTCTCGAACGGCGGCACGCTGCCCAACCGGCTGCTCGACCCGGCCAACCTGTTGCGCATCGACGTGTCTCAGACGGCCGGCGAGATCGGCACGCCCTCGAACCAGGCGCTCGGCGGGTTCATCGACTTCAAGACCCGGGACCCGAGCCGCACGGCGGGCGGCGAGGCCGAGATCTCGCTCGGCAACTACGGCTACAACCGGCAGTTCTTCCGCTACGACACGGGCGAGTTCGGCCATGGCACGCGGGCCTACTTCGATGCCTCGCACGCGTACGTGCGGACCTGGCCCGGCGACCAGTCCGGCCGCAGCGAGCGTACACATGCCGACCTGCGCGTGCTGCAAGACCTCGGCAGCGGCAATTCGCTGCGCGGCACGGTCAGCTACAACAAGATGTCCGACAACGACTACGACGCGGTCGCCCTGACCGCACTGAGCGCGCCTTTCTACAAAGCCAACTTCGAGACCAACCCCAACACCGACGCGCTCACCGACGCCTGGACGGGCAACCCGGCCATCGATCAGAACAACCGGCGCACCCGCGGCATCGACAGCACCGAGTGGTTCGCCCATCTCGACGGCACGTTCCGTTTCGGCGAGACCGGCAAGCTGACGCTCAACCCCTACTACCACCACCAGGAAGGCGCGGGCTGGTTCTACGTGCCGTACAGGCAAGTGCCCACGAACGGCGTGGTCTACAGCGCAGCGGCCGATACCGGCGGCAAGCCCATCGCGACCGTGCAGGAGTGCTTTGCCAACCAGTACCAACGCGATGCCAACGGGGCCTTGATCAAGGGAGGGACCGCACCGGCGGGTGCGAGCGCGGCGCTGACCGCAGGGAGCTGCCCCGCCGCTGCCGGCTACGTAATGAACCCGGTGAGCCAGTGGGGCGCGCGCGAAGCGTCGCGCCGCAAGGGCGGCTACGAGACAGACCGCACCGGCACGCTCGGCGAGATCTCGGCGACCTTCGCCGAGGTGCACGATGTGCGCGCCGGCGGCTGGTACGAGCACATCGCCCGCGCGAAGACCCGCAACTGGTACCTCGCGGCCAATCCGGCGGTCGACTATTCGTACGACGACAGCGCGCTGTACTCGATCACGCAGGACCGCAAGTACCAGTCCCACACGCAGATGGCCTACCTGCAGGACCGCATGCACCTGCTCGACGACAAGGTCGAGCTCGACGTCGGGGTCACCTACCAGCACTTCAGCGAAACCTACCGATCGCCGGTCGAGTTCTCGGGCGAACGCGCGCTGGCGGTCTCGTCGGGTCTGCTCCCGAAAGTGGCGGCGTTGTATCGCCTGACCGACAACGTCGAGTTCTTCGCCAGCGGCTCGAAGAACTTCAGCGCCATTCCCGACACGGTGTTCGAGGGCACGTCTGCGATCAGTTCCAAGACCGGCATCAAACCGGAAACCTCGACCAACATCGATGGCGGTGTGCGCTGGATCAGCGGCAAGAGCGGGTTCTCGGTCCAGGTCTACTCGATCGACTACCGCGACCGCATTTCGATTCAGAACGGCAACCCCGATGGCGACCTCTACAACCGTGATGCCACCACGACCTTCCTGAACCAGGGCGGCATCAGCTCGCGCGGCATCGAGCTGACGGGGCAGACAAGCCTCGGAGCTTTCGACTTCTACGCGAACTACGCCTTCAACGACGCGCACTACACCGCGGACACGCCCGCCGAAGGCATCGTCGCCGGCGATCCGGTGCTGGGCGCTGCACGGCACAACGCGTTCGCCGAGGTGACCTGGCGGCCCACGAACGCGCTGCACATGACCACCAACGTCAAGTACGTCGGCAAGGCGGCCGGCACCTACGACGTGGTGCCCAACGGTACGGCCGCGAAGCCCATCGTTGCCGGCGGGCCGCTGACCTACCCCCGCGAGTACATGCCCGCCTATGCACTCGTCGGTGTCTCGGCGAGCTACAAGCTGGGCGCGACCTTCGGCGCGCTCAAGGGGATCGAGCTGGCATTCAACGTCGACAACCTGCTCAACAAGCGCTACCTGGGTGGCGTCGGCGCGGAGCTGACCACCTCGAATCCGCTGACCAGCGGCCGCTACTTCCTGGGCAGCCCGCGGACCTTCTTCCTCACGCTGCGCGCACAGGTATGAGCGCCGTGGCGGGTCGACGCTTGATGGCCGCGCCGATGGCGTGGGCGAGGTCACGCCTCTCGATCTGCCTGGTACTCGGCCTGATCGTGGCCGGTTGCGCGACCGGCCACGACGACCCGATCGCAGCCGCACCCCGATCCGTCGAGTCGCTGGTCTGGCTCGGGACGGCCACGCTGAACCGCACCGAGACCGGCGTGCTGGAGCACTTCGGTGGCATCTCGGGCATGGACCGCGACCCGTCCACCGACCTCTGGTATCTGCTCAGCGATGACCGCTCGCAGACCGCACCGGCGCGCTTCTACACCGCGCGCATCGCCATCGGCGCGAGCGGCTTCGACGTCATCGCCGTCCAGGATGCTGTGACGCTGAAACAGGCGGACGGCAGCGCCTACCCCGACCCGAAGCAAGGCGGCGACGTCCCTGACCCCGAGGCGCTGCGCATCGACCCGCGCAACGGCGAACTGGTCTGGTCCAGCGAAGGCGATCGCCGCCTGGGCCTGGACCCCTGGGTGCGGCGCGCGAGCCGCAGCGGCGAGCTGCTGGGCCAGTGGCCGCTGCCGAAGAACCTCGCCGTCCACAAGGATCAAGAACTCGGCTCGCGCAACAACCTGAGCCTCGAAGGCCTGGCCTTTGCACCAGACGGCGCATCGCTGTGGCTGGCGATGGAGGCGCCGCTGTACGAGGACGGGCCGGTGCCGACCCCGGAGCACGGCGCCCTCGCACGCTTCACCCGCGTCGCGCGCGATGGCGAGGTGCTGGCGCAGTACGCCTACCCCGTCGATGCCGTTCCGGTCGCGGGCACCGGTGGCCGCCAGCGCAGCGACAACGGCGTGAGCGAGATTCTTGCCATCGGCGACGGCAGCCTGCTCGTCATCGAACGCTCCGGCCACGAGGTGGGCGAGTCGCTGTTCGAGTTCTCGGTGCGCGTGTATGAAGCGAAGGTGCGCCGGGCGACCAATGTGGCCGGCCTGGCTTCGTTGACGGGCGCGTCTTACATCCCGATGTCCAAGCGCTTGATCCTTGACTTGACCCAGGCTGGCCTGGGGCGCATCGACAACATCGAGGCCGCGGCATGGGGGCCGCGGCTGCCAGACGGCCGGCCGACGCTGGTACTCGCCTCCGACGACAACTTTGCACCCAACCAGGTCAACCAGTTCATCGTCTTCGCGATCGAAGAGCACAAGCCTTGACTACTGGTACGTACCACAATACACTGTGATGCCGATGGAGGCGAAGACCGCTGTAGCACACTTGGCTGCTGCGTCCCCATCCACGCCAACGCCCATGCCTGCTGAAGAACCCACCCCCGCCCAATCACGCTACCGCTGGCTCGCCGACGAGCTGCGCCGCACCATCGAACTCGGCGCGATCGTCGACAACGACGCCCTGCCCTCCGAGCGCGATCTGGCGGAGCAGTACGAGGTCAGCCGCGACACCGTGCGCAAGGCCGTGCGCTACCTCGAGGAACGCGGCGTGCTGTACAGCGACCACGGCCGCGGCACCTTCGTCGCACCGGCGCTGGTGCGCAACATGTCGCGCTTTCTCGACAGCTTTTCGCACGACACCAGCGCCCGCGGCGGCGTGGCGGGGCAGAAGATCCTGCTCGTCGAGCCGGCGGCGGCATCGCTGGCGATGGCCGGGCTGCTGGGCGTTCAGCCGGGGCATGCGTTGATACGCATCAAGCGCATCCGCAGCATCGACGCCCATCCGGTCGGCCTGCACGACGCCTACGTCGTGGCCCGACCCGAGCTGCACATCGACCGGGCCGCACTGGAGCGTACCGGCTCGCTCTACAAGCTGCTGCGCGAGGGCTTCGGCGTGCTGCCGGCCGAAGCCGTCGAGAACCTCAGCGCCGCCGCGGCCGACGCCGAGGACGCGCAACTGCTGCAGGTGCCGAGCGGCTCGCCGCTGCTGGTGTGCGAGCGCGTCACCTTGTCCGAGCGGCGCGAGCCGATCGAGTACTGCCAGATGAAGTACCTGCCCAGCTACCGCTACAGCACGCGCCTGAGCCGGCACGGGTTCGAGAGCTGACGCATGGATGAACCCGAGCCCGGCCCCGGCGTGTTGCGGCGCTTGCTGACGAGCTGCGCCATCGGTGTCGCCGTGATCGCCGGCTTGCTGCTGTTCGCCGCCACCGGGCGAGACACAGCGCCGGCCGCCAGCAGCAGCGCGCCGCGCGTGGCGCTGTTCATCGCTGGCACATTGGGCGACAAGAGCTTCAACGACTCCGCGGCGCGCGGCATTGCGGCCGCACGCACGCGCTGGAACCTGCGTGCCCGGGTGATCGAAGGCGGCTACGACCCGACGCGCTGGGAAGCCTCGCTCACCGACCTCGTCGATGGCGGCGACTTCGACATCGTCATTGCCGGAACCTTCGCCACCGCGCCCATGGTCGAGCGGCTCGCGCCGCGCTATCCCGAGGTGCACTTCATCGTCTATGACGCAGCCATTGATGCGGCCCGCTGCCGCTGCAGCAACGTCCACTCGATCCTGTTCCGGCAGAACGAGGGCGCCTATCTGGCCGGCTGGCTCGCGACGCGCCTGGCCGGCGCGCCAGCGCACGTGGGCGTGATCGGCGCGATGCAGATCCCGGTGATCGACGACTTCATCATCGGCTTCAGCGCCGGAGCGAAGGCAGCCGACTCGACGGTCGCGGTATCGCGCCAGTACGTCAACTCCTTCAAGGACCCGGCCGCGGCGAAGGAGATCGCCAAGGCCGTGTATGCCCAAGGCGCGCGCGTGATCTTCCAGGCGGCGGGCGCTTCGGGCCAGGGCGTCATCGAAGCGGCCGAAGAAGCGCAGCGCTACGTGATCGGGGTGGACTCGGACCAGTACGCGGTCTATCGCGTTTCGCATCCCGAACAGGCGCGCTTCATCGCCACCTCGGTGATGAAGGATGTGGACGTCGCGCTCGAGCGCGCGATCGGGGCGCACATCGAGCACCGTCTGCGCTACGGCAGCGTCGAGTCGATCGGCCTCAAGGAAGGCGGCATCTCGTTGGCACGCGGCTCCGAGGTGTTGCGCAACGCACCCGCTGCAATGCTGGCCGAGTTGGACGCGGTTCGCGAGCGCATCGTCGCAGACGCCATCGTCGTGCCCAGCGCCTTCGTCGCCGCAAAGCCATGATTCAGCGCAGCGACATGCCCGGCCACCTGGCAGTGCGCCAGCTCGTCAAACGCTACCCGAACGGCGTGCTGGCGAGCGACGGCGTGTCGTTCGACGTGCCTGCCGGCGAAGTGCATGCCGTCGTCGGCGAGAACGGTGCCGGCAAGTCCACCGTGATGAAGATGATCTACGGGCTCGAGGCACCCGACGCGGGCGAGGTCGTGCTCGACGGCCGACCTTGCCACTTCAAGTCGCCGGCCGACGCGATTGCCGCAGGCATCGGGCTGGTGCCGCAGCACCTGCAGCTCGTGTCATCGCTGACCGTGGCCGAGAACATCGTGCTCGGCGCCGAGCCTGTGCGCGGCATGCTGCGGCGCTTCGATCGGCAGCGGGCCGAGACACTCACGCGCGAGCTCGCCCGCCAGCACGGGCTCGAGGCAGACGCTACGGCGCTTGTGGCCGAGCTGTCGGTCGGCCAGCAGCAGCGTGTCGAGATTCTCAAGGCCTTGCACCGCGGCGCGCGCGTGCTGCTGCTCGACGAACCCACCGCGCTGTTGTCGCCGCAAGAGGCCGACGAGTTGTTCCGGTCCTTGCGCGGCATGGTCGATCGCGGCCTGACTGTCGTGCTGATCACGCACAAGCTGAGCGAAGTGCGCGAGGTGTCGGACCGCTTCACCGTGATGCGCGCGGGCCGCGTGGTCGGTGGCGGGCGTTCTAAAGATCACACGCAGGCGCAGCTGGCCGAGTTGATCGTCGGGCGAAGTGTCGACACCGCCAGCGCGCCAAGGGTCGATGCGCGCGGACGAGAGCCGCTGGTGAAGGTGCGCGAACTCGGCGTGGTGCGTGCGCGTGGCCGGGCCGAGTTGCAGGGCATCTCGCTGGACATCGCGGCCGGCGAGATCCTCGGCATCGCGGGCGTCGAAGGCAACGGGCAGAACCGGCTCGCCGACGTGCTCAGCGGCTTGATCGCGCCGTCCGTGGGCAGCGTCAGCATCGGCGGCGCGCCGCTGGCCGGCCGCGGGGTTCGGCATGCGCGTGAGCTCGGCGTGGGCTGCGTGCCCGAAGACCGTCTGTACAGCGGTGTGGCCGTCGGCCTGTCGGTGGCCGAGAACAGCGCGGCCGCCGACTACCACCGGCCACCGGCATCGCACGGCGGCCTGCTCGACATGCACTTCATTCGCCAGCGCGCCCGCGCACTGCTGCGCTTGCACGAAGTCCATTGCCGCGACGAGCAGGTGAGCATGGTCACGCTCAGCGGCGGCAACATGCAGAAGGTCGTGTTCGGTCGCGAGCTGCAGGCCCAACCGCGCTTCCTGATCGCCAGCCAGCCCACGCGCGGGGTCGACATCGGTGCGGCTCAAGGCCTGCGCCGCTCGCTGGTGGCGCTGCGCGACGCCGGCGCCGCGGTGCTGTTGATCTCGGCCGACCTGGACGAAATCAGTGCGCTGGCCGACCGCGTCGCCGTGCTCTACGAAGGCCGGCTCGTCGCGCATTTCGTGGGTCGTGTCTCGCCGCGCACGTTGGGCCTGTACATGACCGGGCTGGCCTGCGAGCCAGGCGCCTGTGCCACGCTCGACGCGCCGTTCACTGAGGCGCCGGTGGAGGCCACGGCATGAGTCGCGCCGTGTCGGGGAGCTTTCGAACGCTGGCAATGGCGGCGCTGGTGCTTGCGCTGGCATGGGCACTGATCGCGATGGTCAGCCACGAGCCGCTGCACGCATTTCGACTGCTGCTCACCGGTGCGCTGCCTGAAGTACGCTGGTCGCCCGAACTGGGCTTCAGCGTGCGGCGCATGGCGCGCTTCGGCGCGGTGATCGAAGAGACGATCACGCTGTCGCTGCTGGGCCTGGCGGTGCTGTTCGGCTTTCGTGCGCGGCAGTTCTCGATGGGGGCGGACGGGCAGTTCTTTCTCGGCGCCCTGGCCGCGGCGCTGGCGAGCACCTGGGTCGCGCCGCTGCCGGGCCTGAGCTTGATGCTTGCGGCCATCGCTGCGGTGGCGGCAGGCTTCATGTGGGGTCTGCTCGCCGGGGTGCTGAAGGCGCGCTTCGGCGCCAACGAGATCGTCACGACGCTGATGCTCAACGTGGTGGCGATCCAGCTCTACCGCCTCGTCATCACGCTCTGGTTCAACGACCCGAGCGCCAACATGATCGTCTCGCCGCTCGTGCCCGATGGCGCGGCGCTGACACCCTGGGTCTCGCGCACCAACATCACGGCCTTCGTGCTCAGCTTGCCGCTGGCGGCGGCCGCGGCGTGGTGGCTGCTCAACCGCAGCACCACGGGTTTCGAGATCCGGGTCGTCGGCGATTCGCCGACGTTCGCCGCGCAGGTCGGGATGCCGGTGCGGCGTGCCATCGCGTTGTCGATGGCGCTGGGCGGTGCCTTCGCCGGGCTGGCCGGGTTGCATGTGTCGAACGCATTGCTGAAGCGCTTGCCGGTGGACTTGAACCCCGGCATCGGCTTCGAAGGCCTGGTGATCGCGTTGATGGCACGCAACGATCCCGCCGCAGTGCCGCTCGCCGCGCTGCTCTACGCGTGCCTGAAGGCTGGGGCGCAAGCCATGGAGCGCGCGTCCGATGTGCCGCGCGAGCTGGTGTTGGTGCTGCAAGCCTGCATCGTGCTGCTGGTCGTCTCGGAGCGGCTGCTGCCAACTTTTGCAAGGCGGGGCAAAGCATGAGCGGCGAGGCACTGGGCCTGTTCGCGGCCGGTCTGCTGGCGGCCTGGCTGCGCGCGACCGCGCCCATCCTGCTGGCCGCGCTGGGCGGGCTGGTGTCCGAGCGGGCCGGCGTCATCAACGTCGGCCTCGAAGGCCTGATGCTCGTGGCGGCATTCTTCGGCGTGCTCGGGTCGGCCTTTGCGCCGCAGTGGTGGCCCGGTGCCGCCGCTTGGGTCTACCCGTGGGCCGGCGCCGTATTGGGCTTGCTCGCCGCGTTGCTGCTGGCCTTGGTGCTCGCGGTCTTCCACCTCGAGTTCGGTGCCGACCTGATCGTCGCGGGCATCGGCATCAACCTGCTGGCGGCCGGCGTCACCGTCTTCACGATGGTCACGCTGACCGGCGACAAGGGCTCGACCGCCGGGCTGCTGAGCCACGCGCTGCCCACGCTGCACATTCCCGGCGTCGCAGGCTGGCCACTGCTCGACGCGCTGCTCAACGGCGATGGCGGGCGCGGCCACCACGTGTTGATCTATGCGGCATTCGGCGCGGTGGCCATCGTGGCGTGGCTGCTGTGGCGCACACGCCTGGGCCTGCGACTGCGTGCGGTGGGCGAGAACCCCGAGGCCGCACGCGCCGCCGGTCTGCCGGTGAAGCGTTTGCAATACCTCGCGCTGGCCTTCAGCGGCCTGCTGGCGGGGCTGGGCGGGCTCTACCTGAGCATGGGCTACCTGACACTGTTCCAGGCCGACATGACAGCTGGCCGGGGCTTTCTCGCGCTGGCCGCGGTGTTCCTCGGTGCCCGGCGGCCGCTGGGCACGCTGGCGGCCGCGCTGCTGTTCGGCGCCGCCTCGGTGCTGGCCGGGCGGCTCGGCCTGCTGCACATCCCGACCCAGGTGGTCTACATGATCCCGCCCGCCGCCACCGTGATTGCGATGGTGCTGTTCGCGCAGCGCCGCGAACAGTTGAGGCGGCGCGCACTGGCCGCGGCACTGACTCAACTGACCCCCACCGGCGCCACAACGTCAACTCCCGGACTCCCCTCTCGATGAACCCGACACTGCAAGACCGCATCCTCGCATCGCTGTGCCTGGCCGGCATGGGCGACGCCCTCGGCGCCCCGACCGAACAATGGACGATCGACGAAATCGAACAGGCCCATGGCGGCCTGGTGCTGCACTTCATCGAGCCGCCGCCCGACACTTTCGCAGGCGCCAACAACGGCCGCCGCGCCGAGGTGACCGACGACGCGAGCCAGATGTACTACCTGGCCCGTGCGTTGATCGCCGCGCAAGGTCGTCTGGACCACGACGCCTGGGTGCGCTGCCTGCTCGACTGGGCCGACACCAGCCCGAAGGCCGGCTTCATGGGGCCGAGCACCGCCAACATCGTGGCAGCGCTGCGCCGCGGTGACGATCTCGCGCGCGTCGGTGCGATCGGCAGCTCGCTGCGCAAGATGACCACGGTCGGCAACACCAACGGCGCAGCGATGCGCGTCGCGCCCTGCGGCCTGATCCACCCCGGCCGCATCGAGGCCGCGTGCGAGCAGGCGTTCGTCACCTGCCTGCCTTCGCACGACACCGATGTCGCGATCTCTGCCGCCTGCGCCATTGCCGCCGGCGTGGCGCAGGCGCTGGTGAAGCCCGAACTCGTCGATGTGCTGTCGGCCTGCCTGGAAGGCGCCGCGATCGGCGAGCGCATCGCACGCCAGCGCGTCCGCTCCGTGGCCGGGCCGCGGCTCAGCACCCGGCTGAACATGGCGCTCGACATCGCGCTGAAGGCCACCGACGACCGCCGCTTCCTGCGCGACATGGAAGAGCGCGTGGGCAACTCGGTGCTCGCCGCCGAATCGGTGCCGGCGGCGGTGGGCGTGCTCGCCTACGCGAAGGGCGACCCGCTGCGCACCATCGCGCTGGCCTCGTCGATCGGCAACGACACGGATTCCATCGCGACCATGGCGGGCGCACTGGCCGGTGCGATGGGCGGCATGGCGTCGCTGCCGCACGACCTGCTCGCCGAGTTCCGCCGCGTCAACGACGCCGAATACGACTTGCAAGCCATGGCCGCCGGCTTGAGCGCGCTGGCCGAGGAGTGAGTCGATGCGGCTGTCGCACCT
>Ga0307515_10007743_pt1 | contig 21145 bp, 16 predicted proteins | sample 17_EM_MG_FD_194513 | JGI IMG/M metagenome (GOLD analysis project Ga0307515, IMG submission 194513) | Populus trichocarpa ectomycorrhiza microbial communities from riparian zone in the Pacific Northwest, United States - 17_EM | ecosystem: Host-associated > Plants > Roots > Unclassified | place...
TTTTTTTTTTTTTTATATATACAAATTTATATATATATATATATATATATATATATATATATATATATATATAGAGAGAGAGAGAGAGAGAGAGAGAGAGAGAGAGAGAGAGATTGTTTTGGAAAATAAGATCATGAGTTAATTAATTGTTTGTGAAATGCAGTAATGATCTAGAATCGTTGGCATCCCATTAAATTGTTTTGAAAAGTGTCACATTTACTTGATAATTATATATCCATTTCGAAATATTTTACAGTTGATTCAGAAAAGAAAAACGCAAAACAAAGTGATATTCCAAAAGCACGGTAGAATTTGGAGTAAGCAATATTCTATATTCAGCGCAAAGGAGGCCACTGATGTTGTGTTGTGTTATTAATTCTTTTTTTTATTATTTGATGGGTTAACACGTGATTATTTATTAATATGGTCTTTGATTAAGGTTAAGTTTTAAATTAAATTGGATAGGAATTAATTTGACCATGATTCGATTGACCTGAAAAATTATCTTGTGGTTAGATCAATTCTTTCAAAATCTAATGTGAGCTTCTCAAAACAAGGTTATTTAAACTTCTAAAAAAATAATATTAAAACAAAATTATTTTAAATTACCTTGGATCATCCATAACCGGGACTTGAGTTGGAAAATTACTTCAAAACTTGGTTTGCGAGTGAAGAATAAGAGAATATTTTTTTAAAAATGTTTTTTATTTTAAAAATATATTAAAATAATATTTTTATTTTATTTTATTTTTTAAAATATATTTTTAACGTTGACAAATCAAAACAATCAAAATATAAAATAAAATAATTTAAATTTAAAATATATTTTTTATGGAACGATAATTACATCGTTGCACCAAACACATAATATTGAGAGTGTTTGATTACATGGCTAGTTTTAGGTTTTTCTATTGTATTTTCTAAAGACACATGCTATTAACAAACTTTTAAAATTTAGGGTTTTTAAATTACAGGGGTTGTTAGAGTGAAATTTTCTGACTATCTTATTTGTCCACTGGGAAAATCATAATTAATTGATTTCTCATAACGTGGAAATAAAACACGAACCTAATTAATAATAATTTACTCTCTAAATAGACTTTTTTTTTTGTTCTTATATATAGGTAGCTTCAATGTTTTTTCACGTGATATACTTAAATTGGATTTTTTAAACTTTTTTTTGTGAAGTAATATTTTTTACTCGATATGGTTAAATACAATTATTTTTATGAATTTGATGACCTGATAGAGTAAGAAAATCAATTTAGGAAAAGATATTTACATTTTCTTGTTAATGGATAAACAAGAAAATAAAAATATCAATATTTTTTAATATTAATCTAATCTAACTCGAGGAATCTAATTAAAATTTACTTTTAACCTCTAAATTTACTATAGTTACATTAATTAATATCCTACTACATGCAGTCACCTTGAAGTCCTTGCAAGTTTCATTCCTTTCAATTGTCTTTGCAACTTAAAATTTATTCATAATTGGGATTTTTTTACTAGAAAAAGAGTGCATCTTTTGGAAAACAGTAAAAGATGGAGGCTAAATGGAAAGGATTGTTACTTCATTTCTCCTATCCTATGGAATAATTAAATCATTTTTACGAACTAAAGGTCTAATTTACAATTAACTCTTGAGCTATTGATGGTTAGGTTGGAAAGGCCTAAAACTCTCGAGGAGGCCCAACTTTGTCGGTTGAGGGCTTGAGGCCCATATACTGAAGATGGTGGGCATGGGCGTCCATGTTTGTTTGTTTTAATTTTTTTAGCATTTCCTGTGGGCTGTGGCCATCTTCTTCACTGTCAGTGTCTTTTCCTTGCCCTCTTTTGAAAACCGGTCCATGGTCATAAGTTATGACTCATAACCGCTCCATGTGTTTGGGAGTTAAGATGATGATTGTTTTTGAAAAAAATTTGTATTTATAAATATATTAAAATAATATTTTTATTTTAAAAAATTATTTTTGATATCAGTATATCAAAATGATCAAAAAACATAAAAACTATTAATTTAAAGCAAAAAAAAAATCAAATTTTTTCATAAACGTTTTTGAAACGCAAAAACAAACAGACCAATCTTAAGTCAAATACAAGAGCCATTATGTGATGATAGTCGGAATTCGACTTATGACTTAAAAAACTTACTCAAATTAAATGAAATATAATACATTCTTTTATAAGTAAATGTTTGATTAGTATTTTAAAAAAACCATGTCCAAATAAAAAAAACATAATTGGTTGAAAACACTCAAACATGGATATAAAATAAATTTATTTTTATAATAATTTCAAAATAAATTTATCTCTTTTTAAAACACAAGTACAAAATGACATGTCCTCTCTAGTTTTATTGTTTCTATATTTTTTTGCCTTGAAATCATAACAAGATAATATATAATATATTTTTGTTGGTACATAATTTAAAGTTTTTTTTTTATTAATATAGATGTCCAGGTTAGTTTGTGCACACTTCGACTAATTTCACAGGCTCTTGAATTGATGACCATATAAGTTTCATGTGATTATTATATTAGTAACTATGGAGTTCGAATTATATACAACATGTGGTATTGCAATCATATGAAGTTACTGGAAAGGCTGTGGGAAAAAATTATAAATAACTAAAAAAAAATTATTTTATGTCGCTTTTATGTTATTAGTATGGCAGTGAGACTTTTAAACACGAACTCAAGAATTTTCCAACCAGCCAGGCACCATACTTGAGAATCCTTTTGCATTAGAAAATATCTCATTGGCTGAAAAGGAATTATGCTTCAAGCAGACGGAAAATTCCTCTTGTCCTTCCCTCATGTCTTCCCTTGTCCGCTTTGAAGATTGCTGTTTGAATAAAGAAGGAAAGAAAAGTCTTTCAACACTCGCATCTAAATCCTTTTTATTTTTAAACACAACGATTAAAATACTTCATGCAAGGCTTTATATATTCAAATCAAATGCATGTTTGATACTGATTAATATATATTCCAGTCGTCAACTTTTATTTTTTTATGTGTTTTATTTGAAAATAAATCAATTTAATTTTTTTTTTATGTTTTAATGTGTTGGTATTAAAAATAAAAAAATATTATTTTAATATATTTTTAAATAAAAATATTTTAAAAAAATACCGTGAACTAAAATATCAAACACACTAATGTGAACAGAAACTATTTCAAAAAAATGGATTTGATTTTGAAACAAAGTATGATGACCCTTGCTTGTAAACAAAAAACACATCTACTTTTCCGTAGAGTTTATTATTTTATTTCATGGAAATAATAGTTTTTCTTGGTATTCTTTAATCACACAACAAGTATTCTAGTATTTTTATGTAATTATATTTCAATATTTATATAAAATTGATTTTATCATATATATTATCATTCTATATTTTTTTATAGTTTTTTGGATAAAAAAATCATTTTCACAAGAAAAACATGTATATATCACACGAGTTTAAGAAATAAAAAATTACTTTATATAAATAAGAATATTTTTAATATGAAATGATAATTATTAATCATTTTATATCTTAAAAATACAATTAAATAATTTAATAAAATACTAGTTAATTTAAAATATTTATAAGCATAACAAGGTAACCGATTATAAAAAATAAGATGGCTTGAAGAAGGGCCTCACCTTGAGAGTTCCATTCAACGGAGCCCAGTCTCCAAACACAACACGAAACCAACTTCCTCTCTGCCAGAACATGTGGTCCGCAGCCACCACGTGTCCCCTCATTTCTCTTACACGAGCGGTCGTTAGTTGTTTGTCCTGTAGTGTCTTTCTACTTTTGTTTGTGGACTCCACTCTCTTCTCCAATCCAAGAGGAGATCCCTTCGAATCTTCCTCCATTACAAATCTCCCCCTCTCCATTCTGCTCCGCTTCAAAAAAAGCGAAAATCAGAAAACACAGAACAGAAAAACAAGAGACGACTCATAACAATAACAGAAACCTTGAAAGAAAATGAGATCAATGAATTCGCGTTTTTTACTCATTGATCTACAAAGCTCATGTTATTCAGCTCGGCAAATCCCACTATCAACAACACTCACTTACCTCTCAACAATCACGTCATCATTTCGTCAAACACGTGGTGTGCAGCGTCGAATTGCCTCCTCAAAGTCACCCACGCCGTCGGTTGTACGGGCTCCGGAGATACGGAGACCGGGGGATCGGTACAGGACAGGAAATGGGTCGGTGATAGATTTGGAGAATTCCGCTTCTACTTCGAGTTTAGTGAATAGTAATAGTGAGTTGGATTTGTTTCTTGAATTGTTGCCGTTGAGGATGAAGGGTGAGTTATCTGGGCACAGAGAGATTGGCGAGTTGATTGAAGTGGTACTGGATTTGGGAAGGAAGCCTATTGCCAGATTTCCATCTGGGGATTTTGTCATTTGTGAGCAGCCAGTGAGGCACGAGGATTTAAAGCATGCTATATCAAAGGTGATATTTAAGAAGGAATTTAATCGTTTGTTTTTCAAGGTTTTGATTTGATTAAATTTATACGTAAGTTTATTTATTGCTGTCTTTATTAGTTTGTTTGTTTTATATGGAAGATTATCTAAGCAAATGATTTGTTTACTTTTTTTTATCGTGACATTGCTTAATTTGCCAGACTTATTTTTTTATTTCTATCCTATGATTGCATTATTTGTGTGAATATATAATTATATATTACCTGGTTGTGAGGTTCGACACCCTTTTAGCTTTTTTATATATGAAGCTTCTCTGTTTGTATTATAGCTAATCAGTGACACTGTGCGCATGTGTATGCACTTTTTGTAGTGCAAATCCAAAACTGTATGTTTTAGCTAAGCTTGTGTAGAATGAAAGTGATCCAACAATGCCTTTCTGTCGAGGAATCTCAATAGTGACATTTGTGTGATTGGATATGCTGGTTATTGATTCATCTACATGAAATATGGTGTTAGCGTTAGGATATTTGTTGGGAGGAGATTGTAGTAAAACTCTTGTCTGAAGTTAGTTGTTGTTTGTGATTAGGTTGGTGATTTTTCTGATGACAACCGTTCGGGTATTGATAGTTCTTTGCATCGTATAAGTGCCATTCGAAACCGTAAAATGCAAATTATTGGCCTTACTTGTCGGGTTGGTCGTGCTGTATCTGGAAGTGCTGAAATTATCCGTGACTTGGTTGAGGGGGGAAGTTCTATCTTGGTCATAGGTCGTCCAGGAGTGGGTAAAACAACCTTAATCAGGTATTGGTGTTTTCATGTTTGTAGAATTGAGATGCTGAGATGAATTTCATTTTGGAATATTATTTCATGGATGCTAGATTGGTACTATTGAACACATGCATGTGTATAGTTCATGTATAACGCTTCCATTAAAAACTATGTAATATTGAGAATTCTTTATACTAGTTATGATAATTTATCCCGTTTCACTTGTCATTTTTATTTTTGTTTCCTTTAACATTAAATGTTCTATCTATCATGAACTTGGATCCCCATATGTTATGCTAAAAAATCTGTAGTGGGAAAACTGGAAAAAAGAGAATAAATGGAGATAGTCTAGTCATTCAAGTTTATAGAAACTCTTAGGATAAATTTGAGGTGCTGAGAATTCAAATATTTTCATATAACCCTGTGTTAATGCCTGCTTTCTTTTGTTCTTTTTTCTTGCGTGCACAGAGAAATAGCCAGAATGTTGGCAGATGACCAGCGGAAACGTGTTGTAATTGTAGATACATCAAATGAAATTGGGGGTGATGGGGATGTTCCTCATGCAGGAATAGGTCGTGCAAGGAGGATGCAAGTTCCAAATGTTAATATGCAGCATAATGTGAGCATCAAAAAGCCTCATTGCTGTGATATTGCACAAATCACTAGAAGCTTCACTTATTTTATACCATCGCTTCATGAACTTCCATGCAGATTATGATTGAAGCAGTTGAAAATCATATGCCCGAGACCATCATAATTGATGAGATTGGAACAGAGCTTGAAGCCTTAGCTGCCAGCACTATTGCTCAACGTGGAGTTCAGCTGGTTGGAACAGCCCATGGAATGACCATAGACAACATAATAAAGAATCCTTCTTTGCAGATTCTTGTTGGAGGCATAGAGGTATGATTAGACCTTTTTTATTTAATTATACAATCTCATGTTGATGTGCTTATACTTCTACCAAGATTGTGCTGTCTGTTGACTGTGCCATCAACATAATTTTTACTTGGTTCCACTTTGTATGGTGTCACATACATAGGGGATCCCTGTGCATAAAAGTTTCTGATTAATCCGATGTTCATTCATTTGTGTGCAGAGTGTAACTCTTGGGGATGAGGAAGCAAGGAAAAGGAAAGTGCAGAAGACAATTCTTGAGAGGAAAGGGCCTCCAACATTTACATGTGCTGTTGAGATGATAACTAGAACAGAGTGTCGTGTTCATCACAGATTAGATGCAACGGTAGATGCTATATTGGCTGGTATGTCATATTTTAAATTGAGAAGCTCTTATTACACAATGTTGTACCCGCATAACTTCTTTTCTGTAATAGGAAAATCTCCTCTGTTTGAAATCCGACACGTAGATACTGAGGGTGATGATTCTCTTAAGTTAATTCCAATACTTCAAGAGAACCTTATAGAAGAAAGTGATGATTCTCTCAAGTCCATTTCAATACTTCAAGAGAACTACGTAGAAGAAACTGAGGTGATAATTAGTGATAAAGAAAGATGTGATGAAGTAGAGTCTGATGAGGAAGATGAAGATTATTGTCCAAAACAATCCAAAACATGGAAATCCAGTGGAACTGAGCGCAAGAGGAATTCACCAGTATGCGTATACACTTGCAAGGTAAACTAGTCGAAGTTTCCTTCCTGAAGTTTCTTTTGCTTTGTGATTTTTTCGAAGTTGCTTTTAGGGAGTCAAAAAAATTTGGAGCAGGTAGTTTTAATCTTTTATCAGATTCCAAAAGAATATTTCCAAGAGTGACAAACTTCCTGGTAATATCAAAATTGAAAGATGGCATTGACAATCATTCTGTTGTATTTCGTTGTGCTTAGATTGTTGATTCTGATCTACTACAAGTGGCAAAAGTAATGGGGATAGAGAATGAGATAGATGTGACTGATGACATTGGAGCAGCAGATGCAATACTAGCATCCAGTTCAGAAATGAAGCAGAACCCATGGATCCGTGGTGTTGCTAAATACCACCATTTACCTGTATTTGTTATCAAGGTATTGCTCATCGTTTGTTCTCATTCAATTTTGAAGTAGTTATACTTGTCACAACATGATATCTTAACAACTTTCACTGTTTATGTTGGAACTTGGAACGAGCCCCCATTAACGATGATATATTTACTTGCACGCCAGCTTTGCTTTAGGATCAGAAATGTTCCATAGAAGGTTACGACTTGCGATTAAAATTTTACCCATTGAAAAAATATTGTAAGAATATTGTATTCTTTCTATATTAACGGATGGTGTATATTTAACGTCATCATGGTTTTGCAGTCAAATACCATGGCACAAATGGTGAAGGCACTTCGTATGATTCTTGGAATGGAATCGCTTGGCTCTTCATTACAACAGCCACTCAAAAGTTCTTTTGACATAGAAATTGAAGATGATGCACCAAAAAGGAAACCTACCTTGGAAGAGATTGATGCCTTGGAGGTGCAATTCCTTTGCGCATTTTGCTTTCTGTCTTCTCATTTTGTTTCATAATATCCAAGCATTCAGGTGTTGCATTCTTGTATGAACTCCTCTCCTTCTCTCTTACAGGAGGTTCGCCTGGCAATTGAGTATATTGTCATCCCTGGCGGAGAGCCAGTGGAGCTTCTTCCTAGACGCTCTGAAATAATTGCTCGGCAGCTAGAGCTCGTGGAAAGCTATCAGTTGACAGCAGAAAATTCAGGCACTGAAGTTAACCCTAGGTTGCAGATTCTTCCCATGAGGACAAACAAGAAAACAACATCTAGACCTCCAAAATCTAGTTCAACTTCACAGGCAGTGACAAGCTTGGAATCACTAACTGGAAGCGGTGGCACTAGTGTGACCAGGCTGCCCCTTCTTCCTGAATAATCTACACCACCTTCCTAATTCTTACAAATTTCATTGCAACCACTGGTTGATACATGTTCATTTCCTGTACAGTCGTGTAAATTATGTATCTCTTGAGATGCAATTATTTAACGTTGTTAATGTGTAATTCTATTATTGTCACTGTTTCATCAAATGGAAAATCATAATCTCTCATTGCAATTCAGACCATGTACCATGATGTAATTACAAAATCTATTTCACGTACCCGAATCAGATGCATCTTATATCAAGTTGACCTATGTTATAGAAATTTTCTTCGAGGAAAAATATGAACAAAAAATTGAACTGCCTGTTTCATATTAACGGTGTGTTCGGAAACGCAATGCAAACTATATTCTTTTAAAATTTAATTTTTTTTTGGTTAAAATGAATTTTTTTTTATATATTTTCAGATTGTTTTGATGTGTTCATGTTAAAAATAATTTTTAAATTTTTTTTAAAAAATTAATTTTAATATATTTTAAACGAAAAATATTTTAAACCATCACTGTTATTACAATTCCAAATACAAAAACATCGACCAAAAGAAGCCTATAAAAATTAATTCTCATACTAACAAAAAAAACCGAGTAGTTCAAGTAGGAACACATGAGGGTTCGAATAAATATTAACACTGTTCCATTCACCATCATCTCTCTATGTCAAATTCCTATAAGAAAAAACCGTCAGTCATGACTTTTTTTTACAACAGGAGAAGAGAAGAAATATATTTAGATTAACTTATATCAATTTAGATGAAAATACATTTTTTAAACAATAATAATAAAGATAGAGTCCTACGACAGTAATGTTATATGTTCTAGATAAATAAATTACATGATGATGAGATGAGATGTTAAGTTCTGTTTAGTGATGAATAATTTAAATTAGAACTAAAAGAATTTATTATTTTAAATTCAAATTCCATGTACAAAACATGAAAAAGGAGAAATTATCGTGTTTATAAATTTTATAAAGATTGTATGAATTTAAATAAAATCTGTTTTGTTTTTTAATTTACATCTAATATGCTTTTATTATTATGTGGGCCATGAGTACAGGCCAGCCGTAAATTTAATATAAGCCCACGGTCCAGGGTCCATCTTTAGGAAGATACTGATAAAGTCTCTCTCAGAAAAAAAATAAAATAAAATCATAGATTATTTTAGGGTTTCCACACGAGCTGGGTGAGGCACAAAAAAAGGTAACAAATTTCTTCTCTTTCCTTCTCTTATTTCTTATTTTCTTGTTTCTCTCTTTCGCCTGTTCAATTTCTTGCCAAAAGGGGGATCGTTTTGCGCAGTTTTTATATGATATAGAGAGAGAAATGGCCGGAAAGGAAGAGAACCGGATATTTGTCGGAGGTTTGTCATGGGACATCACTGAACGGCAGCTCGAGAATGCGTTTGATCGCTTTGGAAAAATCGTTGAGAGTCAGGTACGGTACTGTTTTTTCTTTTCTTAAGAGATTCTGTTTGGCTGGTGAGAAAACGAGGAGAAATAAGTTGTGAAAAATTGAAATTTTGTAGGTCCTTTTAATTAATTAAATAAAAAAACTTAAGAAAAATAAAGTGTGTTTGTCTCTCTGTGTTTTTTTAATTATTTATTCAAGTTTCTGTTTCTGTTCTCGTTGATTTAGAGGATAATAATTATAATTTCTCTGAATTATCTTTATAGTTCCATCTTATTAATTCTTTCCCTTTGTTGTTCTTGGTTTGCTGATTTATGATCTTTTGAGATGCTGTGTGTTTAGAGATATTCTTCCACCAGAGTGGTTGCTGAAGCACAGCGACATTTGTTTGATGGATTAGATTAGTTTGGTCGGATCCTTATTTTAGTTTTGCAAGCAAGGATGTAGCAGTGGTTTCTGGATATGTGGAATTTTGAAGTTAATACGCCTGGTTTTGTTTTTTTAAAATGGCTATCGGGGTAAAGAGTTGTTTTTTGAGGAAGATATGTTGTTGGAAAAGGTGGGAATGAGCATGATTGTGGTTTTTCTGGTCAAGTGATTGATATGCTTTGACAGTTACAGTAGATCTGGATTCATGGATGATGTACTGGGGAGTCTAGCTGAAATTTCATTTACACGAAGAGCTTTATTTTATCAAGGATCACGTACATTCTCTTTCAGTTGGTGTTTCCCATGCTAGTTGGACCAGAACATCAAAAAGGTTTTGGGAGAAGATTTTTCATGCTGGACACTTGTCTATGCGGTTCTTTCTTGGATGTTTGTTAATGGGCTTTTATGTCATGCTTTCATTCTCTGAGATTCTCGATGGTTACCTAGTGCTGTTTGATTATCACTCTATGGTATAGCATTCGGGAAATTTCTGTTAGGACTTCTATTTTCTCTTGTCTCTTTGCCGTTCTTGACTTGACTTTTCCTCCAATGATAATCAGAAATGCTGCATCCCTTATGTTTTGACCTCTTTTGTTATGGTGCGCATGCGCGAATTTTGACTTTGATATGTAATTTGGGTGAGATACATTCATGGTTGTCCCAAGTATAGAAACCTAGTTCTGATACATCATCATTCTTGATGCTGCAACTCATGTGAAGCAGTTAAAGCTGTCTCTTTCTGCATGGAAATGGATCCTTTTACCATGCTAGTGCTGTTCGAGTTGAGGTTCCAGCTTTTCATCCTTGCATTTACTCCTCATCTTTGAACTGCATTCAGCTTCTTGCTTATTACCGATAACAAGATTGCTGTTGGTGGACTTATCCATTCAGTGTTCAGGATAATTTTTCAGACCATGGACATGGCTCGTTAACATTGATTAAATCGCACACTGCATCCTGCATTCCAGCATATGTAGGTCACCCTGTTCGTGGGCTTTGTTTGTTTGTAAATCCCTTGCATTTACTTGTGTCTGTTGGAAGCCTCAGGAGTCCTAAATTGTATTTATTGCTTTGATGTATCGGAGCTGCATTCTGCATGGAAGAGGACAGATTCAGTGCCTTCTTGGCAATACAGAATTGGGTGCCTTGTAGCTTGCCAGTGACTGTTTTGTTAATCTAAAATCTGCCTTTAACAGTTAGTAGCAGAGCTGTCTATTCTTGGAAACTGGAAATGCTTATATGTGGATCTTTTCAGACCTGCACATTGAATATATGTAGTTTTTAGCTGCTGGAGTTGTTTCCCCTCTCTCTGTCTCTCTCTCCTCGTTTTCACCGCTCTTTATCCGCTTTGTAACTCCTATGGAAGGAATGGACATAGGCCACCTGCTAGCACAAGCACTGAAAGTTTTCAACATTAAAGCACGTGACAGTAGTCCTGGTTCTCTGGTTTATAAGGTTTCACCTGAGTGGACCTGGACAAATCCACGACTGCATAATTGACTATTTGAATCAAGTTTAAGAAGTCCTGCTGTTTGTCCATTCATTGCGTGGCAGATGCGTTGACAAAAAAATGTTGTTTCTTGATTGCATGGTTGAGTTGATTCTTTTGTCAGCTTGCCAGCGGAATGATGAGCTACTGAAGAAGGATCCAGAATGATGGAAATGGTCATTTCCATTCTGTATTGGTGAAGGATTGATTAGTTTGAGATGTTTCATAGTGGATAATTTGGTTTTATGAGAGCCATTAGACTGATATGATGTTTAAATTATATTTTGGGATTTTATTTTAGTGAGATTTGATGACCTAGGCTGGAACACGATCATATTCAGTAAAATACTTGCAGGGATAACCATCTCTAGTGGGATGTTTGATGAAGATTGATCCATTCAAGTTTATGGAAGGTATGCGATGGTTATTATGGAACCCTTATCTTGGATTCTGTGGAACATAGTGGTCAGAGGTCTACTTGCTAGATATCAGTTACTGTTTTGAAGATTCTTCTGTTTTCCTTAAGAACTCTTTGCAAAATCAAACATTTGGGATCCCTTACCATTCCATATAACAAAGTGAAAGTAAGTTATCAACCTGACTATCAATCATCTTCTTCCTGATTATTTTTTCATGCAAATCAATCTCGTGCTGTTTGTTTTTTGATCCCACCTTTCCCTTTTTGTTGAGAGAAGATGATATCACATTTGATAGCACATTCTAAAACCAATCACTCAGTCATGTACTTTAACTTATGTGCTTTTGCATCAGTATTGCAGGTTTGTTTACTGGTGGTGAGCTGAAGTTATTTTTGTGTTCTGTAGTTTTAAGTTGGGGTGATATTTGTCACCCATTATTGTTACTCCCTGACCTGTTTTGTTGGCCCAAATCCACTTCCTTTTGTTGTCCCAAAATTTGTCCATAGTTGATAGTCGAATGTCAAGATTTAAGAATAAAAATGAGTACATATGAAGTGTATTCAATGCTGTTCCTTGATCATTGTGCTGAAAGGAAAATGGACCAACATAGCGAAATAAAGGGAGTAATGTATTGTGTTGGTACAGTCCAATCTGAAAGCTCTCTCGAGTCTGATAATTGTTTTAAGAGAAATAGTATCTCCTAAATAGCATGAGACAGCATATAGCATCCTCTTATTCTCTTCATGTAATAATCCAATCGCATCAGCTGGTTTTCTCCAGCATGTTTCACCTGAATTGATTGATCTTTCATCATCTCCTGCTTCAAGTATGCACAGCTTCAGGTTTTCCTGACACTGCTAAAATGATAAAGTGAATTCACTGTATAGCAGTATATATACATTCTAGCCCTTCATGTTCAATATGCATCAGATAAAAAGTGTTGCTGCGTCATCCTTTGCATAGTATGATTATTGCACTTCAGTTACTGCCTGATTTTCTTACATTCATATAATTGCCTGCCGTATCACGTTTTCCTATTTGGTGTTTCTGCAGGTGATGTTGGAAAGAGATACAGGCCGTCCACGTGGATTTGGATTTATTACATTTGCAGATCGTCGAGCCATGGACGATGCTATCAGGGAGATGCATGGGCGGGACTTTGGTGACCGTGTCATCTCAGTGAACAAGGCCCAACCTAAAATAGGAGGAGATGATTCAGACCATGGCTACAGGGGAGGCTACTCAACTGGAAGCAGGGGAGGCTATGGGGGAGGAGACAGACCTGCTGGACAAGATGAGTGCTTCAAGTGTGGGCGTTCAGGGCATTGGGCTAGAGATTGCCCTTCAGCTGGTGGCCGAGGTGGTGGTGGAGGTTTAATCTCTTCGCGTTCTAGGTTTGGAGGGGCTGGAGACCGTGGGGATCGTTTTGGAGGAGATCGTGATCGATACATAGATGACCGCTATGATGGGGGACGCTATGGTGATAAGGATCGTTTTGACAGTAGAGACAACAAGTATGGGGGCCGTGATCGTTATGCTAGCGACAGGTACCTTAAGTTTTGAGGATTTGAAAATGCTAGAATGGTATTGCATGCTTCGTGTCTTTATCCTTAGTATTGTAGTAATTGCTTGCTTTTATCATTCTGCCACCCCTAATATTTAATTTTGTCGTTTGCTTCTAGATATGCATGTTGGAATTCGATTGCGAGGCTTTACCCTTTTTGTATTCTAGGGACATCCCTGGATGAATTCATTTATCCAGTACCTTATGTAGCATGATGAACTAGTTATGCCTTTTACTTTTCATAAACAGTGTGGTTCTTAATTCGTAAACCATGCAGGTACCCACCAAATGGAGATCGATTTTCTGGGGATAGGTATGGTGGGTCAGATCGCTATGCACAAAATGGTTATGGCAAAGACAAAGGCTATGATAGGGATGTTGGTCCACGAGGGGGCAATGATAGGTATGGAAGTGGAGGGCCTCAACGCAATGATAGGAGCAGCTACAGAAACAGGCCAGCACCTTATGACCGCCCCAGCAGAGGTGGACACCCGTCTTCTTTTGAGCGCTACTAATTGTTTGCTTGTGGTCAGTGTTATCAAACTTGTAGATCTATGCTGTATTTTACGTAATCAGTTTGAACAATCTGTGATGTAGGATGGATGGTCTGTATTTTCAATCTGTCAAGTCTTGTGTAGGATGACGCAATTGTTAAAATAGTTGCATTCAGATCTGATTTTTTGGTTGGCTTCCATTTTTAACTTAATCGAAACCGAATGAGTGCATATGCAAACTATATCATCCTTTTACTGCTGCTTTTTTTCTGAAGGGACCAAGTTACCGTGATGCTTGTTTGTTTGGCTAATTACTGTTTGTTTTATAAAGTTTATAATATGTGTGTGTATTGACAAAAATAATAATAATAATAATAATGGTAAAACTACCATTTGGCGTGGTGAGCTCTTCACTGAACTCTGTATCTTGCCACAACGAGTCGGGTTTACATCTGACTTTATTTGATTTCGATCAGTGGAAGCCTGATCTGATCAATGGATATTGTGGTGATGCATTAGTGCTCTCGGTATTCGGTATTGTGGTAGTTAATGTTTTTTCTCAACTGATAAAAATAGATTGGCTAGCTAAATAACATTGGATTTCACGTGTAATTGTGTTTTAGATTTAATTTTATAGAAACTAAAATAATTCTTTTTTAACCGGACATTAAAATCTTTTTGTTTTTTTTTAAAAAAACCTCTGTAACTAGAAGTGTATTTTTAAAATTGTAAAAGCTATATAAAATCTCTCTACCTTACCATGAGCTAATGACCTGTTTGGCTGTTTAATCCTTCTGAGAATCAAACTAAATTTAATCCGGTTAATGAGTCAATTCAGGTTCTTAATCAGCTTAGCCAGTTCATTTCTTCTATTAATTTTTTTCTTTAACTTGGATCGGTCTGAGTCTCTCATCAATTTTGGTTGATATGGGTATTACAATTATACATGTGTGTGTTTTATGTCAATATCAAGATATGTATATGTTATATTGTATTAAAAAAAATCTAAATTTTTTATAAATATATCTATATAATATAAAAATATATTTGGAACTAGGTTCAATTAGGTTATGATAATATTCATACTTTATTTATTATCAATTAAATAACATAAATATTCACTTATTCGGTTTGAATCTGATCAAGTCGGTATCATCTTCTTATCTTCCTTAAATTCACATCCCTATTGGACAGGGTAATGATAGTTTTAAATTTTGTTGAGGGTATCATTTTCTTATCTTCCTTTTTTTTTTTAATTCAATATTGTTTATTCTTGGATTTAAAATTATAATTTTTACATGTTAATATAAAGAAATTAAAAAATAAATATTTTAATATATTTTCAAATAAAATTAATTTTAAAAAATATTTTACACTGTAATAATAAACTTACAATACGAGGAAAATATCCCACCATTCTATCAATCCAAGATATTCAAACTTATCTTGTCAGTCACAATGGATTTTTGAGACTCGTTTTTTTTATTTTATTTTTTTTGTGTACAGATTGATCAAGAACACAACAAACTAATAGCAATAAATTAAAAAATTAAAATGGGCAAACGAATGAGTTATGCTTGCTGCATTTACAGGCCCAAAAGTTCTCTTAAAGGTGAGAAATCCACTTTCCTTGTGTTCCATCGAGTACCGAAACAAACGATTTTTTCCAGATGTGCAAGAAGGAGAGCTGGCAATTGACATAAACTGCAGTACCGAGGTTAACTCAAGTGTCCTTCGTGTTTTTTTATATTTTAAAAATGTTTTTATTTTTTTTAAAATAATATTTTTTGATATTTTTATATTATTTTAATGTATTAATATCAAAAATAATTTTTTAAAAATAAAAAAAATATTATCTATCTATCCATCAAGAATTAGAAATGATATCAAAATTTCACTTAATGTGTTGATTGGTTGCTTGAATTGATTTATTTAAAAAAAATAAAACAAATAATTAATTTAATTGACTAATTAAAAATTTAAGTTAACTTGTAATTCAATTCATCCGAGTAAAAAACATTAACAATTAAATTTTTTTATAAAATAATATTATTTTTTTAAAAATTAATTTATCAAATTTATGACTTGAACCAACCATATATCAAATTTTAATATTATAGATTTTATGATTGTTTAAACTATATATTAATTTTTTTATTTTTTAAAATTAATTTTTAATTTTAGTATATTAAAATAATTTAAAATTATAAAAAAAATTAATTTTAAAAAATTCATAAACTTTTAAAATCACTCTTTCTACACAAAAACAAACTCTTGTGATGAAGCCCATCAGCCATGAAGAGACCTGTTTCAAATTTTAAGACATCTAGGCTTCTAGCTAAATGGTCACTCATTTTTATTCCTATTTTGCCCATGCAAAAAGGTTAAAAAAAAGAATGCCATCCCTGAAAGGAAGGTCACTAGTGTAAATCAATAAATATTCCTTCCAACAATTATAACTGCCAGAGCTCAGTGACTCTCAGTCTCTCACACACCTAACACGCTTGTACAGTTGTACGTTGTACACAGAACCCAGACAGTCTCTCTGTTTTTCTTTCTTCTATGCAAATCTTTTTCTCTGTATTTGTTTTTCTTAAAACGAAAAAATAAAGACAAAACCCTGACTCCTTGACATTGTCACGGCAAAATGTCGTCGAATGGGAAGGGTAAGGCCGTCGCCTCCGGCGGAGGAGAACGGAAACGTGGCAGTGGTGGTGATGACGATAAGACTGGTGGTGGAAATAAGAAGAAGAATCGCGCGGTTCTTCGGTTCTTCGAAGATGCAGCTGATTTTAGTGATCAAGATAGTGATCGCGACAGCGATGATAGTGATCTTAATTTCGACATTGAAGGTTTTAAAAAAATTTCTCATTTCGGATTATTTTTATGCTCGACTCTCCTGGGGTCTTGAGCTGGTAAAGCGGTGGTGTTTTTAAGGTTTTTGAATTTTGATTTGTAAAGTTTGACATTTTAGGGTTTTGACTGAAAATGAGACTGGCACTTGGTGGCTTAATGTGTTTTTTTTGGCGGTGCATGTTGAATTTTTGGTAATCTTTGTTTGAGTATTGATTTTTCAGGTAAGGTTTAGGGTTTTGAGTGGAAACGTGTGTTGTTGTTACGATTCTGAGATGGTATAATGGGGTGTTTCACCTTTATTCTTTGTTACTTGTCTTGTTTTTGTGCTGCACGATGGTTCATTAGGGTTTGCTTTAGGGTCTTCTGTAAGGTTCTTTTAGTCTAGGAATTTCTAAAGAAATTTTGGGTTATTTGTTATCCCTGTGAAGTGGTTTTTTTTTCAGTCAAGGTTTTTGCTTTGGGGCTTCTTGGTCTTATATGAAAATGATGTTGCTTTAAGGTTAAAATAGAGTGTTTGTGTAAAATATGAAATGTATGGATGCTTTTTACCTGCTCACAGAAAATGGAAAGTGCCTGTGTTTTTAAAAAGTTACTTGTCTGTGCAAATTGGTCCGTGTAGTTGTTTTTGAGCTTGTTGTGCTGTAAAAATGTTCATTGAGGATACCGGAGTATTTACTTGTTGGAACTTAAACGGATTTGCTTGATTTTGCCACAGATCCACTGGAAAATTTAAAGAGATAGGATTTAGGAATCAATATTACAGAAAATTCAATGGAAAGATGGAAGCAGTTAGGGTTTGTTTTGCATTGCGGAGGTTCATTTTGAGATTTGTGTGCACAAAATGAGTAGTTTTGTTATATTGACCGGGTTTTGAGTTAAATGGAACACCTTTTTGGGGGGTCATGCTTGTACCATGTTCCTTTTCCATTTCCAATGATACAATATCATCCAGGTTACCTTGCTTCGCTGCTTTGGATCAGGAAAGCATATTTTACTAACTTTAATCTTCTCCTAATTGTGGAGAACAGATTTTATGGACGAATAATATGATGTAGAGTTGAAAGTCAAGAATGATCCACCAATATCCCAAAATGTTCCAATTGTTCCCAAAGAGGAGGATATGGATGAGCGAGAATTTGATAAGATGATGGAAGAGCGTTACAAGAACAATCCTAGATTTCGCTATGCCGAAGATGCTGATGAGGCTAAAAGATCCATGGAAAGAAATTTTCTCGAGCCTTCTGCAAAGGACCCAACTGTCTGGAAAGTCAAATGCATGGTAGGATGTTCATTATATAGGCAAATAGCTTGGTTCTTGCCATTGTATTTTGAATTGCATTCCTTAACATTCTCCTGCCATTGCCTTTACATGTTTTATTTGACTGACTTCTTGGTTGTAGGTTGGACGCGAGAGGCATTCAGCTTTTTGCCTCATGCAGAAGTTTGTTGACTTGAAATCTCTGGGTACCAAACTTCAGATAATATCTGCATTTGCCATTGACCATGTAAAGGGTTTTCTTTATATTGAAGCTGACAAGCAAATTGATATTATTGAGGCAAGGCACATTTTTTTTCATCGAATAAGCAATGAGGAATTTATCCTTTTTAGATTGTTTTGCCAGCAAACTAATATTGTTCTAATAATTCTGATCTTAGGCATGTAAAGGGCTTTGCAGCATATATTCTAGCAGAGTGGCACCATTTCCTAAAAATGAAGTGTCTCATCTGATCTCCATCCGGAGAGGTTGTAATCAAGTTACCGAGGGCACATGGGCTCGTGTAAAGAATGGGAACTATAAGGGTGACCTGGCGCAGGTGCAGTGCCAATGAGCTTGTTAGCTGATTCCTCGCTTTGTTCTGAAATTGAATCTGTCTTTACTCTGAATTAATTTTGTTTCTGTAGATTGTGGCTGTAAATGATGTGCGGAAAAAAGCAACAGTGAAGCTGATTCCAAGAATTGATTTTCAAGCGTTGGCACAAAAATTTGTAAGGAGACTTTTAAATAGCAGAGCTGATATCCTCTGCCTGTAATAATATAGTTTAGAATTTTGTTTGTTTTGTTTCGGGTCTTCAAGGTTAATGGTGGTTTCTTGCATTATGTTCCAATGGTAAAATAGACATAAATTGATTATATGGTAGTTTGAAAGTGATTCCCCTGCTTCTAATTTGCAAGGATACTATTGACAGTTAACCCATCCACATATCTATATTTTCAAACCTGTGTTCTATTCTGAAGACATTGTTTGCAGAATATAACATGCACATGGTGGCGAGTTTGATGCTTTACTTGTGATTTATATGGAAAGCATTTTTTGATCGATTTGCCACCCAGGGAGGTGGACTTGCAAAGAAGAAAGCTGCCATACCAGCTCCAAGATTGATCAGCTCAAGTGAACTTGAGTAATTTCCAAGTCCCAGATATCTTAGTTTATTTAACTTCTAATGTCATGACTTCTGACATGCAATTATATTTGACTTGTATAGGGAGTTCCGGCCTCTTATTCAATATAGACGTGACCGTGATACTGGCAAGATGTTTGAGGTTCTTGATGGCTTGATGCTCAAGGATGGATATTTATATAAAAGAGTATCTATAGATTCTTTAAGCTGCATGGGTGTTATACCTTCAGAAGAGGAGTTGTTGAAGTTCAAGCCTTCTGAGAATAATGAATCAGAGAATTTGGAATGGCTTGCGCAGATTTATGTTGGACAGAAGAAAAAACAGGTAATTGGAAATGAGAAAGGTGGTGATAAAGGAGAAAGCTCGTTATCATCTGGGCAGAAATTTGAACTGTACAATCTTGTGTGTTTTGGGTAAGTTCTACACCAATTAGTGTTTTTTTGTGATCTGATTATATGTATTTATTTACAATGACTTCGTATTATTGGCTTGCAGCCGCAAAGATTTTGGTCTTGTTGTTGGTATGGAGAAAGATGATTCTTACAAGGTATGGAATCTAGTTTACTTGCCTTGCGGCATTGCTTATGGCATTTAACTCTCTTTAATGTTCTATGTGAGGATTAGTATTCTTTATAATATAACTTGTCCATTTCTCCAGATTCTAAAACATGGACTGGAAAAACCTGATGTGGTGACTGTTGCATTACGTGATCTAAAGAATGGGCTCACTGATATGAAGTTTACTGCTTTAGATCATCACAAGAAAACCATATCAGTTAATGATTCTGTCAAGGTTTTGGAAGGTCCATTGAAGGTTTGGCACCAATTTTTCTTCTGTTTTTTTTTCTTTTTTTAAAAAATGTTAATCTGAAGCGAGTATGCCATGCTAGGCTAGAGGCTATCATGCAGTTGCTCTTTGCAGGATAGGCAAGGAATTGTTAAGCAAATCTACCGAGGCATCATATTTATATATGATCAGAATGAAACAGAAGATGGTGGTTATTTCTGTTCGAAAGCTCAAATGTGTGAGAAAATCAAGCTTTCTTTTGATGCATGCTGTGGAAAGGTTGTACATTTTGAAAAGAGTAATCACATCATTTTGTCTACGCCATCGTCTTCCCTTGAATTGTTTCTGGTGCTTTGAAATGATGTTCTCTTTGCTTTCATTTCAGGATGGAGAATCAGGCTCTTTAGATTTTGAAGATTTCCCATCATCTCCCAAATCCCCCTTATCACCTAAAAGACCATGGCAAGCGAGAGAAAATAACCGTAACTGTATGTATTATAACTGTGCTATTTATAGTTTTGTAAATCTATTTTCAGTTTTGACACCATTGTTAAGTTTCTCTTACTGGCTTTGTTTATTTCTTTGCAGTCAACCAAGGGGACAAGGATGGATTGTTCTTCATTGGTCAAACCTTGAGAATTCGAATAGGACCTTTGAAGGGGTATCTATGTCAGGTCTTGGCCATACGCTATTCTGATGTTACTGTGAAGCTTGGTTCTCAGCAGAAAGTTCTTACAGGTTCATAACAAAAAAGCTACTTTTGGTTCTGTTTGATTTTGAGTTTACCAACTTTCTAATGTTTTTGGTTAATGTTCCTGAAGTTAAAAGTGAGCATCTTTCTGAGGTTCGTGCAAAGAGCTCTGCCGTGTCTGTAAGGTGCATATTTTATAGCTAATCCCATTTGTCTCAGCTTGTTTCATAAGTATGATTTGGATAGCCTTTTGAAGTTGCTCTGAAGTGGTACTTTTATATCTATGATAGTGATGAACCTGGATCCAGCTCTTTCAAACCATTTGATCTAAGCGGAACTGAAGGTGGTTCTGGAGGTGGGAATTTGATTACTCTCGTAACATAAACAATTTCTGATGATATTTTTGTTAAAGTGTCATCAATTTATACGTAGCACGGTATTTATGTGGTGCACAATCTTAATAAGTTTGTTCTCTCTCTCTCTCTCTCTCTCTCTTTTTGACATGATATCTGAGATGTGTACTTTCGTTTTTAACTTTG
>Ga0307515_10007744_pt1 | contig 21142 bp, 17 predicted proteins | sample 17_EM_MG_FD_194513 | JGI IMG/M metagenome (GOLD analysis project Ga0307515, IMG submission 194513) | Populus trichocarpa ectomycorrhiza microbial communities from riparian zone in the Pacific Northwest, United States - 17_EM | ecosystem: Host-associated > Plants > Roots > Unclassified | place...
TCTTCCTCTGCTGCTCAAAATTGCAGCAGAGTAGGTCGCTCACCTGGCTCAGTTTTAGATCGGCATACCCGTCAAAAGTGGCTCAGTTTTCGGTCGGCGTCAACAACCTAGCGGCAATCTCAGAAGTGGCATTTGCTGAGAGAGTTTTCAGTTCAATTGAGAACCTACAAACGGAAATCCGGCCACGGCCACCGAAGGGCCGGACTCGCTACGAAATCGATATTTGCGTCAAGCGGGCTTGTCTCTGCAACACTCTGCTCGTGTTGTGCGCCCAAGAGCGAAACACCCGGATAGCCCGGGCGTTTTCGCCATCTGTGTCAGCTGTTCTTCACTTACTCGGCACAGTTATCACTTTCCGTGTCGCCCGACATTGTCAGGCGCAACTGATCGGCCACCTAGGTTTGGCACAGACAAAGCTCGTTGAGAAAATCCAACGAAATTGCGGACAGCAGTCCAACGATTTCCGCTCAAGTCCAACTATTTCGGTGTCCTCTCAACCTACACCGTCAAACGTCGATGTTCGCCGCCCTCAAAGCATTGGCCTCAATGAACTCGCGCCTGGGTTCTACCTCGTCGCCCATCAGCATCGTGAACACGCGATCGGCTTCGATCGCGTCGTCGATCTGCACTCGCAGCAGGCGGCGCACGGTTGGGTCCATCGTGGTTTCCCACAGCTGCGAGGGATTCATCTCGCCCAGACCCTTGTAGCGCTGGCGGCCGACGGCGGACTCGGCTTGTTGCAGCAGCCAGGCCATGGCCTGGCGGAAGTCGCCAACCTTGGCTTCTTTCTGCTTTTCGCCTTCGCCGCGCTTGACGACAGCCTCGGCGCTGACCAGTCCCTTGAAGGTGAGGCCGGCTGTGCTCAGTGCTTCGTAGTCGGCACCGTGCACGAAGTCGGCAGTGATCACGCTGCTCTTTACGTTGCCGTGGTGCATGCGACTGATGCGCAAGATGTGCTTGTCGGTGCGGGCGTCGAACTCGGCGGTGACCTCGGCATCGTGCAGCGCGGCCTTGAGGGCGGCGGCGGATTCTTCAGCGGATTCGAGCGTGTCGAGCTTGAGCACCAGGCCGTTGGCCATGGCGCGCAGGCCTTCGACATCCATCCATTTGCTGAGGCGGTCGACCACGTTGTTGGCCAGCACGTATTGGCGGGCCAGCGTGTCGAGCGTGTCGCCTTGCAATACAGCGCCGCCGACACCGGTTTCGAGCTTGGCGTCTTTGAGCGCCACCTTGAGCAGGTAGGCGTCGAGTTCGGTACCGTCTTTCAGGTACTGCTCTTCCTTGCCGAGCTTGACCTTGTAGAGCGGCGGCTGGGCAATGTAGATATGGCCGCGCTCGACGATCTCGGGCATCTGCCGGTAGAAGAAGGTGAGTAGCAGGGTGCGGATGTGTGCGCCGTCCACGTCGGCGTCGGTCATGATGATGATGCGGTGGTAGCGCAGCTTGTCGGGGTTGAATTCTTCCTTGCCGATGCTTGTACCAAGCGCGGTGATCAGCGTGAGGATTTCATTGCTGGTCAGCAGACGCTCGAAGCGGGCACGCTCCACATTCAATATCTTGCCGCGCAATGGAAGGATCGCCTGAAACTTGCGGTCGCGCCCCTGCTTGGCCGAGCCGCCGGCGGAGTCACCCTCGACGATGTAGATCTCGCACAGCGACGGGTCTTTCTCTTGGCAGTCGGCCAGCTTGCCGGGCAGACCCATGCCGTCGAGCACGCCTTTGCGGCGCGTCATCTCGCGGGCCTTGCGGGCAGCTTCTCGCGCACGTGAGGCGTCGACGATCTTGCCGCAAATGATCTTGGCGTCGACCGGGTTCTCGAGCAGGTAGTCGGTGAGCGCCTTGCTCACCACGTCTTCGACCGGGCCACGCACTTCGCTGCTGACGAGCTTGTCTTTCGTCTGACTGGAGAACTTCGGTTCGGGTACCTTCACGCTCAGCACGCAGCACAGGCCTTCGCGCATGTCGTCGCCGGTGACTTCGACCTTGGCCTTCTTGGCAAAGTCGTTGTCGTCGATGTACTTGTTGATCACACGCGTCATCGCGGCGCGCAGGCCGGTGAGGTGGGTGCCGCCGTCACGCTGCGGGATGTTGTTGGTGAAGCACAGCACGTTCTCGCTGTAGCCGTCGTTCCATTGCATGGCGACGTCGGCGGTAATGGTCGTGCCCTGGTCGCTCATCTTCTCGCCCATGGCGCCGAAGATGTTGGGGTGCAAGGCTTTCTTGCCGGTGTTGATGAACTCGACGAAGCCTTTGACGCCACCCGCATAGGCAAAAATGTCTTCGCGGTTGTTGCGCTCGTCGACGAGGCGGATCTTCACGCCGTTGTTCAGGAAGCTCAGCTCGCGCAGCTTCTTGCTCAGAATGTCGTAGTGGAAGTCGATGTTGGAGAAGATCTCCAGGTCGGGCAGGAAGTGGACCTCGGTGCCGCGCTTCTCGGTCTCGCCGATCACCTTCAAGGGCGACACGTCGAAGCCGTCGCGCTTTTCGAGCAGGCGGTCTTGCGGAATGCCTTGCTTGAATTCCATGAAGTGCACCTTGCCGTCGCGGCGCACCGTGAGGCGCAGCCACTTCGACAGACCATTGACGCAGCTCACGCCCACGCCGTGCAGGCCGCCCGAGACCTTGTAGCTGTTCTGGTTGAACTTGCCGCCGGCATGCAGCTCGGTCAGTGCGATCTCGGCGGCACTGCGCTTGGGCTCGTGCTTGTCGTCCATCTTCACGCCGGTGGGGATGCCACGGCCGTTGTCGGTGACGCTGATGGAGTTGTCGGAATGGATGGTGACGACGATGTCGTCGCAATAACCGGCCAGCGATTCGTCGATCGAGTTGTCGACCACCTCGAACACGAGGTGATGCAGGCCGGTGCCGTCGGAGGTGTCGCCGATGTACATGCCGGGGCGCTTGCGCACGGCTTCCAGGCCTTCGAGTATCTGGATGCTGCCTTCGCCATAGGCGGCACTCGAAGCAGCGTAATCGGCTGCCGTGGCGGCTTTCTTGGCGGCGTCGTCTTCGGGGAGGTTTTGCACGTCGGTCATTGCTGCTAGAGGCTCACGGTTCGGGCTGCATCCACTGCGTTGCAGCCCCGGTAAAAGCGTTGAAGCGGGCCAGAGCCCGCTTTCAGTCAGATGAGGCCATCGAGGCCGTTTTAAATGCGCATCGGCATCACCACGTACTTGAATCCGGCCTGCTCGGGCACGGTGATCAAGACGCTGGAGTTGGTGTCTTGCAGTTCGAGCTTGACCATCTCGACGCTCATGTTGGCCAACGCGTCCATCAGGTAGGTGACGTTGAAGCCGATCTCGATGGCATCTCCGGCGTAATCGATCTCGAGCTCTTCTTTCGCTTCTTCCTGCTCGGCATTGCTCGAGGCGATGCGCAAGGTGCCTGCCTCGATGTTGACACGCACGCCCTTGAACTTCTCGCTGGTCAGGATGGCGGCCCGCTGCAGGCTCGCGAGCAGCGGCACCCGGCCGAGGGTGATGTGGTTCTTGTGGTTCTTCGGGATCACACGGTTGTAGTCGGGGAACTTGCCCTCGACCAGCTTGGTCACGAACTCCATGCCGCTGAAGCTGAACTTGGCCTGGTTGCCGGCAAAGCGCATCTCGATCGGCCCGCTGTTGTCCCCGTCCTTTTCGTCCTTCAGCAGCCGCTGCAGCTCGAGCACGGTCTTGCGCGGCAGGATGACCTCTTGCTTCGGGATCTCGACATCGAGCGTGGCCTGCGCCAGCGCGAGGCGGTGGCCGTCTGTCGCGACCAGCGTGAGGTTCTTGCCTTCCGCCACGAACAAAATGCCGTTGAGGTAGTAGCGGATGTCATGCACCGCCATCGCGAAGTGCACCTGGTTGATCAGCAGCTTGAGCGTCTTCTGCGGCACGCTGAACATGGGACCGAAATCGGCGGCCTCTTGCACCAGCGGGAAGTCATCGCTCGGCAGTGTTTGCAGCGTGAAGCGGCTCTTGCCGCCTTGCAGCGTGAGCTTGTTCTGGCTGGAACTCAGCGTGACGATCTGGTCGTTCGGCAGCGAACGCAGGATGTCGATCAGCTTGCGCGCGCCGACCGTGGTGCTGAAGTTCGTGGCGTCGCCATCGAGGTCGGCCATGGTGCGCACCTGGATCTCGAGGTCGCTGGTGGTGAACTCGATCTGCGAGCCGGTCTTGCGGATCAGCACGTTGGCCAGGATGGGCAATGTGTGCCGGCGCTCGACGATGCCCGAGACGGCTTGCAGAGCACTCAGAACTTTTTCTTGTGCTGCCTTCAAGACAATCATGTGAACCTCTTAATTTAGTCGTCTTAGTAGAGGACGACGTTTTCTGTGGAGAACGTCATTTTCCCCTTTTCCATCAACCGCTTATCTTGCCGCCAACCCTGTGCGCGAATGCCCCGCAAAGACGGGAGTCGCAGACAACAACTTTGAACAAGTGACGAAGCCTGTGGACAGCTCGAGAGTTGTCATGAAGTTGTCCCCAGACTTGTGACTTGACATTGCGCTCAACCCTTCAGTGTTTGTTCCAGCACGTGCAGCTGCTGGTTGAGTTCGGTGTTCTTCTGGCGCTCGGCAGCGATTTTGCGCACCGCATGCAGCACGGTGGTGTGGTCGCGGCCACCGAAGAGTTCACCGATCTCGGGCAGGCTCTTCTGCGTCATTTCCTTGGCGATGTACATGGCGATCTGGCGCGGGCGGGCAATGCTGGCCGGGCGCTTCTTGCTGTACATGTCGGCGACCTTGATCTTGTAGAAATCGGCCACGGTCTTCTGGATGTTCTCGACACCGACCTGGCGGTTCTGGATCGACAGCAGGTCTTTCAAGGCCTCGCGCGCGAGCTGGATGTTGATGTCCTTCTGCGAGAAGCGCGAGTAAGCCAGGATCTTGCGCAGCGCGCCTTCGAGTTCGCGCACGTTGGCGCGCACGTTCTTCGCGACGAAGAAGGCCACGTCTTCGGGCATCGGCGTGCCTTCGAGGTCGGCCTTGCGCATCAGGATGGCCACGCGCATCTCGAGCTCGGGTGGCTCGATGGCGACCGTGAGGCCGGCGTCGAAGCGCGAGGTGAGGCGCTCGTCGATGTCCACCAGCCCCTTGGGGTAGGTGTCGCTGGTCATGATGATGTGGGCCCTCTTGGCCAGCAGCGCTTCGAAGGCGTTGAAGAATTCTTCCTGCGTGCGCTCCTTGCCGGCAAAGAACTGCACGTCGTCGATCAGCAGCAGGTCGAGCTGGTGGTACTTGGCCTTCAGTTCGTCGAAGGTCTTGCGCTGGTAGTTCTTCACCACGTCGGTGATGAACTGCTCGGCGTGCAGGTACAGCACGCGGGCGTCGCTGCGATCGGCCAGCAGCGCATTGCCGACGGCATGCACCAGGTGGGTCTTGCCCAGGCCGACGCCGCCGTAGATGAACAAAGGGTTATACATCTGGCCGGGCGCGCCGGCGACGTGCAGAGCCGCGGTGCGGGCCATCTGGTTGGCACGGCCGGGCACCAGCGTGTCGAAAGTGAGTGCCGGATTCAGGCGGTGGCGCGGCAAGGAGGCCGAATTGGTGTCACCTGACAAGCGGGCCGATGTGGGTGACACGCCAGCTCCGTTGCTGTGGCCATGGCCATTGAAGACTTGCGTGGCGGGCACCGGCCCGTTGGTTCGAACCGAGACAGTGGGAATGCGGACAGCTGTGATTTCGCGGGCCGCGAGAGTCAAGTCCAGGCGCACCGGCTTGCCGGCGAGTTCGCTCAGCACGGCTTCGATGCGGCTGGCGTATTGGTTGCGGATCCAGTCCAGCTTGAAGCGGTTGGGCACCCGCAGGGACACCACCGCCCCGTCGCCGCCGCCGTCGTCGGTGACGTCGGCAGCAGGCAGGGGGCGGATCCAGGTGTTGAATTGTTGTTCGGGCAACTCTGCGGCGAGTCGTTCGCAGCCGCGTTGCCAGAGATCAGCGCTCATATTGTGGAAAAGTCTTCTTGGAGCGGCGGGATTCTACGTCGCGAAGGATCGGAAAGAGATGGTTATCCACAGTTTTGGCGAGCCGATCAATAGCCGTGCGCGGGCGCATGCTGCCGTGCAAGTCTTTGACTTTGAAAGGGGTTTTTGGTGTAATAGTGGGTTTCCCGGAGCCCTTTTCGGGAACGTTCAATGACGGTGGGTAGCAGTAGAAGAGACGGGCCGCGGCGATGATGCTGCGCGCAGCGGTCGAGAGCTTAGCCCCGTTCAGCAGGATCCATCATGAAACGCACCTACCAAGCCTCCAAGACCCGCCGCGCCCGCACCCATGGCTTCCTCGTCCGCATGAAGACCCGCGGTGGCCGTGCCGTGATCAACGCACGCCGCGCCAAGGGCCGCAAGCGTCTGGCTGTCTGAGGCCGCTCGGCCTCGCAGCCGCACCGCCGGTCACGCTGTGATCGGTCGCATCGTGCGATCCGTCGATTTCGAACGCGTGCTGGGGTCACCCATCCGAGCGCGCAGTGTGCACTTTGCGGTGCACTATCTCGAAAGCTGCCCCAGCCGACCCGCGAAACCCCGTTCGCGGGTGCTTTCCACCGAGTTGTCAACAGATCAGGCACTCGAACAGGGCAAAGCTGTGGATGACTCCGTTCCGCGCACTTGCTGGCTGGGTGCGGTGGTGCCCAAGCGGCACGCTCGCCGTTCGGTGACGCGCACCTTGCTCAAGCGCCAGATCCGTTCTGCTGCGTCGGCGCAAGCGGGGTTGGCGCCTGGCCTGTGGGTGGTTCGGCTTCGCTCGCCTTTCGACCGTGCTGCTTTTCCAAGTGCGGCTTCAGACGCATTGGGAGCTTGTGCCGGCGCCGAATTGGCCGGCGTATTGGCCGATGCTGCACGCCGCGTGTCGGCCTGAGCGGCAGGACACGATGCTCCGCCAGATGGTTGCTCTGCCTCAGTGGCTGCTGCTCGCGCTGGTGCGGGCCTATCGCTTCTTTCTCAGCCCCTGGCTGGGCAGCTCCTGCCGCTTCGAACCCACCTGCTCGGCCTATGCGCTGCAGGCCCTCCAGCGGCATGGCGCCGGTGTCGGCAGCTACCTGACATTGCGCCGCCTGGCACGCTGCCACCCTTGGTGCGAGGGTGGCCATGACCCGGTGCCCGCGCGCGCTGGCGGCCTGTTTTCTTCTCTTTCCACCTCCCGCGAAAAGACTTCCCCATGACCGATATTCGCCGCACCCTGCTGTGGGTGGTGTTCCTGATGTCGCTCGCCCTGCTCTGGGACGCCTGGAACAAAAGCAACGGCCACCCGTCGATGTTCAGCCCGGCGGCTGTGACCCGGCCTGCGAGCACCGGCCCTGCTTCGACTGCGGCACCCCAGACGACCGGGGTTGCCGGTGCGACACCGATTGCTTCGGCAGCCAGCGCGCCCGATGCCAGCCTGCCATCTGAAAAGGTCACCATCTCGACCGACCTGATGCAGGCCACGCTGGACAGCAAAGGTGGCGAGCTGATACGTCTGGAGCTGCTGCAACAACACGACCAGCAGCACACCGACGTCGTCGATCACGTGATGAACCTGTTCAAGGGCAAGCCCGACGAACCGGTCGACCCGAAGGCTGCCAAGAAGAACGTGGTCCTGCTCGACCAGTCGAGCAGCCGCTACTACGTTGCCCGCACCGGCCTCTGGCCCGCGGCCGGCGCCGGCCCGCTGCCCGAGCACCACACGGTGATGCAACTCGTCCCGGGCGAACGCACGCTGGCCGAAAACGCCAAGCAGTTGCAGGTGAAGTTCGAGTCGCCCGAGATTGGCGGCGTCAAGCTCGTCAAGACATACACCTTCAAGCGCGGCGACTACGCCATCGAGGTCAAGCACGAGGTCGTCAACAACTCGTCGGCTGTGCTGAGCCCACGCCTGTACCTGCAACTGGTGCGCGACGGCAACCCGCCTCCCGGGGGCTCCAGCTTCTACAGCACCTTCACCGGCCCCGCCATCTACACCGAGGCATCGAAGTTCAAGAAGATCGACTTCAAGGACATCGACAAGGGCAAGGCCGAGTTCGACAAGAGCGCCGACAACGGCTGGGTCGCGATGGTCCAGCATTACTTCGCGACGGCCTGGCTGGTGGGTGGCAAGCAACAGCGCGAGTTCTTCGCCGACAAGGTGCCGAACGCGACCAACGAGTACACCGTTGGCATGTTCCTGCCGCTGGGTGAGATCGCGCCGGGTGCGACCAAGACGCTGGATGCCCAGCTCTTCGCCGGCCCGCAAGAAGACAAGAAGCTCAAGAGTCTGGAAGACGTGGCGCCGGGCCTCGATCTGGTTCGCGACTACGGCTGGCTCACCATCCTCGCCAGGCCGCTGTTCTGGTTGCTGACGCAGCTGCACGCGTTGCTGGGCAACTGGGGCTGGTCCATCGTGGCGCTGGTGGTGTTGCTGCGCATCGCGTTCTACTGGCTCAACGTCAGCGCCTACCGTTCGATGGCCAAGATGAAGGCCATCAACCCGAAGGTGATGGAAATGCGCGAGCGGCTGAAGGACAAGCCACAGCAGATGCAGCAGGAGATGATGCGCATCTACCGCGAGGAGAAGGTCAATCCGCTCGGCGGCTGCCTGCCCATCCTCGTGCAGATGCCGTTCTTCATTGCGCTGTATTCGACGCTGCTCTCCAGCGTGGAGATGCGCAATGCGCCGTGGATCGGCTGGATCACCGACCTATCGGCCAAGGACCCGTATTTCATCCTGCCGCTGCTGATGACGGCGTCGAGCCTGCTGCAGACCTGGCTCAACCCCACGCCTCCAGACCCGATGCAGGCCCGCATGATGTGGATCATGCCGCTGGTGTTCTCGGTGATGTTCTTCGGTTTCCCGGCCGGCTTGGTGCTGTACTGGCTGACCAACAACGTCCTCGCCATCGCGCAGCAATACATCATCAACAAGCAGCTGGGCGTGCTCGGAAAATAGCAAGCCGGTGAGCCCGAGCGCCTGCCGCCGAGGCAGCGCTCGGGAGCGCGTCAGAGACAATCGCCGGCATGCTGCCGCGCCACCACGATCCCATTGTTGCCATCGCCACGGCGGCAGGCCGGGGCGCCGTGGGCATTGTTCGCGCCTCAGGGCGCGACCTGCAGTCGCTGATTACTGCGGTGTGCGGCCAGGCGCTGAAGGCGCGTCACGCGAGTTATCTGCCCTTCGTCGACGCGCAGGGCCATGCCATCGACCAGGGCATCGCGATCCACTTCCCGGGTCCGCATTCGTACACCGGTGAAGACGTGCTCGAACTGCAGGCGCACGGCGGCCCCGTGGTCTTGCAGCTGTTGTTGGCGCGTTGCCTGGAGGCTGGGCGAGACATCGGGTTGCGGCTGGCCGAGCCGGGCGAATTCACCGAGCGCGCCTACCTCAACGACAAGCTCGACCTGGCCCAGGCCGAGGCGGTGAGCGACCTCATCGAAGCCAGCACCGAAGCGGCAGCACGCTCGGCCAGCCGCTCGCTCACAGGCGCTTTCTCGAACGAGATCGACGGCCTGAGCGAACGCCTGATCAAGCTGCGCATGCTGGTCGAGGCCACGCTCGACTTCCCCGAAGAAGACATCGACTTCCTGCAGAAAGCCGATGCACGCGGCCAGCTTGACGCCATCGCCACCCAGGTCGCCACGGTGCTCGACCGAGCCCGGCAAGGTGCGCTGCTGCGCGAGGGCATCCAGGTGGTGCTGGCCGGCCAGCCGAACGTGGGCAAGAGTTCGCTGCTCAACGCACTGGCCGGTGCCGAGCTGGCCATCGTCACGCCGATTCCCGGCACCACGCGCGACAAGGTGAGCCAGACGATCCAGATCGAAGGGGTGCCGCTGCACGTGATCGACACCGCCGGCCTGCGCGAGCTCGGCGACTCGGGCGACGAGGTCGAGCGCATCGGCATCGCGCGCAGCTGGGACGAGATCGCGCGCGCCGACGCAGTGCTGTTTTTGCACGACCTGACGCGCCTGGGCGAAGCCGGCTACGACCGCGGCGACGCGCTGATTGCCCAGCGTCTCGAGCCGCTCGCCGAACGAGTGGTTCACGTCTTCAACAAAAGCGATCTCGCGTCGGCGCCCGACACGCCCGGCACGGTCTTGTCGGCGCTGACCGGCAGTGGCTTGGCCGACCTGCGGAAAACGCTGCTCGGCCTCGCTGGTTGGCACGCCCAACCCGAAGGCTTGTTCATCGCGCGGGCGCGCCACGTGGATGCCTTGCAACGCACACGGGCCCATCTGGACGCTGCCCAGTCGCAAGCTGCATCGGCCGAGCCGGCGCTCGATCTGCTGGCCGAAGAGCTGCGTCTGGCGCACAACGCGCTGTCCGAGATCACCGGGCAATTCACGTCCGACGATCTGCTAGGCGAGATCTTCAGCCGCTTCTGTATCGGCAAGTAGCCCGGGCGCGTTCTTCTGGCCTGCCCGGGTTGTGAGGCGCATCGCGCGCGCCGATAATTGACGGCAGCGGTGCTTCAAAGCCCGCGGCCCTCTCACTTCGCGGCAACGACCCATCATGGACTTCAACGAGCTGGTTCAAGCCATTCAATCGCTCAACACCGAAGACGCCTTCCGCGCACGTCTGAATGCCGACCAGTGGCGCACCATCGGCCCCTATCTGACGCAGCACGATGTGCGTACCGGCGACCTCGTCATCAAGCAGGGCGACAGCGACCGCAGCATGTACTTCCTGGGCCGCGGCTCGTTGCAGGTCTTCATGACCGGCGGCCCGCCCGGCAGCAACCGCATCAGCATCCTTCGTCCCGGCTCGGTGGTTGGCGAGCCCGGGTTGTTCATCGACGGGCCGCGCACCGCCAGCGTCGAGGCGATGACGCCTTCCATCATCTGGGCCTTGCGCGGGCCGCGGCTCGAAGAGCTTGCCCAGCGCTCGCCTGCGTTGGCACTGGAGCTGACCCGCGCCGCCGGTGGCGTGATGGCCACACGCATGCGCTCCAACATGGCCAAGCAGACGCCGGTCACCTGAACCGGCGACAACGTGCGGTGGGGCCGCGGGCACTACCCGTGCCGCGCCCACTACAACGCCCTCAGGAGCGGCCGAGCAGCTTGCCTTCGGCCAGCGACAAGGCCTCCGGCAGGCCCGACAGCACCAAGGTGTCGCCAGCGCTCAAGGTCAACGCATCCTCGGGTTTGGTGACGGCGCCCGAGGCCCGCCGCACCGACACCACGCTCACGCCCACCGCATGCAGAGCCAGGTCGGCCAGCGTCTGGCCCAGGCTGGCGGCCGCCGCGGGCAGGCTCACGCTGAGCAGGCGGGCCTGCTGCAGGTCGTCGATCGTGTCGTCGTCGGCACCGTGGAAGTAGCCGCGCAGCAGGCTGTAGCGCGCATCGCGCTGGTCTTGCACCACGCGGATCACGCGTCGCATCGGCACGCCCACCAGCGCCAGCGCGTGGCTGGCCAACATCAGCGAACCTTCGATGGCTTCGGGGACCACCTCGGTCGCGCCGGCGGCTTGCAGGCGCTCGATGTCGCTGTCGTCCAGCGTGCGCACGATCACCGGCACGGTGGGCGCATGCGTCTGCACCAGGTGCAGGATCTTCAGCGCCGAGGGCGTGTCGTGGTAGCTGACCACCACCGCGCTGGCGCGTGCGAGGCCGGCGGCCATCAGGCTTTGCAGACGCGCCGCGTCGCCGAACACCACGCTCTGGCCGGCAGCAGCGGCCTGCCGCACGCGATCGGGGTCGAGGTCGAGCGCCATGTAGGGGATGCGCTCGCCGTCGAGCAGGCGCGCCAGGTTCTGGCCGCTGCGGCCATAGCCGGCGATGATGATGTGCGCCTCGGTGTTGATCGCGCGCTTGGCGATCGAGGTCATCGCCACCGACTGCATCAGCCAGTCGTTTGCGCTCAGGCGCATCACGATGCGGTTGCTGTACATCACGATAAAGGGTGTGGCCAGCATCGACAGCACCATGCTCGCGAGCACCGGGCTTTGCAGGTGCGCCGGCAGCAGCCTTTCCTGCGTGGCCAGGGTCAGCAACACAAAACCGAACTCACCCGCTTGTGCGAGGTACAGCCCCGTGCGCAGCGCGACGCCGGTGGCCGCGCCGAAGACCTTGGCCAGTGCCGCGACCAGCACGAACTTGAACACCACCGGCAGCACGCTCAGCGCCAACACCAGCGCCCACTGGTCGAGGATGATCTCGCCATCGAGCTTCATGCCGATGGTGATGAAGAACAGCCCCAGCAGCACGTCGTGGAAGGGCCGGATATCGGTCTCCACCTGGTGCTTGTATTCCGTCTCGGCGATCAGCATGCCGGCGACGAAGGCACCCAGCGCCAGCGACAAACCAGCGTGCTCCGTGAGCCAGCTCAGCCCCAGCGTGACCAGCAACAGGTTGAGGATGAACAGCTCTTCGCTCTTGCGCCGCGCCACCAGCGTGAGCCACCAGCGCATGACGCGCTGGCCACCGACCAGCAGCACTGTGAGCAGCGCGCCGGCCTTTAGTGCGGCGAAGGCCAGCTCGGTGAGCAGCTTCTCGGGCGAAGAGCCCAGCGCAGGGATCAGCACCAGCAGCGGCACCACCGCCAAGTCCTGGAACAGCAGCACCCCCATCACGCGGCGGCCATGCTCGCTCTCGAGTTCCAGCCGCTCGGCCATCAGCTTCACGACGATGGCGGTGCTGCTCATCGCCAAGGCGCCCCCGAGCGCCACGGCGCTCTGCCAGCTCAGGCCCCAGTGGTGGCCGGCGAGACTGAATGCCCATGCCAGAACCGCGTTTCCCGCGATGGCGATGGCAATCGTCAAGGCCACCTGGCTCAGCCCGAGGCCGAACACCAGCTTGCGCATGCTTTTGAGCTTGGGCAGGTTGAATTCGAGCCCGATCACGAACATCAGGAACACCACGCCGAATTCGGCCAGGTAGGTGACGCCCGCCGAACCCTTGGCCAGCGCCAGTGCATTGGGGCCGATCAGCACGCCGACGGCCAGGTAGCCGAGCATCGGCGGCAGGCGCAGCGAGCGGCACACCACCACGCCTGCCACCGCGGCGACAAGGTACAGCAACACGATTTCGAGGGTGGATGCCATGAGGGCCGGTTCGCGCAAGCTGCGTGCCTACAATCATCGAATCCTACTGGACGCCTCTCACGCAACCCGCTGCGCCGTGCCTGCTCAAGCCGCCCCCACCACTTCATTCGATGCCGAACGTGCGCTGCAGCTTGCGCGCGACACCTTCGACATCGAGGCCAAGGCCCTGCTCGGACTGAAAGCACGCCAAGGCCCCGAGTTCGCCGAAGCCGTCAAGGCCATGCTGGCCTGCACCGGCCGCGTCGTGGTGATGGGCATGGGCAAGAGCGGCCATGTGGGCCGCAAGATCGCTGCCACGCTGGCCTCCACCGGCACGCCGGCGATGTTCGTGCACCCGGCCGAAGCCAGCCATGGCGACCTGGGCATGGTGACGCCGGGTGACGTGGTGCTTGCGATCTCGAACTCGGGTGAGGTCGATGAACTCACCGCCATCCTGCCTGCCCTCAAGCGCGTGGGCATCACGCTGGTGGCGATGACGGGCCGTGCCGAGTCGTCGCTCGCGCAGCATGCCGACATCGCGCTCAACAGTGCCGTCGAACAAGAAGCCTGCCCCCTCAAGCTGGCGCCCACCGCCAGTACCACCGCGCAGATGGCGCTGGGCGATGCGCTCGCCGTCGCGCTGCTCGATGCGCGTGGCTTCAAAGAGGAAGACTTCGCGCGTTCCCACCCCGGCGGCAGCTTGGGCCGCAAGCTGCTCACGCATGTGCGCGACCTGATGCGCACCGGCGACGCGCTGCCGCGTGTCGACCCCGAGACCGCTTTCACCGAGGTGATGCGGGAGATGAGCGCCAAGAGCCTGGGCGCCGCGATCGTCACCGACAGCGCGGCCAAGGTGCTGGGCATCTTCACCGACGGCGACCTGCGCCGTTGCATCGAGCAGGGGCGCGACTTGCGCGGCCTGACGGCCAACGACGTGATGCACCGCAAACCGCGCACCGTTCGACCCCATGCTTTGGCGGTCGAGGCCGCCGACCTGATGGAAGATGCGCGCATCACGCTCGTGGTGGTGGTCGACGAGTCCGGCATGCTGGTGGGTGCCCTGAGCTTCAACGATCTGATGCGCGCCAAGGTGATCTGATGCGCGCGATCACGCCGGTGCTGTCGTTTGCGCCCGAGCTGCTGCTGAAGGCGCAGCCGGTGCGCGCAGCCATCTTCGACGTCGACGGCGTGCTCACCGACGGGCGCATCTACATCAGCGAGCGCGGCGAAGAGTTCAAGGCCTTCAGCACGCTCGACGGCCATGGCTTGAAGCTGCTGGCGCAAGGCGGCATCACGCCCATCGTCATCACCGGCCGCGACTCGCCGGCCGTGCGCCGCCGCGTGGCCGACCTGGGCATTGCGCACGCCGTGTATGGCGCGCACGACAAACTGGCCGCGGCCGAGGCCTTGCTCGCACAACTCAAGCTTGGCTGGGACGCCTTGGCCGCGATGGGCGACGACTGGCCCGACCTGCCGCTGATGGCGCGCGCCGGCTTTGCCTGCGCCCCTGCCAACGCGCATGCCGAGGTCAAGGCGGTGTCTCACCACATCACCACCGCCAGCGGTGGCCACGGTGCGGCGCGCGAGTGCTGTGACCTGCTGCTCACCGCGGCCGGCCGCTACGCGCCGTTGCTGCGCAGCCACCTCGTCACACTGGATGCCGGTGCCTGAAGCCGATGCGTTGAGCGAGCTCACGGTGCTGGCGCCGCCCGCACCGGCTTCGTCGGCGCCCCACGTGAAGCAGCCCTTGCGCTGGCGGCTGCTGCAGCTTGCCTCCGCTTACTTGCCGCTGCTGCTGATGGCCTTGCTGGCGCTGGCCACCTGGTGGCTGGTGAAGAACACGCCTTTGGCCGGCGAAGAGCGCGCGGCCGCGCCGGCGCGGCACGAGGCCGACTACGAGATGCACAGCTTCGCGGTGCAGCGCTTCACGCCGCAAGGCCCGCTGCGCGCGCAGATCGAAGGCGACACGCTGCGCCACTTTCCCGACACCGACACGGTGGAGATCGACAACGTGCGCCTGCGTGCCGTCAGCCCCGACGGCCGCATCACGCTGGCCACCGCGCGCCGCGCCATCGCCAACGGCGCGGCCACCGAAGTGCAGCTGCTAGGCGGCGCCGAGATCGTGGCCGAGGCCACCGCGACCGAGCCGGCCATCAATTTCCGTGGCGAGTTTTTGCACGCCTTTCTCGACACCGAGCGCGTGCGTTCGCACCTGCCGGTGACGATCACGCGCGCCGGCACCGAGGTGCGGGCCGACGGCATCGAGTACAGCCACCTCGACCGGCTGATCCAGTTCCGCGGGCGCACCCGCGCCAGCTTCGATCCCCGGGTGAAAAAACCATGAACGCCGCTCCGCTTGTTTTCATCACCGGTGCATCCAGCGGCATTGGCCAGGCGCTGGCGGCGCGCTTCTACCGGGCGGGCTACCGGCTCGCGCTGGTGGCGCGCCGTGCCGCGGAAGTGCAGACCTGGGCGCAGTCGCAAGGCCTGGATGCCGCGCGCTTTGCCGTCTACGGTGCCGATGTGCGCGACATCGCCGCCATCACCGGCGCCAGCCGGGTGTGCATCGAGGCGCAGGGCCTGCCTGACGTGGTGATCGCCAACGCAGGCATCAGCATCGGCATGGACACCGCCGTGCTCGACGACATCGAAGTCATGCGCGCCACCTATGAAACCAACAACATCGGCATGGCGGCCACCTTCCAGCCCTTCATCGCCGCGATGCGTGCGCGCCGTTCGGGCTCGCTGGTCGGCATCGCGAGCGTGGCCGGCATCCGCGGCCTGCCGGGGCATGGCGCCTACTGCTCCAGCAAGGCGGCCGTCATCAGCTACTGCGAGAGCCTGCGCGGCGAGCTGCGGCCGAGCGGCGTGAAGGTCGTGACCGTCGGCCCCGGCTACGTGGCCACGCCGCTCACGAGCGAAAACCGCTACGGCATGCCTTTCCTGATGCAGCCGGACGTGTTTGCCGACAAGGCCTTCCGTGCCATCACTGCGGGTGTGAGCTACCGCGTGATCCCGTGGCAGATGGGGGTGGTCGCCAAGCTGCTGCGTGCCTTGCCCAACGCGCTGTTCGACCGCGTGCTGGCCGGGCGCCCGCGCAAGCACCGCCAAGGTGACTGACCGCGCGGCAGCCGTTTCACCCCGTTGGCGCGGCTGCGGCGTAGAAGAGGCATCACAGTCCCACGGAGCCCCCATGCGATACCTCTTCACTTCGACCCTGACCTGCCTGCTGCTGCTCGGCGCGTGCGGCAAGAACCCGGCGGCCGACAGTGCCATGCCCGAGGCACGTAGGGCGATGGCGCCGGCTCCGGCCGCCATGGACAAGCGGGCTCGTGGCGATGTTTTGGCACAAGCGGATGCGCAGGCAGCGCCGCTTCGGCGCTATCTGGCCGTGCGACACGACCTTCAGATCCAGACCGAGGCGGATGCCGTCGAGACAGCGTGGCGCCAGGCCAACGAAGCGTGCGAGGCGGCCGGTTGCGAGGTGCTGGGCTCGAGCCTGACGCGTGACGACCGACGCCGCCCGGCCAGCGCGCAACTCGAAGCGCGGGTGCCGCCCGACAAGCTCGACGCCTTCCTCAAGCAGGTCAGCGCCCTCGGCAGCGTGGGCCAGCACAGCAAGACGGCCGAAGACAAGACCGACGAGGTCATTGACACCGACGCACGCCTGAAGAACATGAGCGAGTTTCGCGACCACCTGCGCAGCCTGATGGGCACACCCGGCGCCAAGCTCAAGGACCTGATCGAGGTGGAGCGAGAGCTGGTGCGTGTGCAGAGCGAACTCGACAGCCTCGCCTCGCGGCGCAAGGCCTTGTCCAACCAGACCGACAAGGTGCATGTGACGCTGAGCTTCAGTGCCCGCCCTTCGGTGCTGGAAACTGGAGTTTGGTCGCCGGTGAGCGATGCCGTCCGCGGGGCAGGGCGCATGCTGGCCTACAGCGTGGCCGGCTTGATCAGCTTTGTTGTCGCCGTGTTGCCCTGGGCGCTGATGCTCGGCCTCGCCGGGTGGGGCGCTCGTGTGTTGTGGCGTCGCCGGCGTGCGGCCCGCTTGGCCGCCGCGTCAGACAAAAGTTAGCCAGGCGCCTACGAACTGCCATGAAAAAAGCGGTGGGTGCCTGCGCATCCACCGCTTTCTGTTGAGCCCGCTTCAGTGAAGAAGCGGGCTCGGCTGAGGGCTTAGTAGCCGCCGCGGCCACCGCCGCTGCTGCCGCCACCGCCGTAGCCGCCACCACCGCCGGAGCGACCACCGCCGCCACCGCCGTAGCCGCCACCACCGCCGCCGGAGCGACCACCGCCACCACCGCCGTAGCCGCCACCACCACCGCCGCCGAAACCACCACCGCCGCCACCGGAACGGCCACCGCCGCCACCGAAGCCGCCACCACCGCCGGAACGGCCACCACCGCCGCCGCCGAAGCCACCCGGACGCTCTTCGCGCGGGCGGGCTTCATTGACAACCAGGGCGCGGCCGTCGAGAGCCTGGCCGTTCATGCCGTTGATGGCCGATTGGGCCTCGGCGTCCGAGCCCATTTCCACGAAACCGAAGCCCTTGGAGCGGCCGGTGTCGCGGTCCATCATCACCTTGGCAGATGAGACGGTGCCGAATTGAGCGAATGCTTGCTGGAGATCTTCGTCGCGAACGCTGTACGCGAGATTGCCGACGTAAAGTTTATTGCCCATGGAGAGCGCCTTTCTTTCCTGAAGAGACAGAGAACAAATGTGGAGCTTTTACCTATCCTGAACCATTCAAGCGAAGGCGCTGCATCCATACCGGGAAATTCCATTATCAAGTAATTGAGCAAAGCGGTGCAAATAGTGGAAAGCCCTGCAATACGCCTGAACTGGAAAGTGTTGTTTTCGGGGTAGGGCATTGGACACGTGCACGCCAAGAGGCGCCATCCCTATGATCGAAAGCGCGCCCTTCCTCACTTTTGTGGACGTCGTGACGGAACAATTTGTTCGGCCGGCTTGTCCGATCAGCCGTCGATTTAGGGTTTGGGTGGCGAACGAGGCCCCTGCACAGGGTTTTTCCATTTATCCCGCACCGGGAATGAGCAAAGCGTCCAAAGCGGGGTGCTGCACGGGCAGAAATCTCGCTGCCGGGTTTGCGCTATCTGCGTGGGCCGGGCCCGAGCCAGCAAAATGCCCCATGGACATCTACAAGCCCCTGGTCGCACTGCTCGCCATCGTCAACCCCATTGGCGTGATCCCTTTCTACATCCACTTCACCGAAGGTTTCACGCGCCAGCAACGCCAGCGGACCATCCGCGTGGCGGCGTTCAGCGCCTTCGTGGTGATCGCGGTCAGCGCGGTGGCGGGGCTGCGGATCATCGAGTTCTTCGGCATTTCGCTGGCCTCGTTCCAGGTCGGTGGTGGCACCTTGCTGCTGATTTCGGCGCTGCAGATGCTGAATGCCCAGCCGGCCGAGACCCGCAAGGAAGACGTGACCGAGGGCCGCGACAAGGTCGACGCCGGCGACAGCATCGCCGTCGTGCCGCTGACCATTCCCTTGCTCACTGGCCCGGCCACCATTTCGACGATGGTGATTTATGCCGACAAGACCCGCCACTGGTGGGAGGTCGCCTTCCTGGTCGGCTACGGCGTGGTGATCGGTCTGTCGGTCTGGCTGGCGTTCAGCGCGGCCGGGCGTATCGCCAAGGTGCTGGGCAAGACCGGCATCAACGTGATGACGCGGCTGATGGGCTTGATCCTCGCGGCGCTGGCGGTCGAGGTGATGTCCGACGGGCTGATCAAGCTGTTCCCGATCCTGGCCGGCACGGTGCGATAAAGACCGAACACGCGGCGCTTGGGCTGCTGCAGACCGCGCAGTGGGTCGCCGGCCGCTTCACACAGGCTTCATTCGCACTTCATGCCTGGGGGCGACATTGCGTCGCTTCAACCCTGGAGCCTGCATGAAAGCCAACCCCCCTGTCGCGAAAGCCTTCGCCATTCTCGTCATCGTCTGCCTGTTGATGTTCGCGCTCTGGCGCATCGGCGACCTGGCCGACGAACGACAGCAACGCTTCCGAGAAGCCGAGGCCAGCGTCGAGCAAAGCCAGGCCGGCCGTCAGGCGCTGCTCGGGCCAGTGCTGTACAGCCGCTGCGTCGAAGAGTGGGATGCCACCAGCGGCGAAGGCAAGGACCGCACGGTCACCACCGGTCGCCGCGAATTCACCCTCAGCGCCATACCGCGCCAGCTCGATGTGCAGGCCAAAGTGGCGATGGAGCCGCGCTACCGCGGCCTCTTCAAGATCAACACCTACGCGGCCAAGGCATTGCTCAAGGCGCAGTGGGCGCCGCTCGTTTCCTTGCGGCCGCAGGCCGAACATGCCGGCGGCCGATTGAGTTGCCACGCTCCTGTGCTGATGATCAGCGTGAGCGATGCGCGCGGAATTCGTCTGGCACGGGTGCAGATGACGAGCGACAACTTGGCGGTTGTGGCCGGCACCGGGCACGCGAGCAACCCACGTGGATTTCACGCTGTTCTGCCTGAGGCCGCGCGCCAGTCCGAGCAGCCGCTCCAGATTGAAGTGAGCCTGGAGCTGGTGGGCACATCGGATTTCGCGATGGCCCCGGTGGCCGACGACACCCGTGTGCAACTCGACGCGAACTGGCCGCACCCCTCGTTCGGCGGGCGCTTCCTGCCCGTTACGCGCGATGTGCGACCGGAAGGTTTCAGCGCCACCTGGCAGGTGTCGTCGCTGGCCACCACAGCCCCGCTCGATTACGCCCGCGGCGCTTCGCTCGGCACGAGCGACACCGCCGAAGGCAAGGGCATCGAATCGTTCAATGTGTCGTTCATCGATCCGGTCAACCCGTATTCGCTCAGTGACCGCGCCATCAAGTACGGCCTGCTCTTCATTGCGCTGACCTTTGTGGCCGTGGCCATGGTCGAGGTGATGCGCCGTCTGCGCGTGCACCCGATCCAGTACCTGCTGGTGGGTTGCGCGCTGAGCATCTTCTTCCTGTTGTTGCTCAGCTTGTCGGAGCATCTGTCGTTCGCGCTGTCGTACGGAGTGGCCAGCATCGCGTGCGTTGGGCTGCTCACCTTCTATGGGACGCATCTGTTGCGTGGCTGGCGTGCCGGCATGCTGTTCGGTGCGGGCGTGGCTGGTCTGTACGGTGCCCTCTATGCGCTTTTGCAGATGGAACAGACGGCACTGGTCATCGGCTCGGTGCTGTTGTTCGTCGTGCTGGCTGCCGTGATGGCGCTCACACGCCGAATCGATTGGTACGGCTTGTTGCGCGCACCGACACCGTCGGCGTAAAGCCGGCGCCTTCATCGGTGCGCGTTTGTGGTCATCAGCCGACTTCGGCCGGCTCTTCGGCCGCAGAGAAGCGCATAACCACGTCACCGCGCACCGCGGCGCCGATCACCTTGTGGATGAACTCAAGCTTCTCGATGACGGGTGCCGGCACGACGAAGGGGTAGCCGTCGTGGGAGCCCAGGCTGCGTGCCATGGCGTTGATGAATTGCGACACCGGCAGCCATTGCTCGATCAACGCGGGCTCGATGGACGGCGCAGCGAGGTCCATCGCCTTGGCTTCGACCGGCGGAGCGCCGGGCAGCGCGCGGTTCAGTTTCAGGCCCCACGCCGCGGCGGTTTCCAGCCCGTCTTGCAGGTGCATGTAGTGCGCCCAGCACTCGGCCCAGTCTTCCCATGGGTGGGCGCTGGCGTATGAGCTGACGAAGTTCTGCTGCCAGTCGACCGCCGGCGACGCATAGTGCGCGGCCAGGGCCTGGGCGTAGTCGGCGCGTTCGTCGCCGAACAGCGTGCGGAATTCGTCGAGCCATGCCGAGCCATCGACGAGACGGTCCCAGTAGTAGTGGCCGATCTCGTGGCGGAAGTGGCCGAGCAGCGTGCGATACGGTTCGTGCAGATGCGCGCGCGCCTGCTCGCGCTGCGCGTCGTCGGCCTCGGCGATGTTGAGTGTGATCACGCCGCTGTCGTGCCCGGTCATCACCTTCTGGGCCGGGAGCTGCTCGAGGAACTGGAACGACAGGCCGTGTTCGGCGTCTTCCGCCTTGCTGGGCACCGGCAGCTTCAACGACAGCAGGCTGTAGAAGAGACGCCGCTTGGCCTGTTCGATGAGCTGCCAGTACGCGAGGTTCTCCGGCTTGCTCAGCGCGGGCACGATGAACGTGGTGGCGCACGACAGGCACAGCGGGTTGGCCGAGCCGGTGGGCACCATCCAGT
>Ga0307515_10007745_pt1 | contig 21142 bp, 12 predicted proteins | sample 17_EM_MG_FD_194513 | JGI IMG/M metagenome (GOLD analysis project Ga0307515, IMG submission 194513) | Populus trichocarpa ectomycorrhiza microbial communities from riparian zone in the Pacific Northwest, United States - 17_EM | ecosystem: Host-associated > Plants > Roots > Unclassified | place...
ATTTGGCGAGCCCTGATGGAGTCCTCCACATCCGCGTTCAGGCGCGATGGTGCATGACGCATTCCCTCCCTTTCCCACCCCCCCCCCAAAAAAAAAAAAAAAAAAGAGTCAACCCACCTTGAACGTGACGTCGTCGGCTAGCTTCCGGGCTAGGATTTCACTGAAGATTACACCGAGAGAGTAAACGTCGGTAGGCAGATCGAACTCTTCTCCAAGAAGGATCTCCGGGCTCAGGTAACTGTTCGTTCCGCAGAACGTCAGACGCTTGACCTCGTCGGCATTCCGGGCTGCAATTCGTGCAAACCCAAAGTCGGTGATCTTGAGTCGTCCGTTCGGGGTGATGAGGGAGTTCTCTCCTTTCAGGTCCCGATGAATGCACCGACGGGCGTATAGGTAGGCCAGGGCGCGGGCAATATCGGTTGCGAAGGAAACTCGTAGACGCCACAGAAACGGCTTCGTTTTGTCATAGATATAGATGCGGAGGTTGCCTGTGACTGGTGAGAGATAATTAAGGAGAAGATGAGGGATGCTTACCGTTCTCAATAAACTCTGAAATAATAAAAATCCGGTTATCTGGAGGCAGTGCTCGTGAAATACCAAGGTAAGGAACGATATTTGGGTGGCGGGCCTCCCTGGGTCCATCGGTCAGCAGTCAGGCTTGCCCGTGGGCCTGTGGCTGGCAAGAAGGACTGACTCATGAGACTCCACTCCCTCTCAAAGTACTTTGACATATCGTATTCAGTTGAAGTAAGCAGTTCCTTGATCGCGAGGTCGATGCCGAGGTAGGTGGCTGCAATTCATGACCAACTCAAACGATGAGCATAAGCACCAGGGGCTCCTGCACTACAACGAAGCTTTATAGACACAGTCGGAGGGCCCAGAACCCAGCTTGAAGAAGGCGCAAAATGGGTGAAGGAACGGAGGGCCAAGGTTCCGTTCTCGCCTGCTGGAAGAGCAGTGTTAAGGTTTTCGAGACACCGGTTGGTAAATATGCTGCGGTGTTACGGAGGGTGAGGGAGAAGAGGAGAGCGTTACTTCAGAGGGATGATGAGTTTCCTTCAACGCGTGCCGACTTTGTACTGTTCAAGCCCTCGCTTATGCCAAGTAAGGTATCGAACCCTAGAAATATCTATAGCAATAATATCTGGCGCTAGTACAGTACTTGCAGAATATAATTCCGCAACTCTCGCTACGGACCGTCGTAATCGAGAGTTGGTTTGTCATCGAAGTCCATAGTAGGATGGGTTCCAAGGGGCCTGTGCAAAAGAGCACCACGCTGCGCACAAGGGCACGCACCACGACTCGTAGAGTTGGTGAGAAGGTTAGCAGCGGGTCAATTTGCACTGGATTGACGTGTACTACAAACTAACTACAAGTAAGAATCACAGAGCAGATCGACTGGGACCAGAGGTCTCGATTGCAAAGCGGGAAGCGGGAGACCGGCCTTTTCGTCGTCATCGAATGCCAGCAGACGTTCGTTTGATCGTTTGAGAGGTTGGAAATAGGCGACGAGAGGAGGTGTGTCGTCGCCGAGTATCTTGTTTACGGGCTGATGCTGTCGGCGTAGTTCAGGACGACGCGGAAAGGGCAGGCAGCTGACCACACAACCTGTCCTGCTCTCCCCAATTCCGTTAATTGTTTGGCCAAGCCAAACACGTCTTTTGCGTCTTGTATGTTGATTGGTCTGCTTCATACATGTATATTAGGTTCCTACTGCTAATACATGTAATCTGCTACGACTTTTTTGGCTCCATGTATTGTAAGCGGTGCACGCGCGGGCAAGTGGGCGAAGGGCTCATTGTGGCTGTGATGAATTTGGTTTGCGCAAGGCGGCCGGACGCCGATCGTGAAGTCTGGTCTCCGTGAAGTCTGGTCTCAGAAGCACGCCAGCGTTCAGCTTTCCATCTGTAGCAGAAATCCACCTCACACCTCACTTATCCCACGTTCCAAGTCGCTTTTAACGTGCGATCTGCACCTTCTCCCTTCTCCCCATCCCTATTCCACTCTAGTCTTCGGAGGCAAATCAACATGGCGATTCAAGCACCCAGGTCCACCCACTTGTGAGCATCTAGACAGTTGGCCCAGCATTGTTGTCTGACCATCGAAAAGCTTGCATTTAGATCGTGCGGCGCCTCGCTCCAATCTAGGTCACACTGCTGATCTTATGCGTCATACAGAAATCACTTTGCAAGGTGGTACGAATTCGGAGTATCACCTGATGTTGTTTGTGGGAAATCAGAATATAGAATTAGAGGCGGATGGTACCCGGACCTGGACACCAGTCCAACTCTCGTACGCCCCTCGTTCTCGCTGTATATATTTACTGAAGATTTTGTGTGTGTAGGGATATTTCTCCGACATCCGAGACGCGCGTGGAGATCCACAGAACCACCCGTATGCTATTTTGGAGGCAGAACCGACGGGAGAACGAAGTGATCGACCTACAAGCGATTTACGATGAATATTGGGACTCCACTGAGCATGAGTTTACTGTACTGAGTCAGTCGTGATGACCAATTAGTCCGCTCATGTCTAACAGCCGAGCAGAGGACATTGCCGTCGGAGGTAAACACGTATCCATAGAATTACGATTCTCTGCGAATGCTACCGTTCGTCACTTTACCACAAAGTACCTCAACCAGCTAACGGTGTCAGCATAGGCGGAATCTCTACGCTCGTCGCTCCAAGACCTTGAAGGATTGATGAAGGGATACAAACCGTTGATGAATAAATTCATGGAGAGGGCTGTGGAAAGGGGGATTCAACTTGGCGCTGTATTTGCTGAGGTCAGCTCGGCCCGTATGGAAACAGGCAGGACGTTGACACCCCTTAGTTCAATCCTATCGCAAAGGCTGTCCTCGGTGTTACCAAAGTCATATTCGAGGTTCGTGCTCTCTACTGGCGGATCAGAAGCAGCGGTAACGCTTGATCGTTCAGCTCTTGAAGGAACAAAACAAGTACGATCAGATGCCATCGGGCCTATTGGATCAGTTACAGCGCATCTCGCCTTTGGCGGAGAAGGTCGCAGACGAAATCGTAGGCGAAGAGACAGAGATCCTGGATAAAATATTCCCACGAATGTTCGAAGTTATGCAAAAGATCGCCAAATTTTTATGCGAGTACGCCAGGCGTGGGCGATTCAGTAGGCAGTCCCATTTGCTGGATTCTGCAAATGTTGATGATCGCAGAGCGAACAGAAGATGCGCTGATTCGTTCGAAGGACAAAGAAGTGATGGAACAAATGGCCGGAGAGTTAGCAAACGCCATTGAAGACTTCTTGCGTGCAGTCGAAGTCGAGGCTCTGCGACTAGTAAAAAGGAGTGGTAAGCATTCACTGTCCCAATAACGCACGAGTGCATTCTCAGTAGTTTCGTGTAGAGCTAGTAGAGCAAGATCTTCTACTCAGGCAGCTTAAACCCATCGAGACCAGCTATCACCGGGGCCTCCGCTGTATGGATGGCACCCGTAAATCCCGCCTCAAGGAAATCGTAGATTGGGTTGCCCATAAATCGGAAAAGAAAGACTTTCCTCAGAGCAATACATACTGGATCTACGGCTTGCCCGGAATCGGCAAAACATCGTTAGCTCATTCGATCTGTGCAAGCCTCCATGATCAGGGACAGCTTGCTGGGACGTTTTTCTGCCGGAGGGATGATCCGGACTTGAGCGAGCCCCGAAATATCCTCCCGAGTCTCATCTACAAACTCGCCAGAATCTTCCCCCCCTTTCGAAGCATCATGGCAAATTGTCTTCGTAACGACCCAAATCTCACATCTGAGTCAATGAAGGACTCACTCTTCCTCGAACTGCTCGATAACCTCCCTAGACGCCCAAACGATTCCCTCGTCTTTGTCATTGACGCATTCGACGAATGCGGCGACGATTGTAGTCGTCTACGCCTCTTGAGGCTTCTGACAGGCGCAGCTACACGTGCTTCGTGGCTGAAAATTATCATCACCAGCAGACCAGAAACCGATATCCGACAGTTCTTTGATGGACTCACCCAGTCGTCGTACTTGGGGTATGACCTGGCTACAGATCAAGAAGCTAGCGATGATCTGCGGGCTTTCGCTCGAAGCGAGTTTGGCGTGGTCGGTCGAAAATGGCGTCTCTCCGCGCCTTGGCCAGAAGAACCGCTCTTGATCAGAGTCATCTCTAGATCAAATGGTCTCTTCATCTTCATTAAGACTCTTGTTCTTGCCCTTAAGCATTGTAACGACCCCACAGAGTTTTTGAAGGCAGCTTCCGAAGATTCAGCTGGTGCTGGGTTGGAAGCTCTATATAGGCTTTACTCAAGTATCCTGGATTCGCGAATAGAACATAGGAAGGCCGAGTTTCGGCGGATGATTGGAGTCCTTCTGACAGCTGCTCCATACCGCGCCCTATGCGAGGAGACGCTTGCAGAGCTGGCGGGAGTAAAACCAAACCTCGTCAAAATGTTGGTGGATGAGCTCAGCTCTTTGCTATATCGAGACGAAGGGACCAATGGAGGGATTCGTGTCTGCCATTTATCAGTTGCAGAATTCTTTGTCAGCGACGACTGTCCCATCGACTATCAAATCAACCGCCAGAGTGCAAATATGCAACTGGGAGTTGCCTGCCTCAAGACGATGGTTCACCAACTCCGTTTCAATATCTGCGGACTCGAAGATTCCCGACTGGCTAATGCGGACATCCAAGATCTCCCATCCCGAATCATAAAGAACATTCCCGACTGCTTGCAATATAGTTGTCTTTATTGGTCAAATCATCTTTGTTTTGCTCCGGACAATGATCAGTGGGTGTGGAATAGCTTGGAGGAATTCTTTGAAGGACTGTGCCCGTTGTTTTGGGCTGAAGTATTGAGCATTTTGGGAATGGTTCCAGTGGGTGCTCCGAGTATTCGAAGGGTGATATCCTGGGCCAAGGTCAGTCCAGCTCCAGCTTGTATTTGGGGTATTTCTGATTTGCAGTAGAATGGAAATGCGACCCTTCTTGAGAGAATTCAGGAGGTTTGCCGTTTCATCGTCGTCTTTCGCACCCCCATCTCTATCAGCGCTCCGCACACGTATCTTTCAACCCGACCCTACCTACCCTTACACTCCACTTTATCAGACACCTTCAGCACTCGGTTCACTAAAGTCATCAAGGTGGTGAGAGGGGGATTGTTGTCCTGGCCAGCACCGCCATTGGATTGGATTGGACATACTGGCCATATCAGCTGCATGAGCTATTCCCCCAATGGGCGGCACATCATTTCCGGATCCGATGACAAGACTATTCGCATTTGGGATGCTGAGACTGGTGTTATTAGTGGTGAGCCCCTCAAGGGGCACACCGGCAGTGTGGAGTCCGTCGCCTACTCTCCCGATGGGCGGCGCATCATCTCTGGATCGGAGGACAAGACGATTCGAATCTGGGATGCCGAGACGGGTGCTGCAGTTGGCGAACCTCTGGAGGGGCATAGCTTGGATGTGTCATCCGTCGCCTACTCTCCCGATGGGCGGCGCATCGTCTCTGGATCGTGGGACAAGACGATTCGAATCTGGGATGCCGAAACTGGTGCTGCAGTTGGCGAACCTCTGGAGGGGCATAGCTCGCATGTGTTGTCCGTCACCTACTCTCCCGATGGACGGTGCATCATCTCTGGATCGTGGGATAACACGATTCGAATCTGGAATGCAGAGACTGGGGCTGCGGTTGGCAACCCTCTGGAGGGGCATAGCGAGGGTGTATCGTCCGTTGCCTACTCTCCCGATGGGCGGCGCATCATCTCTGGATCGGACGACGAGACGATCCGAACCTGGGATGCCGAGACTGGCGCTGCAGTTGGCAAACCTCTGGAGGGGCATAGATCGTATGTGTCGTCGGTAGCCTACTCTCCCGATGGGCGACGCATCATCTCTGGATCGCGGGACAAGACGATACGAATATGGGATGCAGAGACTGGTGCTGCGGTTGGCAAACCTCTAGAGGGGCATAGCTTGTATGTGTCGTCCGTTGCCTACTCTCCCGATGGGCGGCGCATCATCTCTGGATCTGGTGACAAGACAATTCGACTCTGGGATGCGGATATTGGTGCTGCAGTTGGCAAACCTCTGGAGGGGCATAGCCAAAGTGTGTTGTCCGTCGCCTACTCTCCCGATGGGCGGCACATCATCTCTGGATCAGATGACGAGACGATTCGAACCTGGGATGCTGAGACTGGGGCTGCAGTTGGAAAACCCCTGGGGGGGCATAGCTGGTATGTGTTGTCCGTCGCCTATTCTTCCTGTGGGCGGCGCATCATCTCTGGATCGCGGGACAAGACGATTCGAATCTGGGATGTCGATACAGGAGCTGCAGTTGGCAAACCTCTGGAGGGGCATAGCGATTCTGTGTTGTCCGTCGCCTACTCTCCCGATGGGCGGCGCATCATCTCTGGTTCTAGAGACAAGACGATTCGACGCTGGAATGCCGAGACGGGTGGTGCAGTTGGCAAACCTCTGGAGGGGCACAGCGATTCTGTGTCATCCGTCGCCTACTCTCCCGATGGGCGGAGGATCATCTCTGGATCTAGTGACAAGACGATTCGAATATGGGATGCAGAGACTGGTGATGCAGCTGGCAAACCTCTGGAGGGGTATAGCTCATATGTGTTGTCCGTCGCCTACTCTCCCAATGGGCGGCGCATCATCTCTGGATCTGATGACAAGATGATTCGAATATGGGATGCAAAGACTGGAGCTGCAGCTGGCAAACCTCTGGAGGGGCATAGCGATTCCGTGTTGTCCGTCGCCTACTCTCCCGATGGGCGGCGCATCATCTCTGGATCTAGGGACAAGACGATTCGAATATGGGATGCAGAGACTGGCGCTGCGGTTGGCAAACCTCTGGAGGGGCACAGCGGCTCTGTATCATCCGTCACCTACTCTCCCGAGGGGCGGCGCATCATCTCTGGATCTGGTGACAAGACGATTCGAATATGGGATGCAGAGACTAATGCAGGAGTTGATAGGTATCTAGAGGGAGGAATTATGAATGTGCTGTCCGCCGCTTCCTTTCCCAATGGGCAGCACAATGTTTCTGGATCTAATAGCAACACCACCCGTCTGTCGGAGCAATTTTCACATCAACCGCCCTCATCTTGTAATCCGCTCCATGCTCATTTTTATTCAAAGCCTGACTCACATGGCTGGGTCAGAGACTCAAACCGCGGCTTACTCTATTGGGTACCCCCAGATTGCCGTGGTGGCCTCCATTCACCCGCTCTCATTACAATCCCTCCTACGTCCCACTTTCGAACAGTCTTTCTTGATTTTGACGACTTTGTCTTTGGAACCAATTGGCCCCAAATTTTCAATGGTGCACAGCGGTAACTATTTTTTCCTTGTAAACTTTTGTGTATAATTTTGTGTATGAGAGACTTGGTAGTTAGTGAAGCTCGTTCCAGTTACTTGAACATAATGACCCAGAGAGGCCCTGTCATGGAACTGTCACAGGTAAGCTCTGATCAGTTTCATGTGACCTCAGTCTGCATGTGACCTGGTCTAATGTGACTTGGTCTGAGGCTAGGCCCTGTCACAGAAACCCTCCCCCAGTTCTGCAGATTGTTTGGCCAAACATGTCTTTTCACATCTCATGTGTTGAGATTGGGCTGCTTCACAAATGTATATTAGGTTCCTACTGCTAATACATGTAATCTACTATGACTTCTTTGGCTCCATGTATTGTAAATGGTGCATGGTACCATGCCAATTTGACATTTGTGCAACCCCACACAAAATCAAAGTTTGAACATGTGATGGACTTGGTAATTCTGATAATCTCTGACAGAGATTAGTGAATGGAAGCCAAGAGGGAATAAAGAGAAGTCTTGAGGCTCTTCTGTTTGCTGACAGAATTCAGGTTCTCCACTTGTCCACATGCGCTGGCAGGAATACAATCTCTGGGAGGAAGAGGAGGTGATGGGTATGACAACTTACAGGCTTGTCAGACCTAATTCCCAAGCAACTGGACAAAAGCACAACAGGCACCCAATCTGTCTTGGCAGCAAGCAATCTGACTAGGTATGACTCCAAGGGGGCTGACTGAAGTGGGGGTTTGGTCTGGCTGGCTAGCCTGGTGGTGCTATGGGTGGGGGTTAGCACATGAAGGTGGGGAAGTGATCCACACAGTCTTGAGGGCCAAGGTCTGAAGGGTAGAGGTATGAGCAAGCAGTCAGGATTTACAGTGAGTGAGGTGGGGTGCAATAACAAATGTCTATAATTGAAACATTGAGTGAGGTACATCCCTCATCAAGTCCAGGCTTAAATACAAAGTCTAAATTACATACATGCGGCTACAAGACTGCAGGAGGTGGTGGAGTGGGTGGCATTGCATAGGGCAGGTGGTAAGAAGCAGAGCTTGGACCCGACCACAACCTCCAAGTTGGTTCCGAGCGGTAAGTTCCTTCGGGTTCGCTAATGGTGGTCACGGATACCAGGCCTGGGAGTCCAGAAGACCTATGGCTCTGCTCCCGGGCCACTGCACTCGCCGCCGCTGTCCTCAGCGGGGACTCTTTTTCTTCTTAGGCCTTTCCCCCTCTTCCCCCACCTTCTCGGCCGTGGGACGGGACGACGTATGTTTTCTGCTTCCCCCTGGACAACACTAGCTGCTTCACGCGCTTGGTACGTATTTTTCGCGACTTTTGCGAGCTCACCTCTCTCTGGAACCGCCCCCTTGCACATGCAGCACCCCTCCCTCATGGCCGCTCCTTTGTCGCCCCGAGGCTGTGGCTTGGCCGCACCCTTTGTCCTCCCCTTCCATACATCACATCCCTTTCGTCGCATCACACTCTCGCAATACCCCCCAAGGTGCTGCACTCCGGTACGTTCTGCCCCCCTCGACTTCCTGGCACGCGTACGCGGCGATCCTCCCTTCGGGGTTGCGTCCTGTGTGCCAGAGAACTAACACCCTCACGGGTATTCCCCACATGTTGAGCATGGGTGCCCGGCTGGCTGGAGAAGCCCTCCCGCTTAGAGTGCGGGGGCCCGGTGCCCCGCCCCTCGACCGCTGTGGATTCGATAGCACCGCAGCTGTAGCCAGCCGCCCCCAAACACCCGGGCCTCGGCCTAGTCCCCACTGGTCACGCGCACCAGCTCTGCTGGTTAGGACGGACCAGTGGCCAGACATAAGGCAGCCCGGGCATAGGCAGGTCTTGGGTGTCACCACAAGTGCGCACCCACACCCACCTAGCCTGGAGTAGGGGCGACAACAGCATAAGACGTCCATCAGGACGCCATATTCACCTCCGGGGACGACCTCCCCGGGTGCTACTTGTGATGTCTATCGGACATCTCTGGCTACGCAGACGCTCCACTACGGTGGCCCGTCAGATCTGCCTCATGCGATCTGGGGTAGACACCTCCCCTTAACTGGTCAGTGGGTTATGCCACTTGAAACAACATAACTCGGCGCCGTTCGGGTCGAGATAATGGAAGGCCTTGGCCTCTGCGCGTCTCGGGGGGCAGTGTGTGCTGTGTCCGTTGGGGCCGATTCCCTGACATGACGGCCGCTGTACCTTAACCCGGGTAAATCAAAAGCGGTGCATCGGCGCCGTAATAGGATAGCAGTGCCCCATGTGGTCACCTATTGGGGATTCATTACTCTTGGGAGTCTTTCCCTCCTGTAGCCCGGGTGGGCACAGGTCCTCGCCCCGTGCCCGGGTGGTGCGGGGATCCCACCCTTGTGGAGCCCTTCCACAGCTGCGTGACGGCATACACGACAGCCTAAACATATAAACGCTGGTGGCCTGCCCCACTTGAAAAATAGACAGGTGGTTCTGGCAGTCGTGCTTGTCTCAACACAAGCACCCTCCAGGTCCGCATGCTTATGCCTACTACGCTTTGCGTGTAGAAGTCCTACCCACTGGGCCTTCGTCTCCCGCCCTGGACTAGGTTGGGCCTGCACTGGTTGGTCTTCGGACGCCCCAGTTCACATATCCAACACCCTGGCGAGCCTCACCATGCTGTTGACCCATGGCTGGCAGACCCGGGGGAGTGCATTATAGTTCCGACATAAGCAGTAGGACCCACGGGCCCTCCGCCCCGGATCAAATCCGAGTGACGGCATACACTTAAAACGCCGGTGGACGCTTCCCCACTTGAAACAATAGCTACCCCCTCATGGCGAAAGAGACTCACGGGCGTGCCTGATGTAATGCCCGGTACTAACGTGGTCGGCCCTAGCCAGGCCTAGCGGAGGCGGTGCATATGGGTCCTGGAGCCCGCATGTGCTTGACTAATTTTTTCTAAGGGCACTTACTTACCCACACCTATCTTTTCTTTAGGCACGTATTAACATAGTCTACGCTCACTCGCGGATAAACATGAGAACTGCCTCCCCCCTGGGGGCCAATCTGGTCGACGAGGCAGGAGCGGTTGCCATCATCAACTACTGTCTCTTCGGCTCTACACTGCGGCGCCCAGCGCCATCACCCCGACCCAGCCCCAAGCGAACCAGGCGAGCCAAGACGCCCACGCCAAAGGTACTACTCACCACCCCGGTTATATGCCCTCTGGACGGCGTTGTGCTCCGGAAGCGCACGTCGCCCAAAGTCGTCCCGCAAGTCACTCGTACCCCGTCCCGTGAAATCCCCACCTTATGGCGCCCACGCGCCGGACTCCGCTTCCCGAAAGGCCTCTGCTACCTGCATGCGGTCCAGGAACACAACTGGCCGTCTGCCTCGGTCGAATTTGGATATTACCCTACCGTCACTGACCTCCTGAACAGCCCCCTTGTGGAAAAGTTCAGCGCCCTTGTAGTCAAACAGGCCCCCGGACTCTACCATATGGTGGGACATTTCGAGCCCGGGGCCATATCGCTTTACAGCGCTGTGTCCTCTTGGACAGTCGGCGCGCACCTGCCTGGCCGCCCCCACCCTGGTCACAACGCCGGCTACCCTCAGCGGCCTGTGCCGGGTTTGCAGCACCCGTACCCGGCCCGTGGCCCCCCTCTTCCGCCCCAGTCTATGATGGCCCCGGCCGTCCCACTCGGGGTCCCAACCCCGAAACCGAAGCCAAGAGGCTATAAGCCGCTTAAGAGAGGGAAGGCGCCTTTTCATCCCTACAATTCCCGCAACAACGATCGGCGCCCCTCATCTCCTGCTGCACAGTGGAAGAAGGCCCTCGCCGACCCTCTGGAAGAGACCATGGACTCCCTTAAGGCGGAGTTAGATATCTTCCCATCCATATTGGCTGTGCCGGCTTGGAAAGATACGCAGGCCTGGCTGAAAGACGCCAGGAAACGAAAAGATTTTGACGGGAAAGAATGTATCCCGGCGCTCACAGAGTTCTTCACGACGGTCCTGAACAAGGTGAAGTCGGATTACGCCGCGATCCAGGAGGACGAGAGGCTGCGTGAGGAGACCCTGTCCGCCGAATCGGGCAAGTTGGTGGCTCTCCTGGAGCGATTTAAGCAGGTGGAAGCTGCACTGGAATCCCCAGTTCCCGGTTTCGACATCGATCAGGCGCGGGCTCTTTCCAGATCCCTGACCGAGCAGATCCAGGAACAGGAAAAGGTAGTTGACATGCTGGACGGGGGAGCGAACCCTGAAGAGACGGATATGGGGGACGATCCCATCGCTGATGGTGCTTCGGTCGTAGATGTCCCAGCCGAGGCTATCCCGGAAAAAGCGCCAAGGCCCTCGACCAAAGACTTGTGGCCAGAGTCTAACTACCAGAACTACGCTGAAAGGGTGGGACCCTTGTTCTCGACCCCGACTGGCAAGGTGCCGCTGGACAGCCTCTTTGTAAAGATGGAGGAACCAGTGGACTCCAAGCTTTATCTCCCGAGGCCTTTGGAGTTGTACACCGTAGACGAGTTGGCCAAGGTGGTGCCGAAAGGCCTACCCCGTTGGAATAACAGGTACGAGGACCCCATGGAGCCTGCGAAGAGCTGGACGTGGGACGAGTTCTCCCAGATCTATAACGAGCCGGGCTTCCACTTTATGATCGCCAGAGTAGCACAGGTCGGGCCGCAGTACAAGGACCCCAAGCTCAGTACCCTCCGCTCTAAACTCGCGACGCGCTGGCGATGTGCGGTCGCGCTACAGAAGATGGACCCCAGGCAGGACTGGATGCTATGCACAGTCCCTTCCGGTTCGGATGGGGAGAAGGAAGCCCTGAAATACGACCTGGTCAGGCTCTCGGAGGGCAACGCCGTATACGTTATTCGGAAGTTCGCCCCGGCGGGACGAGCCAGGGACTTGGAATGGGTGGTAAAGGGTTCTCTAGCAGACGACAACACCATCTACACTCAGATGCGTAAGCGCCTCCTAGAATTCGAAATGAGCGATACAAGGCTCGGATGGCGTGTCTTGGGCGTCCGGAAAGCAGGTGCCACCTCAAAGTTCAGAGGCACTTTTATCCTGGATTCCGCTTCGGTCTACTGGCCTTGGTCGATGGACTGGGGTCACAAGCACGGCTCGGTCCCCGACTCTTCACCCCTCCTGAACTTTGAACCCACCTGGAGCGCGAGACGCCCCTACGCGTGCCAGTGTTGTTATTCCACTGACCACTTTACGGAGGAGTGCCCGCTCCCGTTCATGAAAGTCGGCGGAAACAGCCTGGTTAGCCAGCCGGCCCGGACCCTCGTCATTAAGAAGAAGGCCGCGGAGAGAATCATCTCTCTGGACAGATCTGCGTGGGAGCTGCCCGTCCCTCCCGCCCCCGGTACACCTAGAGTCCCCCCTTCCCCTTCACGCCCCCTCCCGAGGGTCCCTCTTGCACGACCAACAGCTCCCCTGTCTGTCGTCGAGGAGTTGAGCTCAAGGATGGATACGGATGATGCGCTCTCCGTGGTGTCGGACGCGAGACTATCGATCGCCGCTCCTCCCCCCGTTGACGACCCCCCGTACCAGGTCGTGGATACCCTAGTCAGGTTCCTCAACCTGCAACTTGCCGGGAACATAACGCAGGGAATGGGTCTCACAGAGTCCAGGATCCAATTCCTCTGTAAATCTCATAAAGGTTCCCTGTCGGCAGTTTTGTCCTCTTTAAGGAGAGATGGTTGGCTTCCAGCATCAGTCTCAGACCAGGTCATGTCGTACGAATACGGCAGATTCACGGAAGGGGCTTCCTCTTCGCATGCAGGCGGTTGGTGAACTCCCCTCCAGTGCGAGAGAGTCGCTTTTACTGACATACACCCGTCTATGACACATTATTGCCCAGGCTCCAAGCCTTTAATTACACAAGGTGCTGTGCACCAAGTGGACCCCGCAGGCGGTGCTACTGCTGCGTGTACGAGAATTTATTGCCGTTTCCCACAAACGCTTCAGAACTGACGGACGCAGTAGATCAAACCCCGATCCTACTCCAGTCCATTCACCCCAACTCATCGGTGCCGAGAGCCGAAGGAGGCTCGGTGGCTACAAGCCGTTCGCACATCAGCGATACCCCCCCACCGGTGGTGGCGCCGATATCCCAGGATACCGCCAAGCCCACCCTGCAGTCCCCCCTCCAGCCCCTCTCTCAGGAGATCCCAGTCAGCCCGTCCAAGGTAGCCGTCGTTGCAGTGGCCTCACAACGCAGCGACAAGCATACCACGGAATACTCCTGGCCAGAGAGCCTCATGGACGTCGAAATGACCAGCGGGAGTGAGCCGGATCATACTACGCTGCTGCCCGACAAAGACATGAGTAAACACCCAGCAGTCCAACGAGCCTTGACCTCCTTGGCGCTTGGTCGAACCATAGAACAGGACAGAGACGATATCATGGCAGGAGTCCTGCTCCCTACCATCTCTCTCCCCCTCCTGCCCTCCTTGGTGCCCCTGGACGAGGAGGAGTCGATTTTGTTCTCGAATGTCAGGCCGCTGCAAGGCGCCGCGTTGGTTAGAGCAGCTGGTATTACTGCGGAAGACGTTGGTGCCCCATCCAATAAGAAGGGAAAGAAGCGAAGTGACGCGTGGCATATCCCAAAGGCCGTATCCCCGGCTTCGGACGAGATGTCCCCCCACACCGTAGAGCCGCAGTTCGACACTCGCTCCACGTCGGATACATACGAAGATCTACCTTTCTCGCAGAACCTGAAGCGAATGGTGTCCGCGTTCCCTTCCGTGAATGAAGAGCACCTGTCTCTCACTCTAGAGAAACACGACAACGACCTCCCGACCGCCCTGGCCTGGATGCAGACAATAGCAGAGATGAAACACATCAGGCGCACCCTCATCTCGGCTTACCCTACCGCCTCGATAGAGGAAGTGGAGTCAGCCGTCAAATTATACAAGGGCGACTTCATGCTGGCGTTTAACCTGCTAGGACTTAACCACGACCCCACGAGCGAATGGTCGGAATTCTCGTTCGTGCGGCGGAAAGGAGTAATGGATATCGAGGAGGAGGCTGCCGAAGTCATATACGACGACCCTGCGGCCCGCTCCTTCGAAAACCAATGGTGGCGAACTTGCATCCAGATTAAGAGACACAGGGTCTCCCACTCTGAGGAAACGGATCGCCTTTGGGGGAAGCTAGCACCTCTGGCAATTGCCCCACGCCCCATTTCCCTCCGGTTCCTTCGTTATGTCAACGACTTAGGAAAGTACAACATGGACCGCCCTGCTTTCGGTAAAGCCCTGGGAGTTCTGCGTGCACAAGACGAGTTCAACGGGCTGGTGGCTCTTATAGGGGAACCTGTGCCATGTTTCGACGGGAGAGAAGCGGACATCCCGGCCATTGCGATTCTACACATCCTGGTTGGTGATGGTCTGGCATCCCCGGCAGCTGCTGCTTGGCTCGCTTTGAGCGTATTCAAAGACAAGGAGTCATATGACAAGTACATTCCTCTTTTCTTCGGCTTCCCCGCTATAAGAAGGAAGATATGGAACGACAGGAACGTTTACATGGCGGCCAGCGTCAAAACCATTAGCAGGCAGGGCAGCGCTCCCAACTCCAGAGTAGATGTCACTGCTGCTAGGGACACTTACATGAGCGCGGTGCCGGGCACAATCAAATACGCCCTGGAAAAGCAGAAGGGGAAAGCGGATAGGTCCTCGCCTGAGGGGGTTGAGACAGCCGTCCTTTCACCTAAGAAGAAGAGTAGGAAGGCGGACAAGTCCTCCGTTGAGTCCCGAGGCTCCAGGAAAAGTAAGCGGGCCCGAGGTTTGTCTCCCAATGAAGATATCCCTGAGGAAGAAGGGGAACAGGACGAGACAGCAAGTGTCGCCTTGAAGAAGGTTCTCGGTATTGAAGAAGGCTGATGCCAATGCTGGACTGGACTAATGTGTCTCTATGTGGCTGATTTATGTAGTGTTCTCGAATTGTTATGTACCTGCGGTGCCCTAGACCCCATTGCGCCCCTGACGTTTCCCGTAGTTGTTTGACGATTTGCTGACTGTCCTTGTATGCGGTTTATTCTCGGCAAAAACCTGATTTTCTTCCCGGAACGCGCCCGTCCACCATAACACTTAGAGGGGAATTAGCCATGGCCCTCCGGCGTTCCCCTACCTACTGATCTGGTCACTTACGGGGCAATCCCCCTCCACAGCTCCATGGATTACAAACTCGCCACTTCAAAATGTCCCGCACAGGCTGTCGGCTACCCGGCTCAGGGCCGAGGGGCTGACGGTGACGGCGGAGGGACAGCGGGTACCTCCCTGGTTGGTGTGGTGGCGGCCAGTGTCTCAAACAGCCATTTACGCGAAAACCCCCACCCTGCACCTCCGAGGCGGAGGGTTGCAGGCTCAAACGACGATCCGCCCCCCCCTAGCTCAGGGTCAGGTCAGACCTCGGCCCCCAAAAGGGCCAGAGGGAAGACCCCGGATGGGGCCGAGGCAGTGCCGGAGGACCCCCCATTAGTGCTGACTAAGAAACCCTTCAAAATAGCCACTTGGAACATGTGCGGGCAAGGCTCTCGGGACGCGCCCAGGGACAAGTCTAAGATGCGCCTGGTTGAGCATCTAATGACCTTAGAGGAAATTGATATACTAGTTCTGACAGAAACTCACACAGTTTCCCTCCCAGTCAGCCGACGGATACAGGTGTTGGAACAGTCCGGCCTAGCGCATAGAGCTGGGGTGGCGATCGTAGTCAAGGCCGGCTCAGGATGGGAAGTTCTGCACAAAGAGGTCGTAGTTCCTGGATACGCAGTGATTGTTCATGCCTCTCACAGGGCCAGCAGGGAGTCCCTCTGGGTCCTCGGGGTCTATGGGGATATATCGAGAGGACAAACCTCGTTGGTCGATTTCTATGAGAGGCTAGGCGAGAGACTGAGAGCTCTCGTGAGGCGACAGGCTAGAACCCATTGGGGGGGCTGCTTTGCGGCCGGAGACTGGAATTTCGTGGAGTTCGCGGGAGATAGGTTCCCTACTGCCCACCCGGAAAGGGCGCCAGAAAGGTTGCTGACGGCGTTCAACGTGATAAAGGGGCTTTGCAGCCTTACTGACACTGCGGGCCCAGACCCCGCCCCACCTCTGTGGTCTTACAGTAAGAATACGGCGCATGGCCGAGTGTATTCTAGGCTGGACAGGGTTTACCGCCCGACACGGGGGTGGTCGGCCGGTAAGGTAGTGCCTTTAGACACCGGAGCCTCGGACCACAGGCTTGTGGTGGTGCCTGTGTACCCAAGAAAGCCCATAATAGAGAAAGCCGCCCCAGCGCCCAGACTGCCGAGCTTGGACGTGCTCGACAAGGCGAAGAGATTCTGGCCAGCAGTCTTGCTGGCGTGGAACGTTTTGACCTCCCGCGGCCCTGTTACGCTGGAGAGGTGGGCCGAGTTCAAGAGCTCTGTACTGGACAGCGGCTTGACGGAAGTGAGAGCTATGAAGAATTCCAGCAAAAAAGACTGGATGGCCGCTATGAAAAGGGAGATGATACCTCCTGACATGATAATGAGCGCGGTCACGAGTGCTAACAGACAGTTGTGGGCCAAACAGCGCCCGCCGGCCAGGACTGCGCCGAAGTGGCCCTGCGCCGTACCTGCTTACGAAGTCTTACCCAGAGCGAGCAAACACTTTATCGCCAGCGAGACGTCGCCTTGGCAAGTCATGACGAGGGGGCAACCCCCCACGGCCCCACAGAAAGGCAAGATTAGGGAAGTACGCTTCATGGCACCTCACAGTGACAAAGGCGTCGCCACCCTTCTGGCGGAGCGGGCGTCCATCCTGGAGTCCTCCACGAAAACTAAATGGGAAGAGATGACCAGAACCCACTCGTCCGAATGGTTCAAGCAGTCATCCAACAAGGAGCTGGATGAGAGAGGCAGTCGGGCCTCGGTCTCCGTGGCAGGACTACGGCGGCCGGCCGACGATATTGCCCAAACAGGCCTGGCCGGCATGACAGAAGTGGCCAGAGACTATTTCTTCCACCTACACACCCCAGAGCCAACGGACCACGCGAGGATCGACGCACAGCAGGCGCTGCTGGAGGAGGTCAGGCTCCAGAGCCTGCAGCGCCCTGACCCCAAGCCAGAGGATGTCCTGGAGGGACCTTTCACGGGTGAGGAGATGAGGGCCCTTCTGTCGAAGATGCCGAACACAGCCCCAGGGCCGGACGGCATACACTATGGCTTCTGGAAAAGGCTCATAAAGTTACTCACCGAGCTGCAGAATGGCGATGAGCCCCCTGTAACGTTTTGGTCTGCGTTCTCTGGCTTGACTGAAGACATCGCTGAGAGAGGATCCTCTAGAGCGGGGTTCAAAAACGCTAACATCAGCCTTTTCTATAAGAAAGGAGACCCTACCCTGGTATCTAATTACAGGCCGATCTCTTCCATGAACACGGACTGTAAGATGTACACTAACTTGATAAACTCGAGGCTTGCCCCCTGGGCGGTGGCCAAGCTCCACCCAGACCAGAAAGGCTTCGTGCCGGGGCGGTTGATGAATGAACACACTAGACTAGCTTCTGAAGTTGCGCACCTCTGTGATGCGACAGGCACCCCGGGTTTTATAGTCGGGCTGGATCAAGCTAAGGCCTACGACAGGGTGGACCAACCCTGGCTCCTACAGGTCCTGGTTGCGTCGGGACTCCCCCCAGACCTGATCCTGCTAATTAGTGATCTCACCAATAACTGCAAATCTAGGGTCCGCATCAACAGCGGCTACAGCCCCTACTTCACTTTGAAACGGGGTGTGCGACAGGGAGATCCACTGTCGTGCCTCCTGTTCAACTTCTCCATTGAGCCCCTGGCCATTAGGCTGCGGCAAGTGGTTAAGGGCCTGGCCGTGCCGGGCCTCAAGCCGGTGAAGGTCATGTTATACGCTGACGACGTTAACCTGTTCCTTGGACAGGAAGACTCTGTACGTGAAGTGTCGGACTGCCTGGCGTCTGTGTCTAGGACTATCGGATCGAGGTTCAACATGGATAAGACGGATGTGAAGCCGGTTGGCCCGCATGACTTCCAACTGGTGTGCTATGCCCAGCAGACCATGGGTGGCCAGTCTATACCAGGCGCGCACATCCTACCGCCTGCAGACCCCCTGCGCATTTTGGGTGTATGGATCGGCAGTCGAGATTATGCGTCCGATAGGTGGTCGCAAATCGATAAACACGTAAAGAAAATCATCTCGCAGTGGCGGGCGATCGGTGCCTCTGCGAGGAACAGGTCGCTCCTGGCAAAGGCCCTCATGCTCTCCAGGTGCCATTTCCTTATGGACGGTAATGGTATCCCGCCGGGCATGCTCAACAAGATCGGGAACAAAATAATGAACTTCGTCCGAGGGAAGTTCTCCGCGATGGCCTACAAAACGTTGGAGGCGCCCCTGGCCGAGGGGGGTCTCAACACTCCTTCCCTCGCAACTCGGAAAATGGCCACGGACTTGAAGTTCCTGAGCGATTTGGTCACCGGAGACCAGACGGTGCCCTGGAAACAATGGACCTGGATGGACCTTAAGATGGCCTCTACGTCCAGTAGAGCCGGTACATACGGGGGCCTTAACCCCTTCCTGCAACAGGCACACACGATGCCCTCTCTGCTACAAAGCAGGGTGTCCCAGGCGTTCCTAACCGCTAGGAAGTTCGGGCTGGACATGGTCTGTGCCGCCCCATCCATCGCGGCAAGGATGGGGGTGCCTGTCCTTAACCACCCGGCCCTTCCTAGGCCGGGCTCTCAAAGATTCAAGAAGTTGCTTGGCCTTAGAGATAATGGAGTGCGTGAGGTGGTCCACCTTTACGCTCCCCCCCCCCTCAGAGGGACGGGTTTGAAGAAGACGGTGTTGGCCATGAAGGAGCTGGTGCACGAGTCGAGCTGGTCGCCACTGCGGAACCTGGGTTCACTGGGCACACACGAGAGTGTTAACATCTGGCCCAACATGGATGGCCCCCTTGGCTGCGTGAGGATCTTTACAGCTCCAAAGTCGATCATTGTAGGACGGGTCATCACAGACGCCTACAAGATAACTAGAGTCCGGGACCACATGGTTGGATACTCCCCGGCCGCGCTACCCACTCGCAGGGTGGCGGACCCCATCATCCATGAGCGAGATATACATGTCTGGACGGATGGGTCCGCAAAGGACAACGGTACTGACGCCTGCACCGCGGGGTCTGCGTGGGTGTCGGACATGCAGTTCCGGGACGCCGTGTCGTTGACGGGGGCGACCCTCTCTAACAACGTCGCCGAAGTTGCAGCCGTCGCGCTTTGCTTGATGGCTTGGCGGGATGCCCACCTGGTTATTCACACCGACTCCACCTTCGTCCTGGGTTTACTAAGCGGAGGTCTCCTAGCCATGGAAAGGGACGGATGGGCCGATGCCCCCCGACATCTGAGCAGGGGGCCTCCGACACCCCTTCTGCGAACACTCCTCCACTTACTACGGGATAGGACGGGGAGGCTACGGTTTGAAAAAGCCAAGGCTCACGGGGACGACATTATGAATAACCTCGCTGACATGCTTGCCAACGAGGGAAGAGCGAAAGGGAGGCCTTTGGATGTGGGCTCATTGGCGGTGCCGGATGGATGGATTGACAACGCCCCCGTTCTTTGCCACCAGCCTCTGGACTACCTGACCAAGCTGGTAGTGCGCGCGCGAGTCGGGGCGCCAGCGAAAACTTTGAAGTTCGAAGCCTTCTCGGATAGATGGACAGTCACCCTAGGCCTTATGTTTGGGGTGGTACTGGACCCAGGAGGATACATCGGGAAAGTATGGAGCCTGACCATCCCTGAGGGGATGAAAGAAGTGCTTTGGAAAGAGATGAACGGGGCGCTGGTCCTCGGACACAGGTATTATGGTCAGGGACATACCAAGTCCGACATGGGTAGGTTCTGCCCATGTGGGGTGGAGATGACTCTGGGACACATTCTCCTGGGCTGTGAAGCTTACGTATTACAGCCCCTGATGGACTCCTTGCTGATGGTCCTGGGTACCCTACACCCTGGCTCTGGCTTTAAGACGCTATCCCCTGACTCCTGGGGGGCGTCGCCTTGGTTCCCCCTCCTTGCGCTCGGGGCGTTGGAGGAAACAGCTTACCCCGTAGTGAAAGGCCGGAAGAAAATACTCAAAAACTTGAGGAAGTCGAGACAACAGCGAGAATGGATAGTAGGTAACTACTACTGGGCCTTATGGAAGTGGCGCATGAAGGAGATCCACGACGCGGATTTCAAATTCGTACCCGCGAACTGCGTGACTTCGCTGCTTGGCACGCTGTCCGCCCCGGTCCCAGCACACCTGCTGAGGCAGACATCAACGGGCGCTGATGGCGAGGGGCCGCATGACGAGGCCCCTGGCCCCAAGTCTGCCCCCTTGGCAGGCGATCTGAGCCGGCTCCCACCTCCTGTGTCCCACCTCCTGCGACAGGGCGGCAGGGTGCAACTTTCTGCTAGAGGTAGGGAAATCCTGCGCGCCATACGAGCGCCATTCAAGACCGAGCGCATACATAGCCTCCCAAGCCGGGAGGCGATTCTGCGTGCTCTCACGGATAATGCCTACGCCTAGCGTAGGATGGGTCCCTTGTCACACACAGACCATACGACAACATCCCCTTCGTCCTCATGACCCTTTCCTCACCCTCTGGGGGCGGGTTCCACTCCCGTCGCAAGGTGGGGAATAGTGGGCCTTGCTCGAGCTCACTTAGGGCAGACGGCGGGGCCCCAGGGAGGGACGTTAAACCACTTCTGGGCGGTCCGGTAAGGTGCGCCCTGTCAGCTGCAGGCAGGGGTCATCATCACCGATGTCGGACAGGAGGCCCCCCGCAGGTTTAGTGGGTATTCCA
>Ga0307515_10007746_pt1 | contig 21140 bp, 9 predicted proteins | sample 17_EM_MG_FD_194513 | JGI IMG/M metagenome (GOLD analysis project Ga0307515, IMG submission 194513) | Populus trichocarpa ectomycorrhiza microbial communities from riparian zone in the Pacific Northwest, United States - 17_EM | ecosystem: Host-associated > Plants > Roots > Unclassified | place...
GATAAATAAAAAATTTCAATTAAAAAATAATATGAAAAAAACAAATAACAATTATAAAAATGAGAATCAAAATTAATATAAAAATTAAATTATAAGAAATGAAATTGAAAAAAAAATATTTTAAAATATATATATAAAAAATTTGAAGACTAAATTTGATATAATCAGCAAATAATATGATATTTTTAAATTTTTAACAACTTTTGAAAAGTGTTTTTCACTCCAAAATAAAAAAAAATATAATTTTATAAAAATAAGGTAAATTGTTTTTGCTGGAAAATAATTTTTATTAATCAAAAAATAATTTTTATTAACTAATGTTTTTAATAATAAATAAATATAGAAAAATTTAGAATGTAGTTTCTAGAACCAACAAACGCAGCATAAATAAACCGAAACAAAATTCTTAATTCTTCATCTCTCTATCAAAGAAAAAAGAGAGAAAAAAAAAACAGTAAAGATGGTAGCTCGCCAATTCATCATCAGCCACAACGACTCCATCTTCGACGTCGATTATGACACCGACGACGGCCTCGAAGTCAGTCTCGCACTCTCTAAAACACAATTCTCTCGATTTTTATCAACAGTAGTGTTTGTTTGATTGTTATGACTAATATTGCAGGTTCTTAAGATCCAGCTTTTCTCTCTCACTTCAATCCCTCCTCATCTCCAGCAGGTTTTTGTTGTTTTGTTTGCTTCGTCATCAACATTTGCGTGTGTGTGTGCTTTTCTTTTTATTGGTGTTTTTTTTGTAGATCACCGGAGAAGATGATGATCGAGTCGTATCGGACGATTCTGATCTCACTGGCATTTCTAACAAACTCAAATTGATAAAAATCAACGAGGAAGAGAAGGAAGTCAAGTTACAAGAATCAATTGCCGCTGTTGTTGGGCAGCAAAATGAAGAGGAATCAATTCGTGATGTGCCGGTCTTTTTTTCTTATAATTTTATTTATTTATGCAATTAATTCAGAATTTTGTTGCTGCTGCTGTTGTTATGCATTTGTGTATTAAAACGGTTTGTTGTGTAGATTCTTGGAGGAGATGACGTGTCGGATGATTCTGATGTCGTTCATGTTTCGAATGAACTCAAAGAATTAACTGTTGCCGATTTGATGAAATCGGATGAGGAACTTGCGCAGATGTTACAGGTTTTTTTTATAATTTTTGGTGCTTGTGTTTCAATTTTCGGTTTGTGAGAGTGATTTAAACATTATGTTTATAGGGTCTGTTTGTGTTTAGGCAGAGGAGGAAGCGCTTATGTTGCAAGAGTTTGCAGTGAGTGAACAAAGTGATGAGTTTGGGCAGAAAATACGGCCCTATATCAGTCAAGTACAAATGGTAATTTCAAATTTTGAGGTTTATCTTTTTTGTTTTTCTTCATTTGTTTGGTTACTGAAAAAGAGATTTGAGTTTCAAAATGTTTCATTTTGTTCTTCTCAATAAAATTAAAAAAGGTGTTTTCTTCAATCTGTTCATTCAACAGGAAAATAATGTGCAATCTGTTTTATTTTTTTTGTTTTGTTTATGATCGATTGTTAAATCACTCGCACACTAGATAGGGATAATTTGCAAGAGAGTATTTATTTAGTACTTGGCCTGTTGTTGATATAGTATGAAGACCCAGTGAGGCAGGAGGCAGCACGGAAGACGGTTCCTAGAGAAGAGCTTGAGGAGAAAGCTTTGGTTTCTCTGGCAAAGGTAATGGCTTTTTGTTTTTGTTTTTATTTTTATAGTGATGAGGAAACTAAACATTTGAGTCATTGGCTATAGAATAAATGCAGAATAATGAGCAACAAAAGGTCAACTTGGAAAAAAAGTTATGCTAATGGAATTTGATAGACGTGTTACAATGACTGTAGAGGTTTTTGTTTCGTTCTCTATCTTTTTTCCCCCCTCATTGCTTGTAGAGGCTCAGTCTCTTTTATATAATAATCATGCAGCTAAAGTCCCACTATTTTGGTTGGCGACCACTTGTGTTTTTTATGTTTTTTTTTCCCGTTATAGAATATTGTTTATGGACCTGAACTCAGACTCCCCTTGATGTCATGAACTTCTTAATCTATAATATTATATATAAAAGTGCATTAGGGTGTCAAAACAGTTAGTTGACATAAAACCCTTCACTGTTTGATTAAATCACTAAACTACCCTTGGACAGCTTTTAGCATAATAAAAATTCTCAGTGTAATTTGTCTCACATTTAATTATTAGATGCATTAACTATCCAATCAAATATACCTCAAATACAATCTATAGGCTCTAAACTTGATTAATTGTGCTATCTTAGTATTAAAACAATTTAGAACAGCTATTTGGACCTGTGTTGAACTACAGTTGAACAGAACAAATTAAGTTTGACAGAAGTTTGGTCTAAATATGGTATATTCAAAAAAATTCTCTCACACGCATCACTCATGGCGGGCGGCCGACTGCAATGGAAATAATATTTAAAGGATTTCCCGCATTGTTGTGGTTATCTTGATGCTCAGTAGAACTATTGGCAGCAGTATATTAGTGGCTGTAGTTTTTTATTTACAAGTTTGTTGGATGGAAAACTTGGAGACCTTGGTTAGTTTTATGATTGTCTTGCAATGCTGATTCGTGTTTTATCATCGTATTTTTTTTTTGTTTTCAACTGCAATTTCTTATCTACTCTTGTATTTCAATGTGAATTGCAACCACGTCATGATTGGAATAAATAAGAAAGGTGGTTCATGTTGATCAAACTGGTTTAAGCTGTTTTAATAATTTCACCTCTAGAGTTTGCTCTGCTAATATGCCATGGTAATTGGTAATTTTATAAATTTGTTTTAGGAGGGGAACTTCAAACCATCAAAAACCGAACAAGACCATGCTTTTCTGCTGCAGCTGCTTTTCTGGTTCAAACAATCATTCAGGTGTTTTTCATTCCTTTGCGGTTTTTATGTTGGATTTGCCCTTAAAATTAACAAAATACTGCTTAATAAATAGTCACATCCCAGCCATAAATACTTGCACAACTTACAAGTAAGTACTCCGAGTAAGGAACTATACTGTGTAAATAGACTGTTTTCTTTTGTATGTTATGTTTATAGAATGACACTATTTTCATAGGAAGATCATTTTTAGGACTAGATATCTCATGTTATGAGTAGCACCAAAGGATGGTGCCTTGTTGATGTAACAAACTCTTGAGCAAACATGGAATTTGCTTTTTTTGCTTTATGATGTCAGGAAAGTCTGATTAAATTGATAGGATCTTAATTTCTTGGACATGGCCTTTATTTGCTAGAAGTTTAGGATGTATTCAGCAAGGAGGAAACAAGCATCAATGATTCCAACATATGAAGTTTTTGGAAGTATTTAGTGGTTCTGCTTCAAAGTTCTGCAACAAAGTTTACTTCTTATAAAAGAGAAGGCTTTCAGCAGTAAGAAAGCAGTGGATGGTTGCTGTTCTTGCTCGACACTTTTTTGTTTATTTTCCACCGAAAGCTCTCTATATATTTTTTTAAGTTGGTTGGAATCTTTTGCATCGTTAAGTTTGGTGCTTCTTATGTACACAATGCATATATGTGCCAATGGCTTTATATGTCTAGAAATCTTGATTCTCTCTCCAAGTTTTCCAAAATGGTTTTGAACCACAGTAAGTACCAGAGATGCTTTCCTCATCTAAAGGTTTTAAAATGTTTCCATGGAATAGTTATATGATTGTATTTGTTTTCCGACCACAAACAGAATAATTAGTGTTCAATTTTCAATCAAAAATTTTTCTTTTCTTGTTTCTTACAACAGGTTGCCAGCAGAATTAAAAATGTTGCCAATGTATGATTACCATCTTCTGATATTGTAGGTGGGTTAATGAACCTCCTTGTGATGGCTGTGGCAATGATACCGTTAATCAAGGAATGGATGCTGCACTTCCTTCAGAAACTCAATATGGAGCAGCTCGAGTTGAACTTTACCGGTATGCACCGTGTCTATATTTTTTGTTATTTTTGGGTTTTTTCATATTTTTTGGAATTTTATTTTGTTTTCTTTTTAATCTTATATATTGTTTCTTCATGATTTATTTAGACTTCCTGTTTTATTTGATTTATTTTTCCTAATCACTCGTCCTCCTAGCCCCTAACAACTATTCCCCAAGTTCAGGTCTTGTATTTCATACCTTTGGTTTGTAAGCTTGAACATGTATTTTATTCTTAGTGATATTTATTGTATCAAATGATCTCATGACAAGTTACTCACTTTTATATGGCTGTTTTAGTGTCGAGTTTTTTTATTTGAAAAGATCCCCCCCCTTCTTGCTCATAGTTTGTAAATAGTGTTCTAGTGAGGATCTTGTGGTCCAATCTGCTTTATTGATTCTGGAATAAAATCGAAACTAAATAGCTAGCTGATATGTGTGATAATAAACAGAGAAGTGTGTGCAACACACATCTTTGTTCTGATGATGAATAGCAGTCATAGGTAGATTGGTTTGTCATGATTATTTGGTTTTCGTTTCCTCCTCTGCACAGAAGCATATGTTCTCATGTTCATCACCCCTCACCTTTTTTTATCTGTCATTTGAATATCTCAGCTGCAATTCTTGTTCAACAATTACCCGTTTCCCACGCTACAATGATCCGTTAAAGGTATTTTTACTTAAGCCAACTGACATGTTTATATTTCATAATCTCCTTCCCTGTTGTCTTATTCTTCTTTCTCCTCTTTCACCATGGAGCTTGTGGAAACTCGAAGGGGTCGCTGTGGGGAATGGGCCAATTGCTTTACTCTTTATTGTCGTGCTTTTGGCTATGAATCTCGTCTGGTAAGTCAGTTTCTTTAATTCAAATACAACACCCAAATGACACAATCTCACTTTGGGCAGACTATGTTCTGTTAGATCAATATTTTCTGATGTAAAGACTGAACGCAATGATGGAAGTCTACCTGGGTTCCGTGAAGCAAAAATAAAGTTTTCTGTTATTTTTCTATATTATTACTAGTCCAAAGTAGCTTAATATATGGGCACTACCTTTGTTCTACCTGGGTTCTGTGAAGAAAAATAAAGTTTTCTGTTATTTTTCTATATTATTACAATTCCGAAGTAGCTTAATATATGGGCACTACCTTTGTTCTACCTGTGTTCTGTGAAGAACAATAAAGTTTCCTGTTATTTTTCTTTATTATTACAAATCCGAAGTAGCTTAATATATGGGCACTACCTTTGTCTGTTTTCAAGGTGTTCTGAATGTAGTAAAGAAATTCTGGTGAAAACTTGACCCATTTTCAATGAACTATAAGATAGCTAAAACTACTTTTTGTGTCTTGGAATGCATTTGGGCACAAAATCATGGCTTCCCATTCAATACCTTGTGAAACGTGAACTAAAATGAAATACTTTGAAAAGGTTGTTCCCCTTTATGGAGGAATCTCTTGTTTTCTGGAAGTCCTCAAATGGGCATGCTTGTGTTCATGCACTGTAATATAATGTGGAAGAATTTGAGGGGGCTTCAAATTTTGTTTTATGAAAGAACTTGGCCATGATGAAAGTCAGTATATGACCTTTTCCCATATTGTGTTTGATCAGATCCTGGATTTCACTGATCACGTTTGGACCGAGTGCTTTTCTGAATTACTAGGCAGGTAAGCTTCATTAAAAAAAATGGTCTTCTATTTCTTCAGAAGCATTCCAGAAGAGTAATAATTAAGCTAAACCATGCTCTTTGTCATGGTAACCGTCATTTACATGTACTCTGTGATGTTATTATACAGATGGATGCATCTTGACCCTTGTGACGGAGTGTTTGACAGACCATTACTATATGAGAAGGGGTAATTTTTTACTTAATCTATGTGATCTACATATATGCACATGGGTGCCTACTGAATGATTTTTCTTCTGCCCTGCTTCAGGATCTTCAATAGTCTATTTTGGCTCTGAACATACTTTGTGTAAATCTGATTTCATTCTTTTCTCGTAGGTGGAATAAGAAATTGAACTATGTTATTGCTATTGCAAAAGATGGAGTTTATGACGTCACTAAGCGTTACACAAGGAAGTGGGTTGAGGTAATTTTAACTATTGAAATGCCATTCTTTCATGGAGGTTTTTCCATTTCTTCAAGCGCAATGTTATGTTCTCTTATGTTGAGTTCTTGACCAAAAGAATTTCTAAATTTGCAGGTTCTATCCCGACGAAACATTACCAGAGAGCCTGATTTGTTGGCTACTCTCCGTAGCATGACTCGAGAATGCAGAAGAAGCTTTACAACTCAAATTCTTTCTGTACTTGAAGACCGTGATAAGATTGAATCAGAAGAGCTTGAGAGATCTTTATGTTCCACTCATGATTCTTCAGTCTCATTGCCTGGTAGACAAAGTGGGAACAAGGAATGGCGCATTGCAAGATCAGAAATTGGTTTTCATGATAATTGTTGTTGGAGTCATACTTCATGTCCCATTCGTGTATGCGTAGATGAGCATGTGACAAAGACTTACAATGCATTTTCCCCTCTCCTTTCTCGTTGTGTTGACCACTCTCTTCCCAAATCAAGAATTGTTGAAATACTGAAGATATTCAAAGGAATTTTGGTGGAACTTGGGAATTCGTCCTATAAAACCAGGCGAACTTCCATAAACCCTTTTATACTTCATTTGCTGCCATATTTTGACGAGTTAATAAATGCTCTGTCATTGAAGAGCGAGATTGACACTGATGGAAAAGTGGACATCTGTTTGGCTGCTGACCCTGTCATCACCTCTTTAGGACTGCCTGTTGTGCTGGATGCATTGGATGATTTGATCAATGTTCTTAACAACTTTGACAACATAAGCAAAGTTTCTCTTTCCTGGCCACTAATAAAGTTGAATAGGATCCATTCAGGTTCTGTTCTTGCAAGTGGCGAGGAACTTCCTTTTGGAATTGTGAGTAGTATCCGGTTTCTCTAATTGTCATACATCAGTTTACTTTTTTGCTCATATGTAGGAATTCTCCCAAAAGTCCCTTTATCATTCCACTTTTAACACAATTTCAGGCCACATCAGCATTTGATGGACTTCGCACGTCTAAATGGGTAGAACCAGATGGAGCGAGAGGTAATGTACATCATATTAGAAAATCTTGTGATGTTGAACTATTAAGGAAGAACCAGGTGGAGCGAGAGGTAATGTACATCATATTAGAAAATCTTGTGATGTTGAACTATTAAGGAAGAACCAGATGGAGCGAGAGGTAATGTACATCATATTAGAAAATCTTGTGATGTTGAACTATTAATGTTTGATACAGATCCTTCCATTCTGTGCTCTCAATGTACTGTGCTTGGTGTTGTCTTGTTGAATTGAAAAAATATGAAAATGGCATGTGTTTTGTTGGCGATCATAGACTTTAAGCCCGAGTAACCATGATTGCAGATTTGGTCTGTTGAACACATCTGAAAAATCAAGCTTGGAATATAGATGCCCAAGTTAAATTTTCTTGCATTTCTCAGTTGTTTCTTTGTACTTGGCATGAAACAAATGTTGGATTAATGTAGATGATCCTGTTGAACATATCTCATGTATTTTAACAATGCCTCTCGTAGGTTGCTGGATTGTTTATAAACTATCAGACAACCAGATGCACAAACTAGTGGCATATGATATAATGTCAGCTAATGATGCCCCAGAGAGAGACCCTATGGACTGGTAATATTCTATTAACAGCCATCTGGCGCCATGTGAATGATTTCTCTCTGCATTTATTTTATAGTTCTCACAACTACATGTTTGTCGCAAATTTAAATGTTATTCGCTTTCATGATTTCTGGTTGTTTTCTTAACAGGGTTGTCGAGGGTAGTGATGATGGTGGTTCTAGCTGGCGTATTCTGGATAAACGAACTTCTCAGATGTTCAAAAATCGTTTTCAGCGTAAATCATTTAAGATTAATTCAGATAGTGTCCCATGCAACACTTTCAGGTAAATCCTGTCGATCCAAACCAATTCACATGCACTCCACATTTTAGTTCCTCGTGATCGTTGATCTAACAAGTTATAACATGACAGATTCCAATTTCTGGCTGCCAGAGACGTTCAATCAAATTCACGCCTACAATTGGGTAGCATAGATCTGTATGCAAGCAGCGATTAAGTTTTATAAGAGAGGAATGGTCACCCACACATTGGTTGCTGACGCACTGTTCCAGACTTTGATGCTATTGTATAACTACTTGGTAGTAAATATTTGTCCATGGAGGCAAGCAATCACACAATGCTTTGCCATATGGGTCACCGTATTTAGTCAATATGTATTCATAATCGCCCAATTTCTGGGCAGTGTTGGTGGTTCCATTTCAGCAAATTTCTTTGTCTTGCCCAAATACCGAATCAGGCATGTTTGAATATGTAGTATGTGGGGGTGATTATTTTCGGTCAGATTTGGTTTGGTTTTTTTTTTCAAAAAAAGTAATCAAACTGTTTTTTTTTAAATTAAAAAATCAAAACCAATTCAAACCAACCGGTTTCGGTTCGGTTATTTTGGAAAAAAACCGGTTCAAACCAGTTTGGCTCGGTTTTTGGATTTAGCCCGGTTTGACTTAGTTTTTTTCCGGATTGGCTCAGTTTTTCCGGTTTGGGTTGTGTTTGATTTTTTTAGTTTTAGGTTTATAAAATCAAAATCTAACTAGTTGGTTTTTTAAAAATTTTAATTAATTTAATTGATTTTTTTGACAGTTTTTTTTTTTCAGTTTCCTTGATTTAATTAGGGGGGGGACCTCAAGAGCGAGCCACATGACTCGTTTGTGTGTAACATGCCAGGCTAGGCCGGCTCTCGTACCCACGAGCCAAGCTGCAATTTAATCCAATTACTAGCGAGTAACTCTGAGGAACGTCTGGTTGCATTGAATCAATGGAAGTTCCCATGGATCCTTGATACTGGTGTGCCAAGCAACCAGGCAATGCTTGCTTGGCACAAGGAAGCACTAGTCGACCAGCATACGGGATGTAATTGCAAGTTCATGGCAATGTTCGCCTTGAAATGATGGCGACAAAATTATCAACAAGTAGAAATCACTCGGCAAACATATCCAGAATCAAAGGAGCTGCTTTACTAAAGCAGGAAAAGGCTAGAGAGAAACAGCTTAAGAAGACAAGTATCACAACGTTGATTCAACATGGCCCTTTCCGGAACATAACATTTGATGCATTCTTGCAGATAATTCTTGAATTGTCAATGGGATAAACAATGGAAAAATAAAGTTCAGAGATAATAGCAATACTTCAGAGCAACTTCATTCCTTTCCCCTCACATCTGGGATTAGTGATCCTCAATCTTCTTCAGGCTTTTCATGTCTGTTGTTTCCACCCTGTTACAAAAACAAGGCTCGCAAAATTAATGCGGGAGACTAGAGCATGTAACATTTAAAACAAGGGGAAACATCTGGGGTTGGATGGATCAATGCTGAATAAAGTGAAATTTAAAGGTTGTGTTTACTTTAGAAAGAGTTTTAAATTTTTGCTATCACTTTTCATCTTTATTCTAAAATTATTCATCCAACAAGATGTTTACTAACCAATACTTCAAGGGGATTGTTGGGATCGATTTTTAAAATTTGATAGAGATTAAATAACAACAAAACCAAACAAGGGTTCTTGTTGTCTCAAGTAGAGAATTTGAAAATGAAGATTTTTATTCCAGTTTTTTATAAAATTGAAAAAATAAGGAGCACGTGTTCCTATAAAACAATGATTAGTAAATATGTTCTCTCTAGTTTGATGTTTCTTCAAGCATGTTTCTAGAGATCTGGAAAATTATTCACAAGTAAACAACCAAAGTGTTTCTTTCCTTCGTTGCTAAGCACATCATTCCATGGCATGAGGCATTTCATAAGAAATAGCTGGTGAAAGAAGACATGCACCCTTCTCATTTGCTTGTTTGACAGTCAAGACCTAGCTATGAAAGCAAAAGGAATAGCATGTCCAGTGCACGTGACTGATAGCATTTGAACAACTTAACACCCAGACAATATACTCAGAAGTAGCTCCAAATTAAGAAGAAATAACTAAGATGATAATGGTCATCTAAACTCTAAGTAACTCTCAGTTCATAAAAAAATCATTCTACAGAGCAGAAAATATCAAGCAGGAGAAAATGACATGACCCTCTGTTCTCTAAATGTGTTTGAAGTGCATAAGGTATAATGCAAAACAAAACTTCACCAAACATCTAGAAAATATGAATCCACAGCCTATCAATTGAATCAAATTAAAAGAAACACATAAAGATAAATCGTGTTATTTGAGCATAACATTTTAATTTCAAATTTCACTATTTTGGCAGTTCTTCTAGCCACTAGATTATATTAACGTCATGGTTTCACAAAATGTAAGATAGACAGAGGTGTATGCTGTGCAGTCAACAATCAGTGTAAGAATGGTGCTTCTGATGTATCCAAGATACAAGGCAAAGAATATGGTAATGCCTAATTCACTAGATAAGAGATTAAGTTAGTTGCTGACAGAGGTACATCACAGATGTAGAGATAGAAACTTACGTTGTTCCAAACAAAGCAATCTTGTGAACTTTCGTGATCTCAGAATCTGATTGATTATCCTCGATAAATATTGTCAAGCTGATCAAAATTTATAAGTAAGATTTACTGCTGCAACATTTCATGACAAGAAAGAAAACAAGTGTGTAAATGCAAAAACTTTTAGCATACCTGCGAACATTCTGAAACTTTACATATTTTAAGACCACAGGTTTTCCCTGCAAAAGCATAAACCAAGCATAATGGTAATGTAAGAGATTATATCAACATATTTCTCAGCAATTATTTCCTTATCGTGAACATCAACTTCGTAGTAGCAGGACAAGAAAATAATTTCCACCTTGAGAGTATCTGGCGATAAAACTATAGTGTCACTTGGAGGGTAGTCATTAACATTACTGCCATAATCAAACCATGCAATAATTGTAAGATAAGAAATATTGCAATTTCTTTCAAAACTTAAATCAGTTAATCATTACTAACAATACCTAAATCCCATATGCTCCTTGTTTGAGAAAAGTTTTACCGTCTTTGGACCTGGAGAAACAAACCTTCACATTAGAATGATAGACAAGCACATCCAATCCGTTTCATAGGGACTGTTTTAATGCAATGCAAAACATAGTTTGCAGGTGAAACATTAGAGAAATGCACTTCAGAAGAAAAGTTTAGATTAGAACAACAAATACCTTCTTCTTCAGGTCCTTTGATGGCAATAGAATGCAGTTTAACAACTTGATTGAAAGGTACATAGATCAATAACTGCTCATCTGCATCGCTCTCTAGATTCAAACCATCATCTTCTCTATAACCCTAAAATTCAAAAAAGTACAAAAATTATAATTCAATCAACATCATGTTGAAAGAAACAGAAGGGCCAGTTTTTCGTAACAAGAATTTTTTTTTTAGCAAAGCCTAACATAACAATAACAACACTTATTAGACCCCATACTTTGATTGCATGAAACCCAAACACTTAAAGACAAAAGGAGCACTCAAGAAAACTTCATAGAGCTACCATATGGGTTTCCAATAATTTTTCTTTTTAAATTCAAATCTAATTCTCTTTACATTACTTCAACTAAATTAGCATACAAGAAGAGGATAGTTACTAACTACACAATCCCTAAATGCTTGCATGCAATACCAAGACTCTATGAACATAAAAGGTTAATTCTATCACGGCATAATAATTAATAAAATAATTAAAGAAGTTGCATTCAAATTTTGTTTAAAAGAAGAAACAAAAAAGTAAAATTACCTGCTTGATCGCATTGGAAAGGGAGTGGCTTGGGCTTTGGTTAAGACATTCAACTCCAGAAAAATCAATAAAGTCCAATAAATCAACCTGATTCATTCACAAAAAGATTCAAACTTTAATTCCCATATCAACGAATCTCAATAAACCCAGTTCCCAGATTCCAAGAAATGCCTTGAATTTTCTCGAAAATCAAACAAAGAGAACAAAAAAAATACTTACTTGGCCTCTTGGAATTGCAGTAGCTGATTCTGCAGCCATTTTTTCTTTTTCTTTTTTGGTACTGCTTTGGTATTTGGCAGGCAAGAAGGAGGGTTGCTTACAGAATAAACACACAAAGAATAGTTTCTTTTTCTCTGTTCTTTAGGACAGTGATTTATATTTGCCAGAGGAAGATGGATTTATTTTGACGGAATAAAACGACACTGTTTGGTGCGTGTTTAGGTCGGTTTGGGCTCTTAGGCTTAAGGACATTTTAAAAGTGTAGTTCTAGAAACCGGTTCGGCCGATAGGTTAATCCGTAATCTGGGATAGAAATTAAACTGAATTTAAAAAAATAAAAAATTTGAATAACCTGTTTAGAAACTCAAGTTACTTTGATGATCTTATTAACATGATAAAATTTAGTTATAATCTATTTTTTTTTAATAAAAATAATATTGATTTGTTTATGTATAAAAAATTTAGGATCAACTTGTTCATCCAATCAAAATCTAGTAATTTTGTTAAGATACTGTTTGGCAAACCGCGTTCTTAAAAAATTTAATTTTTTTTATTAAAATTTAATATAATTTGTATATTTTGAATCGTTTTGATGTGCTGATGTCAAAAATAATTTTTAAAAAATAAAAAAAATTATTTATGTATATTTTAGCATGAAAAATTATTTGAAAAATAATCGCTACCACACTACTAATTTATAGCTCGAGTCTTGTACTGAAGGAATCAATTAACCAGGTTTAAAACTTCTGCTTAAAAGATCCAAACTGTGCTGTGCTGTCCTTCAACAAACGAAAAAAGGGCACTTTTTTCTTGTGTCTCAACTCCCAAGGGACTTCCTTGATCAATAAAGGAAGGTCCAATTCTGTATCACGGCTCTTCTCTGAAAAGAAAAGAAAAAAACTTTATATTTTCTTTATATATATAAAATATTCTCATGAAAAAAAAAATATACTTGATGAGTTGTTCATGGAGAAGAGAATTTTTTGTTGTTGTAATTATTATAAGTTTAGTGCTATATTATTAGCTTCAAACACTTGAATGGTATGCTTGAATGGTATGTTTGAAAATATAACAACAATTGTTTTTTAATATATTTTTATTTTAAAATATATTAAAATAATATATATTTTTTGGTATCATCCTGTCAAAATGATTTGAAAACATCAAAAAATATTAATTTAAAGTAAAAATATATAAAAAATTCAATTTTTTTAAACATTTTAAAAAATACAATATTAAACACACCTGAAGATCTCAAAAGCTCGGCGAATTTTATATTCAATGTTAACATGCAAACGAGACCAAAATCTCTCTTGTTGACTGGCTAATATCCCCTCCATAAAAATAGTTTAGTTTCCAACTATATATATAATATTGTATTTATCAGATCCATTTCATTTTATTGACTTGCATTACTGATCCGTGGATGAATAGTATATTCGCTAAATATTTATTCAAACAAAAGCTAGAAACGATCAGAGATTTATCACGCACGCGCTAATGGATTCGCGTGATGAAATCACCATTTTATCATTCTAAAACAAGACCACGTGCTTGGCTTAGCAGTAATATATTTTTTTTTGGATTAATTTGTCATTATCAAAATAATGAAGGGCCATCTCAACCACCTCATATTCTTATTGGACGGTAAATCTAATAAATGGTCCTAGAAAGAAAAATTCAATTAACTTGCCACTAGGGTTTTTCATAATCTTATTTTAATTTAAAAAATAAAATTATCAAATTACTCTTAAACTCAAATCTTCTTTAGGGTTGCGTCAAGGACTTTTTTTTTCTTTTGATTTTTTTGATAATTAACTACAGGTACAATTTTATATTTTAATAAATATTAAAAAATATTAAAAAAATTATCGGGTCGTGCGTGACACGTATTAATGTATAAGAAGCACACTTACTCTTCAAGCAATAATTTTTTTATATTATTACTTTTTTCTATCAATTTTTTTTTATTTTTATTATATTTTATTATTCAAGTTATTTAGATTAACCAAGCTTATTAAAATTAATCAAGTTAATTACCCGAAGATCAAATTATTTCTACCTTTTTAGTAACACTAATATCATCTTAGTATTATTTTTTTATACCGGAAAAAATTTAAACCGACCCGCACCATAGCGTATACTCTATCCAGCAATGTTACTGGTAGAGATCCATCATATCTTCTTAGACCTATCACGGTATCACCTAACAAATTGGTGGTCTAAAGACAATTTATTCGACCTCTAGCCACGGGCTCAATGTTATAAACACAGAATTGAGCTCTTTGTGTGAAGGATTATTATGCTTTCTTCTACCTTAGCAGCATCATCTTCTCTATACCTTCACTTCCTCATATGCCGAAGCAGTCATCTTCTTCTACCTCAGTCCTCCCCCTACCTTGCTATAGCTCCATCTGGTTTGATGGCATCTCCAAAAATGTAATTAATTTCACCTATAAACACCCACAAGTTGAAAGTTTAAAAGAAAAACAATTGAATTATAGAAAATAGCTAATTTAATCTTAGAACTTCATCAACCAAAAGGTAAAGATAAAAAGAAGTAGGAGCAAGGGAAAATCCCATCGTGTATAGGGTCAACTAATCAATCTTATTGGTTATTTTTTTTGGGTTTATTTAAGAAAAAATTAAAGTATATAAAAGAAAAAAAATATTTTAGTTGTGCTTTTTAAAGTGCTTTTTATTTAAAAATATATTAACATAATATTTTTTCTATCAATACATTAAAACAATACAAAAATACTAAAATTATATTAATTTAAAAAAAATCCAAAATTTTATAAAACATTAGCAAAATCACAAGGCATGAAACACACCCTTGATAGTAGACGTGAGTAAAAAAATCAAAAAATCGATTAAATCGAGAAAAAAAAAATAACTAAAAAAACTGAACCGTGAAAAAAAACCTATTAGAATATTTAAAAAAACCGACCAGTTCGATTTTATAAGCCTGAAATAAAAAAATCAAACCGAACCAAACTGAAATTAATAAAAAAATAAAAAAAATCGAGTCAAACCGAAACCAAACCCATTAAAAATTACAAAAAAAACCCAAAAAAACAATATAGTTTTTGGTTTTTAATATAAAATAACCAAACCGAAACTAATCGGTTGAATTTTAATTTTTGTTTTAAAATAATTAAACCAAACTAATCAGTTTGAACCAGTTTTAATTATTTTAAAAAAAATTAATCTGATTATTTGTTAAGTAAAAAACTAAACCAAATAAAAAATAATCAACCCATAGCATAAAATTATTGCAAGTAACCACCAAACCAACTAAAAAAAAAGATAGAATTCCATTTCACCAACAATCTCATCCAACAACCTAAAAAAAAACAGCTATGAGTCTGTTTGTCTTCCTCGTTTCTTTCCACGAGTACGAACAAACTTATAACAACCACACCACTTTGGACTAAGATCGAACAACCCATTAAAAAAACAAAACCACCTCTCATTTCCCAATCCCTCTACCACCACCACCTACCATGGCCTCCTTATCCTTCCTCTCCCCTCCTTCCTCCTCCTCTCTTTCCTCCCTCCACAACACCACCCCTTCCTCCTCCCGCCTCTTCTTACGCACACCCTCCCTTAACCTCCGCGCCCCAACCAAAATCTTCTCCCTTAAAGCCCAATCCGCCCCAGTCCTCACCCAAGACGAACTTAAAAAGATCGCAGCCGACAAAGCCGTCGAGTATGTCAAATCCGGCATGGTCCTCGGCCTTGGAACCGGCTCTACCGCCGCCTTCGTGGTAGCCAAACTCGGCGAGCTCTTAAAAACCGGTGAACTGACAAATATCATTGGAGTCCCAACTTCAAAACGCACAGAAGAACAGGCTCGTTCTCTTAACATCCCTCTTTCAATACTCGATGACCACCCCCACATTGATCTTGCCATTGACGGGGCTGATGAGGTGGACCCACTACTTAATTTAGTGAAGGGTCGCGGCGGAGCCCTTTTAAGAGAGAAAATGGTTGAAGCAGCATCAGATGAGTTTGTTGTTGTTGCTGATGAGACTAAGCTTGTTGATGGTCTTGGTGGAAGTAAACTGGCAATGCCAGTTGAAGTAGTGCAATTTTGTTGGAAATTTAATTTGGTGAGGTTACAAGAGTTGTTTAAAGATGAAGGGGTTGAGGCTAAATTGAGAGTTGGTGAAGATGGGAAGCCCTATGTGACCGATAATTTTAATTATATTGTTGATTTGTATTTTGAGAATCCGATTAAAGATGGATATGCGGCCGGAAAGGAGATTTCGGGGCTTGAAGGTGTTGTGGAACATGGGTTGTTTTTGGATATGGCGACCGCGGTTATTATTGCTGGGAAGACTGGAGTTGAGGTTAAAAGCAAGTGAGAATTTCGAATCTTGTGTTATATGATGGTTTTGTTATATTAACACTGTTGTTGTTCGTTATTTTTGTTGCGGTGAATTTGAGCTGTTGGGACTCTAGTTGGATATTCTTGTTACTTTTCTCATTAGTTTAGGAATGGAAATGTGAAATAATGTGAAATGATCAAAATGAATGAAGTGGTTGTTTCATGGTTATTGCCACCTTGTTTTGATTTTGGGATGAATAATTGGATGACCTGTAATATTGTTTCTTCGCGTCTTGTTATTTATAATCAACAGGGTTTAATTTGTGCCAATGCATTCCCTTGTATGTAAAAAATCATCAATGCCTTTTTTCCCCCCTTTTACTGTGTTGTCTATGAGTGAGAAGATGGGAACTCAACTCCATTGAAATCTGAAGGTCTGTACTGCTCTACTGACAATTTGGCAATAGCAAGTGCATTGGTGAGGACAACTGGAGTAAAAGTGCCCAAGTATTAGTTTATGGGTTGCTCTCTCTTGTTGTTCTGCAGTGAAGTATTTTGTTTTTTAAAGGAAAGTGCTCAAGCAACATCTTAGACGGTTTCCATCTTTTCTTTTACATTGTTAATGATGCTAATCTACCATGCTGAAAAGGAAACCACTAGGTTAATTGGCGTCTCAATTGCATGAGCAGTGGCATGTCTGTCTACTATAAACATGTTTCTCAGGTGATGCAACAGGTTTATTTAGTTCCTCTAGTAATAGCAGTTTCCAGGGGAACAGGGGATGCGTTTTGGCTTTCAAGTGACTATTTATACTTTGCATTCTAGTCTCAAAAACAGTAATGGATTGATGGTGCATCAAATTGGCAAACAGCATAGGTCTAGTTCTATCAATTAGTTCAAAGCCTGAAGAGTATGGAAAGGAGGAATTGTAGATGCTTGAGTGAAAAGATTTCGGGAGACAAAGCTGAAAAAGCTAACTGGGTACATTTGAAACCCTAACTTCTAATAGTTGTATAGAGGGATTAGGGAACGATGCAGCGATGGTTATGGTTTCACAGAAGCTCATAAATAATATTTGAGAGGTATCTATAGTTCAATCATGATGCTGGTTTACAGAAGTTTGAATATGATTCTATCTATATATTCCTGCTTTCAGAATCTTTAGAGAGGAAGCCAGGGCACAATGAAGTGAATATCCTATGTCTTGTTGGATCTCCTGCCTGCAATGTAATACACATTGAGTTCCACGTGTTTTCCCAGGTAGATAGTACAGTGACTATAACACAGCTCATTGTGCTGGTTATGCTTCAGTGACTGGTATGTGCTGCTATGGCGCGGTACATATGCTTTTGTAAAGTGGAATCCCTAGCAAACGTCAATTCAAGTGTAGTCTGTAGATCTGGGATCAATTATGAATCTATACCATCTTTGAATCTCATTTTATTGTGTTGAGCAGTTGAGGGGAAAGCTTAGCAATATCGACTGTTTTGTTATCAGATGTACAATCATCAAAGAGCAAATTTTGGCGTGGAAGCATTACAAGATTGTTAGAGTTGATTTTTTTTATCACTCACTGCGATAGCATCCTATAGTCTTAATGTTTTGGGATCGTTCATTTGGAGAAACATCTTGTGTAGTTCCAAGAGGCAGTTCGTTTCCCCCTCGAATCAAACGTGAACTATGGATTAGAAATGAGCAGCCTTAGTTGTATAATTTTGTTTTTCTCAGCCAGCCTAGACTTAACGCTTTAGTGGCGATGTGCTTTGAGGCTGCGGCTCCTTTATCCTTTCCATTTATAACACAAAGTCTTGAATTTTGATTGCTTAACAAGGACTTGCTTGCACCTAATACAGAAGCCTGTCTCGTGCAGAAACGGATAGGAAAAATCACACTTGGCAGAAGGCAACTGTGTAGCTCGTTACTTGTACTCGGTGTTTAGTTTTGTGGCCAAATTATGTAGACTACATCGTTCTTGTTGTTGCCATGTTATTGGAATTATCAATCATCAAACTAGATGGCGATTTAACAAATAGGATTCGTCCCAGAAGCTACTTGGATCTTGTTGCTTTATATCTATGTGGATAGCTTGAATCCAAAGAGAAGAATAGATAAATATTTTTCACAAGCTCAGTTATTTATAAATAAATAATCAATACAACTACATAAAAACCATATGGATCCTGTAGCGTTATATAGACAACACTCAGCCTCCATCTAGGTCTGTGTTCCGACTTTCAATCGCATACAAACTGAATTTCTACATAAGAATCTGGTGAATGATCAAATCGAAAGATGCACCAAATGAAATTTACTAGTGAGTATAATCAAGTATCTCATATCACGAAACTGAAATGCTGGTTAGCCAGGATCCTCCTTAAATTCTCATCCTACTTCAGAGCCATAAGCATAGAGACGAGCAAAATAATCATCCATTGGAACTTTGCTGGAAGAATGGTGCTAGCTGGATAACAAAAATAGATGAGAAATCATCAAGATCTGAAATAACATCTTTTATGTTACGACGAATGGGTGATATATTTGGTTTGTATTCTCACCAGGGTTTCCACCGGTTCCAGTTCCAGATCCAGTTGATGTTGAGTTTGCGATTCTAATAATGTCAGCACAATCAGATCCGAGAGTACCTTGACAACCAAAACCATAGCACAGATCAGTTTTTAAAGTTTGTTTCTTTGATCTACCATCAGTATTCGCTGCTAAAACTTCATGTAAAAGTTCTTACATGCACCGTAGCAAGGGTAGTAAGAGATGTTGAGAAGATTAACGAAACCAGGATTGCATGTACACGTGTGTCTATAAGTTCCATTATTTGTGCATTGACCTTCTCCACAGTACATCCAATAGCAAGCTACATGATCAACAGGACAGAAAATTAGTGGCAGAGAGAGAGAGAGAGGATATTAGGCAGGACTGCAGTATTTTTAGAATCTTATTATGTGAATAAAGGTCTTTGGTTTTGGTGATTACGATCGAAGAAGGAGCTGTTGTGGGGAGCTTCTTTTTGTGGAACTGGAGGTGGGGCTGGCTGGCAGGTGCCATATTTCAGAGTACCTGCAAAAAAACAAGAAAATGAACCAAGTTTACTTTAATGTGTAAAATTACGTACAAAATCTGTCTTTTTAATTCATCAGAACATGTCTTGTTCTGCTACTTGCATGTACCATGTCCCTGAATGAAGTTCAGAAAAGAAAGCCAAAAAGAAAAGGAGGTTACAGTTTGGAATCACGCAAGGGAGGAACTTGTGTTCATCATCAACATCATCGTCATCGTATTGGGTTTGCTTCCATCCAGCTTGACATTCACACTTGTAGCTCAATGGGTATGATTTGTCTCCTACGCATGTTCCTTTTCCGCAATCCACTTCTTTACACAACCTGTCTGCAATTCACAAAGAACAAATCATACATCCAAGATTTTACCCGTGCTTGTGTGTGCATGAAAGTGCAGGATAGAGAGTGTTGTGTACCATAGAAAGCAGTCAGGTTGCCATCAATATCTGCCATAGCAACCATAGGTAGCACCACAAGAAGCATGGTTACAAAAGGAAGAGCTTTAGAGAAAGCCATTTGTAACTCTGAGAGAACAAGTGAATTGCAGTGAAGGCAGGAGGAGGTGCTATCTGTACTTAATGAGGTGTGTATTTATAAGAGATCACAAAGACTTGGAAGTTTTCTTGGAATCCAAACAGAAAGAATTAAGATAAAGACACTTCAGATTTTGATGGTTATTTCTTGTTTTTTTCTCTATTCAATAGAACAAGAAAGTTAACTTGATAGAAGCTTCTGTGTAGGCAGAAAGGATCAATTCTGCAGATTTTTTCTTCTCTTTGAATTTTATTTACTGTCCATGGACGGTCTTTTTATTATAGTTGAATAAATCAAACAATGTAGAAACATTAAATCTTATTGTCTTCCTTCTAGATTGTCATGTAACAAAAGGTTTGGTGTATTATAAATTGAACAGGTCTCAAATTTGCTACTTCTTCTTTCTATTCTATGACGACATTATCCTCAACCAAGCTTAGGTTTGGCCATTCTTAAATAAAGCAAGGGCAGATTAGGTTGTCGAGCGGACAAAAAAATCTAAAGAGAGAAATCATAGTCTTCCGAGCAGTTTGGATTTCATTCCGAACAACATTTCATAGAAATTTAATGTTTTTTATATTTTTAAATATATCAAAAACAATCTTTTAAAAAATAAATAAATAATATTATTTTAATATCTTTCTAAACCAAAAACACTTTTAAAAAAAATTATTATTATATTCTGCATAATCATTCAACCTTCTTGATAAAACCTAAAATCAAAACATCTAGAATATGGAATGTAGGTCCAACACGTAATATTGATTTTCTTTGGTAATAGGTAGAGGAGATGCATGAAGAACAAGATTTAAACAAGAACACGAATAATGCATTAAAAGAATGGTCATAATCAGAATTTCTTAAACAACCAAAATAAAGGGTCATTCACAGGCTCAAACATTTTATTGCTAGTCTACACATTCAAATGACTTTGGCAACATTTGGTTTGGAGAAATAGAGGTTACTTAACAACTAACTCTACACTGTTCTAGGTCTATTTTTCAAATTTTTGTTCTATATTTTTGTCTTCGATTAATATTTCAGGATAAAAAACCCTGAAACATGTTTGGTTAAAAAGATAAAAATAAAAATATAAAATAAATATATCTTCAAAATAATTTTATAATAAGTTTTTATCTTCACAAAATAAAAGATACAGAGAGAAAATTCTTGTTATTTTATGTTTTTTTTTTATTTCAAGATAATAATTAAATGATATTTAATGACGGC
>Ga0307515_10007747_pt1 | contig 21139 bp, 18 predicted proteins | sample 17_EM_MG_FD_194513 | JGI IMG/M metagenome (GOLD analysis project Ga0307515, IMG submission 194513) | Populus trichocarpa ectomycorrhiza microbial communities from riparian zone in the Pacific Northwest, United States - 17_EM | ecosystem: Host-associated > Plants > Roots > Unclassified | place...
ATGGGGGCAGGCGAGGCCGACAGGGGCAAGCGAGGCCGACAGGGGCAAGCGAGGCCGATGGGGGCAAGCGAGGCTGGTGGGGGCAGGCGAGACCGGTGGGGGCAGGCGAGGCTGGTGGGGGCAGGCGAGGCCAATGGGGGCCGTAAGCCGCCGGGCCAAATCCCTAGTCAACAACTAGAACCATGTAGTCTTTTACAAACTACGCTTCAAGCTGAATTATCTGGGGGAATTGGGAAAAACAAGCCACCTATATTAACCCGACGATAGGAAGCGGATCAACAGGTGGTAAACTGGAACGACGGTGTGGGGGATGCTGACCAGATCAGAAGCTGCCGAATTATCTCCGGCGAGACATCCGAAATCCCCCGCTTGCCGCCCTAAGTTATTCACACCGCAGCACCGGTAACATCCGCCAGGGTACTTCAGTGTCCGCGAACAGGCCCTAGGGTTTTTAGCCTCGGTCCGGGACTCCCTAGGTCAAACAGAAGTACACCAGCCATGGATGGCAATGCTGGGCCCTGAAAGACGACAGTTTGAGAAACTTGGGCTGGTTGGAATCTGTTCTGATGTTCCGGTCTCTAACTTGAGCTAATGCCGAACCAGACCATGGACTACTGGTTCAATTCAGTCCCTTACCGAACCCTTTGAGATTACAGGCTAATATGCAATAGTTGGAACTCCCCTCACTATTATTGAGCGGATTCTATACCTTCGGTTAGCTCTTGACAATATGTTGCGTGTAGTAGTGACTGGAGAACAGCGCAGTTTCGGCTCCGCACCCTGGACTGGGGACTACTAGAAACACTATAATAGATTCTCAGTATTTTGTTTCAGCATGACGGGGATGGACGCATAGGACGCCCAAGTACGCCGCATTGCTATCCCCGGCCGTTCTCTGCAGTATACATTGATGAAATCGGAAGTATTAAAACGGGATGAATTATACCAAACCTCAAATTTACTTACCATCTGTATTGAACACTATATCCATGATCGTTGGTTGACTCATCTCTAGCCATATAGAACATTTAAATGCTTTAATGCTTGATGTCGGTCGGGGGCGGTGTTTCGCTGTCCCCGACGGTCCCCGGTCGCCATGCCGTCGTCAAATAAGCACAGGATGGACAGCCATGACACTGCCCGTCCGTCCTAGAGAATTTCCAGACGGGGTGGTTAAAAATACTGGTTTTTGAACTTACGCGGCCGCTCGGCGGCTCTAAATACCCTACTCTACGCCTACAGCTTCCACTTTACTGCATCTTACTGCATCACAAGTTATAACTGATTAAGCGACTACAAATGAGGATCCTAATATACTATTGGAGGCCTGTGATAATGGGTGAGAAGTACTAAATGACTACTGGGAAAAAAGCGAATGACCATACGGCTGTTGCAATATCCATGCGTCTTAATCCTCGCTGTAATATACTAGGGTTTCACGGTTGGGCTGGAAGTCTTCAGATATCTATAATATATACACATGGTTTGTCGGCTCGAAGCATTCTCATTGGTTGATGGTGGTACGTACCATCTTACTGTGGCAAATTACAGAATGCTCATTGGTTGGCAGATGGTCTTTTTCAGTCATGATTAGTGAACTGTGGCGCTTTGCATGATTGTGGCTCTCACAACAGCTATTGGTCAGCAATCCGAGCTGGCTAGATGCAATCTGGGTGGGCTGGCTCTCAACTTGCTGGAAACGATCTAGACATGTTGGTTGGATGCGATCTGGGCGGGCTGGCTTCCGGCTGGCTAGATATGATCTGGACGGGCTTGCCCTCTGGTAGTTGGATGCGATCTGGACAGGCTGGCTCTCGAATGTCTGGAGCCGATCGAGACGGGCTTGCTCTCTACTGGCTGGATACAATTTGGATGGGTTCGGCTGGCTGGATGTGATCTGGACGTGATCTGGACGGGCTGGCTCTCGAATTTCTGGAGCCGATCGAGACAGGTGGACGGGCTAGCTCTCTGCTGGCTGGACATGGTCAAGATAGGCGGGCTCTTGGTCAACTTAATATGATATGAACGGGCTGACCTTGGTCAACTGAATATGATTTGGACGGGCTGACTTTTGGCCGGCTGGAGACGATCTAGACAACACTGACATACTCACTCTGAGATGGTTCTTGGCTAGCTGGATGCAATCTGCACAGGCTGGCTCTCAGCTGGATGGACGCAATCTGGACGGACTAGCTCTTGGCTGGCTGTACGGGCTGGCTCTCGGCTGGCTGGACGTAATCTGGACGGGCTAACTTTGCACTGGCTGGATGCAATCTCGATGGGCTGGCTCTCGTCTGGCTGGACGTAATGTAAACCGGTTGAGAGCTGGCTGGATATCGTGGGTTTTGAGGTTTAGGATTCTTTTTTACCAACGGGGGCGGCGAAGCCGCCACCATACCTAGTAATCTACAATAGCTATGTACAGAGCTCCACTCGCAAAAGTCTGCTGTAGCTCCAACATATTGCGTGCACCTTCATGCACGATCTGACGGAAGCAAATCTAAGACAAAAGAAATAGCGCCAACAAAATTTTGGCTGGAGTACATTGCGTCTGGGCATGCAGCCATGCTTGATGTAAAGCGTCGGCGAATCATGCCATGCTACATATACGATGTTTGGTGTCACAAATTAATAAGTAGCCGTCGAATCGGTCCCTGGATTGTGGATTCTTCAACACATCACCTTAACCCACCTTTGGAGTCCCAAAGATGCCTGAATCGTAATCACTCGAACTTTTCTTGTATGATTCAGCGTTGACTTATCCCGTTTATGTGGTCGTCGCGGTTGGTCACAGCCTCGGCAACGAACCCTCGTTTATGACGGTGACATGGGCAGCTCTCGCTGCACAACTGTCGTAAACGATCGCATGTTCAATTCCCAAGTTTTTCATGCAACAATAAAAGCCACAAAAGAGGCTACTGCCATGGGGGCTCTCCTTACGATTCGCAATTTTCTGAGGTCCTGTAGTAGTCAGACACTGCCTAATAGTTCCGCTCTCCCGAGTTCTCGCTTCCGACAAGCAAATCAACCGACCCTGAGCAATGTAACATCAATCTATTCGGGAAAGTCATCCCGGAGGTAGATCCGAAGTGTTACATAATGCAGTTACCTACAGAGTTGCTACTCGAAATTTCCTCGCACCTTCATTCATTAGGCGACCTCGCAAGTCTAATTCAAACCAACTGGCGATTTTCAACTATGATACCTCCTTCTCAAGCGGAGATATGTGGCCCACGATTTTAGGAAAGCAGGACAAGCGACTGGCGTAATAGCTGTGCAGCTCACCCGAGGATGCCAGGTATGACAGCCCTTTTCAATCATGATGAAGCTGAATTGAGTTTTGCTGCTAGATACGCAGGCTGGAATCAGTTTGGAGATTCATGGTGACCACGATGGGATAGAGATTCAGGTGAGTTCCTACGGCGGTGCCACACATGGGGTTGGTGATGTAGTTATATCGATTAGGTAAGATGACAACGCTTTCAAATTCCGTGACGACAGCTCTAAAGCCCCACGCTCGTACTGACGTCCCCCCACCTGATAGAACTATATTATAGGATATCGAAAAGTTGTGTTGCGACTTCCGTGACATTGGGGTTTTTATATAACACTGCAAGTGACTCTCAGTGCAGTGGTATCTGAGCCAGAAGGTATCTAAATGACGAGAAGACTTTTAGCATACTACGATTGCCTAGGGAGTAAGTACATTATAGCATCACGGGGCAGAAGTTTTACGACAGACTGTACGTACATATAGCTTGCAAGCCCTGGCAGTGAAGTCAACCGTCCCGTCCGTCCGGGATCACTGCGGACGGGGACGGACGACAAAGTCGCCGTCCGTCCAAGGGCAGGACAGAAACGGCGCCGTCTTTTTGAGGCAGGACGGGGACGGACGGCAATGACGGCCAACTAGCCGTCCCCGGCCGTCATCTACCGACATCCATGGATCTCCTGCATTGTACATTATAAAATCTCATAAAACTAGTTACATCTACTTTGACCTCGAAGCAAGATCATTCAGCATCTGCTCCATCTTGACCATGTCTGACTCTGTTGCTCCAAAGATTGAGCCTTGTTTCACCCAGGATTTCAGACACAGCAGCCTCAATGATATCATCACCCAAGCAATTTCGTAAGTCACTGATAAGCAACTTCGCACTACTAAATAGACGCTCTGGTTCATCTGACATCGCTGGAATACTCATCAGCTCAACACCCATTTGAGCAAGAAGTGTCTGGCATAGAACATGCTCTGAGTGGGTGTATCTTCAACCTTTATATACACCTAATTCGCACCTACTCATGCTATAGCACTGTAGCTAGATACAAGTGTCACAGCACCCCTGGCATGGGTCCATGTACATCTCTTACCGCGCGGTCTCAGGGCTATTTTCGATGTCATCTAAATTCATACTGTAACCGCCCGATGTCAGCCAGGGACGGTGGATGACTGCAGGGGACGGCAAAGTCGCCGTCCCCGGCAAGTCCCCGGCCGTCAGCCCGTCATTGTGGAGTAAGGACGGGATGGACGGCCTTGGCGCCGTCCCGTCCGTCCTGGAGAAATCTTGGCCATCCGACGGGACGGTTGACATCACTGAGCCCTGGCGGTAACTTGGCCGCCTTGAGTACAGATTGGGGTCAAAGGAATAGACTGCCTCCAGTCCAATGATTGCACCAGTCCGGACGGACCCGGTCTGGGGTAGGGCTCAGTCCGGTCCGGTCCCACCGGAAAGTCGGACTGGTCTGAGCCCCAGACTGGCAGTCTTGGACTGGACGGGCTTGGTCTGGACCGATCCATTTACGCATATAATTGTGTCATTACTTTTTAGCCAAGTACTACCGAAAACATGACTCATCCTCACTTTTTATCACCACTCACCCCCGAATACCCACTCTGATCGAAATTATACCACTTCTGTCTGTATATTCGGCTCCATCGAGATACATTTTCCCCATTAAAAGACTAATAACCGGGAAAGTATACCCTAACCCTGGACACCGTGAGGGATCGGTCCGGACCAAGCCCAGTTCAGTCTGTCAGCATCTGGGATCGGTCCGATCCCAGTCCAAAGAATGTCTTGGACTGGACCTGGACTGGACTGGACGGTTCCGGTCTGGACTGATCCATTGCTGGACTGGTGGAATCATTGCTCCAGTCAGCTTCTAACCAGCCAAAAGTCATCATCTATTGAATTGGCGTAGCGGAATGAGAAAGAGACTTAGTGAAGAGCTGGTGGCAATGGCAAGGATGTTAGAATAGTGTTGCTTATTTTCGTTCTATCATACACAACATAACTTTATATGTATATCTGTTAGGCAGCGTAGTGTAACTAGCCTCAATTTCTCTAACTCAGCATATAACTCGTAAAAATTTTACTATGTTCCATCGGGTTCCGATGATATCACTCTGTGTCACTTGGCACTATCATATCTATCTGTTTTAAAGGAAATAGGTGTGGTATAATTTACAACATCACCTCTGGCCTTCGTCCAGTCAGCCCATCTCTACCATCCCAGTGATCTCCTTGTGAGTCTATTACAAAAGTCTCCAGCAGCTCATGGCCAGCTCAGAGTCACAGCCTTCAGCCTACTCTTTGAGAGTGCAGAACAAGGTCGGTATGATGAGATTAGATAGATCAGATCAGATACCTGGTAGCCGATAATGGCTGACGTCTCAAACCTAATACATCAGAATCTCGGTGCGGAACAGCTGTTGAAATCAACTCCTTCTAGAAGCAAACGTCTGCTTGAAAATAAAAGACACAAGAAACGTCGTAAGTACCTCCACTTCAAACACACCCCCAGCTACAGATATCTGGCCGGCTCTGTCATGATTTCAAGCTGCGATCCGGTAGCTCAGATGGATAGTCCGGACAGAAGCCGCTGCAACTTGTGTGTATAAAGGCTTAGAATTTCCAGTAGATAGCTTTCTGCTCTTTAAACAATTCAACTCGTCTTGTGTAAGGTTATTGCTCTCTTTATGTATTGTTACACAGACGAAGTATCGTCCACTGTGATGGGTGACAAGGGTCCTTCAGATAGGGTGGCACCTCCTCGGCAACCCTCAAAATATCGGGCATAGCTAAATTCCACCAACACCATTCAAGCAACTAAAATGATACAAACAATCTAGACATGTGACTAAGGTTCTAGCACTCAATATTCACATTCAAAATTGGACCAAATTTTTCATGCTGTTGGGCTGATGGTATTCCGCCGTATCTATACGTAGATGAGTACGTACTCATTCGCACTTGTATGACCATATATATATATGGCCTTGTTGTTGAGATCAATCGAGTACGAATAGAGATATTGAATTGACTATCGTACAAAAGTGATTGTCTAAAGGGCAAGGAGAGAGGGAAAGGCAGGCAACTATATATGGGAAAGGAGAGAGCATACTCGGCGAAGCCGAGTATCACATCCGGAGACCAATGCCGGGCATCACTGCCGGGGCTAGCCCTACTCCTCAGCATGGGGGCAGGCGAGGCCAATGGGGGCCGTTGGGGGCTGTAAGCCCCCATACGCCACAAAAGCCATCGGGCCAAATCCCGTGCCAACACTTGTGGCCCTCTTAGATAGTACAATTAAGCTGCTCTATCTCTTGACTTTCAACAGGCTCTGTTACATTGGATGCTCTTGATGAAGTTGTTGATTGACTGGTCTTCTTGAGGCTTAAAGGCTCGTATATATACAGACTTGTCTCCTATATTTAGATCCATATTCGTCTCAATATCTATCTCCGTTTGCTCATCCGTTTGCACTGATATGAGCCGCTCTCTTTAGGCGTATCCTCATATACTAACTGCTTATCAAACAGACTTGAGCAGGGAGTCTCAGCACCGTCCGATGTCTTAGATGAGAATAAAGACTTATATGAAGATGGTGGCTGTAGAGGATATTCATCAGGACCAGGGTGATGCGTCTCATGTCAGATCATACGTGTACGCATATGGGAGATTGTACATATACGGGCCTTCGGCCCCTGAGAGATCAGTGAAGCCAATCAATCGAATTATTCTAGCATTCAAAGTAACAGGCTCTGTTACGATATGTGGAAGGGGAGAACCGTATGAATAGACTTAAAGTATAGAGATTGGAGAGTAGGAGAAAGACTCGAGATATATACAAGGTAGTTGGGTGCCTTATGCCCTACCGGCTGTGTACCTTGACATCAGCTCAGCTCGGTCAGGTCTATATGCAACAGGCTCTGTTACGATATGGAAGTTGGGGGGAACCGTGTGCGTGTATTCTATGGTACAGAGAACAGAGAAGGAAAAAGACTCGAGATATATACAGGAGCCATCAGCCCCTGCAGCCGTGACCTTGTATCAGACCCGTAACATCATGTACATCTGTAACAGGCTCTGTTGCATAAATAGATCTCATACGGGCTGACTGGGCTGGCTCTCACACGGGCTGACGGGGCTGGCTCTCATACGGGCTGACGGGGCTGGCTCTGATACGGGCTGATGGAGATGGATCTGATAGGGGCTGATGGAGATGGATCTGATTCGGGCAGACGGAGCTCAGCCGTCTCTACATTTAGATCAGTACGTACGTGCTTGTACCATATATATATGGCCTTGTGGCTCTCTTAGATAGAATCAAGCTTCTAGCAATCAGTATTTCAACAGGTTATGAGCCCGGCTATCGCTACCATATAAAAATCCTATTCTCACGATTTCTAAAAAAAAGAACCCTAAACCTCAAGAACCCTAAACCTCAACACCATCTCCACGATCTCACGATGTCTTCCTCGATAACTTCCTCCGAACCCGCCTTCAACAAAACCAGGTGGGGCGACATTCCTAAGCTCACTCATGCAAACTTCGACGAATGGAAAGACGACATGATACTCATCCTGTCAGCCATGAAAGCATACGCAATCGTCACCGGAGATGATCCTGAACCGCAGCCCCTTGATTTCGACCACGATGACAACTATGATGATTGGAACGCTAAGGAAGCCGAAGCTGCGTCTATGATCAGACTTTCCTGTTCCCTTGAAGTACGGCGCATCGTCAAGGGAATGAGAAACCCTCTCGAGATGTGGAATACACTAGAAACCAGCGTGGACACCGCCAGATCTTATATCGGCAGACAGGACATCCTTCGCCAGTTTCGTGCTTGCCGACCCAAGGAGGACGAACCACTTAAAGCATACTTCACCAAGCTCAGTGACTACCGCACACAATTAGACCAGACAGACGATGCAATCACCGATCGCGATTTCCGCACGCAAATATTCACATCATTGCCTTCACAGTATGCGATGATATTAATGGTCCTGAAGCATAGAAGACCCTTGCCCACACCCGAAGAAGCCATGCACGACCTCCTAGAAGAAGAAACTACAACTGGCCTTACCAAGGAACTCGGAGATGGATCCACGGGAGCCGCCCTATTTTCCCAGCGTGGCGGCTACCGTGGGCGAGGCCGAGGTCGAGGCCATGGGCGGGGTGGACGCGGTGGACGCGGTGGGCGCGGTGGAAGCGGTGGAAGCGGAGAACGTCACGAGAGTAAGTGCACCTATTGCAAAATTGACAGCCATACTACAGATGCATGCAGAAAGCGGAAACGCGCTCAGGAAGGAGGAAACAGCGGAGGAAACGACGAGCGCATTTGCTACCAGTGCGGGCTCCCAGGTCACGTCAAAGTCGATTGCGTCTCCTACAAACGTATAAAGGAATAGTGGAGAGTGAAGAAAGCCACTGCTAGAGCAGCTCTCGCTACGACCGGAGACTGCGATACACTCTGACTATCTACTTGTGCTCTCGCTGCCGCCGCCGCCGACGCCGCCGATGCCGCTCCGAAGTGGGTCATTGACTCCGGAGCGTCACACCACATGTGCAATGACCGCAGCAGCTTCTCAACGTTCAAAAAGCTCTCACTTCCTATAATAATCGAACTGGGAGACAACAACTCAGTCACCACCACGCATTATGGTTTCGTCAACGTCATACAGGGCTATCAAGTCGAAGCCCTCCATACTCCTACTTTTCGACTTTCCCTTCTATCGATCAACCAATTGGATTTGGGCGGGCATACGACTATATTTCAGAACGGAAAATGCTCCATAACTTCTAAATGCTCCATAACTTCGCCATCTTCCTGCACCTTCGGCGGAAAACTAATCAATGGCATATATATCATAGTTCCCGCGACCGCACTCCTATCATCGACTACCGAATACGGGAAAAAGAGAATGAGAGAAAGCTCGCCTCCAAGTGCACCTACCGCAGCAAAAACTAAGTCCACTTGAAAGTCTCTCACAATCTTAGAATCAAGACTATGGCACCGACGATTAGCCCATATAAATCCTACAGCCATGAAATCTCTGATTGGCGGATACACACACGATGATTCAATGTGCACAGTCTGCATCCAGGGCAAGCACAAGCAAAGGTTCATTAGAGTGCCGTCAAGCGCACTACGACGCCTTTTGAACTTGTACATTCGGATGTGTGCGGTCCCTTCCCTACACCAACCTTCGGAGACAATCGATACTATATACTATTCATCGATGACTACACGAGGTACACATCCGTATGGCTGCTCCCAAACAAGAAAGCCGTGACCTGCACCTCTGCCTACCAGTCATTTCAGGCCCGAGTAGACTCAATGGGATACGAGATCAAGCGATTCCGGTGCGATCATGGACGGGGAGAATACGACAATAAGACATTCCGATATGTCCTCACGGCCCGCGGTACTACATACGAGCCATGCCCTCCATATGCTCATCATAAGAATGGTGTTGCAGAACGAATGATCCATACAATCACTGAAAAGGCTCGGGAGATGATGATCGACTCCCAGGCTCCCATTCAGGTTTGGGGAGAAGCAGTCAATACCGCAGTCTATCTCCATCAGAGATCACCGAATGAAGGCCTGAAAAGAAAAAATGACCACGATGGCTATCAAGCACCGTACGAAATGCCATACGAGATGCTGCATGGATTTCGCAAACCGACGCACGATGCTGACGGCAACGAAATATCATATCGAGCCTCTCTTCACAACCTACGTCGATTCGGATGCTACGCCAGTAGACTCATTCCCGAAGTTCAACGCCGCCAGGGCAAGTTCGGCCCCAGGTCCAAACCCTGCATGATGGTAGGCTACACACACGATTCAAAAACATTGTGGAGGATATGGGATCCCGAATTCCAGAAGGTGAAAGCCCAATCAGAAGTCGTCTTTGACGAAGAAAGAAATGCACACATGTCGTGTCAGCATGGAAGCAATGAAATCGACATATTTGGATTACCAGAAGATGAGGAATATGTCGACGAAATAGATACCGGAGATGAGCCTCTCCGAGGACAAGATACCGGAGATAATCCTCTCCGAGGACAAGATAGTCAACCTACGCAGATAGGTAAGAGATACAGATCTCACATGCATGAAGCTCCTGACAAGGAAGCAGAAAACATCGCCCGCAGCCAGCGCCTCCGCAGAGAGGATCAGACTGCCTGGCGCTCGGCTGCAGCAATCAAGAAATTAAGCCAATTACCGCCAGTATCTCCAGCTCCAGCTCCAGCTCCAGCTCCGCCGATAGGGAGTCGTGTCACAAGAAGTCAAGGTAAAGCCTCCGCGATAGCACTAACGGCATCCGAAGCCACTGGAGATCCAGACACCTACGCGGAAGCTATGGAAAGCCCTCAACGAGATTACTGGAAAAGAGCCATGGAGGAAGAAAGCACATCGATCCTGCTCAATAATACCTTCTCCGCTCTCAACTCTCGGGAAGCACGGCAACTACAAGTTAAGCCGATTGGCTCTAAGTGGGTTTATAAGACTAAACACAATCCTGACGGGTCCACACGGTATAAAGCACGGCTAGTCATAAAGGGATACGAGCAGACGGATTTCGGTGAGACTTATGCCCCTGTTGGGAAGCTAACCACGTTTCAGTATCTCATCTCTCTCATCGGGAAATACGGGTGGAATATGGACCACCTGGATGTAGTCACCGCTTTCCTAAACCCCGAAATCGACGATGACGACATCTATATGACTTTGCCAGAAGGATGGCCAGAGGGTCTCAACGCACCAAAGATCATTGTCAGACTCAGGAAAGCTCTCTACGGCCTTAAACAAGCTCCACGGCTATGGCACGACGATATCAATGCTTTTCTACTCTCTCTTGGGTTCACACAGTCCTCAGCCGATCCCAACCTCGATCTCCGCAGCGACGGCATTCTGATACTTCTGTATGTCGACAATATCTCCATGCAATATCCGGATGCTGCTACCAAAGCCGCGATCGAAGTCAAAGCGAAACTCTCAGAGAAGTACAAGATCACGAACCTCGGCCCAGCACGCCAATTCCTCGGCATCGAAATCCACTAAGATAATACCGAAATGAGTCTTGGTCAGAAAGCCTATATCGCCACAATCCTCAGACGATTCGGCATGGAGCATACTCACGGTGTCTCGACGCCCATGGATCCCAATGTAAAATTGGACTCGGCCGAGGATCGGGGGGAGAAGGACCTGGAACAGGAAGATATCACAGACTATCAAGCAGTGGTGGGATCACTAATGTACGCAGCATTTGCAACTCGGCCAGATATCTCGTATGCGGTCGCTGTATTGTCTCATTACAATTCGCGGCCATTCACCAGCCTTATGACCGCTGCTAAGAGAGTTCTTCAGTATCTCAAATCTACAGCCGATTTTCAACTACACTTCACCGGCGATGGCATCGGCATCGGCATTGGCATCGGCATTGGCATCGACATCGACATCGGCAATGGTCTCGTAGGGTACTCGGATTATGATTGGGCTAATGACAGCGCACACCGCAAATCCCAGGGAAGCCATGTGTTTCTCGCAAGCAATGGAGCAGTCTCGTGGCAGTCTCGGAAACAAGCCCTCATCGCCATGTCAACTCTCGAGGCCGAATTCATCGCCTGTTCAGAGGCCTCCAGAGAAGCGAAATGGTTACTCCAATTGCAAAAGGATATTCACGGTTCTCAGAGAGACTCACCACCGCTGCCAATCAACTGCGACAATCAGGGTGCTCTCACTCTAATCACCACGGGAATCATCAATGCTCGATCTAAGCACATCGACGTTTGCTATCACAATAGTCGAGATCTGCACAATCGCCGAATAGTCAACTACTCCTACGTACACACGTACGAAAATGTGGCAGATATACTCCAGAAAGCACTTACAAAAGATAAGCATACGAAATTCACGAAAGCAATGGGTTTATGGTAATAGAGGTCAATTGGAGGTCAAGTTAAGGTTTTAAGGTTGTTTCACTTGTCTTTTGGAATACGGATTTTCTTTGTTTATATATGGATGGCCATCCTCAGGCTACGGTAGTACTCTTTCCCTGCTCACTTCTCAAGCAGGGTTTTAAGGAGGCTACTATGGGAATCACAAGTTGCGCATCATCTTTGTTTGTTTGTTTGTTTTGTTTCTTGCTCCACAGAGCGTAGCAAGAGGGGGGAGTGTTGCATAAATAGATCTCATACGGGCTGACTGGGCTGGCTCACATACGGGCTGACGGGGCTGGCTCTCATACGGGCTGACGGGGCTGGCTCTGATACGGGCTGATGGAGATGGATCTGATACGGGCTGATGGAGATGGATCTGATAAGGGCTGACGGAGCTCAGCCGTCTCTACATTTAGATCAGTACGTACGTGCTTGTACCATATATATATGGCCTTGTGGCTCTCTTAGATAGAATCAAGCTTCTAGCAATCAGTATTTCAACAGGCTCCGCAGGGAACATCCGAGTGACTACCTGTGATGGGTTCCCGATGAACTCTCATGATTGCACAATCTGATAGCTGCAACACTGGCCAGGGTAGCTCAATTTCACTAACAAATATTCTCATGATATCTATTCATTGATGCTACTTATTGTGCCTTTTCGGTTTATCACAGGCTGTACCATTTCCTTCCGCACGGCTTGAAAATTTGCCACTGCCTGTTTCCCTTCAAATGCCTAGGCCAGCACCCACGAGCTACAATTCCCATCCTATCTCCTACCACCCTTCTTCTTGATTCCGAGGGATTGTGTGTCAGCGGGAGTGCGCGGCGTGGTGAGTTGTCGATGAACAATGTCAGAAACTACAATTCAAACTACGGGTTGGCACGACTAATAAGAAAGTCCACATGTTGGGCACGTGAGCAAAAATATTTAGCCGGATTTCCATAGTGCTGGTTGCCTTCAACAATTTGCAGCAGTGGGATTCGTATGTAATGACTATAGCGAGTCAGTATACCCCCAATGGAAATCATATGCACAATTAGATTCAAATAAGTTTCCATTCAGATAACACGAATCAGAATAGCGTTAACATATTCACTCAGTGCCGTATCTTATCCAGGTGACTATGGCAGTCAGACCTCTCAACGGTGGAAACCAGTTGGCAAATCTGCATGCAACTGCACTGCTTGCAGAACCAGTTTAGTAAACCTTTTGGAATCAAACCAATCTTTACCCGGAGCAGGGTCAAGCAGATTTCCAACACTTCTCTCGTGCCCAGTGTGGTGGCGAAATAAATGCTAGCCGCGTGCAAGCTTGCGAGCACGTGGCTAGACAAACTGAACACGAGAGAATTCCAACACTGCGTGAAGTGCTAAAGTTGCGAAATAGATAACCATGGCTATTCGTAATGGATAGGAGACCGAGTATTGAAATTCTTGGAGCAATTGGGATGCTAAGTATATGTACTATAAGTTTTACATTATCTTTATTGCATGAATTGATTTTCTTGGTGGGATGAAATCTCGTACATTGGTAAGGTCGCATGCTGGATCCCCAGTTGGCGAACCAGTCAATATTCGCTCACGGGTACAGTATGCGTATCGGTCGGAACATATATACCTAGAATTTGAGTGAAAACGATACGTATCTCTAGGTTGCTGACAAAACCAGTCTTCTGGCGCTGAGCTGTCAATGATATTTACAAGCTGATCCGGCGTTTAACACCAAACCTGGACTCTGAGCTTGTTATCTATCGTCTCTAATTTGAACCTATGTTGCGTACTTATCACATTCTTTTGCACCACGTGTGTTAAGTCGGATTTGCGTATCGTCGTGCTCGATATGTTGACATTCATTGGTCATTGTTAAGCCCAACAACGACCACTCCGAATCTGGAAAGAAGTTGGCGTGTGCAGATATTAGAGCTGTTTTCTATGGAGATATGTGATCGAGCAGTGATGACTTCCTCGCGGATACGGAGGTGGGGAAGTTCCTACACTTCTGAGCAGAGTTTCTTTAGCGGTGTTTGCCTCGGTCTCACTGTCTCTTCCATTTCTTTTGTGTTTTGTCATTCATTTTGCTTTTGTTTGTTACAGGGAAGAATGGTAGTGGAAGGGGACTTCCCCCAATCTAGCCGGCCATCCGGAGGGGGAAGGGAAGTGTGCTCTGTCATACTCTAGATAGAGTGAATGCAGCATGATTAAAACAAAAACAAAACGACCACTCCGCGGATATGGCTACAAAAGCATATTGCTCCAGTAGTCAGTATCGTCGTCGCACATCCTATCTTATGCCCGATGCCCGATAAAGGTACACAGTCGCCACTGCATGTTCCCTCACCAATCCTCAATCAGTACCAGGTTCTGGGATTTGGAAAAACAATAGCATACACGAATAAATGTAGCAGCGCATAGTTTGATGTCCGATAGATGTACACCTGCTGTCGTTGCCTCAAAGTACTGTAGGGTTCCGTCCAACGGAATACGCCGTCCATGGGGGTAACAAACGCCTGCATATCGGCATCCCCAATTTAGTGGGTTGCATTGATATGCATAAAGCCATGCATGCTATGTGGTGCACATGCTATGGATGCAAGCAAAATAGCGCAAGATCAGCCCACCAAAGTACATCTCAGATACTACCTCACCGATACGCAGCTTTTTTTTCTTTCGCAATATTGGTGTGAGAGATGAATGCTTGGAGGGTTAGTGCGAGTGAGATTTATGGTACCCACACCCAAACCTCTTGCAGTTCTATTAGGCTGAATGGACATGTTGCCTGCTGGACCCCATCTACTACCAAGCTTACGACTGAGCAGCGAACGGAAAGGCGCAAAACTCAGAACAATTTTCCGGGTTCGAGATTGGACGAGTGTCTATCACCGATGATGAAGCAATGAAGGAATTCCAATGTTATTGCATATTAGGAATAGCTAAGTTATTGCAGCTGGAAATCAACAGGACCTTATGCCATCGCCCTGACGAATGCATTAAGAGGTCGATAGAAACCTATCTCAATGCCACGGCGCCCAAACTATCAATAAAAGACAAACTGTAATATACATCCCGTGAAACGCGGTTGTCGAGCTGGACCCGGAAAACGTGGGCACAACACCCAGAGTCTCATTGCTGCTCGCAAGTGGGGCTGTCGTATTTATTGCCGACATGATCTATACCTTCTGAGCAGTTACTCTTGCAACAAATTTCCGGACATTTCATACCTTATCCAAAACATGAATAACACCGTTGTTTGTTATAACATTTTGTGCAATGACCTTTGCATCATTGAAATAGATCTGTGCCAGTCAGAATGCCCGGAAATTCAAAATGCAGAATTTGCACACACATCGCCATTCTCTTTCTTTGTTACCCGAACACTACCCCCTTGGAGTGATTTAAAGACTTGCCCGTCTTTCAAATCAGTTATGTATGTGGGCAAAGGTAAAGTGTGGAACAGCAGAGCGTCTGACAGATTGTTTACTGGTAGAGTCTGGTCCGGATTACCCGCAGAGAAAGCTACATCGTGCGGAGCTAGACAAGTAACGTTGGTAGAATTATCGAGTATTTGCGTGAGGTTTGTGCGGTTCAAAGATCCCAGCAAACGATTAAGTTTTGTCGCTTCCATCGTTTTCGAGCATGTGCGGGGAAGAGTCAAAAACCTGAGAACATTCAGCTACAAACCAAAAAAATGGATATGAAATCCTTGCCCATTTACCACGTGGAATTTGCCACCAACCCAATCAGTACTGGTTTGATTGACACCTATCTGCTTACCGAGACCGGATTGAGCGTACAGCGGATTTTCAGCACGCGTTTGGAACTGCCCGAGACCTGCTACTTGAGTGATGAGAACTACTTGCCCATCTTTAGGTTGTGCGACTTCGGTGACTGGTACACGATGGTTGTAGGTGTCGTCGAGTAGTGCACTCGGTGCCGTCATACCGCCTGGCTGATTAAGCTGCTCATTTGTATAGTCACCATTTAGGGTGTGGTAATTCAACAGCGCCGACATAAAATTTTCTGAGGCACCCTCAACAGGCGTACCATTTTCTTGTTCAAAGTTGGCAAAGGCATCATTGTTAGGAAGCAACAGGGTTTTCCCCTCCCCTGGAGCGACTGGAGTGTTCGACAACAACGTCCGCGCTGGTCCAGGATTGTTGATAAGTAGCTGGCGAAACATGGATAGATCGGGGCGGTTTTCAGTAGCCGCCATCAAAGAGGGTGATTGCGAAACAACCGTCGAGATATAAAGAACAACGGGGACGAAGCGGATGGGAATCATGTTTCTCGGACGAATTTTGTTAATGTAGGAAGAGAACTTGAGAACGGGACAATTGAACCCTAATAATAATATAGACGAGTTGAAAAGCAATTGTGCTTGTATACGGTAGGTAGTCACCTGGGATTGGTTGCCTGGCTCAATGCATGCAGCTAACCACGGGAATAATACTTCAGTATGGGGCAATTAAACTCTATTAATATCAACATATCGAAAAGCAATTATACTTTTGTTTTATTTTTGTTTCAATCATATTGTATTTAAGCGACCTAGGTACGACAGAGCTTGTTTACCGCTCCCCCTTTGGATGGTTCAGTACGATGGGGAGATCCCCATCCTCTACCCTACTCACAGTTAAACATTGTATAAACAAAACAAAAAATGAAGAGAACCAAAGACGACGGACAAAGAGAAGAGACGAGAAGGAAAGGTAGCTCGCTGACCGCGAGAGAACTATGAAAGTACTGAAGTTAGGAAGTGAACAAAAGCAAGGAAAGAACACCTCATCTTAACATCTTCGGGAACTTCCCCACATTTATAGCCCCGAAGATGTAAAGCAATTGGAGGCATCTATCGTAAGCAGACGGCTGCAAAGGCGTTCCTTGCTCAATCCGAGCTGCTGCATGTGGCTTGTTTTGGATGTTCAGCTCTTCACTATCGTCCACGGAGATCACTTTGATGCTTCTATGCAAGTCTAACTTTAGCGTAGTATAAATTTGGGGCGGGTCAATTCACTCGTTCCAAAACAATGGTGACCTTTCGTCAACTCAATATTATTGTCTCGTGTCTCCTAAGTTACTGCTTTGCTCCTCTCTCTTCGAATGATATCCGGCCTTAAAAGTCAATTTCTGCGCTACACCAACAACACTGACGCAATGATTGGTATGTAAAAAACGTATCGCTTCTACATGCAACTCATTTGCGCCCTTATTGTTATCAAACTTTACCTTCGTTACAGAAGCTATACAGTGGCCCGGAGTAGACCAGACGCCCATAGGACTAGAGTTTCGTCGACGATTGATTCAACTAAGAGGCTTCTTTGGCAGGTAGGCAAGTACTAGTGATTCTCGCATATGTGTATATGTCAACGGGAACCCCAGTAAGTAGATACTCCAAAGAATATATTCTACTAGTGCTGATGGCGGCTTCGCCGCCTCTAGAGGGCCGTGAACCTACTGAGCCTTTCTCAAGCGGTACCCAATTTTGTATACTTTGAGTAGACTGAATCTGGGGGAGTATGCAGTCGGTATGGCGCCCAGCCTTTGTCAAAATCAGTCAGAACGTCGACGTGAATATAGTGCTATATTTCAGTCAAGCATACATGCGCTTGACTCCATACTCATACTGAACAGTATACTCCTAGACATGCGTGACTCCACACAGTCAATTGTATCCACCCACTGCTGGCAGGTGCGCTTGACACAATGGTACTCCACATTCAACTACATCTCCCTGGCAGCGACTGACTCCCAGCAGGGATCAACTCTCTGCAGCAATCGACTACATACTCCCAACGGCAACAAACTCCCAATAGCAGTCAATTCCGGCAGGGATCAGCTCCTAGTTGCAATAGGCACCTAACGGCAATCAATTCCATGCATACTCTTACTTCCCGAGAAGTAGTTTTGTATTGTGAAGAGGGAAAAGTAAACTCTAGCACTTTAGAGAATATACAGTCAACTACAGCTTTGTTGGATTGTTAGTGAGAGTTTGTTTGTTTGTAATCATATTGCATTTGGCAACTTGCGGCCACGGTATATACTTAACAAATTCGTTCCCTGCTGCTTTCATGACACCGAGAAACAACAGAATAGTTGCAAATCTTCATAACCTGAATACAAACAAACCACCCAAGACGCGTGTCTTGGCAAAACCAATACGGCGAATTAAGTCAACGACGACGACAGTTATCAAAAAACGGAGAGCGGTGATCGATTTCTAACATCAAATTGCCCCTGGAGCGAGACTCCCAGCACACCTGGACCGTCGGAGGAGAGTCAGCGCGTCAGCAAAGAAGAACGCGCACAGAAACCCACGCAATTGAGTGGAGCCGCAAAAAGTCTTGGCGAAGATCAAGAACAGAAAATGCCAAATAACTCAGCAACCCCAACAAAGAACGACATACGCACAGCAGCGTTCGACTTCTAGAATCGAGCTGACCTTAGACCGACACTTCAAGCCCTCCTGGACGATTTAAGGAGGCCGAACGCGAGCGACACGACGCGACAACGCGATGTGAAACAAACCAGCCACGATGGCGACCCAAGAGGGCAATGGACTTATTGGAGGACTGATTGAGAAACCCCCAGTTCAGAGAGATATAGACATGGCGGAGGCAGTTGAGGCCAGCGGTGCGGCTGTCCAAAGATCCGAAAAGACAATACGTGTGATCTTGGCTGCTGGACGCGAGCAGTGCGAGCATAATATGAATGGGAAAAGACTGCGGAACGAGACCTCGGAGCCAGTGGGTGCACCGGGAGACTGGAGGAGTCGAATGGAGTGTACAATGAGGCAACAGGAGCACGAGGTGACTCAGCTGCACCAAACGATCGATAGGATGGCTAGAATGCTAGCAGCGCCCGCAGCGCGTGAAGAGGTGCCATGGCTCGGCATCAAAGCATGGCTGGAGAATAGGGAGACGATGCGGGACGAGTGCCACAAGGACAATGTACTATGGGGGACGGGCATCCCACACATGACTGCGGAGGTACTGGCCAAAGCAAGAGTACGCGAAGCGGCACCGGCCCAGGAAGTGTGAATGGAAGAAAGAGACGAGAACCCTAGGCAGGACGGGGGAGGCCTAGAGGCCTCACAGCATGCAGGCGCAACAAAGGATGGAGAAACAGAGAAGTGCCAGCTGCTGCAGCAGCAGAAAGAACCCAAACCCAAACCCAAACTGCACCTCACAGTGCAGCCTTCACCGCGACACGAACCCAAACATAAACCCAAGCTAACACCTATTCCGGCCAGAAGGTCCGAGACAGTCAAACTCCGAAAGCAGAGTCAGAAGGCGCCCCCCAGCCCGGCCCCCGCGCTGTTGACAGGATCGAGCATGGAAGAGAGACGCCTTATTCTAAGGAGAGACGAGAGGGTGCCACCCCCCCAATAAGATGGACCAAGAAATTGCATCAGCAATCAACAGAGCGCTATTCCACCAGAAGGCACCCGCCCACATTATAATCATGAATGCAAGAAGCAACCCCAAGGGTGCGATCACCGCAATTACGCAGCTGAATGCGATGGCGGAGATGGCTCCGCAATACCGTGACATCATCATCACAGCCGCGAGGACTGTCGACCAAGGAGTCGTTGATGTCGAAGAAAATTAGTAGTGGGAGAGGCTAATGATCCATGCAGTACCTCTAGTACGGTATAAGGGAAAAGGCCCGGAAGGCATACAGACAATGCGAGAGAAATTTGACGCGGAGAACGAAGGCGTAGCGATCCCCACCTATGTACGGTGGCTGGCGAATCCCCGCGCCGTCAGGGACAGAAGGCCGAATGGAGAAATTGCCGCATCATCGGTTGGGTTCGTTGTAAAGGGGAGCAAGGTGGAGAAAGGGTTGGCCAAGAAGGGCATCAAGGCGGCGGGAGTGTGGTACCGAGTCGAAACGTACACGAATGCGGGCCCTGACAGCAGATGTGAACTCTGCTGCGGATGGGGTCACATCGAGAACAAATGCAGTAGCAAGCCCACTTATGGCTACTGCGCAGGTCATCCTTGGACGAGCGACCACAAGTGCACCGTGGTGGGGTGCACAGCGAAGCATGGATCACTCTGCGGTCATATGCTGGAGAAGTGCCCCAACTGCAAAGGGAATCACATTGCGTTCAGCAACAGATGCGCGAAGAAGACAGAGGCCGCCAAGGCGGCGCGCCAGTGTAGGGGAACGGGGCCGGCAGGGCGGGCATCCGCAAACACAGCCACTGGCGTGGCATCAGGGAAGAACAGAGTGATGCTTGGACATAGGCCTAAGGGTATGGCAAAAGGATGGGGGGGGAAGCAAAGCGGAGTTGGTGGACGCGGAGGAAGAGGAGGTAGAAGACGTCACAATGACCGAGAATGCGAACACGGCCGCGACGCAAACCGGAACTGAGACCGAAATGGGAGCCCTGGCTACCAATGATTAGAGCCATCCAGCATAACTGCGCCAGGTTGTCCAAGTGGACCATTGCGGCGCTGGAGACTGGGGTCGAACCTAAGGCGGACGTAGTATGCTTGCAGGAGGCACCGAGGCACAGGGGAGGTGTAGGGATCAGCCACTCGGCATACGAAATAAGGAAAAGAAAAAGTGTTTGGATGGCGATACGAAAGGGGAGTTGGTCTGGTGGTGGATGACCGGACTGATTCAAGAAGGGGAGCTAACAACGATGTCATGGTCACTGACGTCAGGAGGAGAGGGGAGAAGTTAATTAAGATTGACCATATTCACGATCAAAGAGACGCGCAGTCAGGAGCGAGTCTTGCACGAAAGCTGAACTGGCAGAAACTCAATCAGTAGGGCGGAACTGTCCTCGCGGGGGATTGCAACGCACATAACTTAGGGTTAGGGTTAGGGTTAGGGTTAGGGTTAGGGTTAGGGTTCGGGTTAGGGTTAGGGGTAGGGTTAGGGTTAGGGTT
>Ga0307515_10007748_pt1 | contig 21134 bp, 22 predicted proteins | sample 17_EM_MG_FD_194513 | JGI IMG/M metagenome (GOLD analysis project Ga0307515, IMG submission 194513) | Populus trichocarpa ectomycorrhiza microbial communities from riparian zone in the Pacific Northwest, United States - 17_EM | ecosystem: Host-associated > Plants > Roots > Unclassified | place...
GACTAAGCAATAGCCATATTATAAAATTTATACCATTTAGAAGCCCTAAGTCTTAAAAATAATGTATGAACTTTTGGTAATAATAACGCGTTGTATAAATAAATGAATTAGATATCCGCAATCTTCATTTTACGGATTTTGCTTAGGATTTTAACAAATCTCGCCAAACCCTCTCAGATTACCTCAGAAGTTCAGACCAAGAAATCGATTGTGCGGATATAGGAATATCCGCACCGTCCACTAAGCTGATTTAGGACGGCAATCGTTTTCTTGGTCTGAGGGACTTTGGCGAGATTTGTAGAAAACCTAAACACTGTTTATATGAGAAGACCTCATTAACTTTGACGAAATTAATCTACCCTCCCACAATACCTATCGACATAAAAATTATACCAAATTATAGAGAAAAGCCCACTCTATAAGTTATAAGATCCTCAACTCCTTATACACGTGCGACGTTAAGAGGAATTCGTCGCCGCAAAGGCTCCAATTCCACTGCACTACCGACCCACGTAGTAAACACGCTTACGCCTACGCCGCCAGCCCTCTTCGCAACTAGTGGGTATTCCATCTGCTATATACGTATTTAATTTATTTACTTTACAGCCCTTTACAGGTTATGGTGTAGGACCTAATAGAGTTGTATGCTCTGCGTCTGTGTAGAGCTGTAGAGCTTTGCGAGAGCTCTGCAGAACAAAGCTTAGGGGGAGACCTGCACGGAGACCTGCACGGAGCTTTGCACGGAGCTCTACTAAAGCTCTACAAAAGCTCTGCACGAAGCTCCGTACGAAGCTCTGTAAAAGCTCTACTCGAAGCTCTGCTCGAAGCTCTGCTCGAAGCTCTACTCGAGGCTCTGCTCGAAGCTCTACTCGAGGCTCTGCTCGAAGCCCTACTCGAGGCTCTGCTCGAAGCCCTATATAGAGCTCCAAAGCTCTACTAACACGCAGCACTAATATACTAGGAAGGTTCTACAATCGCCCGTATGAACGCCCGTATGAACGCCCATACAATCGTCTCTACAAACGTCTCTGCAATTGATCGCCCGTACGAACGTCTGCACGTCTGCACGTCTGCACGTCTGCACGTCTGCACGTCTGCACATCTACACGTCTGCACGCCTGCACGTCTACACGTCTACACGTCTACACGTCTGCACGCCTGCACGTGGCTCTGCACGAAGCTCTGCACGAAGCTCTGCACGAAGCTCTGCACGAAGCTCTGCACGAAGCTCTGCACGAAGCTCTGCACGAAGTTTTGCACGAAACTCTGCACGAAGCTCTACTAAGGCTCTGCACGAGGCTCTGTACTAAGCTTTGCACGAAGCTCTACTAAGGCTCTGCACGAGGCTCTGAACTAAGCTCTGCACGAAGCTCTGCTAAGGCTCTGCACGAGGCTCTGCCCAAAGCTTACCCCTAGTAGCAGCAGAGGCACTCCGGGCCAAGGGAGGATGTTTTCAAGGAAGGACCCAACTACAGCACCTACTAGGTGTTGCAATAGCTTTAAGTAGTAGATATCTACATATCTATATAGTTTTATCAATATTAGCAGACTATTCAATAAGATAAATACATTCTTAGGTTTTTAACAACGCGTTTTTTGACTTTAATGAAATTGATGTTAAGACTAAGCAATAGTCGTATTATAAAATTCATACCATTTAGAAGCCCTAAGTCTTAAAAATAATGTATAAACTTTTGGTAATAACAACGCGTTATGTGAATAAATAAATTAGATATCCGCAATCTCCGTTTTACAGATTTTGTTTAGGATTTTAACAAAACTCGCCAAACCCTCTCAGACGTGATTTTGCAATTCGGAAGACGGCGTAAGTTATTCCGACGCTAGCTAAAAAATCACGTCTGAGCTCGCTGAGGTAACCTCTCAGACGTGATTTTGCAATTCGGAAGACGGCGTAGGTTATTCCGATGCTAGCTAAAAAAAATCGCGTCTGAGCTCGCTGAGGTAAATTAAACGACTACCTGCCTTGGAAGGGGTGATCACGAAGAACTTCATTGCGCGTGCAAGGTGCCACCGAAGTCACTTCTAGTTAGATATTAAGGGGTAAAACTAATAGTGCGCTTATTTAACCAATTTTTATTGGAGGCTGCACGAGTCAGGAAAACGTCTCCCATGATTTACTCCGCAACGCCTAGCACATCTTGGGCTACACGGGCGATGCGCGACGGACAAATTCGAAAACTTAAGACATTCTCCGCAAATCATAATCTGTCTGAGATCAAACGACAGCATATAAGTACATGAATCATACCTCAGCCATTCAAAAGACTACGCCCTTAATATGTGCTGTTCAGTTTCATCAATACATCAATTGTCACTTCGCAGTACTTAAGGAGATAACTCATCGTTATCGTTATTACCTACCTTCAAAGTCAATGGTTCAATCCCGAAAATGCCACTTACGTCGTCTCATTGCTTTATAAATACGATCCCGGGCCAAGAATTCCTATTCCCTCACGGGCTACTTCCCCCGCTCCCCTCTAAAGAGGATTTGCATTAATACATGGGGTGAGCTAGGGCAAGAGGGTGCTCATCTTTTGACTGAGGATCACTAAGTTGATAAAAACATTAGTCACCACAATACGATCATGAATATGATGTCGTAGTTGTTGGACCAGGCTGTCTGGACTGACCACAGCAAACGTTGCTGCAAAACGTGGGCTGCGGGCGCTTGTTATAGAAAAGACAGGCCATTATGACGGGACTACAGCTTACTCCGGAGGCGGGGCTTGAATCTCCAATAACAAGCATCAACCTGCCTTGGGTGTCAAAGACTCAAAGGAGAAGCTGATGTGTACCTCCATAATGTCCTTGGTTCCCAATATGAGCCAGAAAAATCCAAGCTTTTTTAGAAACCGGGCCTGCAATAGCGGAGTGGATGGAAGATATCACCAAAGTGCGCTTTAAACCCGTCCCTCCCCCTGATTACAATATTTCCAAAGAAAGCGGCCGGACTATGTTGACCAAAGAATTTGATGGCCGGAGACTTGGAGATCGTGTTGGATTTCATCCATGACACAAAAAGAGTTCTTCGATACTCTAGCGATGTTTTGCGTTATGGTAAGGGCACAGAGTTGGCAAATGGCAATGCTCTGATAGGAAGATTATTTTACAGCGGGGTTGCAGAAGGTGTCACATTTTGAAAAAATAGCCCTGCAATAAAGAGCATATTTGATAAAGGGGTTCGAGGTATTGTTGTTCAGTATAATGGGAAGGAGGAAAGTATCCAAGCACGAAAGGGAGTAGTTCTTGCAAGTGGTGGGTTTGGCAGATCCCCAGAGGCAAAGGAGTATGTTAGACATGATTAGACAGCCCAGCTACGAGGCAACGTAGGAGATGGAAAACGCATAGGTGCCGAAATTGGCGGCGCCTTACCGGAGAAGAACCTTCACAACGCTATCTATGCGCCAACTTCATTGCTCCATGTGGGGAACGGGACTATTCGAAGATTTCCACATTTTGCAATCGATCGGTCAAAACCAGGTTCCACAATTGTCGGATTGACGGTAAACGCTTTGCCAACGAATCAGAGCCATACCAGGAATTTGTTCAAGCAATGCATGCCAAAATTAGAATGGCATTTTTTGTTGCCGACGGTCATTTTCTCCGAACTTATGGCATGGGTATGGTTCTGCCATGGCCCTACTACGTTTCCAATCTAATTAGGCGTAGTTATCTTATCAAAGCATCGACTCTCGAAGAGCCGGCTAGGAATATAAAAGCGGACGCAAGGGCACTGCATCACACTGTGGAAAGTTGCAACGAATATGCTCGGACGGGATATGATGTAGAATTCAATCGCGGCGGAAACAACTACGATAACTTCGACGGTGACTTGGCTGTGAAACCGAACCCTAACCTCGGGCCGTGTCGGAAGGTGCCGTTCCACGCACTCCGGATGGATATATCCAGGAAACGTAAGCACAATGTGGGGTCTTGTGACAAACAAAGATGCGCAAGTCATGGACCGGAATGGCGAACCCATTCCCGGGTTATATGCAGTTGGCTGCGATCAAAATTCTGTCTTTCGGGTTTGCTACCCGGGTGGAGGATCGAGTATCGGACCGGGAATGACTTTCGGGTTTCGAGCTGGAGAACATCTGGCACGGCTATGAATGCTGTCAATAATAGGCAATAGGGCTATTCCAAAGGAGTTATGAATTCTTATAAAGCCATCAAGCTAAAACGGAAGTAATGAGTAGGTCTTCTATATTAGCAAATATAGATTTTACTGGTAAGCGCCGCGGTTTCCTAGAAGTTGTACATCGGAAAAGATCCACTCAGGCCTAGAAATCTCGCCTTACTGGTCTCTCTGAAACTAATCTGTGTGGATTGATTTTTCCGTGGTAGAGGGTCCCCACGCAGTCATCGAACTTTTCCAACCGCGTTCAGCGAAGAAACAAAAGGGCTTTCATTGCCAGGTTCCTTAGTCCGATAGCAGATTTTGGAATACCAACTTATTTAAGTCACGTTCACTTATGACCAGAGAGTTAGGGCAGTGAGGTTTGACTTGGTCATGGAAAGACATTGCCCTGAAATTTTAGATTTGAGAAGTTGGGCTTCTTTTAGTGGCGCCCTGCAAAGACACTTTCATGCTGCTCAATCCAATATTTCTACCCGATTCGAGAAAGGGAGAATATCGGTCCAAACTGAGGGACCCGCCACGGTGCCGATACAGGTTGTCCAGTCGTATGCCCAGGTGTCGTGAGAGCCTCTACTAGCGAGATTCAGACCGGAGAGTGCTTATCATAGATGATAATTGCGATCACGATCGCGGCGAATCATGCTGTCAGAGAACAGCCCTTGCTCTTCTCTCCCTCCCCTGGCATCCCTCCTCCCATTACTACCATTATTCTCTGGCGTTTCGCTAAATCCATACCGGCCATCCTGGTAGTCCGCCTCTGCGTGTCGGTTGTTACTCTCATATCGGCCTCGACCTCGTTCTTCATCATCAACTTCCATGAGGTCACGATCGCGGTCAGGTTTCGGAGCAGGTCTTTCAAGGCGCATGTGCGCTTTGGGGAATTGGTGCGCCGGCCCTCCTTTCATGTAGACATATAGCAATCTGCCGTCGGCCTGCCCACAACCATTAGATCGAACTTAGAAGCTAAATAAGCCATCGCGAGGCATCGACATACCTTTTTGTTGTTAAACGTGGCTATGACATTTTCCGCGCCATCTTTCTCCACAAAGAGCATCTCTGCAATAACGGTAGGGTGAGAACTGGCAAGGCGGCAGCTCAGCATCTCTCCTCCTATAGGCGCCATGACAGCTTCAATGTCCGCAGCGGTAGTCCCGGGAGCAAAATTGCTCGCGATAACCGTATATGGACTTGCCATTCCTCGAATGTTAATACCGCTTGCCCCATTCGTAGCATTACTACGGATGTTGACCTGACCGTTTGCAGTATTTGGTTGGTCTGCTCGAAGTTCAGAATACAGACGATTTCCACGCGGCTCAATACGCGAAGCCGAATTTGTACGTGGAAGCTGGGATACTCGGGTTGCGCGCGGGTTGTTGAGAGAGTGCAGGTCGTGCCCCCATTTGCTGTTGATATTAGGTTTAGGGTTTGCAGAGGGGCGCTATATCATCCAAGGAGTGGTTAGCTTGGGTCATTGAACTGCGCCGTAAATTTTAGCAGGTGAATCTCGAACCTTGGTGACGCCCATTCTGCTAGCAAGACTTGGGGCTGAGGTTGTATTTTTAAGAGTGTTGGGAACGCCGGCTCCAGGAGCGTTCGCCTTCCTGCCTTTGCCGAATATCTCATTTGCTAATGCCTCATTCTTTCTCCTCTTGCGATCTAAAATTGAGTTGGGCGTCAGCCTGCGAAAGGCGCTAGCTTGAGAAGATATCGCTGACCTGCTTGGATAATGTCGTCAAAAGACACAGCCTGGTTGTCAGCGGCCATGGTGTGAAGAGAGATGTTCGTTGTGATCAATTTCGGAAGGCGCCCTAAAGGAGTATTAAGGTAGAATATCTGCTTTAGTTGGTGCTGTCGAATGGCGCGTGGAGGTGAGTGCCTGGGAGGATGCCACTACGTTTAGAGTGGACGAGGTGGGAGAGAGGAAGCGCGTCTGCCAAGCTCGCACCTTCATCCAGTCCTTCCCATTGCCCACCTACAGTAGTTTACAATGCCAATGCTAACGGGTCAGAAGTACTTCCTACCTCGCCTTATGTTCCGCTTTGTTACACTTAAACCTTTATCGAACTCTGATTACTTGAACTTGTTTTAATTAGCTCTCTTTAATTGCTGGTTGAATTCTCTCTTTCGTCTACCCTCCAAGAAGCCTATGTATAGAGAAGATATCAATTTAGATCCGTCGAATACTGCCCAAACCTCCATGAGCATGAACAATAAACAAAAATGCAAGTCGGGCGGCAGAAAAACCTTACCAAAGAATATCATGAGCGGAGTCAATACTGTCGGCGTTAAGACCAAAAAGAGCGTTATAACCTTTTTCCCAAGGGGCCAGATCCCTAAAAAATCAGTGTATAACAGTAGGGAAGATCTCCTTCATCTGTGCTAATTGGGGGTTAAGACCAGAGGCGCCACCAAGGCAAAAGCCGGGCTCTTCCACAAACAGCAGTCCTATCTCACCGACCTCAACTAGTCATGGCAGACACAGCCCTTCGTTCAAACAAAGGATACGACGTTCACTCTCGGGCCGTCCCGAAAATAGTAGTCAGGCTGTCGCAGACGCTACCAACTATTCTCCTGGTCAAGAAGCATCGAATTATGGCGCTTATCAGGACAGCACCGCGAGCCCTCGTGGAGGCACGCCTAGCAAGCGCGGAAATTTCAAACCCTTTTTATCAGGCATAGTCAGACGAGCATCTAGTAGGAGATCAGGAGTTGATGAAGGTCAAACTTCTCACCACTCTTTAGAGACTGAGGATTATAGTCGACTGGTAAGACTAAGGCGCGAAACATCCTCAAAGAGCAGTGCCCTCGCGCGACTGAGTCACCCTTAACAAAAAAACTGCCTATGTACAAAGCTTGTTTCCACAAAGTTGTTTGCCAGACCAGTCAATTGCGCCAAAGAAATCACTTAGTTTTGCTAAATATGATCTTTAACTGGCCACGGTCGTTAGTTCTATGCAATTATACTCTCTTCTCTTACGCCGCGTAACATCTTCTAAAAGATACGAGTGGCTAATATCCTACAGATTCCGCTGCCTGAACCACGACCGTCTCTAGACCTTAATCTCTCATCTACTTCCATCAATTCTCTTACAATTAAACACACTCCATATCGCTTCAAGGTTATATGCTCATCTCCGATAGCGGTTCCGACATCCGCAGGAAATAGCAACCCAAAGGTCTTCGATGCTTTCGGCATCAATGAGATGGAGACTGCACCATTCTCCATTGGGACAATACCAGACTCGCCGGGTCCGTTATTCGAAAGCTCTACTCAACGCTCTATAACAGACCATGCTCGTCAATCACAAAATACAATTCCGCGCAATGAGCTACATCAGGGATTTGCTGGAGATTCCGTCCCCACACCCATGCCGGGCACAAACCTTGCCTTGGATGAATCGTACGAAATAAAAAGCACATCCTCCAAGCCGTTACATGGCAACCTCACCCTTGCAGGTCAACCCGAACAACAGAATGCTATAAGCTACTTTACTTGTCTTCCAGATGATGGGGACCACCTCATTCGTGAAGATCACTACCTGCCATTGGGGAATGTAGGTGCACGAGACTCACTAGCTGAGAGAGAACCCGTAAGAAAAGCTGAGCACGACACTACCAACCGAAACTTTGGCCTACAAACGCTCGATTCAGAGCTTGATGCATCCCAAGTCTGGTCACGTAAACTATGTTACCGGGAGATAGTGTTCTGATGACCCGTTCGCTCCCACTCCTAATTCTCCCACACTTTCAATATTGAGCCTAAAATTCGATGAGCCTGTCCTAGAACGAAGACCACAACCTTTATCTGAACCCTCGTCGCTTTCTAAAACTACAGACTTGCTTCCCATTCCTTCGAGCTTTCCTACTATAAACTCCGAAAATTCTAATCGCCCTCGTACCGGGGGCTCGATATAGTATGTCCAATTATTCCTAAAGATAATGTTCTCGCAGAGCAACGTAAAAGCAAAGATGATACTGACACAGACACCTCCGATAGGGTCTCCAATGAGACTTCCCAGAAACTAGTTACCAAGATCCGAGATATCGTATCTCGAGTAGTGTCTCCTCAGACCGTGACCGGGTTTCCTGGGCTCGTCATAATGGTCTTTACAACGGATCCGGCTACGACTTCGGATTTAATCCGCCGCTGACCTATCGCAATTTATTAGAAGGGCATTCAAATGAACAAAAAAAGTTGGAAGAAGATACTTTTAAAAATGAAAATGAACAGTTGTTTGAGCCGGATAATGCTAGGCCACGAGAGTTCCACCAACAGGAAGAGCAACTCGAGCGAGCGAATCACTTTTGGTTGGTTGCGGAGATGGTCAAGAACGATAATGAGTGATTCAAAGCCAAGATTGCTTGCAAAGCTACCAACATCGCAAGCCCTACGGCTACTACCATAGATGGAAAACTCAAGCCAACGTCCGAAGATAGTTCTAACTTCTATCACGATGATTCCCAGAGCGTGAGACCCTAGAATGGATCCTCGTCCCCCTGTACTACACTAGCCAATTTAATTAAAGCTCCTCCTAATACACCCAAGAATCTAAAAAATAATGATAGTACTACAGCCAAAAAAGAGGCCGAAGGTGCAAAATCAGATGATGATATGAGATCCTTTCCTATCGAGGAATTACCGAATTCAAATCCGGGTAAGTACTCTATGCGTGATCTCGATCAGTCGAGCTCTAATGGATTCTGCTTTGGCAACTGTGGTGCGCGGCATTAGGAAAAAGTTGTGGCTAATAGTAAACATCTCAGTCTTAGAGTATCTTTAAAATAGCCAAGAACACCCCTTTAACAAAAACAAACAGCTTCTAGAGGCGATCCGTGCTACTAGTTTAAACATCTATGAGATCAAACAATCTAGCGACCTGCAGCAAGATGACCAAATGAAGAGTGCTGCAAGAGCTTCTGCGGTGACCGAAACCCATGGTTTCAGCAACGACATCCATATTGCGGGAATCTCTAGAGCTCCGGCGGTAGTTCTACAGCAATCAGAAGCACCTTACGGTTCCTCGCATTGGGAAAATGATGTGGCCCCTGAGGCAGGATCCGAAGCTTATACGAATGAACTCGTCAAGAATACAGCAAGACATGCTCCAAACGAAACTTCAAAACCCCAAAACCGTAGACATTTTTGCTGCAGCATTCAAGAGCAATACTCGAATACCACAGACTCGGGGCCCGGCGAAACAGAAGCGTTATACAGTGCCTTATGTCCGCAAATGCGGTGGTATCTTCAAAACGAGCACCCAGCGTACCTAGGAGACTAAGAAGGACTCCATTCGTAAAGCAATGCACGAAATCAACAATCTTGAAGCAATGGCTGTCACTGTGCAAGACTATCCTACCACTACCGAGTCAATAGCGCCTTTCCTCAAACTATGCGAACGCACTAAGGCAGACGCGACGTTCTGGGCTGACCAGGCTGCTACACTAAACGAGAAGATACGAAAGTCTCGCCGAAAGTTTCCAAGAAGTGACTGAAATGATGAGGCATGTATTGTGGGGTGCCCGAATCTCGCTGCCGATGAGGCTAAACAGGGTTCAGACAGTCCACTGGCGAGCGAAGATGGTAGCGGAAGTGTAACACCACAAAGTGAAGACCTCACTTATACTCCTTCCAATAGCACGATCGAACGCCGGCAGTCGACCGAAAGCATTCAGACCTTATTCCGAAGCACAGGTACAGACGACCTTTAGCTGTACCCTTTCTAGGTAATTATCCAGGCCCCCAGCGAAGTCTTTGTCGGCTTGAAGGGGTTCGTAATGTTCACCTCTACCAGCATCACCTCCATTTCTCAATAAGGCCCGGGGCTACTCAAATTCTTGCAAATCGCTAGTTTCATTCATGTATAGCTGTATAACTTTTTCATTTTAGTTCTCTCAAGCGAGGCGCTTAGAAAGAGCTAACATCAGTAGAATTTTATTTTTTATTGTGTCAGAGCAAAGTTTTACGGTTTGGAGAGATAGGAAAAATACAGCCGAGGGGTGGTGTGTACGGAAATTCAATAGCGTGGGGAGAATTGGACTCTCGGATTGTATAGCATGAATAACAGAAAGAGGTTATTCGTTTATTTCGATACTCACCTCTTATAAACAGAATGCACCTCCATTGGCAAAAATGCTTGTGCGTTAACTGATAACCTTAAATAAACTTTAAATAAACGGAATATACGACTTCCTTATACGTGTATAGCGTGAGTGGCTTAAGATATAATTTTGCTTCCATTTCTATTAACTAAAAGTAGATAAAGCTTACTACGCCTAAGCCTACGGTCTCAACTCTTCCGTGCTGCCCCGTACGCGAACGCAGACTAGAATGTCCATGGATATGCTTGCGAGAGAACGGACGCTGGAACGGACGCGGCGCTGGAACGGACGCGACGCTGGAAGTTAAGAAGCTGTGTGGGCATTAAGGGAGATGAACTTACTTATTCTAAACTATATAAAAGAGACGCCATTGGATTAATTACCTAAGCCATTATAGTTATTAGTATTAAGGTGGATTCTGTTTATAAGAGGTGGATGTTGAACAAATCAAGGTGAATTTTGTATTAACCCCAACATTTAAAGGTTACAAGGTGTAGCTGTCTAGGAACCTTTGATGCAATCATTCTCCTCTCTTCATCACCACTATCAATATCAGGCACTTAGCCCTATTCATCGATCTCTCCTCCTCCTCTCGCCTCTTAGAGTCTGACGGCAACCGGCACATGCTATCATACTGCAACCAGGGCATTGGAAAGCAAAGCGTCTCTGAATACCATGGCAGTTTTGGCAGGTGTGACTTCCATTTAACTTCGGCCAAAACATTTCATGCCGACATGCACTTGACGTTTTCTTAGGCGCGGACGCGCGAGAAAAGCTGTAAGAGGGCACTTCCGGCTCGAACCAATCGTTTCGGCCCTGTTGCGCCTTACGAGCGGTTTCTGCCCTTTGTTTCTGTTTCGCCTTTTGTTTCTCTTCTGCTTGACGCCTCTCTTCAGCCCTCCGGTTCTCCTCGGCCTTGCGTCGCTCCTCGGCCGCCTTCCATGCCCGCTGTTGTGCCTCCCATGCCTCTTGGGCTTCGCGGGCTTCACGAGCTTCCCGGGCTGCACGAGCAGCCTGTTCCTGCCGCATTCTGGCCTGAATATCCTCCCACCGCTTCCTCATCTCCTCTTCTGCTGCCTGCTGTTCTGCTCGTCTCCTCGCTTCCCGCTCTCTCCTTAACTGCTCTTGAATTTTCGCCGCCCGTGACCTTGCCTCCTCTTCCTCCTTTGCCTTCTCTGCAGCAATCTTATTGTTCGCGTCTTCCAACGCATCCTTCCACCTTTTAAGCTTAGCCTCCTTCTCAGCTAGATCCTGTTCTTTTATTCTCTTGCTGGCAAGCCTTTGGAGCCTTTCAACCTCACGTGTCTGCTTCTCTTCTTCTGTCTCCTTTGGTGGGGTATAAAAGGGTGAGGTAACGTACGCCCACCAGCTTTTCCTCTCTCTTTCTTTTCTCAGCTCCTCATCATCTTGGTCTTGAAGGCGCTTCAAGTCTGCTACAAGTTTTCTCACTATTCGACTAAGCTCAAAGATATCCCCATCATATTTGGACTTGAGACGTTCCAAATGTTGAAGACGTTCTTGCCTTGCATCCTTTTCTTTCTGATTTCTGGCATTCTCTTCGGCTGCCTTCTTCCGCTCAGCCTCTGCAAATTCGTCCTGGCGTCTCTTGGCTTCTTTCTGTGCTGCTTGAGTACGTTTGATACTCGCCCATTGTATATCATAAGCACGTCGCTTTTCGGGGTCTTTGATAGTTTGGTATGCAGATGATAACTATTCAACTAGAGTCAATGGTGTTCTTAATTATACTAACGAAAGGCGAATGGAGTTGACCTACAAGCTGGAATGCGGCTGTAGCACCAGGGTTATTGCGGTTTTTGTCTGGATGTCGATCAAGCGCCAATCTCCTGTAACTGCTCGTTATAACCTCAATAGTGGCGGTGTACGAAACCCCCAGGATGTCGTAATAATCGTCCGTGATCTCCACGGGAGCCATCTTACATATGCATTGAGTATTAGTGCCTAGACTTCGGCAATTCTATGTTAGAAAACTGCTAGGTTTTTGATCCTGGTAAAGCTGCGGGGGCGAAGGCCACGCCACCGTTGTACGAGGGAACGTGACGAGAGACATGATGAAACGTGAATGGCCACGATACCGAGATTTGAGCCTCCATCGCCCGACGCCACGTTCTCTCTCCTCATTGAAGTGTGCACCTAGTCTTGTGGGTTAGATGAAATCAGTTTTCAATAATATAAAAAGATTCAATGTGTTTTTAAGCTACCCCGAAGCCTGCAATTAACCTGAGCAGTTTATATACTGAGTCCTCTCCGGCCCACTCAAATAATCATATCCAATGCGCTTTTGGGGAGTCCACATGGTATCCCAGCTGTACCTACGTGAATAGCCTCGGCTGTTTAAGAGAAATATCAATATCTCCGATATATTCCAATTCTGAAGTCAACTAGATGCTTATCCACATATTGTAGGGCGTGACTGGAAACCAACAAATGGTCTCTTATGTGGACGCCTTTCTCAGCAGCGCATGGGGTGATGTATAATGAGAAATAAAGAATTGATATCTTTCTAATGTACTAAGTCAAGCTAGGAAGCCACTTTTATAAAGATGCTTTGCATCGGAGGGGCTTTGCATCAGGGGAGCTTTGAGTAATGTCTCCTAGGGATCTTAGCTCTATGATGCTGATCAACTTATTCATGAGTATAAGCCTATGCTAGCCAATGCAAAATGGTACGTTGACTATCAAAACTAAAATCAGCAGATTGTTGTAATAATTATGTCATTTCTGTACCGGGGTTCTGATTGGGAGAAGACGAGAATCCATTGTAGCCGAGGGTCAAGCTCCACTTCCATATGGTATAATGGCATTCTACCCGCTGTATGGCAATCCGTATAAATTCCGCTGGCCCCTGACTTGTCTGTTCTAGCGGAAATGGTACCCACTATGACCGATACTGCATTAATGCACCTCTTAGTATGGGCAAGTGGTAAATAGCTTTATCTCCTTGTTACCCATCAAGGCCTATGAAGATACCTGTTGACCAAGATCGGCTATGCTTATCTTGTCTCAGTTACCTACCCCTTGACTCGGTCACCGACTCGATCACCGAGTTAGTCTACTACCACTTCATATATATATAGTCTCATTTTCTTTATAGATCAATCTGCACACGAGTTCTACCGTTCAACAATACCATTCAAACGGCGTTTTCGTCTGGGTTGTATGCTCTCTAATTAGATCCTTTAGAGCACAGAGGGATGATATTTAGCCAACTTGGTCTTTGAGCCGAACACAACCTTTAGTTAGAGAGTTGTAAATGTTGTTAGTAGCTGATATGGCTTATGCCTCAACCATGGCCACTTGCATATGTTCACCATTTATATGACCTCGGCGAGCGAACTCAATACCTACTATCTCAAAGTGTCGACCAAGATCGGCTTTGCTTACCCTGTTTCAGTTGTCTACCACCTTATGGCTCACCACCTGTTTCTGTTGCCTGCACCTACACCATGTACTTATAGTCTCGTTTTCTTTATAGATCAGCCTACACACGAGTCCGTTTGACACAAAGCCAAGAAAGCCTATGATCAAGGAGGGCGCAGAAATTATTAAAGTATGAGAACTTGAAAGGTTGTCGGGCTTGCTTCTGTATGCGTTAGGTTTCGTGACCAGCCCCGCAGCCTTGTTTGCCCTAGTATATACCATAGCAGAGAAAACGACGTTTCCTTTTTCTATAGGCTTATAAGATAATCGTTATTCAGAGAGGCTTAGGCTTCCTTAGCAATGCTCACAACGAGAATAAGCCTGTCATCGAGCTCGTAGGCCTGCATATGACGTATTCTGACTATGGTATCAAGCGACATGAGGCTAGGCTGATATTTTCTGTAATTCTTAAGTTAATTGCCCATTCATACCTGCCTTGATAGATGCAGGTAAATGTAGAAAAAAATTTGTAGTGGGCCTTTGGATTCAAAGTGAAGACATTTGAACTTATGTTCTGGGAGTTCGGGGAGACTGCAATGCAGCTGGCGCTTGAGGTTCTCCACCATCGAGAATACAATTGTTCTTGCATAGAAAGGATCGTATTTTCGAGATTAAGAGAACACATAGCGGACAGCTAAAGACAGCCGAAATCAAAGCATCTTCCAAGCATTTGAGAGGTATTTGGTTGAATGGATCGGCTTGGTAGTTGTGTAGTCGGAAAAACGTTTCGTGGCACGCCGGGTGGAGTTTATTTTCGCTTTCGGGCGGTGAATTGCCGAACGATCGTGGCTGCTTACGCCGATCTAGCCTTCCTATATTGGGTATAGATCGGGGGTGTCTTGGCCGTTGATCTTGACTGTATATATAGGGGCTCAAGGGCCGCTCTCGATGAAGCAGGGTTCTCATTCTTGATCTTCCTTTTTGACGCGAATTACGGAAGGAACCGGCATCAAACTTGCTGCCATAGCTGGAATGGAAGCTCCTCGTAGCGGATGTTTGTGCCATCGAATTTTGCACAGACTTTCAGCTTACTTAGGGAGGAGACCTTGGATTATTTAAGAACAAGTACTGGCAAGAAGTCTACTGGAAATGACTGCTACGACAACTGAAACGGAATGAACTAGAGCTCCTCCAAGGAGGTTTGGCTGGCTGTCTGGCGTGAGATAAGTGATAAACGCATTCTAAAGGGATAGGCATGGAGCTGAATAGGTGGAGTGCTGAGAGCTGCGCTACAGTTAGCTAGTCTTTCATATCCACAGAAAGCCACCTACTCCAGAACTGAATCGTCTTTGAACAATCAATACACAATAGCTGATGGCCCTTAATATGCAGGGTGTGTATAGGTTGTTAACCGACAAGAAGACCTTAGGAGAGCATGATAATGATGTTGGATTTGGTCGTGGGTTTAGGCCTCGTCATTGGTACACAGGGTGGGCGATCAATCAACTCAATCAACCGGAGGCCTCTAGTTGATTGAATTGATTCAACGAGATTCAATAGGCTTATATAAGACTATCGCTAGTCTCGACATGGTGTTGACCGCTGAGGAGGGCTCTGGCGGCTCCAAAATCAGTTGCCTATTGCCCTTCCTGCCGGCTTTGTCAGCAACTATCACCAGTCTTGGCATGATGCTCTAACCGTTCTGCCTACCTTCCTGCTCACCTTCCAGTCCTACCTACTGCTCTGCCTATTTATTTGCCGCCTTTTCACCTCTCGTATCCGTGTTTCCAGGCGTCGCCAGTACGTTGAGGTAGTATGTGGTATATGGTAGCCCAAAAGGCGCTTCCAATCAATTTCTGCATATGCATCTGCATCGAATTCAGATAACGCGTCGGCGTTGACGTCTAAGCTGTACGCCGAGGCTCGCTGGAGGGCAGAAGGGGCGGATAGATTAGAAAGAGCTGTAGAAAGGGTTGAAGTAGTTAATTGGTAATCTTCTGGAGGTGCAGAGGCCATAGCGATGAGATTGAGTAGTAAAAGACGTCTATATCAAATATGCAAAATCGCGTTAAACCAATGATTATCTGTCAAGACTTTAGCGGCGATAACAGCGGGTGATGCTTGAGTAAATAAAATAGCATGGGGCTGCCTAAGAAAATAAGGGTTGCAAGCATCGCTGCATGTTAATACCACCATACCCACTAAAAATATGAAAAGCTTCAACCAAGTTCAATCAATTCAACTCAACTAGGCCTTTCCAAATTGATTGATTACTAAGATCTACAGGCTTTGAGTTGGTTGCCAAGTCTCAACTCAACTCAATTAACGGTTGAAACTCGTTGATTGATCGCCCACCCTGTCAATGGCATAGTATATCAAGGAGCAGAGTCGAGGCCTTTGTTAAGTAAGATGTACTTTTTCCAAGATCTCATTTGGTTCACCGTACACTTTGGTTCCCTTGCCTAGTCAAACACTTAAAAGGAATTCATCGGTAGTTTATTTTATTTTATTTTTCAATGCCCGTCGATTATCATGGGGAAATCTTGCAAGAATAATGACAGCATATCATGCTCATTGGCGCTTTTCAGAGTTTCTCTTAACTTTCGCAACAAAAGTGGACTAAAGGAGGATATGTTTGGTTGATATGATTGCCATTCCAGAAAGAGAAGGGCCTTGACGGTAAGGACGTTCGATTAAAATGGCCGAATGTAATGAAAATAACATAATGAGAATCGTGACGATGAAAATTACTCCCGCAATGCAGACATGGTCTCTTCATTTAACTCCATCAAAATGAGCTCCTAGCGCAGGTTTCGGAAGAGTCATTACCGTAATGAAAGGGCTTGGATATTGGCTGATGTAGGCCGCCCCTCAATCAGCTCTGCCATGCATAAGCCGGTTCCGGGGGCTTGAGAGATCCCTAAAGAGCATCAGATCCAGTAAAAATGCGGTACGAAAAGATGGGCTTACCCCAAGCACCGTGACCTGCGGCTACGAAAACGCCGCCTTCGTTGTCTCCGCGGGTGGACATGCCGACGCCGAGCTTCTCGTCAGGAATTCTCGAAATGATTGGACGGCCGCTCGATGTCACTGGTCGGAAGCACTGTTGATAATGAGCAAAAGCCTTCCAAGGGCAACAATAAAGGGTAGAATAGTCGTACAAGTGATTCTCGCAAAACATGCATGCCCTCTCCTCCCTCTGGCAAGTTAACCATAGCAGCGGCACAATCTTTTAGCCGTTTGATGGCCCTGTCGTCAGGCTTGATATCGGTTGCTACGTCTGGAAGAGATATTTGGGTGCTGTTTAAGCCTGCGATGTAAATCTCACCGCCAACTCTACTAAACAGCTCAGGAGAAAAGCCGAGGGTATCGGTGGCAAATACCGCATGACATCCGTTCTCTTCAGCTTCGGGATTATAGTGAGGGTTTTTGAGAAGGAGAGAGTGACCAGCAAGAGGGGCGGTCGGAATGCGAGTATTTGCAGAGGGGAAGAGAGTTGAGAGTACTTTTGGAGACCAGGCTCCCGCGGTGATCACGATGCGAGTACATGGCACTGATTATATTTAGAAGGCCACTTTTCCGTGGAGAAGGTGACTTACGGTCAGATTCGGTACCATCTTCGGCGCACATCCGTACGCTGGCGAGAGTATCTTTAACATCTTTGGACACTGAAATTGCTCTGGCAGGGTGGTGCAGCTGTACACCTCGTGAAAGGCATTCATCCAGTAGGAAACGAGAGAATCGTAGAGGATCACTGTTGAAAGGTGAGTAAAAGGTAATTTTGGGTTGGAAATCGCTAGACCGTACACTTGCGCTGTGCTATTCTCCCGGCTTATAATTTCCAGGCTGGCATCCTCAGCCATCGTCAGCCACGCAGGCCCATTGGCACCCCTAGCTGGACGAGCCCCGGCGGCTTGAGCACGGCTGGTGCCATTTCGTAGGAAATCTTCTCCACTTCCACCCACTACATCACTGTCTAGACTAAGCGATGTTCCCGTGCTGGGACTGTAGCCCCATTTCCGCTTGCCATCATATTTCTCGGCCAACTCTTTGTGTAGTTTGAAGGAAAGGGCACCTAGGGGAGTAACAGACGGCGCAAACCCTAACTGGTGATTAGCAGAATAGCAGATAGTTCGGACAGAGTGCTTACAGTCAGCGGCTAAAAATCCCCCCGCAAGCCCCGAAGCACAATGGAAGAGCTCAGGTGAGGGCTCGACCAGGTGTATGCTCTGAGCCTGGGTATGTGGAGACTCGGAAAGGTAGTATGCGGTGGAGCATCCAACAATCCCGGCGCCCAAAATGACAGTGTTGGACATTTTGGTTTGCAGAAGATCTTGAAGTCGAGTAGCGTCCCTTCGTGGGAAGATGTGTGGTCATCTTATAGGAGGGGCGGCTGAAGTGGCCTGGCATCGTGTGGTATGGTCGTTGCCAAACCGAGAAGTCATACGATTTTTTTCCCATCTGCGTCGCGTGTCGTTATGACGTTCGCTTGACAGTGGCGATCACCCGCGGAGGGCGCCGCTTCGAAAATTATTCCAACTGCCTGCACCTGGGCAGTCGAACCACTGACAGAATTTGGCCGTATATAGCTGAGGTAGGCACTTAGGTTGTGTTTTCGAGAGCAGGGCCTGGGAATATCTGGCATATAACGCGACACGGCAGCGCAACATTATGGCTTCCAGGGTGATAATTTTGACAGGCGCCTCTCGAGGTACCACAACAGATCATTGACATCCATTTATAAATATACTTTCTGTTATTGCGTGTATACTAATACAGCACAGGCATTGGCCTCGCAATCGCCCAGTTTTTGCTCAAGCGACAATGCAAGCTAGTCCTCATAGCACGCAGCAAAGACGCTCTGGAGAAGATTCGTGCCGAATACCCTGACCAAGTCAAAGTGGTTGCCGGCGACCTTGCTGATTTTTCACTTGGAGAGAATGCTGTGGATCTTGCGACATCTACATGGCGTCGCTTGGATGGGCTCATTATCAATCATGGCATTCTCGACCCCGTTAAGAGGGTCAGTGATTGTCAGGCGGAGGAATGGAGAACGTCATTCGATATCAATGTCTTCTCGGCAGTAGCACTTGTAAGGATCAACCTTGTTGGATTACTATAGAAGCTAATGATGAGGCAGGTTAAAGCAGCTCTTCCGGCTTTACGCTCCTCACAAGGCCGAATCATCTTCACGTCTTCCGGCGCTGCTGTGAATGCGTACTCTACCTGGGGTGCTTATGGAGCTTCAAAAGCCGTGTTGAATCACCTGGCTCTTACCCTGTCAGTTGAAGAACCGGATGTGACAACCGTCTCTATCCGACCGGGAATAGTCGATACCGAAATGCAGCGTGAGCTTAGAGAAGTCCACCACAAGACCATGGATACAAAGGATGCAGAGAAGTTTGCAGGCTTGAAAGCAAGTGGTGGGCTATTGAAGCCTGAACAACCGGGTCATGTTATGGCTCGTCTGGCCTTAGATGCACCAAAGGAGTTGAGCGGCCGCTTCCTGAAGTGAGTAGCTAGCCGCAATAATTTCAGCATCTCCATTAATTGTCTTCTAGCTGGAATGATAAAGATCTTGCGAACTTTCAGGAGCCTTGAAATTCCCTGCAGATCCGTGAAAGATAATACGGGAATAGAGGCGAGACCCTAGTTAGGTAGAATTAGCTGGTGGCCACACTAAAATGCAATAGAGTTAGACGATATGGAGTCAAAGCTTCAGTCGAAAGATGAAAAGGCTCAAATGTTAACACCATCAGGCTGTGAAGCCTTCAGTCTTAGCATGGAATATGATTTTGTCATCATAGCAGGATGGGTATAAGTCTACATAAGATGGTAAACGTACCTGAGCGAATATCCAGCTGAGAAACAAAGGCGTATAACTCTGCGCTTGCAGAAAGTTAGTAATTATACGAACAAAAAAACTGTTCTTTAAGATAGTACTGATATAAGAAAATGTCAGATAATCGAACTTTTGTTATTCGTCACTAGGATTCTGTATTTGATAGTACATAGTTTTGCTCATCATGTTGTGTAATATAAAGGAGAACATTCGAAATAACTCACGTTCAACTCTTCCCAATGAAACCCTGGTATATGGGGTGATGAGGTGCATCCCTCTTTCCTGAATGGCCCTTTGTACAAATACGCCACAGTATAAACGAATAATCATGAACCTTCACCATGGAGCATACGAGAATGGTGAACTTCGAAGAGTCGCTTCATATGCTGAATGGCTAGCGTGGATAAGCACTAGGTCACCATGCGTGACTGTACGACGGTCGCGAGGGCTAGAGGTACTCCATAAAGTAACTTCTCGGAAGGTGGTAGAGTTGTCTTGGTCCTTAGGCCTCACTATAACCAGAAGCATTGTTGCAGTTGTAGAGCATCCAGGCACTGTGGACACGAAGGAGCTAGGGATTTATAAGATTGTCGGTAGCGGTTATGCTTGCTATCAGGGGAAGGCCATTTGGATAGTCTTAAATAATACTCGCTATTATCGTGGTTAGTAAGTGCTACGATATCTGAGCAGTGCAAAGGGTAGCGCAGAAAAATATTTCTCAGAAATTTCCATTTGGCTTGGAGGGTCAATCACCACGGGAGTAAAACTCGATGGTATGATAGGGGCGACACGAATGATCATCATAGCAACGAAGGATAGGAGATACTTAAGAGGAGAAGGAAGCTTACCAGCTAACATTTGTGCCCGTTGGGGTTTCAGAATATCGCGGGCTGCAGGTTTAGCATATGAATGAGAAGTGTAATCATAGGCTTCTGAGACAAGTCTTTGTGTGAGGCGCGGTAGCCTGCGGACACAGTGATTGCATTATGTGATATGTGATCAAGACTGAAAGTATTGCAAGAAGCTCGGGGAAAGAAATTAAGAGGTGAGGTTTTGGCTAACGTTGCGCTTGGTCCGTGCAGTAGCTAGGCAAAAAAGCGATCTCAGCTTCCGGTAATTAAGTATATTGCCCTTGTTGCCGCTATTATTCGAAATGCTCGCTCAGCACCACAACACTCCAGCTATTTGGCATATACTCTCACTCTTAAGCCTCGCTCCTTGATATAAACCTGCAGCATAATCAGGATGTCTGACCGAGAGTTCGGAGGTAAGCCTACACAAAATTGCAATGGAATGTGCTATTAAGATTCACGAATACTGACCTTATTGTGCAGGCAACGATGATCTGTCTCTCCCGAAGGGCAAGTATATTTTAAGGCGATCGCGACTTCGAGACAAAGCCGCTAATCCGCGCGACAGCTACTGTACAGAAGATCATTACAGAAATTTTGCACTCCGACCCTGGCGTAACCTTTGCGAAAGACACGCGCGATCTCCTAATTGAATGCTGTGTCGAGTTCATCACCCTGATTTCTTCCGAAGCCAATGAAATCGCAGAGAAGGAAGCAAAGAAAACAATAGCCTGCGAACATGTTAAGGCAGCGTTGGAGGAGTTAGACTTTGGCGACTATGTACCCGCTATTCTAGAGGTGG
>Ga0307515_10007749_pt1 | contig 21133 bp, 19 predicted proteins | sample 17_EM_MG_FD_194513 | JGI IMG/M metagenome (GOLD analysis project Ga0307515, IMG submission 194513) | Populus trichocarpa ectomycorrhiza microbial communities from riparian zone in the Pacific Northwest, United States - 17_EM | ecosystem: Host-associated > Plants > Roots > Unclassified | place...
CTAATCTAAACGTTATAACTTTATTCGCAGGTACTAAGATGCGTCTTTTACTTCTTTAGTCCTCTAATCGTTCCTTTAAATCCTTTAACGTTATAATTAAGGCTCCTTTAATATAACTTATCGCCTTTTCTGTAATTAGGTGGTCCTAAATAACTTTTTTATCTAACTACATATAGAAATCTTCCTACTTATTATTATATCGCTGCCTATACCACCTTTAGTATAGCTGCTAGAGTATATACGGCTTGTCTATAAGGAAGTATCTTCTTATTACTACGTTATAACAGCCTTTTATATATCATTCTTTAAACCTAGTAGGAATTCCTAAATCCTCTTTATTTTCTAGTTCGGTAAGCTACTTAGCTCTTAGTATACCTACCCTAGACCTATTAGTAATTCTTTATACTAGCGCTCTGTCCCTTATACGTCCTAATATGCTAAATCTCTTATCTAGTTTCTGTTCTTACCATGCGATAATTTATTACCTAAACTCTTCTATAGTTTCTTTTAGTTTGCGTCTTATAGATTAATCCTTAAAGTCATTATGCTTCTTAATCTTAGTATTAACTTTTTAATCTTTAGGCTAAACACTATATTCCCCTAGTAAGTCTTCTAGGTCTATATATCTGTCTCCTAGTCTAGTCGCCGTTTACGCTGCAGATTCTCTAATCTATAAAAAAGCCTCTTACCTCTTACTTATAGGTTCCCTTATTTATACTTTAAATCTTTAGTCCCTTAGATTCTTTAATCCTAAGCTTACTTCTAACTTAAGCTTAGCTCTAGCCTTAGTCTAACTAGGCTTACTTAGTGTTCTTATCTCGTCTTAAAAATCTTAAATCTTACTTATCTCGTCTTAAGAGTCTTATACCTTTAGGAAACTTCGTCCTAAGCTTATTCGTATACTGCTAAACTAAGCCGTTGCTCTACTCTATCGGTTATTATCTGTTATAGGTCCTTAAGCTTGCCTTATCTTATCTTAAGAATCTTAAGCTTTTAGCCTTTTGCCTTTATTAAGTGCCGAAGTAGCTTACTATCCTACTTCTCTTACATCTTATAAAGCAATAGACATCGTATCTAGTAGGGTCTTAATCCCTACTAATGTTCCCTATTCTATAGTGGAATTATCCTCTACCTCTAGTGTAATATCTTTAATAGCTGCGTATTCCTAGTAAACCGCCTATATTGCCTTATTATTATAAAATGTTTTACCTACATTAAATTTATTGTCCTTAATATCCGATCTACAAACTAGTTTATTAGTTCCTTTATATTCTACTAAATATAGCTTCTATAGCTAATAGCTTGCGCTATACTTAGCGTCCTTATAAATTTAGCATATGTTATTATAATAAAACGCGAAACTTTTAATTAAATATTCTTTTATTTCTTATAGCATATTATCGTCCCTCTATATATATATATCGTCTGCTAGTCTCGTCCCTTTTACTATATAGTAACTCTACCTACTTTTATAGTCTCTAACGTAATAACCCTATTTCCCGCAATTTATATAAGCTCCTTCTTTAAACCATTTTTCTTATTATAAAGTCCGCCTAAACGTCTTCTGCTACTAAGATCCCTAGTTTAGCCTCTACTCCTTAGACCTTTAATTACTTAATCCTTATCCTTTAGGTTTCTATAGTTATTTACTCTATCTCTTATAGGCTTCTTTAGTACTACTTAGGTCTATTAGCTTTACGCCATACTATAGTTTCTAACATAGCTTTAGTCATTGCGTACTTTACGCCTTATATAACTATAGAACTCTATTCTAGCCTCTCTTAGCCTATTCCCTTTAGTAGATCCAATTATTAATCTTAATTACTTAATCTATTAGTTCCCTTAGGGTATCCATATCTTTTATTAAAATAATTACGTCTTAGACTTTAGCCTTAAGTCCTTATTTATACTATGCTATAAGCGCTCTATTATTCCACTCTACTTATATTGCTAACGTCTGGAACTACGTTATATATTTAATTGCTAAGGTTTATTATATAATATCTTAAAGTTTTCTTTCCGCTATAGTTACTGCCTCTAGGTTTCTAAATATTTGTGTAAGTCGCTCTATAAATCTATTCTAGCTTAGGAATATAAACCGTACCTCCTGGTTTATAGTCGTCATTCTATTTACCTAGATTTCCATAAGGTAAGGCTTAAACCATTTAAGTGCTCTTCCTATTAAGAACAATCCTGTATACGCTATTTAATCTATAAATATTACTAGCTTTGCTCCTTCTTGCGTAACCTTAAAGTATATTTACATAAGAAATCCTTTAAGCTTCAATTTTTCTCCTAAAAATCTTTTAATTAATAGTAACTTAACCTTTACTACGCCTATTCTGTTAATCCTATTTTCTAATATTATATTATTTTCTATTAATTAGTCAACTATCTCTTATAGTTGTCCAACCGTTATAGGTTGCTATAAGTTAGTATTTGCTATACTAGTGTCGTTACCTAACCTTAAAGTAGTTGCCGCCGTTAATGGCGTTATGGTAGCTGCTTTTAGTAGCATATTGTTTAATTTACTATATTTAATACTGTAACTAGGTAGTGATTATATAATAGAACCTTATAGCAGGAACTATAATAGGCTCGTTAATGGGCTAGGTGTATAGGAAATGTAAAGATAATAGTTAACAACGTAATAATAACTAGTAAAGTAGTTGCCCAATAGATTAACTCTAATTATATTCTAAGAATTACTATAAGGAAGGAACTATCTAGGTAGGGACTAAGGGTCCTTAAATACACAACCGTACTTCTATAAAATTCTTCTTATACGTAATATATATGCGCTCTATTTACTCTATCGCGGATTACGCAGATCCTATAGATTATATAGATTATATTATGTGACCTTAGTTACTATTCCTCGTCATATAGTTCTACCGGCTCCATTCTGGACCGTGCCTGTATTAACTAACTAGCTTCTTCCGTCTCTTCTTCAAGTAGTTATAATATTGTACTTAAAGCGTCCATAACATTTATTAAGGTTTATATAGAGTTTTATTAAGGCTTACGTATATAAAGAATTAGGGATAATCCTTTTAAAGGAGGGGAGTATTATTAGGTAAAATCTAAGTAAATAGTTATATAGCTGTAATGTATAGGCGACCTAAGGGCAATTTAGGGGTAACTTGCCTATAAGGTATATGCGCTACATATAGACTCCTCCTTTTCTCTTAAGGATTTATCTTTCTATACAATATACCCTATTATTCTATTATTAAACTCCCTATTTATATCCTTACCTTATAGTAAGGTACTTTAATAATTTACTCTATATATTTTATAATTATAAAAGTTTAATTATAAATTAATTATTATTTAAATTTTAGTAAAATAAAGTAAAATATTAATTTTTATTTAGCCTTAAAAATAGCAATTTTTTATAGTTTTTTTTTTTAAAAAAAAAAGGTAAGCGAGTGCTAGGCCCGCTACGTAGGATAATATAGGGCTAGTGCCAGTAGTCGCGGACCTGTCACCCAAGAAAATTAATTTTTTTATTTAATAATATATTTTATATATATTTAGCTAACGTGGTTAAAAAGATATAGATATTTTTAGAATTTTAATTAGGCGCTGACCAATGACTTTCTGTAGGTGACTGTATATAGAGCAGCTATCGTTCTCTCTAAATGCTTTTCTCAGTGCATTGAAAGGAGGACCTGCTGCAAAGCATGGTCAATTTTTGCCTCCCGCAAGTTTTGTGGACGGTTCACCTTGCACTCACACTAGCAAATCCCATCGGTACATGTACGCCAATAGTGGACCTCGGTTACGTGCGGTACAGAGGTTTTCGCAATTCAACAACTGGGTACGTACACACGCTCATTATTTTATCCATCACAACGAATAACCAACTTGTTCCTATGACGGCTCACACTTCCTAGTGATGCTACAGCCTGACCTCTTACTATGGTATCCGCTATGCAAAGGCGCCAGTGGGGCAGTTGCGCTGGAGAGCACCCGTTCCCATCGACACCCACACCGCTCCACGTCCAGATATTCTCAATGCTACCGTACATGGCCCTTCATGCATCCAAAGTACGCCAGCTTGGGAGCCGTCAGCTTCATCAGTGACTGTGGAAGGCGATGAAGATTGTTTACTGCTAGATGTTATAACTCCCAGCGCGCCCGTGTCGGCAAACCTGCCGGTCATGGTGCAGATCCACGGTGGCGGTTCGTCAACTCCGTTCTCCATCCTACGCCTCTACTCAATCTATATCTCTTTTACGTCTCAGTTCCCGGCCTCAGCTTCTAATGTTCTGCATCAGGTTATGTCAGAGGCAGCTCTGCAACGTATCCCGGCGACGCGCTCGTTTACCAATCCTGCGGCAATCTCATCTACGTCTCGATCCAATACCGGCTAGGCCCTTTTGGCTTTCTGGCCGGTGACGAAGCCAAAGCGGATGGGGTCTGGAACGCTGGGCTGCTGGACCAGCGCGCAGCGCTGCATTGGGTGCAACGCCATATCCACCAATTCGGCGGCGATCTATCCAAAGTTACCATTATCGGCGGAAGCGCTGGAGGCGGGTCTGTAAGCATGCAGATGATGCTGCATGGCGGGGTGGAGAAACCGCCATTTAGGGCTGCCATTGCCGGTAAGTGCGTCAAGCATATGTACCCTTTGTCTGGGTAGCTTATGCCAGCAGAATACCCATGGTGGACCCCGATATACAACGGCAGCTGGCTTGCCGCGCAGTACAGCGGGTTCGCAGACGCCGCGAACTGCTCTTCGGTCTCTTGTCTGCGTAATCTCTCCGTAAGAGACCTACAGCGCGCGACAGTGACGTCCTACCAAACCGCCTACAGCGCCCGCCAGTACGCATACGGGACGTTCTACTGGGGCCCAGCCGTCGACGGGCACACCGTCCCCGACTATCCTGCCGCGGCGTTCCGCGACGGGAAGTTCACAAAAATCCCCGTGCTGGTGGACCGAGATGGCTTCGAAGGCGTGTCCTTCACCAACTTCTCCCTCACCACCACAGCCGAAGTCCTAGCCGACCTCAGCACCCTCTGGCCCTCGATCGTACCGGGCCGTCTCGCTGAAATCCTCGCCCTGTACCCGGCCTCGGCGTACAACGGGACCGCGCTGTCGGCGCAGCCGTTCTTCCAGGTTTTACAGGTCGTTTATGAGCCTATTGCGCCACTGAGCACCGCGTTCGCGCGGCGACAGGCGGTGTTCGGCGACGCGCTGGTCGAATGTCCCACGAACCTGATTGCGGGGGCGGCGAGTGCGCGCGGGCTGCCGGCGTGGAAGATGGTGTTCAATGCCGGGTTCCAGCTGCATAGCGCCACGAGCGCGTTCCTGTTCTCGGACCCGATAGTGCGTAAGTCTACATATGTCCTTGCCGACCCCGCCGTTCTTTGCTAGATTGCGACCGCGGCTCGCCGTGTTATTGGTGCTGACGGGATCTGTGCAGCGTCGCCGGGCGAGCTAGGGAATACGACGTTCAACCCCGTTTCGCGCGACTATTTCGTGTCGTTTGCGGTGGAGCTGGATCCGAATCGCTGGGCTACGGTGGCGAACAAGACTGTTTGGCCGCGGTTTGAGGTGGGGACAGAGAGCGTGCTGGACGTGGGGCTTACGGGAATTGAGGTGAGGAAGGATCCTGACGCTTCGAGCCAGTGTAAGGGGCTAGAGGATGCTGGGTTGGTGGGATACTAGGTATGCGATATAATTTGCGTGTGTGCCCCAAGGAATTAATGGGCGAGTAGGGAAAGAGCCGGCTGTAGTATAGTGGCGAGACCTACAGGCAGGTTTGTTACTTGCTTTTTGAAAATGAAACTAAAGATGGCTCACCATTTCGAATCAATGTAACCACGAATCAACTCCGCAAGGGCATCTGGAACTTGGATTCTAGAATCCGCCCGAAAAGATGCCCAAATCTGCACACTAATTACCAGAACGTTGATACCCTGCATGTTTGGCAGACAGTTTTGCACGGTCCTCCTTCAATGTAGCGACGTGAAACTTCGAAGAACTTGCCATCTGGACGCCGTCCTTCCACCATCTCACGATCATGCAAGTAAGAGTATTTTCTTGAGAATTCAATTGCTCGGCGATCAGGGGGCTCAGCAGGTTGGATTTAAGGTTAGATAACGCAGTCACATTCTAGCACTACAAGCGAGCTGGGTCCATCAGTAAATCGACAAGAGTAAAGACTGACGAAAGCTTAAATTATATCGATTTAACTTCCCCAGATGATAAGCCCGCCACATGATGGCTATCTCAACCAGTCCACCAGACAGCGACTTCACTCACAGTGGTGGCCTATCCAGACTGCTTTCCTTTAAGCTTGGCCTTGACGTATAAGTTATCACTGCTATATCCTTCAGTTATCACGCATTGATTTACTTCTCCTGCTACTCGCCCTTAAGCTTCTCTCCAGACTGTACTCTTTTCCTGATACTCATCTCATACAATCATGGTCCCTGGAACGGATCATCCGCGGCCAGACGCGTCCATAGCTCCAGGATTTCTGGGTATCACAGGAGCGTTCCTTGAATTTGGGATCGCAATCCATATCGCACACATTTACACCCGACTGCGGCCGGCGCAACGACTCGGGGTTGATGATTTGTTTATCACGATAGCCGTTGTAAGGGATAGATTCAATTCCCTGCCGCAGTACAGGGACACTAATCTGCTTGCACCAAATCTTCATGACGGCTAATTGGGCTATGTGTGTGCAAGCAGCCTAATATGGCACGGGACGCCACAGCTACTTCATCCCCGCCGAGGAGCAATAAACGCCGGCCGTATCCTCCACATCGTGCAGCACATTTGGATCTGGGCCGTCGCATTCATCAAGATCATGCATGCTGCTGCGCATCCTCCGCGGCACAATTTGGCGCCTGTTCTTCTACGCCATAATCGGTTTAGTTTCCCTCTCCACTAGGTCATTCACGCTTATACTGCTCCTGCAATACCGGCCCGTCTCCGCTTTCTGGAACCCGAACGCGCCTAACGCCAAATGCTGGGGTCCGCTTCCGGCCCAGATAGGCCTCTGGCCCAATGCTGCGGTTTCCATAATCACCGATTTCACACTCACGGTGCTGCTCCTCGCCTCCATCCGCAAGATGGACGTGCCCTTGCGCCAACGTGCCGTCATCGGCCTACTCATGTATATGGGCCTCTTCGCCACCGCCACCGTCATCGTCAAGACAACCCTCGTCAAAACGTACAGCACCAGCGGCGACGACTTCTACCGCATAATAGACCTGTACATGTGGGGCTTCCTGGAAGAAGAGATCGGTTTCATCGTCGTCTGCATTCCTTGTCTCAAGGCGCCGTTCGAGAGAGCGCTGAAACAATGGAAATTTGCATCTGGTGAGGAGCTAAATTCAAACACGTTGCACAGTTAAAATGGACATTTGCATTTCAACAAAAGCCAACACCTGAATCATCCGCTTGAGTCTATGAAAGCGAGCACTCTTTGATGTGAAAATGATGATGCCGCGGAGACGCAGAGTTAGGAGGATATTTTGCCCATGGAGGCCATGAACGGGGTGATTTTGAAGACGACGGGGTTGAGTTTTGTGTCGGGGGTAAGAGATTTGGAGAGTCGAGTGGTTGTCGGTAGATTGTAGAGGGGCAAGGACGTGTTAGGCGCAGCTGCATGCCTGCTGTAGCATCCTTCGTAAAAGGAAAAAACTTCAAGCGATGGCCGAGCGTAATGCTCCCCGTTAACGCCCTTCATCATAGTAACAAGCAAGCAACCGCTAACCCAAGGGCGGCTGATGGAAATAGCTCTTATATCGCCAGAATTCGTAGCGCCTTGAAAGGATCGCGGGAACCTAGGGCTATCCATCCGTCTTCTGTCCTGGAATCTCACGCAGATTCGCAAGATGATGGCTCTGATAGAGTCAATGATACGTTACCATTTGATAACAAAAGCAGCGTGAAGCTGAACATAAATACTCGTTCTAAGTCACATTGCGATGATCCCGAAATGCGGATCGCAAAGCCAGTCCATGTCGAGCCTGATTCTTCCCAGCAATAATTTCACGTGTTTGTGTTCCTCGAGGCTTTCCATGCTGGCATAAGATGTAAATACGAGTAGGGAAAATTACATGAGACACCATGTCTCTAAGCAAGATTCATACTGGGAGATGAAGCGTTCGAGAATGCCTTTTCGGCTGTATGCAAATAAACCCACAAGCACGACGCATTGTACAAAGGCCTGGTTTGGGCTAGTTATTCAGAGCTCAGCAACTTCAACGCTGAACCCCACACGGCAGGATCCTAGCCCGCAAATCCGCACCATCCGGCATCCAGCATTCTCTATCGCCTCAAACCCCGTTCTTCAAATCCATGCGCAGATCCACCTCTCTCTGAAATGCCGCCAGAAAGCTCAACCCAGCAATGTCCAGCGCCATCCGCCAGACTAGTTTCATATTATCCTTATACGTGTCCACCACAGTGCGCACGCAGGGCTCAGCCAGCGACGCCCGAAAATGCCTCGCTGCATGCCAGCATGCACGCCCGCCTCCCTGCCCGCCAATCCAGCCCGCACATTCACATGCACGATGCGAAAACTCACGAGCCGGCCGAGCTCATTGAAGAGGGTGGCGGGCACGGTGACGGTCTACACGATTCCGAAGCTGCGGATGAAACACGAATGCCTCTGCAGCATTGGTAGGAGGTTGCTGACGGGGATATTGGAGACGATGTGGTGTAGATGGTGGTAGCTCCCGGATTTTGCAACTGGCTTATCGTTGGCGTAGGTGAAGGGCCTAGGGCTAGGGCGGTGGGTAGGAGTTTCCGGTCGGCGCGGGAGGGAGAGGATATGACGATGCCTTTTGAGGAAGAGGAGATTGCGGTAATGCACAGAGCAAATATGATGGACCAGGATCGGGAGCCATGGCAAGGGTTCATGATAAGATTAAGGAAACTCGGGTCTCAGGCCGACCTCAAAATTGCGGCCCTTCACGGCTGTTTTGCCCTTCACAATAAATTTGTTTCAGAGCTAGCTGCGGCTTTCGATTGTTGGCATTATCTCCGTCACTTGGGATACGTTCGCTCACGACTACCCGGAACATTTCGTGCCTCGTCACACTCCTTTTCTGAGATCACAGTACACATTGCTTATCAGTTGTATTGTAGCTATGCTTCTCTTCATACTCGGATGGAGATTGTGAACGGTGCGGTAGTGACGGCAAGCGTTAGGGAATCCGAACAGGGTGTGCGTGCTCCAGTTTACAGAATTCTACCCACTATAAGCAAGACTCAATGGCCATTGGTTCCCCCTTAAGAGTTAGGTCAAGCTTCCTCGTACGGCGTACGGATTCCCCATTGGCATTTAGAAGCTTAGACTGGTGAGAGGTGAAGGCTGGTAGCGGATAAGAGTTTAAGATGGGGAAACTGATATTGGCAGATGTTGTTCGAAGTATTTACGAAGGACTTCTCTTCAGCTTGAGCAATTAGGTTTTCAGGTACTTCGAAAATAATTAAGAATATCGACGTATACATCACCCGTTATGAATAGTAAAGCTTGAATACGTCGCTAATGACTTGAAGGATTGAAGGAGGTGGATAAGCTCAAGGAAGCAGGCACAGCCAAAAGCTTAGTTGAAACACGGCTGGGCAACTGTACCCTGAGCGCATATGTTACTTCGGCTTGCACCGGCTTTGCTTAGGGTGCTGGGGGTGCGCTGACTGGAGTCAAGCGGGGCCCTTATATATGTCTTCAGCCTTGTACAGCGTCGTTTTCGCATTCCCGCTTCGTTGGGACGCCAGCTGTCCGCTTCGGCCTCTCTCACGAACCGCAAGCTGGAACCTAGTGTATGGGGCAGCGTTGGGTTAGTTCTAGCATTCAACGTCGAACGAGCCCGAATACGAGAATACGAGAACGATAGCCGAGAACAAAGCCAAAACAGGCCTTAAAACAAACTTTATCTTTCGCAAGCTTTTCTATTGCGAGCCGCGGGAAATTAGCACTCAAGGAGTAGCAGGGAAATTCGCTGTGCTTCCTTGATCGTAAGAGGATATTAGCACTCTCAGACTAGGTGGTGATACTCAGCCCTAGCATTATTAGGGCGCGAATCTCATTATGCGCATACATGAAACTGCTGAGAAAGGTTCGAAGTCTAGCCACGTCGTCTCAGCAGAAATTCAACATTACATCGCACTTACATCTTGGTAAAGGGTTTTTATATTTTTAATCAAACGTCATACACGTTTGGGCCACCTTATGCACGGTCCCATCTTATACACGGCCCCAAAATACGCTAAAAAATAGCTTTTTTTAATTTTTAATTTTTTTATCCGTTGTATTATACTACGTACAATACTGCGCATAAAAAATAGCATTTTAAATGCTTATAACTTAAAAGTAATTTATAATTTATAATTTATAATATTAAATAAATAAAAAAATCTTTTATATATTAAATTTTTTAAAATACTATATTAATGTTAAAATTAACTTATTTGTATTTTTTATATTTAAATTTACTTTTAATAAAATATTTCATATCTTTGATTTACTATATTAAACATATTTATAAAATAATAATAAGAATATATATACTATATGGCTATATAATAACTTTATTAATATTTTTATCAATAATATTTATTTTTATTAAAAAGTACTTTTTATCTTAATTTATAATAATTTTAGTATTTAATATATTATATTTAAAATTTCATAAAATTTCATAAGGTTTCATTAAAAGATAATTAAGTTATAGGTGGTATAAAATGGTGTATTTTGGTATATTTTGGTATATTTTGGTTGAGGAAAAGCGTGCACGAGCCCCAGCCGGCCTAGCTCCCTAAGGTGACTAAAATACCCCCTAGCCTAGCCCGCTCTAGCAGACCTTGCGATGCGTGACACCATTCGATGTAACCTACCTAGGTATATATTTATTTGCGTGATTTTTTCACCTTTACGCTTCCAAAAAAGGTCTTCCAGAAGAATTGGATGAATAAAGCTCCTAAGCCTGATTATGATGTCAGTCTTCGAAACATGGCGCCAGGATAGGAGGCCCATACTCACCTAGCGCGAATCCTGGATTGACAGGCGCAGCCCTACCAGCCCCTCACAGATGAGGCATGATGCCTCTTCTTGTATCAAAATTTAGATTGTTCTTCAGGCCGGAAACACCTCCTCTCCACGTATATGGTGGGGCTATGTACCATCCGTAAGCTCAGACACTGTATATAATTGAAGGTTTGTTCTTTGTCTAATCAGGTTTTTCATCAGAGCATACCACCCTCTTCAATTTATAAACGTTTATCTTTCTTTTACTTATAAACCACTCTGTTTCGTTGCTACCGTCGCAATCAGCTTCATAAAACGGACTTTCAACATGGAATCATCAAATATCACCCATCACGACTCCCAAAACATCCCTAACGACGCTGCACCATCGTATCAGGTAGCCATACAGGAGTCAGTTACGCCATGGGTATCAAACAGGGTATTGGAAAAGCCCGTTGTCGTGCCTCGTCAGTCTTCTAGCCCAAAGAAGTCCGTTCGAAGCAATTTCTCACAGTCTAAACTACAGAAACCACAAACATTTTCCACATCAAATCTATATCTCCATTTGCTCGTGCTTATGCGCCTGCACTATCACAGCTTCCTAATCCAATAACCCAAGAAGAATTTCTCGCATTCATTGATCGGCTCAACAACGCATTTTTAGCCCAACCAATCCTCGTAGCGTCAACCATGGCTGGTGGCGCGCTTATGGGGACGCAGATCCTACCGGTCCAGCTGGCAGGTGGTGCCGTTCAAGCCGTTTCGGCCCTTACCTCCGCAAGTATCTCATTCGTACGGGTCCGGAAGTTAATAAGCGAAGCCAACGCCACGATGTTCGGTCCACGAGGCCTTCAGGCAAATATTATGACCACTAAGAAGATGACAGCGGCGATCGGGTATGATGCCGTCGACAGCAAGGGGAAGCTGCAGTTGCCACCGCTTCAAAGTATGAATGGAATTGCGGAACTTGGTGATGATAGGGCTAGCGTTGATGGGCAACTCGGGGATCAACCCGAGGATCCGCGCATGCGAAGAATACACGCTCTAGACGGATACTGCTCCCCCTTGTCATTCGATGTCCCTGAGCAGCCATTGCCTGATAATACGCTCAAGAGGATAGCGACGGCGCCTACGCGGTGGCAGAGCAATCTGCAAAAGAAAAGCTTGATTAAAGCCCGAAAGAAAGGTCTTAAGAAGTATAATGAGCAGATAGAAGAAGTGCACAAAGACTCGAGCAATATGCGAGCCTTAGAACAGAGAATCGAGGTTCTGCGTGAGCGTGCTGATCAAGGAGGGCTTTCAACCGAGGAGGACTGCGAATTGCACAGACTTGAGATCGGACTTGCTATCGAATTTATAGAACGTGATAGGAAGGTTGACGTCATAAGACAAAGTCCGGACAAGAAAATGGAGAAGATCAGCAAGAAGGAGACGAAAACGGCAAATAGGATTTTGTGGCTAGTCATCCTACGGAATTAGGTTCTCAATACTGTCCGGGGACATGGATTTCTGGCGGGCTAGGCACTTTCCAACAGTGATGTCAGCGGTTAGGTTAGGTTTCAAAAATGAGGCCAAAACCAATCCAAAATACAATTTTGAGGCTTGAACCGGTTACAGAACCGGTTAAACCAGATTAACCAGATAACACGTCTTAAAAGTGTTTATTTACGTGTTTTAGCGTGTTTTAGCGTGTGTTTTTTTGGCCTTGGCAAAGGCTAACCCTATTTAGATTGTGGCGCTTGTCCCTATAGGGTAAGGCTTAGTCGGGGCTTATGCAGAGGCTCGTGCAGAGGCTCGTTTTATATTGTGGCCGGAGCTATCTGGTTTTATTGGATAACCGGTTTATTAAAATATCTAATAACCGATCCAAATTGAGCCAATGAAATCGACGAACCAGTTACTCTCAAGATTTTGGTTAAACCGAACCAATCCAAAGAGTAACCTAACCATTGACATCACTGGTCCACCTGGCTATACCAGTTTTGGTTTTTCCTTTCAAAACTGCGAAACACTGGGGCCGAGGTCCGCGAGATTGGACAGCAGAAACCTTAAACTTTGGGACATACCAAGAAACCGTACAAATATCCTTGTCAAGCACTCCGAGCATGATTATGAACGGAAATTCTGAGCAATGGGACCACTCTGAGCTATCGCCATTCAATGCCAGCGCATCACATATATCATCCAGACCATCACAAATACGTCGGTGGGTTATTCATGTAACTCAGGATGTGGAAAATTATGTTTCTTCACCTCCTCAGGAGAGTAAAATTCAGGATCCTCAAGGCGAGACTACCTAGACCGGCTGGCCCAACGCTTGGCATCAGCCGTAGTTCCAGGAAAAACTCCGGAACGGCCTCGAAAATAATGATTTCAGCAATAGAGACGGAATCCCTACCGGTTGCACTCCCGCAAGCGGTGAAGGCTGCGAAAAAGTCTCCTAACGAAATGCTCCAAGAAGCATTTGGCTTCAGTATTATTAGTCGTAACATTGACCTAATGGGTGGTCTTCTAGATCGAATCGGGTTGTCAAGCATAGATGCCAGTGGGCATTATCTACTCCATATGGCAGCAACCTATCTTGACGGATTAAGAACTTGTTGTGATATCCTAGATTTACTGCTTAATAGAATCGAGGCTGTGTTTGGAGCTGCAGATAGACACGTCAACGGGCTCTATATCAACGAACTTGGTTATACTGTACTTGACAGTTTGATGGTCACCATTTAAAGTCACATACATCTGTGACTCCAGGTGTTTGATGATGCATTGAGAAGTGAGAAGTGTTCCATAGCAGAAGATATCGACATCTGCGGACGCTGGGACGCTGACTCTGATTGTATCCGTGCTCGTCTTGCGGAAGGAAAATCAACGATACCTTTTTCCTGGAAACACAAATTCTGTCACACATCAGCCCAAGCTATCTGTCAACCGATAAAATACGTCCTATTTGGCTTCGCCAAAAGGACCGGTCTTTTTGGGCCAATTGGGCGTCGGCACTATCTGCCACTCCATTTCGATGCTGTTTGGTTACTTTACCCCCGCGATTACTTGTGGCCCGAGTGGCTCATCCACCAAGCATTGCCCCCACTGTGGCCTTAAAACGCAGCCGCGACCCCTACATACCCTAGTTATGACCCCGTTCTACCTTGCTCGCTCCGGATGCGAGGATGAGGATCTTTTCGGGATTCTGGGATGTTTGCTGGGTCTTGTTGCAGGGGGTGCCGATGCCTCTTTGATGGCCGACCTATCGTTAACGTTACCTCTTGGGAGGGAAGTGCCACCGAGCTTTTGCAGCCACAAGGAAATTTCCCCAGCAGATCTTGCTCGCGGCATTGCCCCTTATTTTCCTGCCCCTCTGCCTTTCAAAGCCGACGTCGGCTGGCGGTTATTCTGTCATATTATGCGGCAATGCGAACAAATAAAGGAAGTGGAGCGGATGTAGCCCGGAAATATTCCATATCACCAAGGCTGCGTTTTAAACGCTGACGACTGCAAATACGAGAAGAAAAAGATTTTTATGCAGCATTCTCACCGCCACCAGCACCGATTTGGAGAAAACAGAACCTTAGCCATACTTTGGGCATCTGTGCAAGCGGAACTTGCAACTTATAGGCGCCTTCGTGAAGGTGAGAGCTGACTGTCTGAAAAGATTAACTTAGAAATAATACTTCAAAGTCTGGAACTTGGGCTCGAGCCTGCCATCAGGCTAGTGGAAGAAGGCTTGATAAAGCCTTTCTGTGTTTGCGGTCGACTCTATAGCCAGGACTACCGTCGCCTCGCGGTCCGGGAGATAAGTAGGCGTTACCTTGCGAATCTTGATGTGCGGGGTCGTGCAACATACAGGGTATTGTACTTCTGAAGGATTGAATATTATATTACGACATTCGTCTCCTAGGTACTGAATGGACTACCTGAACTGTTCCGGTTTTTAGATGATGCCCTACTTAAGCGCGACGGCAGCTTCCTATTGTTCATTTGCTCTTGAGTGGCTGGCCACGGAATGAAACAGAAATTAAAGATACTTTGAAAAAATTGGTTATAGTAAGTCTGACCGTGGTCTGGTATTTATTTACGATTAAAGGCAGTGGTAGATCGACACCCTTAATTGATACGCGCACACCCCCAAGTGATATACTGACCACCCCTTGATTTAGATTAGCCCCCACCACATCTAATTAGAACGTCACATGTGTCTAACTCGTATCACCCTCCAAGAAGGTGTACGACTTTCCGGAGTTTGCAATTGATGATACCAACGAGTTTGCGAAAGGGCAAGGCTATGCGGTTACAAAACTCCGATCTAAAACTGACAAGCAGACACCACCAACCGTGCGTAAAATATGGCTTGGGCGTATCCCATGCGCCATTGATATAGGCGTAGCGCCCTAACGGCGCATGGGATATTGGCACCTCAAAAACGCGCTTTACAAGCTCCCGCATGACAGTGCCCTTTGACAGGCTTGTAGAGGTCGGGGGGCCTTGCCCTTTCAGCAGGGCTTTGCTGAGGGGGTCCTTTTGGTGCATCCCGACTTTGATTTGAACTCTACTAACGTAGCTTATGGGCTTTTGACGGGTTTGAATATCAAAACTAATGCCTCAAATTCTCAATTGCAGGCATTTTCTTAATAAAAGCCATCACGCAGCATTATCTACGATATTAATAAAATGAAGCTTTGGTTTTATATAATCAAGGCCTTTGAGCCGTTGCTGCCTCAAATGTAATTGTAGATGCCTCTGCCGTCAATTGCGCAGCGATTGCAAGCGCTTTGGCTGACGCAGCTTGATCCCTGCCTAAGCTTAAATAGGCAAGCGGTAAGATCATCCGTCAAAAGCCCATAAGCTACGTTACTTGTACTATAATTGAAATTAAGACCTGGTGCAGTCACAAAAGTTGCATTTTGAAAGTTTTGATTTTCGTGATGTTGATGCATACGAGTCAAACACACGTGACGTTCTAATCTGATGTGGTGGGAGTTAAGCTAAATCAAGGGGGGTGTCGTTGTATCAATTGGTTAGGGGTGTCGATCCACCACTGCCCACTAAAGGGAAAGGCCGACATAAGGCCGAGGGAGCTTCCTCGTTGCTGACTCCATTACATACCCCGCTATCTCGTATTTCGTATTCGAAGCAATAACTCTTACCTTCCTTCACATGGCTGGCATCATGGCTCTATTCAAGGAAATAATGCTGCTTCCTTACTGCAACCATGGCCACCGAAACCATCCTTGAGGCTCATTGCCTCTGCAAAATCTCTAAGTTCTCCATCTCTGTCTCTAACGAATCGCTCCCTCTGCCTACGCATCTTTGCCATTGCTCAATTTGCAGACATACTCACGGTACCCTCTGCGTCTTCCACACCCCAATCCAACCTCCAACGGTCAGCCTCGCGTCATTTACTGTCTATGCGTCTTCTGAGAATGTTACACGATACTTTTGTAGCACTTGCGGCACACACATGCTCGACTACGCCAAGAGTGACGACCAGTGGTACATTGCAGCTAGTGTAGTTGAAGGTCCGGAAGCGCTGTGGAAGTTTTCAGACCACTACAATCTAGGAGGGACAAAGGATGGAGGACTCAGCTGCTGGCTCTCTGAGGTGGACGGAAGAATAATGAAGAAGTGGGTAACATCCCCGACAAACCCAGCGTCTGAGACCGGGGATTGGGAAGATGCTGTCACATTCGCGTCTAGCGGACCTCCCGATGAGAAGCTGCATGCATATTGCCACTGCAAAGGCGTTGAATTCTACATCGCCCGTCCTTCTGGAGACGTCAGCACCGATCTGCCTCCTACCCTTACATCCTCCGACAAAACGAAATGGTATGCCTCTAACGACGTCTGCACGAGCTGCCGCCTCGCTTCAGGTTGCGCTATTTGCCAATGGGCCTTCCCCACCGTCTCTCATATAACTCTAGCCGACGGTTCGCCGTACCGACGTGTTTTTGGGACTCTGAAGGAATATCACAGCTCGCCAGGTATCTCGAGAACCTTCTGTAGTCGCTGCGGTGCAGTCTGTGCGTACCATGCGGATGATAGACCGAAGATGGTCGATATAGCTGTTGGGCTCTTCGATGCGAAGAGTGGAGCTAGGGCTGAAGATTGGCTTGAGTGGCGGACACATAAATTGTCTTTTGAGGAAGATGTTGTCTGCAAAGGGCTTGTGGACGGCTTGAAGCTAGGACTCAAAGACTGGGCTCGTGGTAAGGACGGGCCCAGCTCTGAATCAAGCTAGCAGCACATCAACCAACGAGCGTAAAATGGGACTTTGCTAAGGGTATGTCGTATTGGATCAAGTAAATTTTTGCAGGGCAATTCAGTCCTAAGCATGTTATGGGCAATGAATAAGAACTTCTAAGGTTGTGAGAATCCGTTGTAGTAATTTTATTCTCGTTAAACAAATTATCTAACCCTTTATATCTGCTTGAATTGATTGGAGGGAAGTATTTATTGATGATTTTTGAGATCTTCTATATTCTGTTAGCATACTTGATTCTCCAGTGGCAGCACGTATTTGTTTGCTCCAAATGGTTATGAATTCCTTGCTTCAGCTGATATGCAAAGCCACGTCTTGTCTAATGCGAGTATTACGCCATTTCAATTCCGCCTTGTCACGTCCTTTGTGCATGTCTCGGCACTCGTATAGAACCCTTCTAGAAGCTCTAGCTTTGTTGCGCCCATCAATCTTTATGCGTTGGTAAAGAATTCATATTTCTTCAGCTCTACTTCTAGACACCTTCACCGGCGACGGCACGGCCTATAAGACATACAGTTGTTTTTGGCTTGGCCTCTTGAAAGAGAGTCTCGGGTGTTGGGACAAATTTCGTTTTCCAGCACCTCTAGCGCCGCAGCTGAAAAACTTTTTCATCAAAGTCGTGAGAAGTCAGCGCAGGCTGAGAAGCAACACTGGGTTAGTAAATGTGAATCAGCCTTGGTGGCTTGATCGTGCAGTGCTTGGCAAGTGATTATCTTACCTGAGGCTTGCCGATACTTGAAGTCTTAAGTTGTCCCCAACCCCAACTATCCCAAGACATTTCGCGAAGTCTAATACGCTGAGGACATCTGCAGAGATTCTGAGAGTCAGCAAAATGCAATTATTCACTGGCAGTACTTTGAATTGTTGAAACATTGGAAGTCATAGTCTTCGTTTTGGTAATGATAGTGATGAAAAAAAATTAGCAATTTCATTAAGTGCATTATGAGATATGGATGGAAATGCTCATGCAAGTGTGAAATATAAATCTTTCTGGTATCACCGAAACAGGAAACTGCATCTCTACATCCATCCTGAACACTTCAACGCCATTTTATCACTCTAAACCTTAAGGTGCAATCCTCTACTAATGAATAACAGGTAGAAGTATTCTCCATACAGAAAAATTATACAGCCATGACCTGCTCCTTGCCGAAGCTGTCATCGGAGACGCTCTTCGCCGGAGTGGGCCGCTTGGATCCCATGGTGTTTGAAAGGGCAGGGAAGCAGTAGCCAGGATGGAAGATTGTGAGAGCAGCAGTCGCAATGGTGATCATGACACCGTCAAGGACGATGAACTCAGTTTCGTTGCGCATGATATCGTTGCGCCAGCCACCAGACATCTCTGGGATACGGTAGATGCATCGAGTGAGGATGGTGATGTATGCGACAACGACACCAGTGAGGAAGAGCTGGAACTTCAGGTCATGGCCGAGCGCTGTGGCGGACGCAGAGAGTCGGCTGCGGTTGCAGTAGACACGGACGAGGTACTCGGTAAGGAAGAAGCCGAAGATGGCGAGGACGACGACTTGGAAGATGATACCGGCAAGCATCAAATCGCTTCCAATGTTAATGGCGTTTGAACCGTGGGCGGCACTGGCAGCAGTCCCTCCACCGGCGCCCTGGAGGACGAGGGAAAGTATGTCGCAAGAGATGAAGATCCAAGTGTACCAGTCTGGTCGTATGTGGGAGAACTCTTCACCGAAGGAGTAGACTAGGTGTTTCAGAGTGAGGTAAATGCCGGCGGAGATAAAGGCTGGAGCAATGATCAAGCAGCAGATCTGTATGTTGAAACCGGCGGAGCTGAATGGGTTGCTATGCATTAGGATTCGTCCCACGTAGCCGATAGCTTCGGCGAGTGCGCCCAAGCTGAGCGCGATCATGAAGGTCCATGTTCGCCATCTGATGCCCTGAATGAGCTGGGCCACCAAAGCGATACCGAAGAAGGCACAGAAGAAAGCATTGGCGCCCAAGCTCGGGTAGTAGCCGTAGATTGTGCCTTCGACAGGACACTCTGGGGTCACCTTGGTGCAGAAATCAGGGGCGGAAGGAGCAACCATTTTGGAGGAGCCGGGGATGTTTGTGTTGGGATGTGGGATGTGAGATGCGGAAAGGGAATGATTTTCAGGGGAATAGTAGAAGCTTATTGATGAAGAGATGATGATGAGAGTAAATGGAGAGATGAAGTTGTGGATCAACCCCCGTTTGATGCTGTTCAGAATGATTAATGGAGGTGGTACCAGACCATTTTTATAGATAGAGATTGCTCACGACGCAATTTCTGATGCACCAAGAAAGGCACAGCCCTAGGGCCGTATGGGCGAATATCAAAACTGACAAGGACTGACATTTGCCCGGCACCATGGTCCAATGGGCACAATTTTGGATCAAGGTGCTGACATAGCCCCCAACAGAGACTTGGCTTGAGTACCTGAAGCCGCCTTGAGATCGCAAGCTTCGTCGAATTCGGTATGTACGTGAGTTGTTTCGGACGTAAGGCTGACCAACGAGGGCCGAGTTTTTCGACGCCCAGTGGGGCTTTTGTCTGATTGGTGCGCAAAATCATTCTACCTTTGGCAGGTCGATGACGACGCTGGAGGCTTGGTTGGCGCATTGTTGCAGTGAGCTTGCGCAAGTTTCCACTTCGCTCACCGTGTCATGCCAGATTAGATCTCACGCGGAGGAACCTAATGGCCGGATATTTGCGCCCTGCTGTGTTTCGTCCGACCCAATCCCAAGTAAACTCTCGGGGAGAAATACCTTGATGTAATATAATTGGTTCAGAACTTGACAGGACTAGGGTCTAGTGATTTGATTAGCTTAGGAGTCCACAAGCGTGGCACTAGATCCTTGGCGTCACGCCGTGGCGGGATTTCTCCCCGGGGTCTGATTTATGAGACAAAATTTATTAATGTTTGGATAATGAAGTTTCTCCTACGCTACAGTTCTTCCAAAAGGTTCTTCTATAATTGAATTTCAACCTAGTATATCACAAGAGTCTCTCCTACGCTAACGCAATGGCCCAAGTCGTTGCCGATTCATGGCTTTGTTGTCAGTGTGGTGGCGCTAACTTAATACCGCTTATGGAAGGACACTGCCCTATATGTGGCCACGAGATGTGCTCTATGTGCTTGGTTCCAGGTGGCTCCTACGATGCTGGATATGCGACAACTGGTCGAGAATGTGATGCCGAAAGAGAGGTGTATAATGACGCATCTGTGTCTCCTGATCACTCTGAACGGGAAGAGGTAGATATTGGGCCACTCCTAGACCCAGGCAGCCACTTCTTTTCACTTGAGGCTCTCGAGGTAGAAGTAGCGAGGATTTGTCCTATCTCCCGATATTCTTATTCAGACGGCATTGTCAACGCACGAATCGATCGCGAACACGGTGCTGGAATTTAGACCAATCTTTGCTCGACGAGGTTAATTCCACGCCACCCGGGGATGAAGCGGACACAAAGCGCAAACGCAAAAGTACTAGACGCAGATCAACTCAAAGCAAGTCGATAAGGCAGTCTCACACCGTACTAGAAACAGTAATCCAACTTCATCCAGATTCTGTGGCATGCTCAGATCTAGATAACTCCCTGCACCTCGAGTTTTATCTCCGCATTAGCGAAATTGGCTCCCTGCATATTAGGAATAATGGGGAAGCGCAACTGGCCGTCTTCAAGAGTGGTATGATGGCAACGATCTCGGAGTTGGCAATCTGCGCAAGTCGGGCAAGTTGGGGCCACACACATTACGAGCTGATTGACGATGAAATCGCAACACGCAACACCGCGCGGCTTATTGTTATTTAGCTTCGCCAAACAAGGATTCCACCCCCCTCCCTTTTCCCCCAGCTATCACCTTAAAAATTAAAAAGTCTGTATATG